>Ga0114951_10004862_pt1 | contig 12733 bp, 11 predicted proteins | sample AM7aDNAmetaG_FD_88677 | JGI IMG/M metagenome (GOLD analysis project Ga0114951, IMG submission 88677) | Freshwater microbial communities from Finland to study Microbial Dark Matter (Phase II) - AM7a DNA metaG | ecosystem: Environmental > Aquatic > Freshwater > Lake | place: Finland: Lake Alinen... | reverse complement strand
GTCGTTCAAGTCCGTGAGACCGGACAGATCAAGGAGATCAAAAAGAGCATCGCCAGCGTTGAGGGCTTGTCGGGGTATATGAACGGCCAATTGCTTGATATTGCAGACCACACCAAGGCCCTGGTCATGGGGTTTGATAGCCAGAGCGTTTCGGTTCTTTTCCTGGATAGGGGCGAAGATGTCAAAGTGGGGGATCCTGTTTATAACAAGGCCGAGGAGCTTACGATCCCCGTTGGCGACGGTTTTACGGGAAGGGTCGTGAATGCCATGGCTGTGCCCGTTGATGGGAAAGGCCCCATTGTCGGCGACATTCAACATTATCCTATTTTCAGGGATGCCCCCGGCGTGCTGGAACGTGTTCCCTTGTGCGATGTCTTTGAGACAGGGAACCTGATCATTGACGCGGCGATCCCCGTCGGAAAAGGCCAGCGCCAGCTGATCGTGGGAGATAAAATGCTCGGGAAAACAAGCCTGTGTGTTGATGCTATTATCAATCAGAAAGAGAAAGACATTGTCTGCGTCTATTGCTGTATCGGCCGATCCCGCGCTGCCCTGGAAAAGGTCGTGACGACATTAAAAGAGAACGCTGCTATGGGTCATACGATCATCGTTTCCGCGACCGCCGATAGCGCACCGGGAGAGCAGTATCTGGCGCCCTACACCGCTTGCACGCTTGGGGAGTATTTTATGCGCAACGGCAAAGACGTTTTTGTGGTTTTCGACGATCTGACCCGCCATGCCTGGGCGTACAGACAGATCTCTTTACTGCTGGAACGTTCCCCGGGCCGTGACGCTTATCCTGGAGACATCTTTTACCTGCATTCCCAGTTGATGGAACGGGCGGGAAAGTTCAGCCCCGAGTTTAAGGGCGGGTCAATGACATTCTTTCCTGTCGTCGACGCCATTGCGGGGGATATCACCGGATACATTCCCTCCAACCTCGTGTCAATGACGGACGGGCAGATCTACCTCAACGCGGCTTTGTTCAGCAGCGGGTTCAAGCCCGCCGTCGACCTGAAACTTTCGGTCTCAAGGATCGGCAACAAGATCCAGTCACCGGCCATGAGAGAATTAAGCGCGATGCTACGCCTGGAATACATTCAGTACCTGGACCTTCTTATGGTCACTCGGTTTAAAACGGGCATATCGCAGGAAGTCGTCCAGCGCCTTGAAAGAGGAGATGTGATGTCACGGCTGTTCATCCAGGACAAAGCCCGTCCGCGGCCTTTGGAAGAAGAGCTGCTCTTTCTTTACGCATTACGACGGAAAATCCTTGATGTGGTTTCAACGCCGAAGATCGAATTCTTTAAGAACAATATCCTGCGGTTTGCCCGGGATCAATATCCGGCGATGGTCGACGCGCTGATCCGGCAAAGAAAGCTGATGCCGGAGATCACGAAAAACCTGGATGAATGCCTGGTCGCTTTCTTTAAAGAATAATAAGGGCACAAGAATCTATGCAGAAATTGCTGGACCCGTCCACCATCAGGCTTAAAGAGATCGGCAGAGTCAGGTCTGTCCGAAAGATCATTGCCAGTGTCACGGGCTTGAGCTCTTTCATGAACGGACAGCTGGTAACTTTCTCTGACGGGAACAGCGGCCTGATCGTAGGGTTTATGGCTGATGAAGTCCTGGTGTTGATCCTGGGGGATGAGTCCAGAGTGAGGATCGGCCAGGAAGTATCCTGCGTTCAGAAAGAATTCAAGATCCCTGTCGGACCGGAATTCATAGGCCGTATCGTGAATGCACTGGCCGAACCGGTCGACGGTAAAGACCCTGCATCTGCAGGGATAGAATATTTTCCGGTATTTAGAGAGGCTCCTGAAACCATGGCCCGGGCGGGCGTTGCCGCCTGCCTTGAGACAGGCACCAAGATGATCGATGCCATTGTGCCTGTCGCGAGAGGCCAGCGTCAAATGATCATCGGCGACCGGATGACCGGCAAAACAACTGTGGCCGTGGATGCCATCCTGAATCAAAAAGGGAAGAATGTTGTTTGTATTTATTGCTGTATTGGCAAAAGTTTCTCTTCGTTAACAAAAGTGGTCCAGCTCCTTAAATCGAATGGTGCGCTGGATCACACTTTGGTTGTTGCCGCTCCCGCCTGTGCCACCGTGGCACAACAATATCTGGCTCCTTATAGCGCGGCCGCGTTGGGGGAATACTTTTTTTTCAAGGGGCGTGATGTTCTGATCGTTTTCGACGATATGACCAAACATGCCTGGGCTTACCGGCAGATCTCGTTGTTACTGGAAAGGCCGCCGGGAAGGGAGGCGTATCCCGGCGATATTTATTATATTCATTCCCAGCTCATGGAACGGGCGGGAAAACTTAATGAACGCCAGGGCAACGGCTCGATGACTTTCTTTCCTATTGTCGAGACGCTACAGCAGGATGTAACGGGGTTCATTCCGTCCAACCTTATTTCGATGACCGACGGGCAGATTCATTTGAATTCTTCCCTGTTCGCGGAGGGGTTTAAGCCGGCGGTGGATCTTTCAATGTCGGTATCTATCATTGGGCGCAAAGCACAAAATCCGATATTAAAAGATCTTGCCGGCCCTATTCGCCTGGAATACGCGCATTATAAGGAGCTTCAGCGCCTCACAAAACTGAAGTCGAGTTTTAGCCCGGAGGTTCTGTATAAATTACGCCGGGGTGAGGCGATCACCGCTATCCTGACCCAGGAAAAGAATTTTCCGGTGTCCGTGGCGGAAACGATCATCCTTTTATATGCTTTGGATAGAAAGATGCTCGACAACCTTGGCATACCAAAGGTTAACAAGTTCAAGAATAACCTGGGAGCCTGCATAGCCGGGATCGATCCGCAACTGGCCGTAGAATTAGGTTCAGCCGGTGAGCTTACGCCTTCGTTAACAGGCAAATTGGACAACTTCCTGACACGGTATATCCCAACGATAGAGGCGGAATAGATGCCTATGCAATCCGCCCAGAAGCTCAAGAAAGAACTGCTCTTCAATACGGAATTAACCCAGCTTCTGGATGTGTTAAAAGGCATCGCGTCCTCGCAATTCCGCCAGCTGGAAAAACGAAAAGAACGATTTTCCAGATTTATGGACGCTTTTGAAGGTTTTTTCCAGATGATCGATTTTAGCGATCTTAACCATCCTTTCGCCAAAGCCCAGGGGAGACTTGGGATCATCATTGTAACATCAGATGAAGGATTTATGGGGGGACTCAATACCAAAGTCGTCAACGCCGCCCTGGCTTATCCGGAAGCGGATCAGGCCTCCTTTATTACCATCGGAGAACGTGGCGCCGGCACCCTTAAGGGGCTGGGGCGGTCCTGTGTTGAGTTTCCGGGCATCCCGGCGGAAGGGAGCTATGATGCCGCCTTGAAACTGAAAGATTTTATTATGAACGAGGCTTTAAAAGGGACATTCGCACGCTTGGTCCTTTTTTACCCACGGCCTCTTTCATTCACGCTTCAGAAGGTGGATTCCGTGACCATTCTGCCTTGCAGTGAATTATTCGCTAAAAGAGAACGGCTTGTTTTAAAAGAAGAGCTTATCTTGGATTCATCTTTAGACAAGATCATTGAGTACCTGCTCGGCGCCTGGATCACGGAGAAGCTGCTGGAAGTTTTTGAAGACAGTAAATTGTCGGAATTCTCTGCCCGAACGGTTCACCTGGAAGAAAGCCATCAAGTATTGCTGCAAAGGGACAAAACAATAAAGTTTCAGTATTTTCGCAGTCACCATGAACTGGTGGATCGGAGTATGCGCGAAACTTTCTCCGCTCAGCTAATTCGCAAGAAGAAACGGATATAGATCATGAGCCCAGATCAAAAACCTGAACATCAAGGATCGCAAATGAAAGCCGGCAGGATCATGTCCGTTCAGGGCCCGGTTGTCGACGTGCAGTTCGACAGTTCAGACGCGGTGCCGAATTTGTACGAGATCATTGAAACCAAAGCTTTTGACGATCGCAGGATCGTTCTGGAAGTCGCGGAACATTTACAGGGCAATATCGCGCGGTGTATCGCGCTGGCCTCGACCTTGAATTTACAATACAACGCACCGGCGGTACCCTGCGGGAATCCTGTGCGCATCCCAGTCGGGGACGAGATGTTCGGCAGGATCATTAATGTCCTGGGGGAACCCATCGATCGCAAAGGCCCCATCGGCGCGCGACAATCAGCTCCGATCAGAAAAAATATTTCAAACTTTCGCCTTAATCCTGATCGACTGTCCGGAGGCGACGCGGAACTTCTGGAAACCGGGATAAAAATAATTGATCTTTTATTCCCGATGGTCAAGGGGAGCAAGACCGGCGTTCTGGGCGGCGCGGCTCTTGGCAAAAGCATTCTGATCCTGGAATTGATCCATAACATTGTCGAAAAGCATCAGGGTGCGTGCGTTTTTACCGGAGCCGGCGAGAGGATCAGGGAAGGGAATGAACTGTATTTTGAATTTATCAAGCACAAGGTGATCGACAAGATCATGATGGCATTCGGGCAAATGAACGAGCCGCCGGGCGCGCGGTTTGAAGTGGCCCTGACCGGCATCACATTGGCGGAACATCTTCAGGCGCAGAACAAGGACGTTTTGTTCTTTATTGATAATGTTTTCAGGTTTGTGCAGGCCGGCGCCGAAATATCCACCCTTCTGGGACGGGTCCCCTCCGAGACCGGCTATCAGCCTACTCTGTCATCGGAAGTCAGCGATTTTCAGGAGCGTATCCGTTCCATCGAGGGAGGATCCATTACCGCCATCGAGGCGGTGTATGTCCCCGCCGACGACCTGACGGACCCGGCGGTGGTGGCCATTTTCAGTTACCTGGACTCCATTATGGTCTTGTCACGCGAGAAGATCCAGTTGGCCCTTTATCCGGCCATCGATCCCTTGCTTTCTTCCAGCTCTAATCTGGATCCTGCTATCGTCGGGCGCGAGCATTTTGATACGGCCCAGGAAGTCTTAAAGATATTCGCCAAGTATGAAGAACTACGGCGTATTGTCATGGTTATTGGAATTGAAGAACTGTCCAAGAATGACCGGGTCCTGTACGAGCGCGCCAAAAAACTTCAGAACTTCTTAACACAGCCCTTCTTTAGCGCGGAAGCATACACTAATCGTAAAGGCGAATACGTGTCTCTTAAAGACACGGTGCAAGGTTGTGCCCGGATCATTGCGGGTAAATTTGATACAATAACAGAAGACCGGTTTTATATGATAGGCTCACTTGACGGACTGGAAAAGACTTGACCAATGGACACAAGGAGAACGATCCGATGGCGTTACGTGTAGGGGAAATACTGATAGAAAAAGGGCACCTGACCCCCGAGCAACTCGAACTGGCGATCGAAGAACAGCATAAAACAAAGAAAATGCTGGGTGAGATCCTGATCAGCAGGGGATTTATCAGTGAAAACAATTTCTTGCGGTGTATCGCTCAGCAGCAGGGGATCTCTTTTATCGAACTAAAAGACATGCTGCGCATTGATGATCATGTGATCAAGACGGTGCCGGCTAAGTTTATCTGGCATTATAAAATGATGCCGATCAACATTCAGGGCAATGTGCTGACGGTCGCCCTGGCGGACCCTTTCGATGTCTGGCCGATCGATGACCTTGAGACCCATTTAGGCTTACGGGTGGAAAAAGTATTGGCGGTGTCCGCTGATATTTCAGAAGCCGCGCGAAAATATTACGGGGTTGCCGCCGACACGGTGGAAAAACTGATGTCGCAGCAAGCCGGGACCGGGCCACGGCAAGATCTGGAAAGAACTGAAAAGATCGAAGATCTCGAAAGAATGTCCGCGGACGCCTCTGTCATTAAACTGGTGAATCAGGTTTACCAGCAAGCCATTAATGACAGGGCGACGGATATTCATATTGAAATGTTCCGCGAAGAATTGAGTTTGCGTTACCGGGTCGACGGGATCCTATACGAAGTGTCGGCCCCGGAAACGATCAAACACCTTTACCCGGCGATCGTTTCAAGAATAAAGGTCATGTCGGGGCTCGATATTGTAGAAAGAAGACGGCCGCAAGACGGACGGGCAAAGGTCAGGATCGGCCCTAAAGAATATGAACTGCGCGTCTCCGTTATGCCGACGATATACGGGGAGAACATCGTCATCAGGATCTTGCCGGCCACCATGCTTTTTGATATCGCCAGCTTAGGGATGCAGGAAAAAGACTTGCTTGTCCTGGAGCAGTTGATCGAGCGGCCTCACGGGATCATTTTTGTCACGGGCCCTACCGGGAGTGGCAAAACCACAACCCTGTATAGTTGTTTGAACAAACTCAACACCGCCAAAAGGAAAATCGTGACGATCGAAGACCCTGTCGAGTATGAACTCAAAGGGATCACCCAGACGCAGGTTAATCCTAAGATAGATCTGACTTTTTCTGTTATTCTGCGAAGTATGCTCCGGCATGATCCGGATATCATGATGGTGGGCGAAGTCCGGGATCGTGAAACGGCCGATATTACCATACAGACGGCGCTGACAGGCCATCTGGTTTTCTCGACACTGCACACCAATGACGCGGCCAGCGGAATAACCCGTTTGATGGACATCGGCCTTGAGCCGTATTTGATCGCATCCTCGGTGGAAGTCTTTATTGCTCAAAGACTGATCCGCTTAATCTGTAACAATTGCAAAGAAACCTATACGATCCCGGCGGAGATCGCCCGGCACTTCCTCGGTTCAGAAAGTTCTGTAAAACAGCAAGCCTGCCGGGGTAAAGGATGTAAAACATGTAACAATACCGGCTATATGGGAAGAACCGGCATTTATGAAATACTTTTGCTCGATGATCAGATAAAAACCTTGATCTTGCAAAAAGCCTCTTCAACAATGATCAAGGAAAAGGCCGTCGAGGCCGGGATGAGGACATTAAAACAGGATGGGTGGGCGAAGATCCAGGCGGGCCTGACAACTCCTGAAGAAGTCTTGCGGGTCGTCCAATAAATATGCCGATATTCATCTACAAAGCCAAGAAAGGTCCCGTTGATATTATGAACGGGCAAATTGAAGCGGATTCCCAGGATCAGGCTATTGATAAACTGTCTGAAATGGGGTTACTTGCTGTTAGCGTAATACCGCGACAACAAGGAACCGACGTAAAGTATGAGGCTCGCACTAAAAATATCAGGCCGATAAAGATCGGCTCTTTGGATATGGATGTATTCACGCGGCAGTTGGCAAGTTTAGTGAAAGCCGGTGTTCCTTTACTAAAATCCTTGTCTTTGATCTCACGGCAAACCGGGAATGATGCTTTAACCGAGGTCGCTGGCGCGCTGGAACAACACATCAGGGATGGCAAGATGCTTTCAGGGGCATTGGCAGAATATCCCTTGGTCTTTAATAATTTGTACGTCAACATGGTCCGGGCCGGGGAGAAAAGCGGAACCCTAGGAGATGTGCTGTTCGGCCTGGCGGACTACCGCCAGAAAGAACAGGATATCCGTCAAAAGATCATCGCCGCTTTAGCGTATCCGCTGTTGATGATCAGCGTCGGGGTCGTAACCATCTTTGTTATGTTAACCTTCTTTCTGCCAAAGTTTACTGTCTTGTTCGAGGATATGAACCAGACACTGCCGCTGGCCACCAGAATGCTGATCGGCTTGAGTACGTTTATGGCGGTCAACTGGATCTGGTTCATTTTGGGCGGACTGGTTGTTTTTACAATGATCGACGGGGCAAAGCACGGCGGGAAGAAAAAGATGCTGCTAGATCTTATAAAATTGCGGCTGCCCTTTGTGAAAACATTCATCAAGAATACCGAGATCGCCAGATTTTCCAGGACCCTCGGTTTATTGATCAAAAGCGGCATCTCTGTTTGCGACGGGCTGGAACTCGCGACGGAAGTTTTGGATAACGATTCGTTAAAGATCCGCCTGAGACAGGCAAGGCTTGATATCATTAACCAGGGGAGCTCCTTAAGCGCCAGTTTGAAAGCTATCGATGTTTTTCCGGATTTCGCACTGAACATGATCGCGGTGGGCGAAGAGAGCGGAAAACTGGAATGGTCTTTAAATGACATTTCCGATGTTTATGAGCGAGAAGTCGAGCAGGCGATCAAGATCGCGACCACACTGCTTGAGCCAATTCTGATTCTGATCATCGGCGCTTTTGTCGGATTTATTGTGGTAGCCATGTTACTCCCTGTTTTCAATATGGGATTGGGGATGCATTCAAGATAAAACGGAGATCGTATGAAAGACTTTCCAAAGCGCGGCAGGCAGCAGGTGAAAACAGCCTTTACCCTTGTTGAATTGATGATCGTGATCATTATCATCGCGGCTATGGCCGCAATGGTCGTTCCAAGGCTCAATGGCCGTTCCGAAGACGCGCGGATCGCTGTCGCCGAAGCGGATATCAATTCCAATATCGCTATGGCGTTAAAATTGTACGAGACGGATAACGGTGCCTACCCGACGACAGAACAAGGACTGGCGGCCCTTCTTGTTAAACCGTCGACCGAACCCGTTCCTTTAAACTGGAAAGGCCCCTATCTGGAGCGAAAGTTTATCGACCCCTGGAAAAGGCCATACCAATATAAATGCCCGGGAACGCGTAATCCGTCAGGCTACGACCTGTATTCTTTAGGTAAAGACGGAGTGGAAGGTACGGCTGATGATGTCAAGAACGGGGAATAACCGCGCCGTCACTCTAATTGAAGTGATGATGACAGTTATCATTCTGACAGTAGGGATCCTGGGCATTATCCAAGCCTACATAAAATCATTCGACGTCCTGCGGATATCGAAAGATATGTTGATCGAAGTGTCGCTGGCAGAAAGCAAGATGGCGGAGTTGCAACGCAGCGAGCTTGAGAATGGGGGCCTCGATCAAACAAAAGCAAAAGGCGTATTCCCTGGTTCCTATGCTTATTATAAGTGGGAATTGGATATAACTCCCTCGGATATCCAGGGCTTGAATTCAGTCAAACTTAGATGTTTTACGGGCGAGTTCCAACGCCTGAACGAATTTGTGCTCGCAAGTTATGTCAAAAATAAATAATCCTCTTTTAAAAGGTTTTACTCTCGTTGAGCTTCTTGTTGCCGCGTCCCTTGCCGCGATATTGGGACTGGCTGTTGTGTCAACATTCGCGACGGGCTTGAAAGCCTATGGCCAATTAAAGAATGCTGATCTTGCCCAAGCGAACATCCTGCTTTCTTCTCAGAAAATAGAAAAAGATCTGAAAAACACTTTTCATTTCAGCGGCATTGACTTTACGGGTGACAAAACACACGTTTCATTCGCGGGGTTCATTCACGGCGGATCGGCGATCGGCCGGCTCACCTATTATTTTGATGCCGGCTCCGGAGGGGCTTTATTCAAGACCGAACAACCGTATTCTGACGCTTTAATAAATAATACATCCGCCGGCCTTACCCTAAAAGCGGTCACTGCGGTAAAAGGCCTCTCCTTTAGTTATTTCTGTTTCAATCCCGATACACAGCAATATAGTTGGAAAGATTCCTTTAGTACTGCTGCCGGGATCCCAACACAAGTGAGGATCAAAGCCGTGTTCCAAGAAGGGAAGGAAGATATTGAATATGAAAAGACGGTGTTCGTCCCTGTCTCCGGCTAACGCGTCCCGGGGAATGGTTTTAATTATTGTCTTGTGGTCGCTCTTCTTTCTGAGTGCGTTAGCTTTAGCCATTGCCGCTTATGTCCGACCACAACTCAGTCTGGCAGGAAGGCTCAAAGACAGCACCCTGGCGCGCGTTCTGGCTGAGGCCGGTGTAAAACGGGCCATAGCGCAAATAAATAATGGGGCCACATCAACTGTTGATACGTTAAAAGAGTTTGTCCCCGGCAGCCCGTTCGATTTTACAACGCAAGGAGCGGGCGGTGGCACTTTCAGTTACACACTGATCGATGAAGAAAGAAAGATCAATATCAATACCGCTTCCGAGGATATCTTTAAACGTCTTTTTGAGATCATCGCTGGACTTACCCCGCAACAAGCCAATGATATCACAACGGCGATCCTTGACTGGAGGCAGGCCGGCGAAGGTGCCAGGAGAAACGGCGCCAAGAGCGATTATTATCAGACTTTGACCCCGTCGTATCCTTGCAAGAAAGGGCCTTTTGATGTCCTGGATGAACTCCTTTTAGTCAAAGGGATGACTCCGGAAATTTTAAAAAATATTAAAAATGAGATAACGATTTACGGAGCAGGGTGTATTAATATAAATACAGCTGATCCGCTAGTTTTAAGATCTTTAGGAATGCCCGCGCCTTTGGCTGACAAGATCATCAATTATAGAAACGGTAATGATGGTTTGCCAGCGACAAACGATGATCGTGTCTTTTCTGACGCCGGCGATATTATAAATACTTTGAAGACGGCACCACCGTTGACCAAGGATGAAGCTAATCAATTGGCCAATATTATCGGCGAAGGATCATTGTGTGTTCGTTCCGATCATTTTAAAGGCAGTTCCATCGGAAAGAATAACCGGGAGTCGCTGTTGATCGACTTCATATTCGACCGGCAGGGACACATCAAGTTCTGGAGAGAAGAATGAACGTTTTTTCAGCCGCGATCGCTATCGTGTTGATCGCGATAAAGAAACAGACAACAACTATTGTCGTTGAAATAGGCAATGACTGGTTAAAGATCGTGGAAGGCCGGGCGAGCACTAAAGGTATTATTGTCCGAAATAGCCATTTCATCAAACTTTCCGAAATTAAAGGTTCCGTTTCGGACGCGGTCGGCGGCATTTTCAAGGACAAACAATGGAGCAAAGACAATGTTGTGGTGTACCTGCCGCGCCATTTAGTAACGACGAGGATCCTGGAACTTCCCTCCGTTGATCTGAAGGAGATCGAGGATATTGTCAGCCTTCATATCGGCAAACAAACTCCTTATTCCAGGGAAGAGATTGTCTACAGCTATAAGATCATTGGTCCCGGGAAAGAAGGCTATGCCCGGGTATTTCTGGTCATCGCCAGGCGTCATCTTGTTGATGAACGCGTGGACATTATGACCAAAGCATCCATAAAGCCGAGAAAAATAGCATTAAGCTCGGAAGGCGTTCTTCATTGGTTCAATACGTTTTATGCAAGGAACTTATTATCAGCTGATTTACAAGTGATCGTTTTGATCGATATTGACTCGAATTATTCGGATTTCATCGTCATAAATAAAGGAATTCTGCAGTTCTCAAAGAACATTCTTATCGGGGCCAATCATCTCATTGAAGAGAAAGATGTTTATATTAATAAATTTGCTGAAGAAGTCGACCATTCGTTAAAGATCTTCAATGAAGAAACAAACAACATTATACCTGGCAAAGTATTCTTGTCAGGCGCGGCAAGTAATATTGAAGATCTAAAAGAACTCTTAACGGTCCGATTGGGTTTGCCTTGTGAAGTTATCAATCCTCTCAATGATCTCGCGGATAAAGACAAAAGTCATATAACAACTGTTACCGCACGATTCATTTCCCTGTCACCGATATTGGGTATATTGACAAAACCCAAAGAATTGGAATTCGATCTTATGCCTCGTGAGACGCGCATGGAACAAATGATGGAAGAGAAACGCAAGATCGCGACAGTTACGGGCGTCTTGTTCTCCGCCGTCATTCTGATGCTTTCGATACTAGTGGCCATTCATATCAATAACAAGAACATATATATCGCTGAAGTAAAAAACAAGGCTGACTCCATGAAGACAGCATCCGATGATGTGCAAAGAATGCGGCTGGTCATCGATCTCGTTCAAGAACGGCAGAACGCCAGCGGCGACGTCCTTAATCTTTTGAATGAAATCACTAAATTGACCCCTAAGGAAATATATTTGACCAATGTTGATGTGGAAAATAAAGGAAAGGTCGTTTTAAAAGGCCGCGCCAATGCCATATCGGATGTATATAAGTTTGTGACCGCCTTGGGAAGTTCGGTCTTTCTGGAAAAAGTCAGAAATACTTACGCAACATCCAAGGAAGAGAATAATATCGCATATGCCGACTTTGAAATAGTCGCTGAATACAAGAAAACCAATAAACGGTAATTTATTATGTTCCAGATAAAGATCCAGCCCAAAGAGAAGATAGGCTTGTCCATCGCCGCGGTTATCGTTGTTATTGCTGTCGGCGACCGGCTTGTCTTTACTCCTGTTCGAGATACTTTCGAACAGATCAACCGCGAGACGATCATGGCCGAGAAACAACTCGCGTCCAGGATTCACAATATAAATCAAAAAGACCTCGTGGCCGCCGAATATCAGAAATACGGCCTGACGCTTAAAGAAACCAGTTCAGATGATGAAAGAACTGCAAAGATGTTAAGCGAGATAGAGGCCTTGGCGAAAAAAGCCGGAATAGCTTTGGCCGACATCAAGCCTCAACCTGTTCGGAACATTGATGTGTACAGGGAAGCTGCCGTCGTGGTCAACGCTCAAGGATCGATGGAGGCGGTGGTTATGTTTTTGCATTACCTGCACGATTCGCCACTGTTATTGCGTACCCAGAAGCTCCATCTTGATCTAAAAGATAACAATTCTTCAGCCATTCAGATTTCAATAAAGGTTGCCAAGGTTCTGATTTGACACCCATATCGGCGATTTGAACTTAATATGAACACGCGAATCCCGCTTCTTTAGCCGGAGATTACGTGTTATAACTTTTATTCCGCAGTTAAACCCAACACTTTTTTCGACTTTAATCGATTTTAGGTTAAAACATCGTCGGAACGAAGAGTTTTCTTTCGTCAATCCTTGGCAAATTTTGCTTCATTTTTTGC
>Ga0114951_10004861_pt1 | contig 12739 bp, 17 predicted proteins | sample AM7aDNAmetaG_FD_88677 | JGI IMG/M metagenome (GOLD analysis project Ga0114951, IMG submission 88677) | Freshwater microbial communities from Finland to study Microbial Dark Matter (Phase II) - AM7a DNA metaG | ecosystem: Environmental > Aquatic > Freshwater > Lake | place: Finland: Lake Alinen... | reverse complement strand
TCAAGATTTCTTGTTCTTTATTTGGATATATTCTAAACTTAAATGACTTAAATATTGTTTTCATATAATGTATATATTAAACTTTAAAAGTCATTTTTTACATTTTTTAATTTTTTTGTAAATATTACTATTCATTTTGAGAAACATTCACAAAAAAATTAAAAATTTTGTCTAAAAATTCTAATTACAATTCAACAAATCGTTCTAAACATTATCTTAAAGTTCATTTAAACAATATATTCTTACACAAGGTTAGAATTATTTTTTGTCAAATAAAGCTTCCACGATAAAAAATAAAGAAAAAAATCAAAAATTCTGATAAGATTAATCAAACTTTTCTCTGGAATAAATCTAGAATAGTTATATAAACCATAAAAAATAATCCTATCATGAATGGCAGCAAAGAAAATAGTACCCTCAAAAACACCCGCTACACAAAGCAGTAATAAAAAATTTTCCTTTTCAAATATCACGGGGATGATTGAAAACATTTCCAAAAAATCCATTATTCAAATAGAAAACAGAGATAAAAAGCAAACCTATATTAGTACAGGTATTTATATATTAGATGCTTTACTTTCAAAATCAATAACACTTGGTGGTGTTTCTAAAAATAGAATAACTATTTTTGCAGGTCCTGCTGGTGTTGGTAAATCTTATATCTGTTATAACATAGCTAGAAATGCTCAAAAACAAGGATTTAATGTAATTTACATAGATACCGAATTTTCGATAGAATATTCAGATTTTGAAACATTTGGTGTGGACACAAATCCAGATAAGTTTATGTTAATCAGAAGTAATAAAGTCGAAGATTTGAAAATTATGTTAGCTCAGTTATTAACACAGTTAAAAGAACAAAAAGCATCAGGTATTGATATAGGAAAAACAATCATATTTTTAGATTCAGTAGGTATGTTAGCTTCTAATAAAGAAGTCGATGATGCTATCGAAGGTAAAAATAAAGTAGATATGTCAAGAGCTAAAGCTATCAAATCACTTTTCAGAATTGTTAGCTCAGATTTAGGATACCTTGAAATTCCTTTGGTAGCAACAAATCACATTTACATGTCTCAAGATTTGTTTCCACAAACTATTATGTCAGGTGGAGAAGGTTTAATGTATTCGGCTTCTACAATTATTTATCTGACTGTAGCCAAATTAAAACATGGAGATGAAGGTAGTGATGAATTTTCTACAGGATCCTCTGGGGTAGTAGTAACTGCCAAAAGTCGGAAAAATCGACTTGCACGTCCGAAAAAGATTTTCTTTGAAATTGACCATGAAAAAGGAACCAATCCATTTAAAGGTCTTGAATATTTCTTTACCACAGATAATTATGAAAAAGTAGGAATTATTAAAGGAAAAATCGAAAATGGTAAACCAATTGAAACTGGTAATAAATATTACGTTAGGCACTTAGACAAATCCTTTTTTGAAAAACAATTATTTAACAAAGAAATTTTTACAGATAAAGTAATTGATGCTCTTGAAGATATCATCTATGAATATTTTAGATATGGTTCATTCGAAGAAATGCAAGAAGAAATTAGCAAAATTGATAAAGAACACGCTAAATTTGAAGGAGATTCATTAGAAGATGATTTTTTTGATAAAAAATAATAACAAATTTTGGTTGGAATAAGATACACAATTGAGGAAATTTCCAAAAAATCCATAGAATTATATGGTAATATGTTTTATATAGATTTAAATCAAATTTATATAAACATGAATACCAATATAAATATTACTTGTAATATTTGTGGAGAAACTTTTTCGAGATACTCTTCACATCACTTAAGAAAAAATAAAATAAGCAAATGTCCTTTTTGTCAAAGTCATGGGTTTAGAAATTTAGAATTTGTTAGAAAAAAATCAAAAGAGATTAACGGTGATAAATTTTCAATACCTGACCAGATTTTTAAAAATATGCACACTGTTATAAATATACATTGTAATATTTGTGATACAGATTTTCCACAAGAATCTCGTAATCATATTAATAAAAAAGAAGGATGTCCAGAATGTCTTAGAAGAAGTATGATGATGTCATTAGAAGATGTTCAAATTAAATCAAATAAAATTCATGGTGAAGGGAGATATATCATCGATACAAAACAGTATCATAAAAATAGAGAATCGGAAATAGAAATTTTTTGCACAATTTGTAAAGAATTTTTTAACCAAAAAATCAGTGTTCATCTAAATGGTTGTGGTTGTACAACTTGTAGAGAAAGTCATGGAGAAAAAGAAATTTTAAAAATTCTAAAAAATAATGATATTAAATATATTAAACAATATAAATTTTTTGATTGTAAAAATATAAGGTCTTTACCTTTTGATTTTTATTTACCTAATTATAACATTTGTATAGAATTTGATGGAATACAACATTTTGAATCACGAGAATTTTTAGGTGGCGAAGAATCTTTCAAAAAGACTAAAATAAATGATAAAATTAAAAATAATTTTTGTCAACTGAATCAAATTAAATTGATAAGAATTAAATATAATGAAAATATACAAGAAAAATTAAAAATTCTATTTTAGAAATTCTATTTTAGATATTCTAATTAGTATAATTATAAAAATAATTAAAATGATACATGTCAGAACAAATGAACACCAATATGGAAAAGATGTACTTTTCCTTTATTCTCTCAAATCCAGAACAATTTATTAAAGTAGAACCACATTTTTTTCAAAATCAAGATATATTATTTGTCTATAAAATAATAAGAGATGAATATATTTTAAGTCCTCAAAAAATTGTACCCAGTCCAAAACAAATTATTTCTATGGTACGACTTAATGATCCAGAAAGTAAAATATCAAATGATGTTCTTAAAATTTTACTCAAAGATAATACAGAAGATATCGAACCAGAGTGGTTATCACCACGTTTTAAAGCTTGGAAACTATCTCATACTGCTAAAAATAGAGTTATGGCAAGTATAGATTTGCTTAGAGGAATACAAGAAGTAAATTATGATAATGTTAAATCTGTCACCGGTCAAATTAAAGCTCTATTCGATAATATGACTTTAGTTGATGATGATAATGATGACTTAGGATCCGATTTTGATGATCCTGAAGCACATAAACAACATACTATAACAAACTTAATTCCAACAGGATGGTCTTCAATAGATTCATTGTTGGGAGGTGGATGGTCTCATTCGACGTTGAATATTTTGATGGGTGAGACAAATTGTGGAAAATGCAGTCATTTTGATACAAAAATTAAACTCCGTCAAAAATCGACTGGAAAAACTTTATACATAAGTATAGGAGAATTTTTTGAAATGATAAAAAAATAAATAGTTAGTTTCTTCTATTCAAATATATGGAAAAATGTAAATTGTGTGATAGAGAATTTAAAGATATAAAATCGTTGATGATTCATGTAGTTAAGGTTCAACTATATCGAAAAAGAAGGTTTTGAAGTTTTAGTTGTGTGGGAAAATGATTATAAACAAAATAAAGAAAAAACCATACAAGAATGTATAGATTTTTTAAAAAATAAATAAATAAATAAAAATGCAACAAATATCAGAATTAGTAGAAAGGAAATTTATAGAAACTATAGATTTATCAGATTGGGAGGTTGAAACAGACGAAGGATTTATAGATGTAAAATCCATTGGTAAAACAGTAGAGTATGATGAATATGTTTTAAAAACTGACCGGGACTTAGAGTTAATCTGTGCTGATACTCATATAGTATTCAGCGAATTTGATGAAGAGGTTTTTGTTAAAGATTTGAATATTGGTCAGATTATAAAAACTAAAAAAGGATTGAATAAAGTTTTAACAGTTAAAAAAACGGGTAAAAAATCAAATATGTATGATTTGTGTTTACCCGAAGAATCTAACCATAGATTCTATTCTAATGAAATACTAAGCCATAATTCATTATGGATGCAAAATATAGCTAAAAATACAGCAGACCAAGGTTTTAATGTTGTTATTATCACTTTAGAAATGACCGCTTTCAAAGTCATGAAGAGATTGGGTTCTATGAGATTAAAAATCAATCCTGATGATTATGATGAAGCTTCTAAAGATTCACAATTCATGAAAAACAAAATAAACGAATTAAAAAAATCATCTGGATCAAATGATTTATTCGAAAGTAAACCAGGTAAAATATTCGTTAAAAAATTTAACACATCAGATTGTACCGTCACCGATATTGATAACTATATCAGAAAATTAGAGGATGTTAAAAAAATTAAAATGAATATGGTGATAGTAGATTATATCAGTATTATGTCAATAGAAAAAGGTTTAGAATATAATAATAGTATGTTATATTTAAAAGGTAAACATTTATCTGAAGGATTAAGATATATAGCTGATAAGCATAACGTAGCTGTAATTACTGCAACACAAGTTAGTAAAGATGTATGGTCTGCAAATGATATCAAAATAGATGCTATACCAGAATCGAAAGCTATTGCAGAAACAGCAGATACTTTATTCGCAATTATACGAAATACAGAAATGAAAAAAAATAATAAACAAAAGTTAAAAATTTTAAAATTAAGAGATGGTGAACATCATGAAGAAATGATGATGTTTGATTTTAATCCAAATAGTTTATGTATAGAAAATGATACTTTTGTGGGAACTAAATAATGATAGAAAAATTTAAAGTGATTACATTGTGTGGAAGTACAAAATTTAAAGATGAATATCTTTATGAACAAAAACGTCTAACACTAGAAGGAAATATAGTTATAAGTGTAGGTTTATTTGGTCATTCTGGTGATAAAGAAGTTTGGTCAGAAGGCACAAAAGAAATGCTCGATGATATGCATAAACGAAAAATCGATTTGGCAGATGAAATTTTTGTTATCAATGTAAATGGTTATATCGGGCAATCCACTAAAAGTGAAATAGAATATGCTAAATCAACAAACAAAATCATAAAATACTTAAATGAAGAAATATCAAATAATATATGCTGATCCACCTTGGGAATATGGTTCTGTTACTAAATTGGGAAATGCTAGAGATTTTTATAAAACTTTAACTTTTAATCAATTAAAAGAATTAGAAATACCGTCAGATGATAACTGTCTTTTATTTATGTGGGTTGTTAGTCAGAAAATGGATAAATGTATAGAAGTTGCTAAAAGTTGGGGATTTAAATATTCTGGAGTAGCTTTTGTTTGGCACAAACCAAATAGTACATTATGTGGATATTACACAATGGCACAAACTGAATTATGTCTATTATTTAAAAAAGGTAAAATACCACAACCGAGAGGATCTAGAAATGAAAGACAATTTCTAACTGAAAAAAGAACTAAACATTCAAAAAAACCAAATGAAATTAGAGATAGAATTCAAAAAATGTTTCCTATTCAAGATAAATTAGAATTGTTCGCTCGTCAAAAACTTGAAGGATGGGATGCATTTGGTGATGAAATTGAAAGTGATGTGGTGTTAAAAAGAAAAAATAAAAAATAAAACTATGATTGCAATTGATGGTGCAAAAGCGAAGAAAAAATGGGAACAAATTCTGGAGACATTAAAAATACCCGAAGAGTTTCAAATAACAATTGCTAAATATTGTGAAAGACATTCATTTATAGAAATGAAAGAATCTATTGAACATTTAACTGGTGAGGTTGGTATTAAGTCAGGAACTTTACCTTTTTCACTTAGAGTGTTATCGAATATAAATCTGAAAGATAAAACTGTAGTATTTACATCAGATGTAAAAATAAACAGTTTACTATTCGATTTTAGAAAATTCTCAGGTGAAAGTGAATTGGACTTGTTGAATAGAATAGAACACGAATCTTGTAAAAATCTAGCAGATGAAATAAATAAATCATTAGAAGGTAAACATTATCTATTACTTGATATGTTAGTAGTATCTTTTAGTCTAATAGTAGATGATAGTGTAGAAAAATACAAAAGTGAAAATGTTTATACACCTTCAAGTGAAATTTTATATCATCCTTCATCAAAAATTGAAATTATATCAAGATATTCAGTTGAATAAAAAATAACCAAAACTAAATGTTAAAAAAAGGTAAAACCAAAGTGAAACAAATTGAGAAAGAGGTTGAAATAGATGATATTGATAAAGAAGAAGAATTTGATGATATTGATATAGAAGAAACAGAAGAAAATTTAACCATAATAGTTGAAGAGGATTATGATGACTATGATGACGATTTTTATCAAGATCCAGAAGAGGACCGTTTTGAAGTTATTTATAATCTCAACACTAATAAACATAAACAAGATGGTAAACATTCTTTGGATAGAGATACCATTTTTAAAGGAAAATTAGAGGAAAAACAAGAGTTTGAAATAGAAGACACAAGCTATAGTTCAACTAAAATAGAAACAGGTTCTTTATATGAGTATGAAAGTAGATATCATGTAGATTATTTAAATCAAAAAAATATTTCCACAGATGTTTTTCAGATTTTAGATGATAAAACAAATTTAAATTATCGCCAGAATCGAAGAAAACCAAACAAACAAATATTTAATGACTATTATGAATTATTAATCAAAGAATTAAATAATAAATATACAAATTATGAAATATTTGTAGAATTGGCATATTATTTTACAGATCAAATTTTTAATATGTTTAAATTGCTAGATAAAAAACATGCTTTGAATATCATCAAAGAATTAAAAATTAAAGGATATTTAAAAGATTTAGACAATCTAAATTTTGTATAAACAAAAAAACCAAATAAAAGAATGAAAAAGAAAGATTTTAATAATGAATTTAGTAAAGAAATTTTCGAACAAACGTATTGTTACAACAATGAAGGTTTAGACGGAACAATAGATAGAATATCAGAAGATATTGCATCTGTTGAAACTGATAAAGAATATTGGAAAGGTAAATTTAAATATGCTTTGGAAGATTTTAAATTTGTACCAGGTGGTAGAATCATATCAAATGCTGGAGTGAAACTTTTAGGAACAACCTATATAAATTGTTTTGTGGATGGTTTTATGGGAGAAGATCAAGATTCTATGGAAGGTATTTTAGATACCTTGAAAAGACAAGCTCTGATTTTAAAATCAGAAGGTGGATATGGTTTTTGTGCAAATGTTATGAGACCAAGAGGTGGTTATATAACAGGCATAGCAAACGAATCTCCGGGATCAGTTAAGATGTTAGATATGTGGGATACACAATCTGATGTAATAACTTCTGGTGCTGGTAAAAAATCAGATAGAAAAAATTCTAAAAAGAAAATTAGGAAAGGTGCACAAATGGTTACTTTATCTTGTTGGCATCCAGATATAGAAGAATTTATTACCGCTAAACAGACACCTGGCAGATTAACAAAATTTAATATGTCAGTGTTGGTAACTGATAAATTAATGGAGGCTGTAAAAAACAATGAAAAATGGGATTTAATTTTTCCAGACTATGAAAAACATAAAGAAGAATATAAAAAAACCTGGGATGGAAATATAGATAAATGGATTGAAAACGGATATTCAATTAAAATTTACAAAACATATGAAAATGCTAATGAATTATGGGATGTCATAATGAAGTCAACATACAATAGAAACGAACCAGGTATTCTTTTTGTTGACACTATAAATAGATTAAATAATTTATATTATACTGAATATATCAATGCTTGTAACCCATGTGGTGAACAAATGCTACCAATAGGGTCTGTTTGCTTGCTAGGGTCATTGAATTTGACTCAATTTATTAAAGAAGGATATTGGGATTTTGAAAAATTATCAGAAGTGATACCAATAGTAAACAGATTTATGGATAATGTTAATGATGTAACTTATGTTCCTTTAAAAGAACAAAAAGAAAATCTTAATGATAAAAGAAGAATGGGTATAGGCATAATGGGTTATGGATCAGCTTTGATGATGATGAAAATTAGATATGGTAGTGAAAAAGCATTAAAAATCACAGATGAACTAATGTCATTTTTATCTAACAAACTTTATCAAGCGTCTACAATTCTTTCAAAAGAAAGAGGTTGTTTTCCTTTATACAATGAAAAAAAATATTTAAAATCTAATTTTGTGAAAAATCTTTCACAAGAAACTAAGGATTTAATAAAAAAACATGGTATTAGAAATAGTCATCTATTATCAATTCAACCAACAGGTAATTCATCTATCTTTGCTAATTTAGTGTCTGGTGGTTTAGAACCTATATTTTCATTTGAATATAAAAGAACTTCAATACAACCATATTTTCCAGATAATTTAGAATCTCCAAAAAATATAGATTGGATAAATAAAAAATGTGAAGATTTAGGAAATTGGACTTGGATTCAAGAGGGAGATGATGTGTTGTTGAAAACTGATTTCAATGGTGATATATACAAAATTGATAAAAATAGGGGATTTCTTAAGGAAACTGATGTCATCGATTATGGTGTTAGATATTTAAAAGATTTAAATCAGTTTGATGCCACGGCAGAATGGGCTTCTAATATTTTCAATTTGAAAATAGAAGATCATTTGAAAACCATGGAAGTTTTTTCAAAACATATTGATTCTGCGATGAGTAAAACTATAAATTTACCGTCAAATTTCCCTTATGAAAATTTTAAAGATATTTATTCAAAACTTTATGAAACAGGAACTATCAAAGGTGCAACAACATATCGTGAAGGTACTATGAGTTCTGTGTTATCAGTGAAGAAAGATGAAAATAAAAAAGAAAAATGGACAGAGAATGACGTACCAAAAAGACCAAAGATATTAGATTGTGATGTTATATTTTTCACAAACAATAGTGAAAAATGGGTCGCTTGTATTGGATTATATGAAGATAAACCCTGGGAACTATTCACAGGTAGATTAGATGATTTTAACATACCAAAATGGTTAAAAAAAGGACAAATAAGAAAAACTAAAACAGAAGATGAAGATGGTAATAAAATTAGTCAATATGACTTTTTATATAAAGATAAAGCTGGATATAATGTAATTATGGAAGGTCTTAATCGTACTTTTGATAGAGAATATTGGAATTTGGGTAAAATGATTTCAGCACTTTTAAGACACAGAATGCCGATGCAACATATTATAGGACTAGTTGATAGTTTGAAATTAGAAGGTGGAGAATTGGTCATTTCTTGGAGAGCTGGTGTTAAAAGAGTTTTAAAAACTTATATAGATGAAGAAGAAATAATTAAAAAAGCCAAAGAAAATATCAAAGAAGGTGACAAATATGAAAAATGTGAACATGTTTTAACAAACGGTGAAGTTTGTGGTGGTAGAGTAATTCAAATTGGTGGATGTGAACAGTGTATTGATTGTGGTCATTCAAAGAAATGTGGAGGATGAGAAAATTAATAGTTATTACTCCAACATATTATAGGGGAGGTCGTCAAATTGATCTTATCAAGAGGATGGCATCTGTGTTATCAAGTGCAGAAAATTTATTATGGATTCTTGTTGGAAACTCGGATGATGAAAACAATATACTTTTATCATCTGAATTTCGCAATTCTGTTTTGTATGGTATCGATTATGTATATTTTACACATGGTTCTATGCAGTTTACGGACGGACGTGGTAACTTACAGAGAAATTTCGCACTGGAGTATGTTAAAAAATCAGTGATAAACGGTGTTTGTTATTTAGCAGATGATGATAATTATTATGATATTAAGTTATTTGACGAAATAAGGAAAACAAATATTTTATCTATCTTTCCGGTTGGAAACCTCGGCCCTAACGGTATAGAGAGACCGATTATATCCACAAATGGTGATATTATAGGTTGGGATGCAAATTGGACTGAAAGAAAATATCCAGTTGATATGGCGGGTTTTGCGTTTTCAACATCAGTGTTGTGTAGATTACAAGATCCGTATTTACCTTTAGATATGATGGGTGAGAATGAGCTAATCAGTAAAATATTACTTACACCAAAAAAAGAAATATCAGAGTGGTCAGGGTTAAAACCTGAAATACTATGTGATAATTGTAGAGAGTGTTATGTATGGCATAACGGATAATTTTTAAAAAAAGAAAGAAATGAACGATAAACCTTATATAATTTCTGATGCGGGTGTTAAGATATACAATACTATTTCTAATGATTTAATCGATAAAAATATCATTAAAAGAATAGACAAAACTGTTGATATATTTAATGAAAAGATTAAAACTTTAAAAGCACCATTCGAAGATGTAGTTGGATATTTATCTGATTATAAACTTATAAAAACTAACAAAAACTGTGGAGGTTATTGTAATTTTAAGGGCAAAGAAATCGCTTATGTATCAGGTGGAATCGAAACTATTATTCATGAAGTTTGTCATTCGATACAAGCTGATATGGGTCTTTTAAATGATTTTTCTAAATTATTATCAGACAATATAAGAATAGAACAATAATGTGAAACTATGAAATATCTTCTATTAAAGAAAATAAAACCGGATTTTCAATTCAAAGAATTCGCTTATTTTAATAAAAGTTCATATAAATTTTTATTGAATTGGTACGGAAGTTATATTCAAAACGATATTAAATTTCTGATAAATGAAAACAAATGAAATATATTTAGGCGACTGTCTAGAAATTATGCCTAATTTTCCCGATAAAATTTTTGATGCAATCATATGTGATTTGCCTTATGGTGTCACAAAAAATAAAATTGATTTTGTTATTGATTTAGAAGAATTATGGAAAAATTATAAAAGGATTATTAAAACAAACGGTGTTATAATTCTTTTCGGACAAGATAAATTCACAGCCAAAGTGATGTTAAGTAATGAAAAATGGCATCGATATAACCTAATTTGGAATAAAGTTCTGACTTCGGGATTTCTAAATGCAAATCGTATGCCGCTTAGAGTACACGAAGATATAATGATTTTTTACAACAAACCTCCAACATACAATCCTCAAAAAGTTAAAGGTAAACCCAATCATTCAAAAGGAAAAAATAAAGATAATAAAAACACAAATTATGGATATCACAATTTCGTAGATAATACAGATATATTAGGTGATATGAAACATCCACAAAGTATATTAACATTTCAAAAACCACATCCAAGCACTGCGATTCATCCAACACAAAAGAGTTTAGAACTTTTAGAATGGTTAGTTAAATCATACACAAATGAAGGTGATTTAGTACTAGATAATTGTGCCGGTAGTGGTACAACAGGTCTTGCTTGTAAAAATTTAAATAGAAATTATATTTTAATCGAAAAAGAGAAAGAGTTTTATGATGTTTGTTTAAAAAGATTAAACTTGGAAGAATAAAAATGATATATAATAAAATGATAGAAATATAAACAATTATCAGAGTATTTAACAATTTATACCAAATGTTTATATGTGATTGATTATTCTCCTCAATTAATAACAAAATGAAACCGTTAAAATTAAAATTCGAAAAAGAATATCGATTTGTTTATGATAATAAACCAGCGCCAATATTAGAAGGTTTTGGATTTATTACTGTAGAAAGAAGAATGAAGTATAACAAATTATTTCCAGGTGAAGTGAAATTATCAGAAATTGAAAAGACTTTGAAATGGTTTCAAATCTCTCTACTGAAAAAATCTAAATTTTTAACATTTAAAGATATAATCAATATTAAAAAATCCATAAAATGAAAACAGATGAAGAAAAATATAGTGACTTTATAGACAGGATGCGAAAAAGTTTGAAAGATAGTATTAGTGATGTTGAAGAAACTTGGAAAGAATTCATTAGAAAAGAAAAACAAAAACAACGTTTTACAAAAATTAAAAAGATATTCTAAATGAAAATGGAATTAAATAAAATACTTGAAAATGTTAAAAATGGGAAAGTAGAAGTTGGGAAATCGAAACAACAGATACTTGATTTATTTGGTACTGATTATCAATCATAATAATGAACAGATTAAAAGAATATCTGGTATGTTAGATGATGTATCTAAGGAAGCCTTTATCAAAGGTGGTGGTACGGAAAAAGAATATAATACTTGGTGGAAAAAACGAAATCGAATAAATATAAATTAAATGAATCCAGAATTCATAAATATTGGAACAGAAGAAGATAAAGTCATCGAAGAATGTAGTGAAGTTATCAAAGCGATCTGTAAAATTAAACGATTTGGTTTGTATAACTATCATCCCGATAGACCAAGTTCCAATAATAAATCCGAACTATTATCAGAAATTGAAGATTTGAGACTTGCTCTAGACAACCTTGAAAAGGTTTTACAATAATTTTTTATTTTAAATAATTGTCATATCTTTATACTATGACGATAAAAGAAAACACAAACGAATACGAGTCAGTAAAAGAATATCTGAAAAAGATAGGTATTAAAGTGGGGTGGAATATTGTGGGTATTGATTATGGTCTGAATTTTGACCATAAATATAGGTATGCAGTGTCTTTTAATTATAGACAAAATGTACAAAACACAGGTACTTATACCACATTAAATGGAACGATATCCTTGGTTCAAATATTAAGAATAAACGAAGAAGATATAAGTTATTATAAATTTAGACAGAGGAAATTAAAAATTAAGAAAATATTAAGAAACGAGGCTTAAAAAATTATATATACCTATTTCCAGTTGAAAAAATAATTTAATTAAATATAAAGAAAAGAAATGTCTTACGTAATCGAAATAGAAAAAATTATAACTTCATATTTCATCACACATCAGGATAAAATAGAAGTATTTTTTGATAAACTTTCATTCTATAAAAATGAAATTGAAAAGAAATTTTT
>Ga0114951_10004860_pt1 | contig 12743 bp, 8 predicted proteins | sample AM7aDNAmetaG_FD_88677 | JGI IMG/M metagenome (GOLD analysis project Ga0114951, IMG submission 88677) | Freshwater microbial communities from Finland to study Microbial Dark Matter (Phase II) - AM7a DNA metaG | ecosystem: Environmental > Aquatic > Freshwater > Lake | place: Finland: Lake Alinen... | reverse complement strand
TTTCGACAACGACAAGTTCGCTGCCGACCACATCTTCAACCAGCTCGTTACCAACAACATCAACCACTACAAGCATTCTGCCGACTACGACAACCACTCGACCGACCACCTCGTCAACCAGTTCAGTACCGACAACTTCATCAACAACAAGTATTCTTCCGACAACGACAAGTTCGCTGCCGACCACATCTTCAACCAGCTCGGTACCAACAACGTCAACCACTACAAGCATTCTGCCGACTACGACAACCACTCGGCCGACCACCTCGTCAACCAGTTCGGTACCGACAACTTCATCAACAACAAGTATTCTTCCGACAACGACAAGTTCGCTGCCGACCACATCTTCAACAAGTTCGGCACCTGCAACTTCAACTTCAACAAGCACAATGCTGACTGGCTCGTCAACCAGTTCGGTTCCAAAAACTTCAACTACAACAACCTCGGTGAAGAAGAAGAAAAGATATCATGTCATCGGGGGACAAGGCGCAAGCTTTTTAGACAGTGCTTCGATGGCTGCTACTAGCGAACAAACAGCTTTATCCGCAGCAGACTCTGTTTTTACAGATCAGGGTGCAATTGCAATATTCGATGATGCCGATAACACCCTCCGGCTATCCGTTGGCTGGGATGAATATAATGCCCTGAACGGCGAGGTGCGCATCGCAACGGGTGATATTGATGGCGACGGGAAAGAGGAAATCATCATAGGCCTGGGGCCTGTGGAAGGGAATAGTGCGATACCCGGCGGGAAATTTCAGATTCTCGATGATGACTTCACCAGTTTGGGATGGGGCCAGATTAACTGGCCCGAGTACAATGCGCTCAACGGCGAAACCTGGCCGGCCTGCGGCGATATAGACGGTGATGGCATTGATGAAATTCTTATCGGGCTGGGCGTGGGCGGCAATGGACGGGTCGAGGTTTTTAAATTCAAAAATGAACGCGCCGTTCATCAACAATGGATTAAGGTTGGATGGGAAGAGTACTGCAAAGCTGGCGGCGGTGTACGCCCGGCCTGCGGCAATATTGATTTTGACCGGAAGGATGAGATCATCCTCGGGCTGTATCCTGCCAATAATGGTTTTATGCCAGAGGGTAAATTTGAAGTGCTTGACGGTAGCGCCAAACATCTTGCCTGGGGCGTTGTGGACTGGCCCGAGTACAATTCGCTCAACGGCGAAACCCGTCCTGCATGCGGCAACATAGATCGCACGGGGCGCGATGAAATACTGCTGGGGTTGGGAGCGGGTTCAGGAGGCAGAATACCGGTGTACTCGTACAGCCTGGGCAAAGTCACACTCAAACGATGGATTGAAGCAGGAACCCCTGATTACAATGCCATGAATGGCGAAACCTGGTTATCCTGCGGCGATACGGACGGCGATGGTCTGGATGAAACCCTGATCGGATTCGGCCAGGGCGGACAGGGAATCATGGAACTGCATGATGATGCGCTGCATGGTTTTAGCCCACTTTCGAGCATGCAGATGCCGGATGAAAACTACAACAGGGCAAACGGCGCAACGTATCCGGCAATCCAGGGCATAAAAAATAAGTTCCCAAGGATTACAAATTTCTTGTTACAGTTATTGTCGGACAAAGGAATTGAGCAGCCATAAAAACACCTGGTAAGGCTGACTCATACATACCTTCACCCTTTGCAAGAGACAAGGCCATACTGGCAAAAAGCAACAACCACTATATGAGCTCAATCGAAAGGCAATTGGTTATTTTGTAAGTAATTGCGTTTTGGCAAAACACTCACACTAAAAGACAAAGGACACCGGTTCTCTTTAAACAACCGCCACCCTTTGTCTTTGACTATCGCATGTCTTTAAGTGATTGTCTTTTCACCTTTCTAATGTATTGCGCATTCTAAAGGTGCATTTGCAGTCTCCATCACACATCCGGGCCGGCTCCGTAAATTCCCCGAGCTCCCTGGTTACTGCTTCCGTTGTCACCTCCTCTAAGGCATGACAAAACTCATTATCAAGCCCCCTTGTTTTAGACTCTTCAAGAAATGGGCAATACGTAACTGAATATTGAAACTCATCAGGCTTAATGTAGTCAAGTTCAGTTACAAGTCCAAACATCCTGTCTGACATTCCGGCAAAACCTGCCATGGTTTGAAAATCAATTCCTTTCGTCATATCATTTACCCGTTTGCACCCCCGCTGCAGTATCTTTTTAAATATTTCCGTACCCTGCCCGCCCAGGCTTTCTTCTAATTCTTCAAAAACATCAAGCTTAAAGTTAACGATATGCTGTCGAAGAAAAGCAAGCTGCTGTTCCGCGGGCATGTCGGGGTTGGCAGAGATGTTTTTGTCATGTGTCATCATGGTTTTCCTCCCTTGTTTTTCAATGTGCTTATTTTATATTGTCTTAATAACAGGTGGCGCCTCAATCTCAAAACTCCCGGCTTCCACCATCTGTTTCAACGTCTCCACAAATGTTCCCGGCGCCGTATACTCCGGGTGGCTCCGAAAAAGAGCGGCCGCACGCTCCAGCGGAGCAGTGTTCAGGATACGCGTAAAAATATCGCCATCCATTGGGATACGGGATGGATGCCCTGCAAACGTCAGGTTGTCAGTCGCGGAAAGTCCGGCTGCGACAGCACCGGCGGCATGCCTGGTACAGCGGCAGGGAGAGGTATGATTCACAAGGCCGCACTTTTTTCTCATAAAATCGCGAAGCAGCGTGCGTGCGCGGGAAAGGCGTTTTCTATAGGCAGCAGGACTCACCGTAAGGATATAGGCTGCATCATCGCCTGACACCTCGAAGATTTCTCCCAGTATGTAGGCAATGCGAAGATCGCGGTCAAAGCACAGGAGCATCCCCTGCATGCAGCTTATTGCAATTTCCTGAACAAGAAGCGACTGCTCAGCATCAGGCGCCATCCCTGATGCCGCAGCGGGAACCTCCCTGTCGATCAAATTTCCATACTCTTCAAATGTCCAGTCGTTGTTCTCTGCGCGGCGCTTTCGGGTTGTCAGGAGATGGTTGGAAGCAACGCTGTAAACCCAGGTAGTAAATGCGCGCTCTCCATGAAAGCTGTCGAGCCGTGTAATGACTTTTATTAATATTTCCTGGGTTGCATCCTCGGCATCGGCCGGATAGAACAGCATCCGGATGGACAGACCATAAATGCGATCCTGAATTTTAAGAATTAATGCTTCAAGTGCATGCTTGTCGCCGGCCTTTGCCTGCTCCACCAGTGTTTCGATTGCTGTTTCCATGCCGCGACGGTCCTTCCGTGCTCGATTATGCTTCCTTTATAACTTTAGACTCCACAACAGGAAATTTGTGACAAGAAAAACTATCTGTACTGTGCAACTTTGTTTTTTTCGAAATCATTTACAAAAAATCCGTCGCTCCCGTGAAAGCGGGAGTCCAGTATTGGGGCGTTTTATGGATTCCTGCTCCCCGATCTGGTCAAGGGCAAGAACCGCAGGAATGCCCTTCCCTGCGGTTCTTTTTATCAAGTTGCACAGTACAGCTATTAAAGTGTCAAAAAAATGAAGATTCTTTAAACCCTGCAGTTTTAATAATGGAATTATTACTGGATTATGGTCTTAGGTGTCCAAAAGAACAAGCGGATTAATTGCGTTTGGGCTTATGTCGCGTATGCGCCGGACAGCGGAAACGGTTACGTACAGATTTTAATGCATGCGCCGGAATTCATTTTACCGGCTGCAAGCTGCACAATTTTTTTTGCAACATCTCCAGGCTGGAGCATGTCCAAATCCTTCAAATAAACCTGATTTTTTTTGTGGACGCACTTCGCTGGACCACCCTGTGCACTGGTTTTTATGAGATGATTAATCAGCATGTGAACCCGCCCCGATTTGACCCTCGATTTTTTTTCCATCAGACGGGGTATCGTTTTACATTACCGGTTTCATGCCGTGCAACTGCCTCATACCATTTAAAGCATCGGCAATATGCCGGGGGAAGCGATCCAGCTCCTGCTGCGTAAAAACCTGCCGGCCGGCAGCGCACAGCCCGGCAGGATCAAAGACCCTCCGCAGCGCACGGAAAAACAAATGTGCATTGGGGCCGACCTCGGGGAAAAATGAGGTTATGGGCTCAATCCCGACGCCCAGGCCGTTTGCACCGGGCCCGAATTTGTCGGCAATGTTCTGGGTAATCGTAGAGAGAATCAAAGCATCGCCCCGCTGCACAAGCTCGGGGTTTGTCATGTCGGGGTAGACATCTGTCTCGGTAAGCCAGTACCTGCCCAGATGATTTGATGAGTACAGAAAGGGCGTGTCATCAATGCCGCCCCGATCGGTAATATAGGTTTCCCCGAAGGTGTCGATTGATTTCCGCCACGATTGCCGGGTCTTTCGGGCAACGCTGTCAACCGGCCCACCCAGCACATAGGAGCCGCAGTAGGCATGCCGGTTCATGCGAAAGCCGGTCACATGGCGGATGCAGTCAAGGTTCCACGGCGCAAGGGCAGAGAGCACCTCGGGCTTATGGACATCCGAGAGAAAGGCGCCTCCGGACTCTCGTATAATATCCCCTAAAACTGCTTCTTCCCAGAGGATCTGTTCTTCAGACACAAACCCGCCAAGAATAATATAGCAGTTATACGGTGGGAAAAATTGCCCTTTTACCCGCTGCAGCGTCATTGCCTGAGACTGGGAGCAGTAATAGGCATTGTAGACACCTGTTGCATTCAGGCCCATGCCGATCCCTGCCTGACCGATTGTGCGCATGGCGGCAAGCTCTGTTTCAAAGTCGGGAAACTCAGCCCACAAAAGCTTTATATTTTTCGGAGCAGGCGCCGTGTCATAACGGGCATCCTCATAGGTAAGGATACTGGGCCTGCCGGCGGCAGGCTCGGGAAGCACTTCCTCGCCGGGCCATGAGTGCAGCTTAACGACAATTTCAGTGATAATTCCTGTGGTGCCGAGACTTCCCCTGACAAGTGAAAAAAGATCAGGCCCCGGCCCGTACTCCCAAAAAGCATCCAGGCCGGCAACAGCATCGGAGCCCGTGACAAGGACATCGCCGGCGGGGGTCACCAGCGTGAGGCTAACAATGTTGCGGGAAAGCCCGCCGTATTTATGATCTGTCTGCCAGACGCCTGCAATGGCGCTCTGGGAGGAAAGCTTGCACAGGGTTGTGGCAAGGGGGCTGCCGCCGTTCCAGAGCCCCAGCTTCATGGAATCGGCCTGCACCTGGGCATAGTCAGCATAGGCTTCAAGCCGGGCAGTCATGGTATTCGGATCAATTGCCAGAACCCGGTTCATTCTGCTCAGGTGAATGCAGACAGTCGGCAGTGGTGTGGTCGGCCCGTTAAACCCGATCTGCCCGTTGGTAAATGGTATGAAATGAACATGGTACCGCTTGCATACCCTCACCACGGACTGCACTTCATCCGTGCTGCCCGGAAGGACTACGCAGGCAGGAATATTGGTCGGGTCTTTTGCATGTTTTTTCAGCGTGCCGGCCGAATCAATGGAAAATTTGCTGTAGCATTCCAGCACTGCTCTGTCTCGGGATATGTTTGCAGGGCCGACAATGTTCTCCAGCGCCCGGTATATATCGGGCGCAAGCTGTGCGGGCACGCATTTTTTCTTCTGCTCCATGCTGAGCACCTTTTCTGCAGCTTGCCGGATACTGCCGGGAGTATAGAAAACATCCTTAAAGAAATCAATATTTTACCTGTGCCACGCATATATTGGTGGATGCTCCAGGACGTCCGCAGGATGCTAAGCGTTTGTGTGTCGATAAAAATGTTCTCTGAAGATACGGGCAGGGGCAGGCTAACCAATAACCGTCAAAGCAATCAAAACGAATCAAGGCCGCTTCCGTCTGTCATAAAGATAACATACAGTCACTGAACTACCGTTGTCTGGCCAATGGGGAACTGAGTCTGCTGGGCAGGTGTAGCGTCACCGGTTGCCATAAGAGAAAGTGGATACCCGTAGGCCTCACCTTCCTTGTCTATGCTTTCCAGATAAAAATAGACGGGCCACCAGTGCCGGTCTGCGCCGACAAGTGATGCAGGGGCTTGTGCGGTCACATCAAAGTTGTGAGCTTTGCTCAGAGTGCCGTTGGATGAGGGAACAGGATCATCAGTGTTTATATAGGCCTCGGCAAAATCAGCCCCCTGGCCGAAGCGTCTTTTTCCATAGGTCCAGTCAATAAGGCCCTTGCCGGTAAACGGATCAAGAAAAGTAAGATGAATGCGGGTTGTTTTTGAGCCGTTCTTACGATAGGCATCACAGGCGCCCTGCACAACAAAAGCGCCCGCGCTGTGTCCCACAAGCTGGATGCGCTCATAGCTGTAATCTGCCGAAGAAAGCGTTTTACCGATATAGCTGCCGATTTCAAGCCCTGCCTTTGCTGCCGATGCCTTTTTAGCTGCGTAGGCGCTCCAGTCATAGGCAACGAGGTCCCACTGCTCTCTGTGCGCAATAGTTTTGTCAACATGCTGAATGACATCGGCAGGCCAGCCCGCCGCTGTGTCACCGCTGCCGTGCACAACCAGCAGCAGATACCGTGAGCCTTCGGTTTGCGGCGGCAGGGGCCGGGGAGTTATCTGACTTTTGCATGAGCAGATAAAAACCAACAGCAGCAGCACGTGCAGCTTGATGGAATAATTTTTTAAACAATGCATAGGAACCTCTTTGTCTGGTAAAGAAATATAAATATTTCTTCGCATAGGGTACCGCGAATATCCCAGCAAGCACACATAGACTACTAGCGTCATAGAGAAGTTTAAAATAATTTATATCATATTTCATCTCCGGCTCATATGCCAGTATCTGGTTATGGAGAAAAACAGAGGCGGAAAAGTGTGCTGCATGTGCATACAGGGAAAGCCAGCTGGGTGGCAGTTCCAAATAGGCACACCCTGGGCGCTGTCTGTTTTTTTTAAGTCCGTTGCTGAACCAAACGACTGGAGGATGTCATGAAAAATAGTATACTGCAAGTATATCTGCGTATCGCACACCGAAGCCTTTGCAGCCCGGCTGCTTGCTTGCAGTTCTTATAAGTAAAAATTTATCGGCTGGACAGTGTTTGGAAGATCGAAATGCTGCTAGTGCATGCACCTATGCCGGATGAAAAAAATCCCCCTGGAGAGGGGCTTCCAGGGGGAAAGAGGAGGTATAATGGAAATTTCTTTCCATTACCTAAGAATATTATAACGAATATTTTTCACTGCGCAAGGGGTAAACTTTAATTTTTGAAATTTCCACCGCATTTCAGTGGCGACAATTTAAAATTTGGAACTGCCATGCCATGCGTATCATTTGCCGATCAGCACAACTACAGTATGAGGGTTGACCGCATACGGGGTGGCGGCAGGACAAAGAGCAGCCTGTGCAGGGTCAAGGAAATCATTAGGGCTTTCAAAGCTGGTATCAACAATGCGCAACCACTGCCTGCCGGCTCGTACAGGCAGTCGCACAGCATGTGCATGCTGGTCGGAATTATATACAAAAAAAAGCTGGTAATTGCCCATGGCCGATGACTCTATGCCGCCGTCAATCAGGTAGCAGATGGTTCGCAGATCCCTGTCATTCCAGTTTAAAGGCTTCTGTTGAGGATCATACCATGAAATATCCGGGGTCTCCGTGGCGGCGGGGTCACCGCCTTGAAAAAACCGCCTTCCTTGAAGAATGGCGTATGTTTTTCTAAGGGCAATGGCTTTTTTAACAAATGCAATCATATCCGCATTTTTACCGGCCAAATTCCAGTCGAACCAGCTGGTGCTGTTGTCCTGACAATAGGAATTATTATTGCCGTTTTGCGTGCGTAGAAACTCATCGCCCCCCAGCATCATGGGCGTTCCTCGCGAGAACATCAGGCAGCAGATAAAATTTTTCACCAGCTGCCGACGCAGCTTCAGCACCTGCGCCTGACGGGCAGTGCCTTCAATGCCGCAGTTGGTGGAAAAATTTTCATCCTGGCCGTCGCTGTTGTTTTCACCATTGCCCTGATTGTGTTTTCTGCTGAATGAGACAAGGTCCTGCAGCGTAAATCCGTCGTGACAGGTAACGAAATTTATGCTGTTGTAGGGGTGCCTGCCGTCATAGCCGAACAGGTCCGCTGAGCCCGTAAGCCGGCAGCCCAGGTCGGGCAGCTGCCCGGCATCGCCCCTGATGAACCGGCGCACTGTATCCCGGAACTTGCCGTTCCACTCCGACCAGTCAACCGGGAAATTGCCGACCTGATAGGTGTGAATGTCCCAGGGCTCGGCGATGATCTTGACGGTATTGAGAACGGGGTCCTGCGAGATAGCATCAAAAAATGAGGCCGTTTTGCGAAATCCGCCCTCCTGCCTTCCTAGGGCTGTGGCAAGATCAAAGCGGAACCCGTCGACATGCATCTCCTGCACCCAGTAACGCAACGAATCCATGACCATGCGCAGCACCTGCGGCTCATCGAAATTCAAGCTGTTGCCGCAGCCGGTCACATCGCGGTAGCGCCGCCCGGGCTCATGGGGCAGTCCTTCAAGGCAGTAATAGGTCGGGTTGTCGATGCCACGGAAGCATACTGTCGGGCCCAGCTCGTTTCCCTCGCCTGAGTGATTATACACCACGTCCATGATGACCTCGATGCCCGCACGGTGCAGTTCGCGCACCAGCATCTTGAACTCATCGACCTGGCAGCCGGGCCTGCTCTGCGAGCTGTAGGAGCATTCAGGCGCAAAAAAACCGATTGTATTATAGCCCCAGTAGTTGGTAAGGCCCCGCTCTACTAGAAAATCCTCGACATAGAATTCCTGCAGCGGCATAAACTCAACGGCATTGATGCCGAGCTCGCGCAGATAGGGGATCTTTTCTATAAACCCGAGATAGGTGCCGGGATGCCGCACCCTTGATGAGGGATGGGCTGTAAAGCCCTTCAGGTGAACTTCGTATATAATGAGCTCTGGCAGTGGTATATCCAGATGCTCATCGCCCTGCCAGTCAAAGCTGCTGCCCATGACAATGCATTTCGGGAGCGCTGCCGAGCTGTCACGGTTGTCCATAACCGCATCCTTGCCGGCAGCAAGGGGATCATAGCCAAGAAGCAGATTGTCATGATTTACAACCTTGCCGGTGAGCGCCTGGGCATACGGGTCCAGCAGCAGCTTATGCTCATTAAAGCGCAGCCCGCGCTCCGGATTGTAGTCGCCCCGCACCTTATAGCCGTAGAGCTGACCCGGCCCGATTCCAGCGACGAAGCAGTGCCAGATATGCCGGGAGCAGTTATCAAGGCGGATGGTGTCGGTAGGCGGGCCTGAAGGCCCATCAAACAGCAGCAGGAAAACCTCACGCGCATGTTTGGAATACAGGGCAAAATTGACGCCGCCATCCTGCACGGTGGCGCCCAAAGGATAGAACTTCCCCGCTGCTATCTTTCTGCCGGTTTTGTGCGACAGCTCATATTTCATGAAAATTTCTCCGATGGAGTTCGCAGCCGCGGCAATGAGGCTTGAAAATAACCCTCTAAACAGGTATAACCGTAAAACTTTTAACAGGCAAGCATTTTTGCCTGCTGTTGCAGACTGAAAGGAGCCTTCATCAACCATGTCACATCCCGACTCATTTCATGCCCGCGCCGCGCTTCCAACAGCAGGCGGCGCCGTCATATATTACCGCCTCGCAGCCCTTGAAGAACAGGGCCTTGCAGATCTCTCGCGCATGCCTTTTTCAATAAAGATTCTTCTGGAGGCGCTGCTGCGAAATGAAGACGGCGCCTCCATAAATCGCGACGACATCATGAGGCTTGCCCGGTATAATCCGTCCGTTCCCGAGCCGTGCGAAATAGCTTTTAAACCGGCCCGCGTGCTTTTGCAGGATTTCACTGGCGTGCCCTGCGTGGTTGACCTTGCCGCCATGCGCAGCGCCATGGCCCGCCTTGGCGGCGACCCGCAGCGCATCAACCCGCGCATACCGGTTGACCTTGTAGTTGACCACAGCGTTCAGATGGATGCAAGCGGCTGCGCCGCAGCCCTTGAGCTGAACACGGCCCGCGAATTCGAGCGCAACCGCGAGCGCTATGAATTTTTTCGCTGGGGCCAGACCGCATTGGACAATTTCCGTGTCATTCCTCCCTCGCAGGGCATTTGCCACCAGATCAACCTTGAATATCTTGCCTGCGTTGTGCAGCGCCGCATGGTTGACGGCGAGGCTGTTGCTTTCCCGGATACGCTGGTCGGCACGGACTCGCACACCACCATGATAAACGGCCTTGGCATAGCAGGCTGGGGCGTCGGCGGCATCGAGGCCGAGGCGGTCATGCTGGGCGAACCGCTTTATATGACCGCGCCGCCGGTTGTGGGCATGCGCCTTACCGGTCGGCTGCAGGAGGGCGTGACAGCAACAGACCTTGTGCTCACCCTCACGCAGCTGCTCCGAAGCCGCGGCGTGGTTGAAAAATTTGTCGAGTTCTTCGGGCCGGGCCTTGATGCCATGAGCGTCACGGATAGAGCAACGGTTGCCAATATGGCCCCCGAATATGGCGCCACCATGGGTTTTTTCCCTGTCGATGCCCAGACCCTTGCCTTTCTTCGCAGCACGGGCCGTTCCGAAGAGCTGGTGGGCCTGGTGGAAAGCTACTGCAAAGCTCAGGGGCTTTTCAGGCTGCCCGGCATGCCGGAGCCTGATTTTCAGGAGACTCTTGAGCTTGACATGTCAACAGTTGTATCCTGCCTTGCCGGCCCCAGCAGGCCGCAGGACCGTATTGTACTCTCTGCAATGAAACGTGCATGGCAGGCTGGGCTTTCTGCGCCGCAGGATAAGCGGGGCTACCATCTCGACCCTCAGGCCCGCTCAGCCCATGCCGCTTTAACCATGCCCGACGGCTCTATGACAGAGCTTACCCACGGCGCCGTCGTTATCGCATCCGTAACCAGCTGCACCAATACCAGCAACCCTGCCGTGATGCTTGCTGCGGGGCTTCTTGCAAAGAAAGCAGTGGAGGCGGGCCTGTGCGCAAAGCCCTGGGTCAAGACCAGCCTTGCCCCCGGATCGGTCGTCGTGACGCAGTATCTCAAAAAGGCAGGGCTTCTGCCATATCTTGAAAAGCTCGGCTTTCATGTGGCAGGCTATGGCTGCGCCACCTGCATCGGCAACAGCGGCCCCATAGACGCAGGGCTTGAAAAAGCCATCCGCGATAATAAACTTTTGGCGGCATGCGTGGTGTCGGGCAACCGCAATTTCGAAGGCCGCGTCCACCCCAGCGTCAGAGCAGCATTTCTTGCATCCCCTCCTCTGGTAATTGCCTATGCCCTTGCAGGCACCGTTGACATCGATCTTGAGCGCGATTCCCTGGGCGCCGATGCCGCAGGCAAACCGATCTATTTCAAAGACCTCTGGCCTGCAGATGATGAAATTGCCCGGCTTATGCCCTATGCCATGAACGGGGATATGTTCAAAAAAAACTATGGGGGAATCGAGCAGGCAAACAGCATGTGGAACAGCCTTGCAGGCGCCACAGGTGAGCTGTTTGCCTGGCCGGAGGGCAGCACCTATATTCAGGAACCGCCCTATTTCATCGATATGGCCCGCGATCCTGCAGCGATTAACGCCATTGAAGGCGCCCGCGTGCTAGCACTTCTCGGCAACAGCATAACAACCGATCATATAAGCCCGGCAGGCAATATCGCCACAGCCAGCCCTGCTGCCTCCTATCTCGCGGCGCATGGCGTACAGCCCGTCGACTTTAATTCCTACGGCAGCCGCCGCGGCAATCATCATGTCATGGTCCGCGGCACGCTTGCCAATATCCGGCTCAAAAACGGACTTGCCGAAGGCGCTGAAGGCCCTCTGACAGCATATCTGCCAGAGGGCCGGGTCATGAGCATCTTTGAGGCTTCAGAGCGGTATATCAGCGAGGGCATCCCGACCATCATCATAGCGGGCCGCGACTATGGCATGGGCAGCAGCCGCGACTGGGCAGCCAAGGGCACGCAGCTTTTGGGTGTGCGGGCAGTGATAGCCCAGTCCTATGAACGAATTCACAGAAGCAATCTTATAGGCATGGGCGTGCTGCCGCTGCAGTTTCTTGCCGGTGACAGCGCCGACAGCCTCGATCTCACCGGCCGCGAAATATACACGATTGCGGTATCAAAAAACATACAGCCAGGGCAGCGCCTAACCGTTAAAGTTGCAGCCGAAAATGGCGCAAGCAGAACCATTGAGGTGCTTTCCCGCCTTGATACGCCAATTGAGATCGACTACTATCGCCACGGCGGGATTCTTCCCCGCGTACTGCGGTCGTTTTTTAAATAATTATTCCTTCCCTGTTTTATGAAGTGCTGCGGCTTTTTCCTGCCAGAGAAGGGCCTCATCCGGCCTGCCCATATCAGCGTAGGCGCGGCCAATAAAAGCGTGCAGCTGCACATCATCAGGTGTTATGGCCAGAGCCTCTTTCCAAACCTTTACGGCCTGCTCAAAATCCTGCCGGTCGGCAAGCAGCGCCCCGAGACTGCGGCGCGGCTCCATAAAGCCGGGGTCTAACGCCATGGCCTGCCGAAACAGGCCTTCGGCTCGATCGGGCTCGTTGCGGAATTTCCTGCACAGAAATCCCAGGGCCGACAGGGCATGAGCGTTTTTCGGGTAAAGCTCCACTGTTTTCATGTAATCGGCATAGGCCAGATCGTATTTTTGCAGTCGCAAATAGGAACATCCGCGCTCACCCCAGGTTGAAAAATCATAGGGGTACAGTTTCAGGCTGTGTGAAAAGCGCTCCACAGCCTGCTCCAAGAGCCGGGCATCAAGCATGAGCCCCTT
>Ga0114951_10004856_pt1 | contig 12751 bp, 22 predicted proteins | sample AM7aDNAmetaG_FD_88677 | JGI IMG/M metagenome (GOLD analysis project Ga0114951, IMG submission 88677) | Freshwater microbial communities from Finland to study Microbial Dark Matter (Phase II) - AM7a DNA metaG | ecosystem: Environmental > Aquatic > Freshwater > Lake | place: Finland: Lake Alinen... | reverse complement strand
TTATTGTGTGCCTGCAAAATTCGCAGATCAAGACAATCGAGGACGAGGTAAGGACCGCAGTGGCAGCCATCAAAGAGGGTTTCTTCTGCCGCTGGCAAGGTTCGTTCGAGTCGCTGGAGTCTGCGAATAGCGTGAAAGAGCGAGACCTGCTTACAACCCTAGGAGTTAAGTTGTGAAAGACTATCCCAGCAGGAGACTGCTGTTGGCACACGGGTACGCACTGGCTTCCGAGAATGTTGAGCCAGTCCGCCTAATGCCCGGCGAAGAGTATGTGTCATTAGCAAGATCCGAACTGCCAAGGGTGAAGGTGTGCGAGAACGAGATCACTCGTCTTCGTGTCAAACCGGACTTCCAGGGCTTGTGGTCGTTCGCCATCGTCAACTGGAGGAAGATGGGGAATTTTGGGATCACCCCCAACTTCTTGACTTGGATCTACGCCGAAACGACAGGCAAGAAGCCCACCAGTAAACTGTGCGAGAACATCTTCTACCACATCGGAAGAGATGTTCGCAATCAGGCCAGGGTTGGGTGCTGCCACGATGTAAACCACCCGATGTTGTTTGACTCCTGTCGAGCATGGTCACACGCGGAGAGTGTATATGATGGACTGTTTCTCGATAGCTCTGGAACTGGCCTAGAAGATCACCGTGATGGATCTGTTGGGCGTGGCTGGAACCTTCCGATGTGTCTCAAGGAGATCGACCGTGGCGAGTTCTTCATCACGTATATGAGCATCGGATCACGAGGTTGTGATGGATTCTATAAATCTATGGACGACGACGAGGACGAACAGCCACAGCAACTGCTGGAGATGTGCGTCGAAGAGATGGAGAAAAGGGATAAGGTCTATAAGTGAAGCTCACCAAGTCTGAATCGAAGCTGATCTCGTGCCTTAGAGAGCACAAGAAGGAGTCTCGAAGGCTTCTTCATAGAATAATGAGCAGAACCTGTGGCGAGAGTCACAGGTTTCTTGCTTTAGAGCGTGCGTTCAACCTAGTTGTGGCAGAGAAGTGGTCTGAGGCGGAAAACGAAATAGTAAAGAAAGGATAGAAATGTACTGTAACATCGGGAACGATAATGAGGGAGCACTGATTACGAATTCGGGAGAGGCCAGATGCGGTAGCCTGCTCTTTCCCACCAAGAATGATTCGAAGGAAGTGCAGGGCTTCAACGGAGTTGGATACTCGCAATGGCAAGCCTACGACGACGGGTGGCAGTTCGAGTTCGGCAATGCGCCAAACATCTGTATCGCGTGGAAGCTGGATGATGCCAGAGCAGCCATAACGGCGATTATGAAGCACGCAGATGCTCACGGATTGAAGGTTGGTTTCGCAGACCGATTCCCGATCCATAAGCAGGACTGCGCCATCGCCCCTCATCGTGCCTTTACGGTGGGCTGCAACGCCACTATTAGCGTGGAGAGGGACGGCGAGGACGCGCCAACCTTCCCCAACTACTTGGAGTTCCTGCACGAACACGGGATTCTGTGTGGTACTCATATGCACATCGCTAACAACTGGGTGTCCAACCACTGGTACGAGGGAAGCGAGGAGGATCGCAAGCGCATTCTGGATCTGGTTAAGGCCGTTGTGGTGTATGCCATCCTTCCGATGAGCGTGTTCACCAACGATAAGGACTGCGGACTTCGTTATCGCACTCTTGGTATCGGGAACTTCCGTATCAAGATGTATGGTATCGAGTTCAAGGACATGGGCAGTTCAGTGATGCAGACCCCGATGTGGTACGCGGCGCTGCACGCGATGATCCGCGACGTTATCGACCACTGGACGTTCTTCGGAAAGAACCAACCCGGTAAGATGATTGTGTCGGATGAGATTTGGAACGAGACTGTGAAGATGATGAAGAGTGACGATCCTGACGACAGGAGAAACTTCATGCACTCACACTGTCTCGGAGTCATAAAGGCAATAATAGAATCTAGGCTAATAGTCCAAACACTTATGTCTCCGTTCGAAACGGATGAACTACTGGAGTTGTTCACCCGATTCTCGCAGAACCTGGGAGATCTGCGTCACGAGTGGCACGTGGAATACAAGATTCCGTCACACGTAATGGGAGTAGTTTCGGAACTGAACCGGAAGCTTGGGGCAGAGAGGGGGCTTGAGTACCATCGACGCATGCCAAACGATGGAGTAATCGAATAATGACAGACAATAAACAGCTGATGGTCAGACTGCTGACGACACACTTCGGAGATACCGCCTCTACACGAAGGGCGATTCTGGATCACTCCAGAAAGAACTCGTGCAGTATCGACGAGTCAATCGTTAAGCTGGTTTGTGAGTATCTGGCGGCGATATTGGGATACCACGACTCAACCATAACCGAGCAAGAGACGTTCGCACAGGCAGAGAAACACGATCAGGGGTAACATGACAATCGCAAATTGCAGATCCTGTGGTAACAACTTCGAGAACGGCCCCAAAACCGATCTTCAGAAGTGGCTGTTGGACCTCAATGGAATAGGAGACAGAAACTGTTCCGACTGTATAGCCAGACTGTTTCCCCCAACGTGGAAGGCTTCCAAGCCTTTCATAAACAAGGGAACCGGCAGGACGGTTGGTATTGAGGTCGAGTGCAACCCTCACCCGGAGTGGGCCAAGCAGGTATACGACTTGGGATTCGTGAACGCAACCAAGGACACGTCTCTGAGAGGATATGCGTTCGAACTGACCTCTCCTCATCCTCTGTGCCTAGACGACGCTCGTGAGTGGATCGAGAAGGTGTTCGGAAAGTCTCGTGCTCGTATCTACTCCCGGTGCGGTCTTCACATCTGGGTTGGCGCTCCGAACCACTCGTGGCACGAGGCCAACGCGGTTCTGAGATACGCTAGGGTGTGGGAGAAGGCGTTCACGGAGTTGGTTAGTCCTTCTAGATCGGGGTTCTATGAGGACAACTCTGGTCGTCCGAGTCGTATCCGATGGGACGCGTCGCTGTATGGAACCAAACAGCAGTTTCTTAGGTCGCTATATGGAACCAACGACTTCCGCGTCAAGAACAAGAGGATGTCAACGATGGCAGCCTCCAAGAAGTGCAACGACTTCCACGCCCAAGGGTTTGAGCGCTATCCAGGCTCAATCTCGCGGTATTGGTGGTTCAACATGCACGGCTGGTGGCACCGCAAAGCCTATGAGATCCGTCTTCATCAAGGTACGACTGATGCGGAGAAGATCTGGAACTGGCTCTCGTTCTGGTGTTCGATCATAGATAAGATTGCGGATCGGAGAAACATCATCTTTCATCCGCTGTATCTCACTACGCCAGAGTTGCGAGAGTATTACACTTCGCGTCGGAAGTTCTTCGTAGAGAAGCTTGACCGAATTATTAGTCCGCAGGCAACTATGCGTGACTATGACGTTAGAACAATACTGGGAGAATAGATATGTGTGGAGTTTGGGGATTCTGCGGTAAGCGTATCCATCCTGCACAGAAGCAAGCAGTTGCTCTTGCTAACGCATGGAGGGGCGTGGATGGGTGTGGGATGGTGTATAAGGACGAGGACGAGGACTTCTGTCTATGGAAGACTGGGGATTCGATAATCGAAGCGTGTTATCGAAACCTTCCTCCAGACGATATCTGGAAGACGCCATTCCTGCTTGGGCACAACAGGCGCAAGTCTCAGTCGCTCAAGAATGGTTGGTCTAACAAGGCCAATGCCCATCCGTTCAAGATTGGGAACATCGTACTGGCCCACAACGGGTTCATCTCTAACCACATCGAGTTGGCCAAAGAGTTGGGCATCAAGGAGCGGGATGTGGACTCTGAGGTCGCGGCCTACCTGCTGGATCGGATAGGGATTGAGGGATTGTCCCAGATTCAGGGCATGGCAACTCTGTGGTGGGTTGATGTAAGAGATCCGAATGCGTTCTATATCTGGTGCTGGCGCCAAGACCTAGCCATCTCTCAGAGAACGAACTCGTTCGCCTTCTCTTCTGAGACTGAACCGCTGAAGATGAGTGGACTATCCAGAGAGACAGGAGACAACGAAACGGGCAAGGCGTACATGGTTGATCGAACCATCGGAGCGCTGCTCCGGGTGGATATCCTAACCTGTAAGCACGCCATGATTAAGCAGATCAAGGGTAAAGAGTATCAGACCGCCACGTATGCGTCGTATGCCAATGCGGATTGGGAGGGAATGGGTGGCGCGTATGAGTTTGAGGTTGCCAAGGCCAACAAGGGCAGAGAGCGCTTCGTGACTGATACTTCGGCTGCACTACAGAACCTGAGACAGATGTCGCTGACCTCCTGTAAGTACATCTGCTCCAAGTGTCTGGCTCCGATATACGAGCAGGATATCAAGACCAGATACAAGGAAGGCGACAAGAAATGTATGCACAAGCACTGTGGCGGAGAGATATTCGCTTTTGATGAGGACGAGCGGGTTAGATACGTCGCACTTATCTACGATCAGTCTTTGCCGAAGGATCGGGTTGAGTTCCTTGACTGGATTCAGCTTAGGGATCAAATGGAAGAGAAGACTAAAGGATTCAGACTTTCGTTCACCAAGGAGCAGCTTTTGGAAGAGTGGAACGAATACAAGGCGCAGGAAGAAGAGCGTCGCAATGCGAAGGCGGTAGTAGTGGTGTCTGATACCGAGAAGATCCACAACGTATTCGTGACCACCAAGAGGATGTGTCCAGAGTGCAACAACCTGATTGACGAGCACGGAATCGGCCTGGGATGTGCAAGGTGCAACAATACTGGATTCATTAAGTTCCCAATGAACCACCAGATTATGATGGAACAGATATTGAGGATGTACGCTGGAGGCAAGATCACGCACGAGAACGAGAACTACCTTATCGTGGAAGATCCAATAGGCAGTCGTCACCGTGTAATGCCGCTGGAGTCGATTGATCCGACGATTAAGAAGCAAGACATGTTGAAGATAGATCCACCAAACACACTGGAAAAGGACGATGAAGATGTGGCAGAGACGGTTGTACTCGGAGAATAATAAATGAACAGAATCCTAGTTAAGAAGACCGGTTGGGCATCAATTGGTAGGATAGTGGCGAGAATGGAAGATAGATTCAAGGAAGGAGATCTGCAAGTTCGCCGCTGTCGCGTGCCGGGAATGCTTCGTCGCAATAGAACCATCAACCGTAACGATGTAATGATACGGTTTGGATGTTCAGACAATGGCATTCTGGTTCATCCAAACGCGCTTACGTATCAACAGTCCGCAGCTATCGAGCTTGCCAAGAACAAGTTGCAGGCACGGATCAAGATGCGAGAACTGGGAGTTCCGGTTCCTAATCTAATTGAGCCCAATATTGATGAACGTGGACGGCTGATTCCGGGCTGGGCAAGTCTGATTCCAGACGTTCAGGCCGTGGCTAGACCTATGCACCATCAGGCGGGCAACCACTTCATTGTGCTGAAAGGACTCAACGATATTTGTAGTTTCATCGACGCGACCGCTAGAGATATCCGCAACTGGTACATCTCTGAGGTCTTCGATAAGAACATCGAGTACCGAGTCCACTGTGCCCATGGGAAGATCCTAATGTGCCAGAACAAGGGCTACGATGGCGCTACTGGTGATCTGAGGGCTAATCAGGCCGTGACTCAGGGAGACTGGGTTACAGTCGGGTTCACAGACTACCGTTGCTGGTGGGCCAAGCCTGCACTCAAGGCGGTGGCTGCGCTCGGATTGGACTATGGGGCTGTGGACGTGATGGTCAAGCAGCGCCGTGGCGAGGATAGAAGCGTGGCGATCTGTGAGGTCAACACCGCTCCTTCGGTAGAGGGTGAGTACTGGGAGACTCGCTACGCCAAGTACTTCCAGTGGCTGTTCTCTTCGCCTACGCGTAGAGAGCACTGGAACTTCGATCAATTTACCGCCGGAACCAGTCTGGCATGGAAGGATGGACAATTCGTATGAAAAAAAGCGAACTGTATCACTACAAGAATAGGGACTACACCATGCTACAGGGCATGGAAGATGTCATGCTATCCATCAGGGATATCGAGATGATGGCAATGGAGCGTCACGCTGACCACCTGAGAGGCCAAGCGCTTCTTCTAGTGGCAGAAGGCGATCTCAAGCAGGCCACGCTGCTGACGGAACGAGCGGACTCAATGTGGGAGCTAATCAGGATGGATGGCCACGACATGACCATGAACCATCCCAATGGAAGAGTACGGTTTGGACAGATCTAAATGAAATTCACATTCACCGGAAAGGTATACGAGAGACAGGAAACGGTAGATGGACACTACCGCTGGGTTCCCGTAAAGCAGAAGAAGCAGCGCAAGCGCAAGGCTAAGGCTCGTCCGATGATCCCAGAAGTGAAGCGCACGATCATCGTGGAAGGGTTGGAACTGCTTGCGATTGAGTTCATTCAGAAGAAGGAATACTGCCATTGTGGAAAGATGGCGAACGTGTGGGTACACAAAGATGGAAAACGACAACCGTGGTGCGGAGAGTGCAAGCAGTTTGGAAAGTTTCTCAAAGTCGCGGATTTTAGATCCGTGGGGGAGGCTTCTATCAAAATGCAACAGCAGGCAACGAAGGAAGTTCAAAAGGAAGACCTCAAAGTTAAGAAGGCGACTTTCGCAACGGATTATTACCGAAGGATGCTAGATCGGCAGATGGAGGCAGAGCTAAGGAACCCGGTTCCAGAGCCAGATCCGTGGGTGGTAGAGCGGATGGAAGAACCTCCCCACGATTGGATTGCTGCCGCAGCCACTACCACTAGAACTACCCAGAGAACCAACTAATGCACTATTACACACCCGACGGACAGAGATTCGCTCCGGTTAAGGCTGACGGTAAGCCGTATCTGAGCATCCCAAAGGATGTTGTTCGTAAGCACGGGGCGGTTGTTGGCGCTACCGATATCCTTTCGAACGTCGGAAGCAAGGCTGGGTTAATGGCTTGGATGAGTGGGCTGGCTATCGAGTCGGCGGCAGAGGTTGCCATTGAGATAGCAGACTCTAATCCGGTCAAGGACAGGGTGGTTGAACTATCAAAGGATAGATTCGCGCTTTCTAAGAACCTGTTCGCAGATAGGGGTTCTGAGATGCACGATGCCTTGGAGAAGGGTCTTCGTGATCCCAAGTTCAAGGCCAAGAGCGAGATGGCTCAGACTGCCATTACCTCGGTTCGCAACTGGATGGAGGGAATGTTCAGTAATCCCGGTACGTTCAGTTTCGAAAAGACCTTCTACTACTCTGGCGGTGGATTGAGATATGGTGGCACGGTAGATGCCATCTCGGATCACGATCTGGTAATCATTGACTGGAAGTTCCCAGACAAGGATCGTCCTCCTCGTATCTCTGAGTTGGCTCAAGGGGCTGCCTATTCGCACGCTATCTCACACAACGCTAACCATCAGGGATTTATCGGTGATGGGCAGAGATACATGTTCCTCAACGTATTCATATCTCCGCATACTGGTGAAATTATGAAGGTAATCAACTGGACTGCTAGACAGATGGCGCTTGGCATGGCATATTTCCAGACCGCGTTCAATGTCATGGAGCTGGAAGAAGAAATCTCTGCTGAGATTAAGGGGATTCAGGGGTGACAACTGTAATTGCGATCTGCAAGGAGTGTGGAAAGCGGTTCACCTACAACTCTGTATTCCCGGTTGTAATCAAGGACAGGTGTTTCGTTTGCGAGGTAATCAATGGCAAAGAAGACGCAGGAGAGCCCACTAAGAAAGATGCATCTAGAACATGCAAGATTGTCTGGGATGGTAAGCCGAGCCTGTGACATTCTTTCGCTTGGCGGAAATGATCTAGATGAAAAGATGGAATTGTTTAGGAACTGGCTTAATGAAAAGGGAGAACAGATACGGAGCCAAATTGTCTCTGCATAATCGTCGCACTGGTGATGGTTACGGTGTTCTGGAGAGTTTAACGTGAGTATCGTAAGAGTACACAAGCATCTAGAGGCGTTTGTAGTTCTAGACAAGACAGCAATCAATGATCCAAGACTATCTTGGAAGGCCAAGGGGCTGCACGTATACCTACTATCCCTACCGGACGACTGGAATATCGTCATGGAAGACCTTGGCAATAGATCCTCTGACGGTAGGGCTTCTACGCGCTCGGGCATGGAGGAGCTACTTGAACTCGGATATGCGTCTCGGACGCCTTCTAGGGGCATTGGCGGTCGTTTAAAGGGGTGGGACTACGACGTGTACGAAGTTCCACAGCCCAGGGATGGCCAAGAGCCAGCCGAAGTATCGACCGATCGACCGGAAACCGGTCAGGCGGTTAACCCGTCAGACGGTAAAGTGAACACTACTAAAGAACCAATAACAAAAGAACCAAAGATAAAGATCTGGAACTACATTTCAGAATGGAAGAAGGCTACTGGTGGAATCATCATGTTCGGTAAGCCCGGAGTCGATGCTCTCAGACAACTGGAGGATATGTATGGCCACGATTCAGTTGTGGCTGCCTTTCGTAGATTCTGCGGAACAGCAGAGAGAAAGTTCGGCTGGAAGACGTTCGTTCAGAACTACAATAAGTACGGATCGGTTCATGTGGAAGTCGCCAAGCCCCGAGACATACACTCTGACTAATATGGAACCTGTAGTAGTCGGTATCGTAGAGCAGATAGTTGACCAGCATTACCTAAACGGCCTCACCTCATTCAAGGCTGTTATCGTGAGAGGGAAATCGTTCCCAATCGAGATATTCAGCGAGGTTGCTGGGAATAGGATTGGTCAGGATCTAAGAGATCCAGTTGCTGGTGATATCGTAAGCGTGTTTACGCTTGGTATCGACACGCGAGACGAGCTTATCGGAGTGATAGGCGAATATAGAAAGGAGTGACCATGGAATCTGTAAGACGTATGCCGTATGCAGAGTACAACCGAGACTACGACGCCAACGAAAAGCGCCTTATGATCGAGAACCTAACTGAGCTTGTTAGACTCGGTTGCATCACCAGACAGACCAATCTTGTGTTGCAGAATACCGCTAGGATGTCGGACCCAGAGACGGTTGAGTTCAAGTCGCTAGTATCTAGGATCAATATCGAATGATGTTCCACAAGCATATGAACATTGGTGGCGAAGAGCCATCAAACATAGATGTAGAGAACAGGAGAGTGCGGCTGATTCGAGAGTGCATCTCTGACTATACCCTTGACGATGGCGCAGACGATGATGGCAATCTGGACTTCGTTGTCCTTAGCCACTCGTCTAGAGTTGGAAATCGCATACTGTTTGATATCCAGATCGAACCGATTGACATTGATCTAGAGCGTGGCGCTGCTGCACCAAGGCCAGCCGCCATTGATCCGTTCAACACAAGAACGATCAGGGATATGGCTAGAGTTCCGACGCCGGAAATGGAAGCCAGACCTCCAGCACAAGTAACTCTGCTGACCGAAGCTCAGGCCCACGCCTTGCTTCAAGCACAAGCGCTAGAACATGAAGAATACTGGATCGACACAGATCCAACTACAACCAATGGATAGATCAAATAACGAAATAGGAATCATCGGATGCCTTCTAATAGATCCGCACAGAACCATATTCGCTGCATCAGAAGCTGGTGTAAGCGAATCGTGGTTTAGTGACCCTCAACTTGGGCACCTGTTCAGATATGCAGAAGAACTACACTCTGAAGGCAGTCCAATTGACTTCGTATCGCTTGAGAACAAGGTCAAGATTGACACCCCTAGGATGCAGGAGTTTGCCAACCAAAACCTCATAGAGTGTGTAGACAAAACCCCAACGGTTGAGCATGTCGGATACTACATCGAAGAACTCAAGAAGGAACACCTCAGACGATACGGGAAGCACTTCTCAGAATCCTTGGCTCGTGACATTGCAACTGCTAGCGATCCTACTGATTGCCTTGTCTCTTCTGCTAAGGAACTTCTCGATGTTACGTCTGATAGAGTAGTACAGAATAAGGAGACACTTGAGGAATCAATTATCGGAAGATGGGAAGCGGCCTCAAGGGGAGAAGTTGCTGGCATACCTTCTCCTTGGCGATCATTCAACAGAAGATTTGGAGGACTACATAGGGGTTGTGTTACCCTATTCGCAGGACGCGGAGGAAAGGGCAAAAGTAGTGCAGTTGCTAATTGGGCGTATTATCTTGCTCAAGAAAGAATTCCCATCGCTTGGCTCCCAATCGAAGATGGGCTTGACCGAACCTATGCTAGAGTCGCTGGCCTCCATGGCGACTTCTCTACATTCCAAAGAGACACTGGGGCTTCTACAGAAGCTGATCTCAGGCTTTCTAGAGAGGCTCTCAAGTACGTCCTAAACCTACCAATCCACATGAACGACAAGCACATGACTGTTAATCAGATCTGTGCTTGGACGATTCAGATGGTGGCAAGATATGGAATCAAGGCGCTGTTCATCGACGCTTTCAAGGATATCCTTAGACGTTCGAGAGATCTGTCTGAGGACGAAGGGATATCGCAGGCTATTTGCGGGCTTGCTCGTAGAGTTGATATTCCTATTCTTGTATCTCATCATGTACGCAAGAGTGGGACGGATGCAAGTAACACCGATAAGCTAACAGAGCAAGACATTCGCGGATCTGGGCAGATTGCAAACGACGCAAGACAGATCATCGCACTACAGAATGGAGTAGACATATATGGAAGAGAATCGTTCGACTTCGAAATCCTCAAGAACAACTACGGACCTACTGGAACCTTCAAAATGGAGCGCGTGTCCAATCGAAACCGATGGGTCGAGCCACGACTTCCAGATATCGACTTCGAAGGACAAGTCAGATAACAAGCAATAGGAAAAATATGGACACATCAGTAGACAATGTTGCAGTATTCGCACAGTTTCCGAAGATAGCTCGGTTCTGCCGAGAGGTTGTGGTAACGGAGAAGATCGACGGAACTAATGCACAGATCCTTATCTCAGACACCGGACCGATCACGCTAAAGAGTGGTCGGGTGGTTCCGTTCATGGTTGGAAGTAGAAATAGGTGGATCTTCCCGGAGGCAGACAATAACGGGTTCGCTCGTTGGGCATATGATAACGAGGCCCTGGTGTTGAAGCTTGGCCATGGTCGCCACTTCGGCGAGTGGTGGGGTGCTGGCATTCAGCGCAGGTATGGTCAGGATCGTAAGCGACTTAGTTTGTTCAACACCATGAGGTGGCGTGAGGTTGGAAGTGAACCAGTCAAGATTGCTGCTCGTGGAAATTCACGAGACTCAATGGTTCAGGATGTTGCTCCAGATGGAATTAGGGTCGTGCCTGTTCTCTGGAAGGGAAAGATGTCTGAACTCAACACCGACAAGATCATGGCTGATCTTAAAGAGCACGGAAGCTACGCCGCTCCAGGATATATGAATCCAGAGGGTATCGTGATCTATCACGTGGCCGGAAACTTGTCATTCAAGCGCACATTTGAAGGAGACGAAACCGGGAAAGAAGCTATTAAGTTGACATGATTCCGTTCCCTGATAGAATCAAAAGCGACAAGGGAACAGTATGACATATGAACAGAGACAGAAGGAAGCTCGTGCAGCATTCATCGAAGAGATGCTAAACGACATGGTTAAGAACAAGATATCCGGCAACAAACCCCTAGCATGTTCCGGCGTGCTAATTCTCACAATCGACCACAAAGAGTATCGCTACGACGCGGGACTTTATCGTGGCAACGGCAAGTATTCAATCCGGCCCTCCATATGGCCAGTCAGCTAACACAAAGGTAAATCAATGAGTAAGGTTGTAATCAGCGTAGTGACCGAAATCAAGCCTCCATATCACGGCAACTATCAGGGTAAGGAGTATACGATCTATGAGGCTGTCTGCGAAGGTACGGTAGATGGCGCCAATGACTACAAGATCAACATCAAGAGTGGAAAGGAACACCTAATCAATGGACTCGCACCGGGACAGGCGTTCGAATGTGAGCGTAAGGAAAACAAAGGGTTCGTCTCGTACAAGATTACTGCGGAACTGGGAAGTGGATCGGCTCCGGCGGCAGGCGGAACTACTGGGAGCGGTGGACGACCTGCTTTTGGGGAGAATCGTGATAAGTCATTCGCTCTTAGCTACGCGAAGGACATAGCAATCGCCTTGATTAACAAGGACATGATTGTAGACGAGGGCATGGATGGTGGAGTTGAGGAACGAGTTGCTAATACCACCGTCAAGATTGCCGACGGCTTCATGCGTTGGCTTAAGGAACAGTAATCGTGGAACTACTCCAAGCGTTCGACAAGTATCTTGCTGGTACAATGACGGAAGACGAGTTCCGCAGTACACTAGAAGATTACGTTGAAGAGAAGAACGAGCGTCTAGACGAGCTTGAGAACCTGATCTGGGAACTGGAGGAAGACGATGAGTAAGAATCTCCATAAGGTAATGGACGGAGTTCACGTTGAAATCCACCCAGACGGTGACAACCAAGGCTATCTGGTAGAGGATGGAGAGGTTAACACCCACATCAAGATCGTGTGGGTAGACGACAGAAAACGATAGACTAGAGTTCAACCGAGGGGCGTATCGTCTGTGGCTTCAAGCCGCATAAGGAACGGTACGCCCCTCTTTTTGTTTATGGCAAGCACCTATGTATACCACTGCTGTCCTGACTGCTGCGGAGAACTGTATATTGAAGAGCAGGATGGCATTATCATCGAGAAGTGTGGATGCTGCGGATATCTTCACATCATCGAAGACCACGGCAATCGAATCAAGTACACCGAAAAGAAGTTCATAAGAAAGACAATTGAGGTTTATCCGTGAGTTTCAAACTAGACCACATGGAGCTA
>Ga0114951_10004855_pt1 | contig 12754 bp, 7 predicted proteins | sample AM7aDNAmetaG_FD_88677 | JGI IMG/M metagenome (GOLD analysis project Ga0114951, IMG submission 88677) | Freshwater microbial communities from Finland to study Microbial Dark Matter (Phase II) - AM7a DNA metaG | ecosystem: Environmental > Aquatic > Freshwater > Lake | place: Finland: Lake Alinen... | reverse complement strand
GTATATGAAACATGAGTGTTGGGGTTTCCTTTTTGTAGATATGTGCACAAGGATAACAGTTGCGCAGTGAAAGTGTGCGCTCCACACTGCGCAATGAAGGTTATAACGAACGATAATCATACATTATCGTTCGTTATATACGTGATTTATTCTGAAGTATCATTTCTCATCGAATGAAACACATGACTTCGTTTCGGCATCCAGGGTTAGGCTTATGGAGTGACACCAAGGCTTGGTTATCGCTTCTGATCATACCGGCAGGACTGGCTATCGGCATCTTTTTATTTAGCCGGGCAAATCGTAAATCGCAACGTGAAACCGCCAGCCAACGAGAGAAGATATATCGGGATATAGCATCGGATAGAGCGCAGGAAGCCTTGTTGCAATCCTACCTTGATCGGATGACGGATCTGCTTCTAGAGAACCATCTATGTGATTCTGGCAAGGATTCCGAAGTGCTGGCCGTCGCTAAAGCCTGGACAGTCACTGTACTGCGAAGATTAGACCAGACGCGCACAACAAGCCTGCTGACGTTCCTGACGGAATCTAAGCTGATAAGCACACAGGATACGATACGGTTGCTGAAGGGCGCTGACCTGCGTGGGGCCGACCTGCGTGGGGCCGACCTGCGCAGCGCCGATCTACGTGGGGCAGACTTGCGTGAGACGGACCTGAGCATGGCCAGGTATGATGCCAACACCCGATGGCCTGAAGGTTTCACACCACCGTCTGAAGCGGTCAGGATCGAGAACAGCGAAGGGGAAAATTCAATCACCATATGAAGGCGACGAATGCCACATCTCTCTCGCTGCAATTACGCCTGGCTAAGTTAGGCGCGGGGTTCAACGCATTGCGGTATCGTAACTACCGGCTGTACTGGGTCGGCCAGTTGATTTCAATCATCGGCACCTGGATGCAGTCCACTGCCCAGGCGTGGCTGGTTTTTCAAATGACTGGTTCCGCATTTTCGCTGGGGCTTGTTACGACATTACAGTTTCTGCCGGTAATGCTCTTCTCACTCATCGGCGGTGTCATTGTCGACCGCCTGCCCAAGCGCCGGCTGATGATGATCACCCAGTCTCTCCTGCTCATCCAGGCAGCCATTTTCGGCGGACTGGTTGCATCCGGGGCAATACAGATCTGGCATATTTATCTCCTGGCCGCTTTGCAGGGGATGGTGAATGTTGTCGATAATCCCGCGCGCCAGGCATTCCCGATCGAACTCGTCGCGCGGGAAGACACCGGGAATGCTGTCGCCCTGAATTCGATGCTTTTTAACGGCGCCCGCATTATCGGCCCCGCGATTGCGGGTATTGTCATCGCCACTGCCGGCGTGGCCCCGGCGCTGTTTCTGAATGCCGTCAGCTTCATCGCTGTCATTTTTGCATTGGCTATGATGAATCCCAAAGGCTTCTATGTGCGCCCGGTACGCCAAAAACAAGCCGCTCTCAGCGACCTGGTTGAAGGTCTCTCCTATGCGCGCCGAAGCACCGTAGTGCTCACCATACTCATCGTCATTGGAGTTATCGGCACATTCGGATACAACTTCAGCACAGTGCTGCCGTTGATAGGTGGTTTTGTTCTGCATACTTGGCGCAGCCGGCTTCGGCGCATTATCGACTGCGTTGGGAATTGGTTCTTTCGCAGGGGCATTGTTTGTCGCTTATGCCCGGAACATATCCATCAGGCGCCTTTTCATTGGTTCAACCGCCTTCAGTCTGCTGCTAGGAGCATTATCACTCTCCAATGCATTCATACTGTCGGAAGGGATACTAATCGTCCTGGGATTTGCTGGTATTCTGTTCACTACCACCGCCAACACGCTACTGCAAACCAGTGTGCCTGATGAATTGCGCGGCAGGATAATGAGCCTTTATGTTCTTCTATTCATCGGCAGCACACCCATAGGCGCTTTTTTAACCGGCACTCTCGCGACTGCCATCGGTGTGCAGGCAGCATTGGCAATCGAAGCTGGCGTGTGCATCATTGGCCTGGCAATAGCCTTGGTCTACTATCGGACACACATTGCGCGCACCCAACCTTCCTGATAGTCAAACCCCATTAGGATTGATAATGAAGCGAACGATACTGCTTGGAGTACCTTTGGTATGGCGGCAAAAACTGCTTTGAGTCCCCATGGGATTGCTTTGAATCCCAGTGGGGCTGCTTTGAGTCCCCATGGGGCGGATTTAGTGACTGAACGCGCTACGCGGGCGCGCCGGTATGTGGAGGCATCCAAATCGGAGAACACGCGCCGCTCGTACGAGTCGCACATGAACGATTTCAAGGCGTTTTGCGCTGAACGCGGCTACGCTGCGCTCCCTGCCCTTCCCGCTGCTGTCGTGGACTACCTTACCTTCCTGGCAGATATCGGCGCGAAGTTTTCAACCATTCAGGTAAAGGCGTCGGCCATCAGTTACGCCCATCGGGCCGCCAAACAGCCCAATCCGATCAAGGCCATAGAAGTGCAGGAAACAATGCGCGGAATCCGGCGCGTTGTCGGAATGGCACAACAAGGCAAGGCGCCACTCGTGCTTGACGATATCCGGCATCTCATCGACCAACTGCCAGAAGGCTTGCGCGGGGATCGCGATAAAGCCATTCTTCTCGTCGGGTTTGGCGGCGCCTTTCGGCGGAGTGAACTCGTTGCTATTACCGTGGCGGATATCAAGTTCGAACGTGATCGGGCTGTCATTCACCTGCGCCAATCCAAGACCGACCAGGAGGGGCGCGGCATGACTAAGATACTGCCAGTGTTGAAGGATGCGCCAGGGCGCCTCTGCCCCGTTGCAGCGTTGAAAAACTGGATGGCTGCGGCATCGATTACTGAGGGTGTTGTCTTTCGCCCGATCAGTCGATATGGCACGGTGCTGAATCGCATCATGAACCCTCAGGAAATCGCGCGCATCACGAAGAAGTACTGCAAACTCGCCGGTCTTGACGAAGCCTTGTTCTCAGGACATAGCTTGCGCGCTGGGTACGTGACTGAAGCGGCAGATCACGATCAGCCGTTGTGGAAAATAAAGCAACAGACCGGCCACAAGAGCGACCAAGTGTTACAGCGCTATATTCGCGATCAGGGGCGCGGTGGAATAGACGCCACGCGCAGTGTCTTTGGTGATGGGTCAACAGACAAGTGATAACGCGCCGGGAAGCACGCCCACTTCAATGTCGCGGACGCTATGGTCTTCATAACCGACAACAATCTCGCCATCTGCATGCACCAGCAGACGCGCCTGTGGATCAGAGCGAATTTGCATACGCTTCATCGTGCCCATGCGCACCTGCCGGAACTTACCATGTGTGCCCCTCATCACTTCCGGGATCAGGCGAACCATCATGGGGCGTGACATGGGCTCGAACATGGCGTAATCGAGCAGACCATCATCGGGGCGGGCGGTTGGCGTTGTAATGAATCCCCCACCCTCACGCGTGCCATTGCCGATAGTAAGCATCTGGACTCGTTGAGACAGCGCGACGCCGTCAATATCCATGTCGAGATGCGGGGCATCGTAGTTTTCGATAATCGTGCGCACTGCGGCCAGGAAGTACATCGCCTGCCCCCTCAGCCAATTGATGCGCAACGCTTGCAGACCTACGGCAGCGTCAAATCCTACCCCCACAACGTTGCACCAGTACCGAAGCGGTTGATTACCGAGCCGCAGGTAGCCAACGTCAATGCGATGTGTTTCAACCTCCTGCTGTCGCAACGCATTTTCAAACGCCAGGCGTGCATCCTCTGGAATGATGGGCACGCTATGTTTGACGCCTTTCACAAAGTCATTCCCTGATCCGACCGGCACAATCCCGAATTGCGGGCGATCCCCTGCCGGTATCTGCATGATTCCATTCACAATCTCATTGAGCGTCCCATCTCCACCCACAGCAATGACTCTGCGATACGCCGTGCCATCCTGTACAGCCCCTGCAGCCAGTTCTGTCGCGTGTCTGGGATACTGTGTGCTCGACCAGTCAATCGCTATGCCTGCCCCACTGTTATTGATCGACTCCGTGAGCTCGCGCAGTTCTTTTGCGATTAATACATTGCGACCACGGTTCGCCTTCGGGTTATAGATCACAAGAATTTTGTACACTACACGGAGTCCTTTAGGATAGTTAAGCGGGTTACAAAAAAGGCGCACCCAATGCGGGTGCGCCTTTGACTACAAGCATCTGAAGGCTAGACTGTGGCGCCTCTAGATATCTTCATCAATGTCGCGCAGCAGACCTTCAGGCGGGGGTTCGATCCCGCGCAACTCATCGCCAATCGCAGCCAGAGGAGGCAGTATCTCTTCCCCGTCAGGGCTGATTCCCAACAACACCATCTCGGCATGTTGTGTCAATGACGAGCGCTCGGACTGCTTTGGCTCGGTGCTCAGCAGCATCACACCTTCGTAATTGTCAGTCAACAAAGTCTGTGTGGCTGTGCCAGCCGGGATCAACTTGCCCAGGATGACGTTTTCCTTCAACCCAAGCAGGTCGTCGCGCTTGCCTTCAATCGCCGCCGCCGCGAGCACCTTGATGGTTTGCTGGAACGAAGACGCAGACAGGAACGAGTCTGTTGCCAGCGCCGCTTTGCTGATGCCAAGCAGAATGGGCGTGCCGGTAGCCGGACGCTTGCCATCGCCAGTCAACCGCTCATTTGTCTCGGACAGCTCGATTCGATGCACCAGGTCGCCGGGCAGATAACCGCTATCGCCAGGTGAAGTGATCTGCACGCGGCTGGTCATCTTGCGGATCATGATCTCGAAGTGCTTGTCGTTGATGTTCACACCCTGAGAGCGATACACTTTCTGCACTTCGGTCAATAGATACCACTGCGCTGCCTCGCGGCCAAGCACCTTGAGCATCATATGCGGATTCTTCGTGCCTTCCGTGATCGGGTCGCCCGCGTTTATCTGCTGGCCTTCGGCGACAAGCAAGCGCGCAGCCGGCGGCACCTCATACTCGACCTCTTCCTTCTTGTCATACACGACGGTTACGGTAAGTCCATCGCGCACAACGCGCCCACCATGCTCAACACGCAACTCCTGTTCGCCGCGCGTCGCGATGATTTCCTTATCCTTGACTTCAACGCCATCCTCAACGCGAACCGACCAGTTTCCCGGCACGTTATACTCATCGCGTTGAAGCTGACTGTCAACGATGCTGATTCTGCGAATACCGCCGTCTAATCGTTCGATATGCACCTTGCCCGAAATGTCGGCCATCAGCGCTTCTGCCTTTGGCTTCTTGCGCGCCTCGAGCAATTCCTCCACGCGAGGAAGACCCTGCGTGATGTCGGTGCCGCTTGCGACGCCGCCTGTGTGGAAGGTGCGCAATGTCAACTGAGTGCCGGGCTCACCGATGGACTGGGCCGCAATGATGCCCACGGCAGCGCCAATCGATATCAGGCGCCCACGGCCCAGATCGCGACCATAGCACTTCTGGCAAAGGCCGATCTTTAGTTCACATGTCAGCGGCGAGCGCAGAAGGATTTCAGTAACCTTCGCGGCGGTGATGATGTCCACCATGGCTTCGTCCATGACTTCGTTGCGCGGGCAAAGCAATTCGCCTGTCTTCGGATGCAGAATGTCAGCCGCCGGCGCGCGCCCGAGGACGCGATCGCGTATCTTCTGACCACCCACATCGTCGGTTGCGCGGATCCAGATACCACTCATGGTGCCGCAGTCCTCGGTGTTGATGATCATGTCCTGAGCCACGTCGACAAGCCGGCGCGTCAGATAACCTGCATCAGCCGTTCGCATTGCAGTGTCAGCCAGACCTTTGCGCTGACCATGCGTGCTGATGAAGAACTCAAGCGCATCAAGGCCTTCGCGGAAGTTCGACCGAATCGGCAACGCGATGATGCGTCCCGACGGGTCAGCCATCATTCCGCGCATGCCTGCGAGCTGAGCAATTGGGCCGAAGCCGCCTTTGGTCGCGCCCGACACAGCCATGACGCTCAAGTTGCCGATCGGATCCATCGACTTCTTCACCGATACCGCCACCAGGTCCTTAGCCTCGGTCCAGATGGTGATCGTGCGAGTTTCGCGCTCATCATCCGTCATCAAACCACGGCGGAACTGGCGCTCAACTTCCTGAACGCGCGCCTCTGCGGCATCCAGAATAATCGTCTTATCTACCGGCACTGTAATGTCGCTGATTGCGACGCTCACGCCCGATAGCGTCGCGTACTTAAACCCGATGCCCTTAATGGCGTCAAGGAATTCGATCACTTCCGCGTGTCGTTCGTCGCCCAGCACCTGGAAAGTCTGGCTCACAAGCCGCTGGATGTCGCCCTTATCGAGTGTGCGGTTGACGAAACGCATCTCGTTCGGGACAATCCGATTGAACAAGGCGCGCCCGATAGTGGTTTCGATGATCTTCTTGATCGGCTTGCCATCCTTGATGCGCGCGCCGTCTGCGTCGTAATACGTTTCCGCCTGGATAAAGATGCGCGTGTGTATGTGCACCTGGTGGTTGGCATAGGCCATATCCACTTCGTCAATGGAACTGAATGCCCTGCCATCGCCCTTCAGCTTGTCAGGTTCAGTCATTGTCATGTAATAGACGCCCAGCACCATGTCTTTCGAAGGCGCCACAACCGGCTCGCCATCACTGGGCTTGAGCAGGTTTTCAGTTGAGATCATCAGCTTGCGCGTCTCTTCGACTGCTTTGCGTGACAAAGGAACATGCACGGCCATCTGGTCGCCATCGAAGTCGGCGTTAAACGCCTGACACACCAGCGGATGCAACTGGATCGCCTTACCTTCTACCAACAGCGGTTCAAACGCCTGGATGCCCAGACGATGCAAGGTGGGCGCGCGGTTCAGCATCACAGGTCGTGTCTTGATCACGTCCTCAAGAACCTCGAATACCTCAGGTCGCTCGCGTTCGATAACGCGTTTTGCGCCCTTGACGTTCGTGGCGTAATTCAACTCAACCAGCTTCTGGATGACAAAGGGCTTAAACAGCTCCAGCGCCATACCCTTTGGCAAACCACACTGGTGCAGCTTCAGGTTCGGGCCAACGACGATGACCGAGCGGCCCGAATAGTCAACACGCTTTCCAAGCAAGTTGCGGCGGAAGCGCCCCTTCTTGCCCTTGAGCATGTCGCTCAACGACTTCAGTTCGCGGCGACCCCGGCGACTGAGCGCCTTGCCACGCTGAGAATTATCGATCAGCGAGTCGACCGCCTCCTGCAACATTCTCTTTTCATTCCGCACGATAACGTCGGGTGCGCCCAATTCGAGCAAGCGCTTCAGACGATTATTGCGGTTAATCACACGGCGATACAAGTCGTTCAGATCGCTTGTCGCAAAGCGCCCACCGTCGAGTTGCACCATTGGGCGCAATTCTGGCGGGATGACCGGCAACACTGTCAGGATCATCCACTCCGGCCGGTTGCCGCTCTTGCGCAACGCTTCAACAATGCGCAGCCGTTTGATGGCCTTCTTCTTCTTAACCTTGCTCAGGCTATGCCGCACTTCGCGCCACAGTTCCTTGGCAAGCAAGTCAAGATCGATGCGGCGCAGAATCTCATAGAACGCCTCGGCGCCCATGTCGGCCTTGAACACCTGGCCGAATTTCTGCTTCAGTTCACGCATGCGAGCTTCATTCAGGAACTGGGAGACTGCCAGAGACTGCAGGTCCTCACGATCAGCCGCGTATCGGGAGTTCAAACTCTCTATTTCGCTTGCCAGCCGCTCTGCCACCTGGCGGGTCTCATTGTCCACCTTTCCTTGCAACAATTCGATCTCGCCCTGAACCTTGCTGACAGTGCGCTCCTTTTCTTCGTTGATCTTGGCCTCGATGGTGTTGAGCTGCTCTTTAACCACCCGGTTGAGCATGTTGATATGCTCACGGCCAACGGTTTCACCCTCGTTAGCAATTGCAGCCGCTGTCGGCTCAAACACAATTGGCACGCGGATGGTTTTGCCCTGTTTGGCGTCGATCTCTTTCTGCAGACGCTGTGCCGCTTTCATCACAGGCTCAGTTTCTGTCGAGAGTTGCTCGTCAAACCGCGCGATTGTGCTCTCAAGCAACTGCTGCTGCTTGATTAACTGCTTAAACAACTTGCCGGATGCGCTGTCTTCCTGAGCTTTTGTCTTAGCCTCAAGGTCTGCTGTTCGGCGCTCGAAATCTTCCTGCAGACGACGCAGCGCCTTCGTGCGCGCGTCCTCATCCACATAGGTCACGATATACTGCGCGAAGTAAAGCACGCGGTCCAGGTTGCGCCGGCTGATATCCAGCAGTGTTCCGAGGAAACTTGGCACACGACGGGTATACCAGACATGCGCGACCGGCGCCGCGAGGTTGATATGGCCCATGCGTTCGCGCCGCACCGAGGCCTTGGTAACCTCGACGCCGCACTTGTCACAAATGATGCCCTTATAGCGGATATTCTTGTATTTGCCGCAATAGCACTGATAGTCCTTGGTTGGGCCGAAGATCGCTTCGTCGAAAAGTCCGTCCTTTTCCGCGCGGAGTCTCCGATAGTTTATAGTCTCAGGTTTGGTGACTTCACCGTATGACCACGACCGGATTTGCTCCGGTGAGGCGAGGCTGATTCGCAGGGCTTTGAAATCTCGCAGTTCCATTCGTCGCGATTACTCCTTATACTGATTGGCCGCTTCTTCTCGTGTCGTAATAAAACGAACTTGGCGCGGGCGAAAACTTCGCTCGCGCCTCAGTTATTCTGATGCACGTAGGTAGTGAGTAAAGTAAATTGTATAAACAGCATTATACATCATTGGTGGTTGGCTCGGTATGAATAACAATCCTGGCCACATCAGGCGCCGCATTTCGGATATGCTGCTCGGCTCGCTCAGTAAAGGCGTGCACATCGGTCACGCTGGTGCTGGAATCCAGCGCACAGTGAAATGACAATTCGAGTTCGCTTCCGACGCGGTGAATACTGATGTTATGGGGCTGGCAGTCCACGCCGAGGCTGATCGGCAACGCCTGAACCGTGTCGATAACATATTTTTCATTGACGCGCACGGCGCTCCTGATTGCCGCACCATCACCTGTAGGCTCAATGTGGGTGACGATGCTTCTCAGATTATGCACTTTCGCCCGCAAGGCCCGCTCAAAACCCGACGCCAATGTATGCGCTTCACCCAGATTAAGTTCGGGCGGCACTTCCAAGTGTAGCTCAAGCTCGTGCTGTCCCGCAATCTCGTAGATTCGCACTCCGTGGGCCGCAAGACCCCGCTGCCCCGCAAGAACGCGCACTGTCGTAACGATGTCGTCATACGAAATAGTGTCTGGTTCAATATGCACGACCACGTCTGCGCTCGGCAATAACTTCTTGACGGCGCGTTCAGCGGCGTCAGCGATGTCATGCGCCCGCACCAGCGAGACGTCGCCCGTTACTGCCAGCGTTATATCCGCGAAAGCTTCCGGGCCGCTTCGTCGCACCCTGACACGTTTGACCTCCGTCACCCCTGGCACGCGCACTGCGGCGATGACTTTCTCATGGAAGCCAGCCGGCACACCATCCAGTAACGCCGTGATCGTGCGTTTGCCCAGTGACATGCTGACATAGATCACAATGCCCGATACGCCGAGCGCAGCGATAGCATCCGCTTTAGCAAGCCACTCGATATGCAGCAGCTTCGAGATCAGCACACACACCAAACCAACCAGCACGACTGCTGACGACCAGATATCTGTCGAGAAGTGCAAAGCATCGGCCTCAAGCGCCTGGCTGTCATACTTCTTCGCAACCCGCATCAGCGCGCGTGAGCGCGTCCAATCGACTGCGATTGCAACAATGACGATAATGAATGCCCAGATGCTGAGTTCAACTTCGACCTCTTTGAAAAATAACCGCTGGATTGCCTCGTATATGATCCAGACACAAGTTGCCAGCAGCAGCATAGTTTCGAGCAACGCAGACAGGTTCTCAATCTTGCCATGTCCATAAGTGTGCTCGTCATCGGCTGGTTTATCCGACAATCGCACTGCAATGAGCGTCACAGCCGCAGCGACCAGATCAAGGCCGGAATGCGCCGCTTCCGAAAATACGCCAAGGCTGCCGGTTGATATTCCAACAATCAACTTGATTGTAGTCAGAAATACAGCGGCAAATACTGAACCTAGTGCCACAGAACCTTTTTCTGCGTTTGCTTCACTGGGTTTTCCCTGACTTGTTGCTTGTTCCAAAGCCATCGAATAATCTCTTTTGGACAAAGTTTCAATAATGCAAGTAACGATTCTACATGATCCACATAAACACGCCCGGTTGCCCGGCAACCCGGTTGCCCAGACAAGTTTATAAGATCGTGTTTTAATGCAGGCTTCAAGTAAAATGACACATGGGTTATTCTGTTATGAGGTGTGCTGTGAATCTGACAATGGGTATACGCGATCTGGAACTGGGCGGTAAGTATCTGGGTTCTTTGCGAGACGCAAACGCATTGATGGGCAACCCCGTCGCGTTGCGCCAACGGATGCAAGAGGACGGCTACCTCTTGATCCGCAAGCTTCATGATCCAGCCAAAGTAAAGGCCGCTCGTCGGGTGGTTCTTGAGAACCTTGATTCTAATGGACAGATCGAGCATGCAGGTTCATCAGATTTGGATGACGCGCATATTGCTCCCAGGGCGCGCGGAAGCTTCCTTGGCGGCGCAAAGGCAATTACCCATACCCCCGAGTTTCTCGGAGTAGTAAACTCACCTGAACTGATGCAGTTTATCAGTGACTACCTCGGTTCCCCTGCCCTCACGTATGACTATAAGTGGCTGAGGTGCGTTGGAAATGGCGACTCCACCGGCGCGCATTACGACATTGTCTATATGGGGCGCGGGACGCAGAACCTCTATACAGTGTGGACTCCGCTGGGCGATGTTCCGTATGCGAAAGGTCCCCTCGCTATTCTGGGCGGATCGCATCAGTTTGAGCAGATTAAGGAAACTTATGGGAAAATGGATGTGGATCGCGATCACGTCACCGGCTCCTTCTCGAACGACCCTGTTGAGTTGGTGGATAAATACGGCGGTCGATGGCTGACATCTGAATTTGAGATGGGAGATGCTCTAATCTTTGGCATGTTCACAATGCACGGATCATTGACAAATATCACGCATCAATACCGTCTAAGCTGCGACACCCGCTACCAGAGCGCTAATGAAAAAGTGGACGAGCGTTGGATAGGCGAGAATCCCATCGCCCACTACGCCTGGATGCAAGGCGATACGGTCACAATGGAAGATGCGCGCGCGCGATGGGGAGTTTAATGGCACAAATAGAACGAGCAGACACTAATTGGCCGGTGCTTAAACAATATGACCAGGCACACCTGGCTCACATTGCCTTGCCACTCGGTGGTATTGGCACGGGCACAATATCGTTGGGTGGACGAGGCGACCTGCGTGATTGGGAGATCGTGAACCGCCCGGCGAAGGGCTTCAAACCACGCAACACCTTTTTCGCCCTGTACACGCAAGACGCAAGTGGGAACGTGGTATCACGCGCAATAGAGGGTGAGATTGATGCCCGTGACTTCGAAGGCGCTTTCGGCAGCAACGTGCCGAATCACGGCATTCCCAAATTTCGCAAGTGTTCATTTGAAGCGGCGTATCCGTTTGGTCAAGTCGTGTTGTCCGACAAGACTGTGCCATTGGATGTCACATTGCAGGCCTATAACCCTCTTATCCCTGCGGACGCTGATCGCAGCGGAATCCCTGTCGCCGTGCTACGATTCGTGCTGACCAACAAAACTGAAGGGGCTGTCAAAGCGACAGTTTGTGGCAACATCGAGAACTTCATTGGCAGCGATGGCACGAACGGCAAACCAGTAAAAAACGAAAACCGATACATCTCAGAAAAAACGGGTAAAACCGCACACCAGGGCGTCTTGATGCGTTCCGCCGGAATCAACCTGTGTGCTGAGCAATGGGGAACGATTGCTCTCAGCACGACAGCCAAAACCGGCGTTACGTATCGCACCGCGTGGGCAGACCTGAGCTGGGGCGACGCGCTCCTCGATTACTGGGACGATCTGAACGGTGATGGAAAACTCGATAATCGCGAGTCTCCAAATCTTGATAACCCCCAGGCATCATTGGCAGTCAGCGTAACTGTACCCGCCCGGGGAACGCGCGAGATTACCTTTCTAATCACATGGCACTTCCCAAATCGCCAGACCTGGTTGCCCAAACCCGGTAGCAGCCTGGACGCGTGCGTTGATGGGAACTGTTCCACAGACCCGAACTGGGCCGGTAACTACTACACGTCACAGTATCTCGACGCCTGGGATGTCGCAGTGCGCGTGGCCCCGCAACTCGACCGGCTTGAGACAGACACGCTGTCATTTGTGCGCGCTTTCTGTGAGAGCAGCCTGCCAGAGGTTGTCAAGGAAGCCGCACTATTTAATCTCAGCACTCTGCGATCCCAGACCACTTTCCGCGCGCAGGACGGCCATCTGTATGGCTGGGAGGGTTGCGGAGACAAGACGGGTTGCTGTCATGGATCCTGCACGCACGTGTGGAACTATGAACAGGCGACGGCATTTCTGTTTGGCGACTTGTCCATGTCGATGCGCGATGTCGAGTTTTCTGACGCCACACGTGATAACGGATTGATGATCTTCCGCGCGCCGCTTCCGTTTGGCAGCCAGAGTGACTGGGTTGGCGCAGCCGCAGATGGTCAGATGGGCTGCATCATGAAACTTTATCGGGATTGGCAACTTTCCGGCGACGATGCCGCACTTGCGCGTCTTTGGCCAAAAGCCCGTAAAGCGCTGGAGTTCTGCTGGATCCCAGGC
>Ga0114951_10004852_pt1 | contig 12757 bp, 11 predicted proteins | sample AM7aDNAmetaG_FD_88677 | JGI IMG/M metagenome (GOLD analysis project Ga0114951, IMG submission 88677) | Freshwater microbial communities from Finland to study Microbial Dark Matter (Phase II) - AM7a DNA metaG | ecosystem: Environmental > Aquatic > Freshwater > Lake | place: Finland: Lake Alinen... | reverse complement strand
GCATGGCATGAGGACCGGAAAAACGGATCGCCACGACATCCCCCCGCCGGGGTTCGTGAAAAAGGTAGGCCAGGCGATTAACGAAATTGATGCCGCGATCTTTATAATTCGGTTCCATGCTCACGCGCTGGATACGGATCGGCAACAACACGAAGTTGAAGATGATGAGGGAAAAGATTGTCAGGATGAGAATCCGGAGCAGCGTGAAATCAGGCCTGCGTCCAATGAGCACGATGCGCCACCAGGATGATGGCTTAAGCTGTTCCCGAGACGTGCCCATAAAAACGATACTTGCTCCAAACTTGTGAGCGGGGAATAGTCTCCCGATTGTTGCGGTGCCCGACAAGCAAAGAATGACTTGTTCCGCGAGCGGACTACGGGGTCTGTCGAGCGAAGGTGGCTCCAGAAACAGTCCTGCACACAGCCTACTAGCCTACTGCTATTGCGCGGCAACTTACTTTCCAACGTCCCGTTGCGGTGGCGAGAAGCGCCCTCCCGAGGGTTTTGCGCTTGCCCGCAAACGGAGGTTGGCGTAGGAGAACTCTGTGCCAATTTATCTTCCGCCCCTTTCGCGACGACGGTTCCTGACCCGCTCCGTGGCAGCCGGAACTGGCGCCATGCTAGGGTACAATCTACTAGGCGATGGCAAGCGCCCCGACTCGGATTCATGGGCGCTGCTTTCTGACACTCACCTGGCGGCTAACCGTACGCTAGTGGTGCACGGTGTCAACATGACGGACTATTTCATGAGCGTAGCTCGCGAGTTAGAGGCGATGGCTCCGAAATGCGCCGGGGTGTTTGTGAACGGCGACTGCGCTTATAACACCGGGGAGAAGAGCGATTACGCGCTGATGGCGGCATTGCTGGAACCAATTCGCCAAGCGGGAATGCCGGTTCATATTGCTCTGGGAAATCATGACAACCGGCAGCGTTTTTGGGAGGCCCTGCAGGAAGAAAAGGCGGCAAGACGTCCGCTTAAAGACCGGCAGGTTGCACTTGTCGGCACATCCCGCGCCAACTGGTTCGTGCTCGATTCCCTCGAACAAACGGCCGCGGCACCGGGCATGTTGGGAGGCGAGCAATTGGATTGGCTGGCCCGTTCGTTAGACGACAATCGGGAGTGCCCGGCGCTTATTTTGATTCATCACAATCCCGGTAAAGGTGAAAAGAACCACGGCTTGAAGGATACGGAAGCGCTGTTCGAAGTCATTCGGCCGCGGAAACAGGTTAAGGCGTACATTTTCGGCCATACCCATGTGTGGAAGGTCGAGCGGGATCCCAGCGGCATTCACCTGATTAATCTTCCTCCAGTTGGGTTTGTTTTTCGCGATGGCGAGCCGTCGGGCTGGGTCCACGCCGCACTCAATCCCAAAGGCATGCGAATCGAACTGCGCTGTGTAGACCAGGCCCACAAGGCTCACGGCCAGGTTGTCGAGCTGGATTGGCGCGCGAGTTAACGCCGTGTTGGAGAAAGTCAGAAGCAGACGCTTAAGGCGGAGAGTGGGAGCACTAAACCCGGGAGACCAGCGGCTCGGCCCGATTTGATGTTTACGGCTTGGATTTTGCCGTTAGCTTAATCACATATGCGACTGATTGGGCACCTGGCAAGCGAAGCGCCTGCGCGCGTGTTTGCGGATTTTCTTTATGTGCAGGGGATCGAGAATCAGCTTGAGATGCAGGACGGCGATGGGTGGGGGATTTGGATCAACGACGAGGACAAAATCGAAAGCGCGGCAGAAATGCTGAAGGCTTTCCAGGAGAATTCGACAGATCCAAAATACCGGACGAAGGCTAAGACAGCGGGAGCATTACGGGCGGAAAAGGATAAAAGTGAAGCTGAATATCGCAAAAAATTACTCGATCGACGGCACCTCTTTAGACCTTTGGCCGCATACGGTTTTGGTCCGCTAACGTTCGTGCTCATTGTGATCTGTGTTGGAGTCTTTATCCTTTCCCGGTTCAGCCCCGATGCCAACCTGTGGATGAATTTGTTCATCACAGACCCTACTGGGGGCGGCAGTTATGCGAGAGGCTCGATGTTGGAGGAAATCCGGCACGGCCAGGTGTGGCGGCTAGTCACACCTATATTCATCCATTTTTCCGTGCTCCATATTCTTTTCAACATGCTTTGGTTGCGGGACCTCGGCAGCATGATCGAAGGCCGCCAAAGCTCTCGGCATCTGGCCATCCTGGTGCTGGGCGTTGCAGTAGTCTCGAATCTTGCCCAATTTTATTTCAGCGGTCCGAATTTTGGCGGCATGTCCGGGGTAGTTTATGGTTTGCTGGGCTACATTTGGATGCGTGGCAAGTATGATCCCGGCTCGGGCTTGTTTCTGCATCCCACGACAGTAACCATGATGCTCATTTGGTTAGTCGCCTGCTATACCGGTCTGCTTGGGCAGGTGGCCAACACTGCCCACGCCGCTGGGTTGGTGATGGGAGTGGTTTGGGGTTATTTGTCGAGTCGGAGATACCGGTGAGTTGTGGGGGAAGACAACCACGATTACGAATCCGAGCTGTCTGAGGAGTTGAACAGGGTGGATGCACCCTCAGGGAGCATTTGGGGACGAGGTTGCTGCTGGGGGAATGACGAGTGCATCCCCCGGTTTTAGCTTGCTAAGGTCGACGTTCGGATTGGCTTGCTGGATGGCGCCGATGGGCATTCCATACATCATCGAAACCACGGCTACCGAGTCACCTTGGCGAAGCACATAAGTTCTTTTCGGCATGGGTGGGGATGGTGGTGACGGCTCAGGCGGCAACTCCTGGCCTGTGGCCACAGCATTGGCCCTTAGTTGATCCAGTTCGAGCCGCTTGAGCTCAATGTTTTTCTGGCTTGAGGTCAGGTTGGGATCGATACGGATACTTGTTTGCTGGGCGGCGGCAGCTTGGTTAATTGCATAGATGGTTTGGACGGCTTCGGGTGTCCCGGCTGCCGTGGCGATAGCCACCGCTTTGCGATAGAGTGGATCCTGAAGCAAGAGATACTCCTGATACCGCTCGGGTCCCAGAGCGGTTCTTATTGCGTTCTCGCGCTGGTCTTCCAACGCTCTTCGCTGCTGGTCGACGGCGGGATCATTGCCGGTGAGTGACTGGATTTGCTGATCGAGAGCGTCTGTGGCACGGAACACCGCGCGGAATTCAGGGGACGTGGGATCGAAAAATTGGAGCTGACCGAACGTAGTGCGCAAATCATTGGCCTCTTGCGAATATCGCAGGAGAAACTCTTCGAACTGGGCTGGGGACAACACACGGGCCAGCTCGTTACGTGTTTGCTGGCGCAGCTTGGCCAATTCGACCGGATCGGGGTTCTTGCCGTCCCGCTTTTGAGCCTCCACATATGCCTGCATGCGCGCCTGTGAACTAGTGTTAATATCCTGGATAGCCTGTTTGATGTCGGGCGCGAGGTTGCCCAGCAGGGGACCGTCAAGCATGACACCGGGGCGGGATGGGCGTGGAAGGCTTACCATGTCACCGGACTCCCAATTAGGGCCTAGGAGCCGGGTCAATAAAGCCCGCCGTTCCTCGTCCAACTCGCGCGCCTTTTCAGCGGCCGCTTGCACAACATTTGTGTCCGGCACGCTCCGCCACCATTGTTGCCCCGGAGTGACTAGTTCGATGGCGCGCTTGCGGGCAAAGAGAGTGTTCACCTCCGCAATGATGATATCGCGAACGGTGGATTCCGGGCATCCGATCTGCCGTAAATTGGCGATATAGGTGGGATAATCGGTAGACTCCACCTCACGCCAGGAGAACAATTGCCGGCGGAGAACGAGGTTGGTTTTGATTTGGCTCGCGGAGGCCATGGCCGGCCCGGCGGAAGCTCCTATTGGATGCACCCGTACGAAGCGTGCGGATAGAAGCCACGCGGCAGCCAATACCATGTTAACGCCGAGTGAGACCCAAGCCAAAACGCGCCATCGCATACATCCATTTATCCGCAAACCGCTCCCACAGCAAATTCAAAAGCACAACCGGTGAAAAGTTCTGCTCAGGACATGAAATAAAGGTTGACCTCCATGTGCCAAAGCCAGTCTTGTTATGCATTCGCGGCTGAATAGGAGTTTAGATTCCGGGTTCGCCAGCAGAAATTTTTAAACGCATGAAACGAACAGCTTACGCGCGCGCGGGTGTTGACATCTGTCTCGGCCGCAAGCTCAAATCGACATTGCCGCGCCTCCTCGTAGCGGCGCAGAGGCCGGAAGTGCTCGCTGGTGTCGGCGGTTTCGCCGGCCTTTTCGACCTTGACGCAAAGAGTTACCGCGAGCCTGTGTTAGTTGCGAGCGTCGATGGCGTGGGAACAAAACTGAGGCTGGCCATTGCCATGAACCGACATGACACAATTGGCCAGGACCTCGTCAATCATTGTGTCAACGATATTGCGGTGCTAGGCGCCGAGCCGCTCTTCTTTCTTGATCATATCAGCGTTGGAAAATTGAACGCCTGCGTTTTTGCGCAATTGATCAAAGGCTTTGCCAAAGCGTGCGCGGATAATCAGTGCGCGTTGCTTGGCGGCGAAACAGCGGAGCTGCCTGAATTTTATAAACCTGGCGAATACGACCTCAGCGGGACCATTGTGGGCGTGGCGGAGAAGTCGAAGCTTGTGGACGGAAGTCGGATTCGGCCAGGAGATGCCGTGCTTGGCCTCGCTGCGAGCGGTCTGCATACCAACGGTTATTCCCTTGCGCGAAAGATATTCTTTCAACAGATGAAGCTTAAGCCGTCCACGCGAGTCGCTGAACTAGGCGATACTATTGGAAATGAGTTGCTGAAGGTGCATGTTAGCTACGGTCCCCTAATCCGGAAACTGCTGAGAGAATTTGATCCTAGGGGTGACACAGCGCCTTTTAGCCGCTCTGCCCGAAGGCAAGGGTCAAGGCCCCGGGTCATTAAAGGTCTGGCTCACATTACTGGCGGCGGCATGCTGGACAATATTCCCCGCACGTTGCCCCCCGATTGCGACGTCGTTATCTGCAAGGGTTCATGGGACATGTTACCTGTTTTTCAGTTGCTTCTGGCTAGGAGCGGCGTAGCGGAGCAGGAACTGTATCAGGTCTTCAATATGGGTATCGGCATGGTCGTCATCGTTCCAGCGGGCAGCGCGATAAGAGTTTTGGAGTTCATCGGCGCACAGAAGCAAAAGGCGTGGGTAATTGGCGAAGTGGTCAAAGGCAACCGCCAAGTAAGAGTGTAGTAATCACTATCAACAGTACCCCGACGGTTCCTTGGAGTTGTCAGGGTTATGACAGATCGGGCCATCCCATTGATCTGAACGTTAAGCGCGCTTACCTGGGCTCCATCGCCCAAGGGTTTTGCACCGGACTGGCAAAGGGAACATTTCCGAGCTATGACCTAGACACGCAGTGCGTGCCGGGCTGAAGAAACTCTACGGCTTCTTCTCGGTTTTCTGCGTCGCGTTATTCGTCAGCTTTGCCAGGTCCTCAGCCTTGATGACTTCGACCTTGGCGCCTTTTTTGAGTTCTTCGGCCGAGGGCACCTTGATAATATCGCTGGTCAAAGGCTGTGATACGGTCGGTGGCTGAGGGTTGTCGATTCCGACTAATTCCACCTCGAAGATGAGCGTGGAACCTGGCTCGATGTTGGGGCCGGAACCATTATCGCCATAAGCGAGGGCCGAAGGCAGGTAGATGTCCCATTTAGAACCAACCTTCATCAATTGCAAGGCTTCCGTCCAACCCCGGACTACGCGGTTGACCGGGAATTTGGCCGGTTGGCCACGCCGGGCAGAACTGTCGAATTCTTTGCCATTGATGAGCGTTCCTCGGTAGTTGACGGCAACGACATCATTGCTCTTCGGGACTTCCCCAGTGCCTTGAGTGATAATTTTATACTGCAACTCGGCTGTCTTGCCATCAGCAAGGGCAACGACGTGGGTTTTGACGTCTGCCTTCTTCTTGTTTTCGGCCAGGAAAGCTTCCCCTTCCTTGCGGTTTTTCTCCACCCTTTGGGCTTGCAGATCGTGCTGATAAGCGACGATGGTTTCCCGTGCTTGCTGCTCGGTCATTTTCAGCGGCTTATCGGCCAACACATCTCTGATCGCAGATGCGAGGGTGTCCACATTGACTTCAAATCCGCTGCGCTTGAGCTGAGTGCCCCACCCCATACCAATGCCGTAACTGACTTTCTCAGTTTGATTCGTCAGTCCAACATTGCTTGCTCCCGCTGGTGTTGGCTTGTCTTCCGCTTGTATGGTCACGCAGAGCAGTCCGATACCCAACGAGGCAACTAAAATCAATTTGTGTCCAGTCTTCATAGTTTTGAAATAATAACACTTGTTAACGCGCGATTCCGTTTACACGAATGGCGGCAAAAGTCCAGCAGGAAGAATGCAAATTCATTTTGCGCTATCCCAGGTTCCTGATTGAATCGGAGCAATGAAGATTATGGTCGTCGGCTCGGGTGGACGTGAGCATGCGCTAGTCTGGAAACTGGCGCAATCGCCACATGTCGTCCGGATGTGGTGTGCGCCTGGAAATGCCGGGATTACGCAAGAGCGGCTGGTCAAGAATCGGGCGCTCGTTGAGCCAGTTGCTATCACGTCCGGCGATTTGCCTGAATTGCTCACGTTCGCCCGCGAGAACAAAGTGGATCTTACGGTGGTCGGGCCTGACAACCCGCTCGGGCTTGGCATCGTTGACTTGTTCCAGAAGAACAACTTGCGCATTTGGGGCCCGAACCAGAAGGCGGCGCAATTTGAAACTTCCAAGGCATTTGCTCGGGAATTTATGGAGAAGTATGGGATTCCAACGCCGCGTTCGGCGACGTTCGAGTTGGCAGAGCAAGCACAGGATTTTGCAGCTTCCCTGGGCGGGCGTTGCGCGGTGAAGGCTGATGGGCTTGCGCTCGGCAAAGGGGTAGTCTTGTGCCGTGGTGTTGCGGACGCCGACCGGGCAATTGAAGACATTCTGGTGCGCAGGAGGTTTGGCGCTGCCGGCGGGAAAATCGTGATTCAGGAGCTTTTGGAGGGAATAGAAATTTCGCTGCACGCCCTTTGTGACGGAAAGACTGCGAAACTGTTTCCCGCTTCGCAGGACCACAAACAAGCCCTAGACGGTGATCGCGGGCTGAATACGGGTGGAATGGGAGCGTATTCTCCAGTTCCATTCTTAAGAGAGTCGCAGGCTGACGAGATTGGCAAAAAGATTCTCGGCCCATGGTTGCTTGGCTGCGCATCGGAGGGGGTGGATTTCCGTGGAATTCTCTATCCGGGCGTGATGCTCACAAAAGACGGACCAAAGGTGTTGGAGCTTAATGCGCGGTTTGGCGACCCGGAGACCCAAGTCTATTTGACTCAGTTGGAGAGCGATTTGGTCGAAGTGTTGGAAGCGAGTCTTGACGGAACGCTGGGGGAGGGAACGCTGACGTGGAGCCCGATGGTTTCGATATGCGTGGTGATGGCATCGGGTGGTTATCCCGACCTCTATGCCAAAGGGAAAACGATTACAGGGCTGGAGGAAGCCGCACAAATGCCGAACACAAAAATTTTCCATGCTGGAACAGTTAATGCCGGGGAGCGAGTTCTTACCGACGGAGGTCGGGTGCTGGGTGTCACCGCGTGGGGAGAGGACTTGAAGAAGGCGCGCGATGCCGCTTACAGGGCAGTCCATAAAATCCATTTTGATGGCGCGGAGTTCAGACACGACATCGCAGCAAAAGGGCTTTGACAACCGGCCATTTGCGTCACCCCGTCAGAAACTCCAGGCTGGGCGCAACTTGACACCACCACCATAATTGAAGCGTAAGCGGTTCCTCACCGAGTCACGGAAGCCAAAACAACGAAAGGAACTCAATGAGCTCGGAAGCAGAAGCCCCCCGCTCGCTGCGGGATATGGAACTGGAAGTTGAAATCGAAGGTCGGGAATGGATGCGCCGACGGTTGGAGGAGAGACTCCAAGCCGAAGCTAACCGCCGCCGCGGGGTTTTCCCCCCAGAACGGACGCAAAGCGCACCACCGGCGGCAGGAGCCGATGCACTTGCGCACCGCCTTCGGTTTTGGTGGCCCTAGTCGTGTGGCACGGAAAAAATCCGGCTGACGGTTGCTGGGGTTGTCCGATCCGGGAGTGTTGGGGTTTGAGCGCCCATCAGCAACTCAGCCCGGCCCTGGAAGACAAGCTGGCTTACTTCGCCACGGTGACCGGCTCGTATGCGGCGGCGGCCAAACTCTCCGCCAAAGTGGGCTATCCTGTGGAAGACTCAACGATCCAGGTTTTGGTGCGCCGACTCGGGGCCAAGGCTGAAGCGCAAATCCAGGTACGGCTTGAAACCGCGCCGGTGGAAAAATCACCCATCCGCGCTCCAACCCTGTTGGCGGTGCTGATGGTGGATGGCTTCCAGGTGCGCTTTCGGGGGCCCGGCTGGGGGAAGAAGAAAACGCAGGAAACCCGCGTGGAATGGCACGAAGAGAAGCTGGGCGTGTTTTACCGGTACGAACAGGCGGTGGGTGAAGAGCGGGGGCAACTGCTGGAAAAAGTGCTGGTCGGCTGGCAGGGCGAAGGTCTGGAATTAGGACGCCGGCTGCATTGGGAAGCGCGGCGCGGCGGACTGGGCCGGGCGCGGGAGGTGCTGGCCGTGGCCGATGGTGCGCCGTGGATCTGGAACGTTGTGGAAGATCGCTGGAGCCAGGCGCATCAGTTGCTGGACTTCTACCACGCCAGCCAACATCTCTGGACTTTGGGCGAGGCGCTGCATCCCAAGGACGAGTTGGCCCGCCGCACGTGGGTGGAAGCGTGTCGGCATCGGTTGCGGCACGGGAAAGAGAAGGCGGTGCTGCGGGAGCTTGCGGCGCTGCCGTGCCGCCGAGGCGAGACGGGAAAAGTCATCCGGCGGGAACAAAACTATTTTGCCGGGCATGCCGAACGAATGAATTACCATGAGTTGGCCCAACGCGGGTGGCCGATTGGTAGCGGCGCGGTGGAATCAGGATGTCGAGCGCGCCAATGTCGTCGCAAGCGTCCCGGACAGTTTTGGACACGCTCCGGCCTGGCGTCACTTGGATGCACTCGAAGAAGCCCGCGACAATGGCCATTGGGATGAACTTTGGTTCACGGCTTAATGGTGGTGGTGCGAAGTTGCGCCCTGGCTCGCGTCTGCGGCACAAATGCGGTTGCGAACTATTCAACTGCCAACCATACTTTCGGCCTATGCTAAAGCTGGGCGTGAACATCGACCATGTGGCGACACTCCGGGAAGCTCGTTATCGTGGTCGTGAGCAGGGGGATCCCGATCCTGTTGTTTCTGCCCTCGCTTGTGGGGCTGCTGGCGCGCAGGGAATCACCGCGCACTTGCGCGAGGACCGGCGACATATTCAGGACCGGGATGTCTGGAGGCTGCGCGAGGTCATCCAGACACGATTTAACCTCGAAATGGCCAATTCACCGGAAATCGTGGCCATCGCGCTTAGGCTCAAGCCGGATATTATTTGCCTCGTGCCAGAGCGGCGGCAGGAAGTAACCACCGAAGGGGGGCTGGATGTCGCTGCCAATGTCAAGTCGCTGACCGACACTCGCGAAAAGATGAACGACGCCGGCATCGAAGTGAGTTTGTTCATCGCTCCTGATCCTTCCCAAATCGATGCGGCGGCCCGCACGGGTAGCCAATTCATCGAACTGCACACCGGTGCTTTCGCGGAAGCCTTTCACACCGAAAAGCAACGCGATAGTGAATTGGAGCGTTTGATTTCTGGCGCAAGACTGGCGCACGGCTTGGGTCTTAAGGTAAACGCTGGTCACGGTTTAAATTACCAGAACCTTCTTCTTCTTTATCGTGTGCCGCACCTGGTCGAACTGAACATCGGGCATAGTATCGTCAGCCGCGCTGTGATCATCGGGCTCCCGGGTGCGGTAGGGGAGATGTTGCGATTGATGGAAACTTATCGCGGCTAAGTCAAATGAGTCCAAAGGTAAACGTTCAGGTTCTCGAATTTGAAGATTTTGCGGCTGCCCCCTGCGTTTGTCACCTCCCTGCGCGCAGAATTTGACCATGATCCTCGGCATTGGTATCGATATCATCGAAGTCGCCCGCATTCATGCTTCCCATGAGAAGTTCGGTGAGCGGTTCCTCAGTCGCATTCTTCTCCCAAACGAAATTAGCTATTGTCTTTCCCACAGGACTCCTGCGCCATTTTTGGCCGTACGGTTTGCCGCCAAGGAAGCCATTTCTAAAGCTTTCGGCACGGGCATCGGCGCTCAGCTTGGCTGGCAGGATATGGAGGTCGGACGGAAGGAAAGTGGGGAACCGTTCGTCATTTTGCACGGAGGCGGACAAAAACTCTTGCACCAGCGCGGCGCGCAGTCCGTGCTTATCAGCCTCAGCCACACGCAAGATCACGCTGCTGCTGTGGCCATTTTGGAAAGTGGAACCTGAGGCTATGCTGTCGTTAAATCCTTGCCTTCCTGACGGCTGGGTGACCACAAGGAAAAGTGCTTTACACCATTTGCCGATAAAATTATTATTTATCGCCTATATTAATTGAGGAATTGACTGTATTGATCAGAAAGTATGGAAGCAAAATCAAAAACGATCACTGATTTCAAGCTGCACGAGCGGGATACGGGTTCGGCGGATGTGCAAATTGCCTTGCTCACGCAACGCATCAACCATCTCACCGAACACTTGCAGATAAACAAGAAGGACCATGGTTCCCGTCGCGGCCTGCTCCTGATGGTCGGCCAACGCCGCCGTTTGCTGGATTACCTCCACACAACTGACGTCAACCGTTATCAGGCAATCACTAAGAAGCTCAATTTGCGTAAGTAGCTTCTTCTGAGGCGCTTTCCTGCTGCAGAAAAACATGCGGCAGGCCCGCTTTGGTCGTTTAGGATTTGGTTGGGCCGGTAAACGCGAACGACCCACTCTTCCGCTTTAACCTTCGCGTATGAAGAAACTCCGTTTTACTGGGTAATTTCATTCAGTCCCGAATGTTTTCGGGATTCACTGAAGTTTCTCGGTTGGAACGGAGGAGAAATGAACGTTATGTCAGACAAAATCAGCATCCCCCTTGGGGACAAGCAACTCATCATCGAAACCGGGAAACTCGCCAAACAGGCTGACGGTGCCGTTACCGTTCAACTGGGCGAAACTATTGTTATCGTCGCCGCCGTCGGCGCTACCAAGGCCAAAGAGGGTCAGGATTTCTTTCCACTCACGGTCGATTACCGTGAAAAAGCCGCTGCTGCGGGCAAATTCCCCGGTGGTTACTTCAAACGCGAAGGCCGCCCGACCGAAAAAGAAATTCTCACCTCCCGTCTTATTGACCGTCCGATCCGCCCGCTCTTTCCGAAAGGCTGGTACAACGAAGTTCAGGTCCAGAGCATTGTCATGAGTGCGGATGGCGAAAATGACCCTGATATGCTCGCCCTTATGGGCGCGTCAGCGGCATTGATGGTTAGTGACATTCCTTGGGCCGGCCCGATCGGCGCAGTCCGAGTTGGGCGCGTCAAAGGGCAGCTCATCGCCAATCCCACACATACCCAGATGCTAGAGAGCGATCTGGACCTCGTCTATGTCGGTAACGATTCCGACATCGTCATGTATGAAGGTTCCGCCAGGGAAATCAGCGAGGCGGATTTCAACGCTGCCCTGAAATTTGGCCACGAAGCGATTCAGCCCGCAATTGCCGCCCAAAAAGAACTTGCCGCCCGCTCTGGAAAACCCAAGCGTCAGATAAAGCTCAACGTCGTACCTGACGAAATCCTGAAGGAGGCCAAGGCTTTGGCGGGTGACCGTATGGTCGCCGCGCTGCTCACGCAAAAGAAACTCGCCCGCGAGGCCGCCGTTTCAGCCCTCACAGAGGAAGTTGGCAAAAAGCTCGTGGAAAAATTCGGCGCGGAGAAGGTCACCGAGTTCGTGCTTCACGACGCCTTCTATTATATCCAGAAAGAAGCCGTTCGCGGTCTGGTCATGAATCAGGGCAAACGCCTCGATGGACGCGACTTCGAAACAGTCCGGCCAATCTACGCTGAAGTCGGCTTATTGCCCCGCGCGCATGGCTCGGCGTTGTTCCAGCGCGGCGAAACCCAAGCCGTCACTCTCTGTACCCTCGGCACCGGCGAAGACGCCCAGGAATTCGACTCTTATACCGGCGGCGCCAGCGAAAAGAAATTCATCCTGCACTACAACTTCCCAAATTTCTCCGTCGGCGAAACCGGCCGCATCAGCGGCCCTGGCCGCCGCGAGATTGGCCACGGCGCCTTAGCCGAACGTTCTCTCGAACCCATGGTGCCGGCCGAGAGTTATCCCTATTCCATCCGCATCACCAGTGAAATCATGGAATCCAACGGCTCATCCTCGATGGCCTCCGTCTGCGGCGGCTGTCTTGCGCTGATGGACGCCGGGGTGCCGATGATCCGTCCGGTCGGCGGCATCAGCATCGGTCTCTGCACCGAGCACGATGACCAGGACAAAATCACCCGTTACAAATTGCTCACCGACATCATTGGCTGGGAGGACGGCTTCTGCGACATGGACTGCAAGATTGCCGGTACTGAAAAAGGGATCACGGGTTTCCAGCTCGACCTCAAGCTGCGCGGCATTCCCCATGCCATGATGACTGAGACGGTGGAGAAGGCTCGCGTCGCCCGCCTGCACGTTCTGGCCGAGATGGCTAAAGTGCTCGCTGCCCCGCGTAAGGAGCTCAGCAAATATGCCCCGCGCATCGAGACGCTCAAGATTAACCCGGAGAAGATTGGCCTCCTCATTGGCCCCGGCGGTAAGAACATCAAGAAGCTCGTCGAAGAAT
>Ga0114951_10004851_pt1 | contig 12759 bp, 12 predicted proteins | sample AM7aDNAmetaG_FD_88677 | JGI IMG/M metagenome (GOLD analysis project Ga0114951, IMG submission 88677) | Freshwater microbial communities from Finland to study Microbial Dark Matter (Phase II) - AM7a DNA metaG | ecosystem: Environmental > Aquatic > Freshwater > Lake | place: Finland: Lake Alinen... | reverse complement strand
CCCCGGGCAGAAGGTTATTATCGTCAGCGGCTTTTCTGAATCTGACCGAGTAAAAGAAGCAAAAAGACTTGGCGCCGGCGCCTACGTCAGAAAGCCGTACATCAGAGAGAAGCTGGGGTTGGCGGTGAAGATTGAGCTTGGCAGAAAATATGTGCCAACATTTCCTTGACATACAAGCGTGGCTTCCCTATACTCACATCCAATGAAAGCAAGGTCTTATAGTCTTCCCGTCTGGAACCTCATCCGGACGTTTTTTAGGAGGTTTTTTATGTTGCGTCACAAATACTGTTGGCTGCCTGTGGCGGCGATATTCTGCCTGCTGGCGGCTATTCCAGCCCAAGGTGCGGATGGCGAAAAGACACGGGACGTTTCCATCCGAGGCACGGGACTAGCCCTTCGCGTACCCCTGCGCGTCGCTGTCTACCCGGAAAAAACAGCCCATCCAGGCGACGCGACTCTTCATGTGGAGGTAGATGACCTCCGGTCCTTCCTCGGGGACGGCGTCGTCGGCAGGGCTGACGTCCTGGCCCAGCGAGCCGCTCTGGCCAAGGGCGAAGCCGAGGTGGCCGAAGGCTGGGAAGAGGACGGACTGTCCGAGGTCGTGTCCCTGCCAACCGGCGGCTACGCCGTCATTTATCCCTGGTACAGCCAGTTTGAATACTGCGCGCTGGAATTCATCATGAATGCCGCGTTTTTTGTGGGCAACAGGCGAGTCACCATACGCTATAGTGCCCCTCCCGCTGTCATCACCAGGGAAAACCCCACCTATTTCAATCACGAGGGAGTCAAGAACGGTTGTGAAACAGACACCATCTGGAAGCTTCCCGAGGAGGAGGAGCACGAACAAATTCTTCAGCATTTTCACGAGGCGCTCAAGGCCGGTCGCCTGGGTCCGGCCGCCACCGCGTGGTACGCCGATTTCACGGCCATCCTGGCCTCCCTGCGAAAAAATCCCGCGAAATGAAGAGGGCTAAGGCCTGTGGGGAAGAAAAAGCAATTTAATCAAAAGCTAGATAAATATGTCACTCCGGGCAAACAGATTAAGTTGGTTGAGAAGAAAAATAACACGGCACGTCTCAATTTTATTGCAATATTTCCTTGACGCACAAGTCCGAAAAACTTATAGTCCAGCGATGAACAAGTAATGTCTTATCAAAAAGGAGGGTTTGGTATGAAAAATACTAACACAAAGCTTTTCCTGATGATCCTGTTGATCTTTGTTCTCCATGTCTGTGTAGTGAAAATATCTTTCGCTCAAAGTTCCGGTACTGTAAAGACCATGCCGCACCTGACAGGCATGTCACGCCAGCAGGCAGAGACCGTTTTGAAACCGGCGGGTGTATCCAATTATGGTGTACACTTTAAAGAAAATTCCGATCATAATCAGGACGAAAAGGTATTCACGCAGGAACCGGCGGTGGGCAAGCCTATTCCCACACCATCGACAAACCAGCTCGCACCTTTTGCCTTTGGCTCTATTTTGTTTCTTGTTTTTGTCTTTTCCTTGTTTTATGTTTTTCCCATGAAAAGACAATTCTTATCAAACATCGCATCCACCGTTATTCTCTCCGGGTTCGCCCTGTGCATCGTTTCTGGGGCAGACGCTGGTCAAGCGACGAAACCTCCCACAGCGCCATCGGGTCTGTCCGTAGTAATCTATTCACCAAAATTGATAAGCGGTGGACCCGAAACCACAGACCCGTGTTTCGATCTGAGATGGAAGAACACGGCAGACAACTTTGACGCATTCGAAGTGTGGCTCAAGAAGACTGACGCCGGAACCTACAAGTCCATAGCAGTCGTGCAGAAGGGCAAAGGGTCGGCAGACGGTACTTACTACTACCAGGACTTCCCCTGGGCGTGGGAAGGGCACGAGGACTACAATGTAGTCTACTACTATCGTGTGCGCGCTCGAAACAGCAGCGGGTTTTCAGACTACTCGAACGAGATCCGTGTGGTCACGCCGGCGCGGGTCAAGCCCCAAACACCAGCAAAGCTAAAAAGTCCGAGCAATCTCACCGCCACATTGGTTAAAAACGGCACGCAGATTAATGTCAACTTGAAATGGCAGAATAACGAGCCGCTTGCGGATAAAATGGCCATTGAACGCCGGACGGGTGCCTCCGGCGCGTTCACGCGGATTATGGTTATACCCGATGTGAGGCTGATGAGCTACGTGGACAGCGGCCTTACGGGGAATACGACCTACACGTATCGGCTGCAAGGCTTTTCGTCAGCCCGCCCGTCTGACTATTCCAATGAAGCGTCCGCAACGACCCCAACCATGCAAAGCACCGTTCCCAACGCACTCGGCCGCCGTTTGCCGGATGCGGACTTTGTGATTAAACAGGCGGGGCTGAAAATGGCTGTAAACTATAAGCCGATTGAACTTCAGTCCAATGATGGGCTGGTGAGCGCCCAAGACCCTCAGGCGGGACGAATGGTTGCACCTGGAACGACCGTTACATTGACGGCCTACCGTTTTGATCCCAACCTCCCGGTGGATGTCATGTGGGTGACAGATATGTCGTTGGACGAGGCGCGAAAGTATCTGGAACTGGTGGGATTAAAAGTACAGGTCAAGGGGGAGCAGATGACCACCGACAAAAGCCGGGTTGGGAAGGTGGCGCGACAAGACCCGGGTTCTGAGAACCGGACACCTCAAGTTCCACGAGGTTCCGCTGTCTCCCTTTGGATATATCGAGAAGCTCCAGCAAAGGTTGTCGTTCCCAACTTGGTTGGACTTAAGATCGAGGATGCCAAAGCCGCGCTCGATAAGCTGACGTTGAAGGGAAACCTGACGGGATACAGGGCGGCGACGCACCAGATTTCAAACATGACGGTTGCTGCCCAGACACCGGGACCGGGAACATCAGTTCCTTCAGGCAGCGCGGTGTCTTTCGAGGGTTATTTTTATGATCCTCAAAAGCTACCCAAAGTCGCGGTGCCCAAAATGGTGAACATTACGACAGACCAAGCGCGAACGGCGCTAGCCAACGTCGGATTACAATGGTCTACAAGCTACCGGGGAACAACAAATAAGGCGGATGACGGTAAAGTGGCCGCTCAGGATCCTCAACCTGGAAGCCTTGTGTCCCAAGGGTCCATAATCAAGCTGCAAATCTATCAATTGCAAACAAAGAAATAGAAAACGTCGATAGAGATGTCCTTTAAAGAAATGCTCTCTGCCACAACTAAAAGAAGATTGCAGAAATTGTATTGTCGAGAAGGTTATCAGTAATTTTAGCAGCAGCCGGACAAAAACAAAGCCTTATATCATGAAGGGAGAAATTCAATGGGTTTGCAAGAAGAGATCAAACAGGTGTTTACCGCTTTACGGGGAGAAGTCTCTGAAAAGAAAGGTTTGTTCAATGTGGAATATGTAATCGCGGAAAGAAAGACCTTCCTGTCAAAAAAGAATCTTGTTTATATCGCTAAATACAGAATCGACGAGGGCAAACGGGAGGTCCGCTTCACGGAAATGCTCAAGGAATCAGGATCCGGTCTTTCAAGCGGCGGTGATTTCGACAGCAGTCCCGGTTTCGGGTTCAAAACAGAATCATACAAAACATGGGGCGGGGCAAGAGAAGGGGCCATAGAGGAACAATCTAACCTCTTCGGGAAAAAATACAATTATACCTTCGATTTTAAAGCGATACGTGGGGCTATAGAGAAAAAGGTCCAAGAAGCAGGATTTGTTTTCAAATATCAGATAACTTCCATTGGTTTATAAGTCTCAATTTTTCGATATTTGCACGCAGTAAAGGGTATGTTAAACGGATTATGCTTGGGATCGGCATGCTGGATACCGACAGGTGGGGCAACGATGTTCCCGACTGGGGAAATCCGGCAAAGCCTCAATACTTTTCGAGTATTGGCCCCTCGACCTATAGCCTTGATTTACAGCAGTGGGCTCCCCATGACTGGGACGGCAAGATCTGGTTTACCGTCGGCATACAGAACGCCGGAAGAAACACCAGCATCCAGGCAATATTGCGGGCTACAAACGAATCGGAACCGTAAAATTGGAAACATAGGGGTAACGGGAAGAAAAATAATGTAACCTTAAACCTTAAATCGTACGAACAACTTCCTAAAGTCAATAGAGCACCACACGCCGAAGAAAATGCAAGACTTCAATTCGTTATAAATACAATTCAATCCATATTTTGTGGCAATATTTCCTTGACATACAAGAGTGGCTTCCCTATAGTCACTTCCAATAAAAGGAAGTTCTTTCAAATATTAAAAACATCGGCATTAGACAAGAAGCATCCATTTAATAAGAAAGGGGAATGATTATGAAGAAGTTGTTGTGTTTAGTAGTAATTTTAGTAATGTTTATGGGATGTGTGAACTTAAAAGACTATCAAAAAAGATCAGATATTCCACTTACACAAACAGAGAAAGATTTAATAGAATGTAATTTAGGATGGGAAGCGTGTCTGATAGTAGATGTTTTAATTACTATTGGCATTGCTTCTGCTATTCATTATACATATGCAAAAGATTGTATGGAAAGAAGAGGTTATATACCTATACCAATAGATGCAAATCAGTAAAGGGGCTGGGTTAAGCGAAGTCCGCCGTAAGTTCATGAGACCGATGGTAATACCCTATTCGGAGATGAAAGGATATGAACCTCCGTGCTCATGATTTTGAAAGCTAAGCAAGCCGAAAACGCGACGAGAGAACAGGCGGAGCATCACTCTCAGATGGCCACTAAACCAATTGTCTTAACTGCTGCATTACGATCGGTAATGAGTAGAATTTTATCTTATAAAAAACGTTTAGTTGTAGATGTTGTGGATACCATCTTTCTAAGACTTTAATAATATTTCTTGCCTCGTTCTTTATCCCATTCCAAAAAGCATAATCAGGCCCAAACTGGCAATCGACAGTACTACTGATACGCACAGACCTAGTGTGAATGGTTTCAGGCCGATCTTTAGTACAACATCAAGACGCGTGCCCAAACCGACGCCAGCGAGTGCGGTGAGAATTGCAAATTTTGCTATCGCATCAAAAGCCCTGAGCACAGATGCTCCCATCTGCAATGTGCCGGGAAAGGCGACGTCCTGGGGCAAAATTCCGGCGGTGATGCCGGTAGTGCGTATAAGCGACATCGTCAAGAAACCTATCACGAACCAGGGGATCATGATTCCCCCACGGGGTTATCTCCTCATCTGCAAATCCGATCTTGAAATCCATACAAATATCCAGTAAGAAATTCTTACTGAACTTTTTACTACTTTCACCTGTAACACTATTACTTCATGTCTCTACTTTCTATTGCCTTTTGTAAATCAATCCCTATTGATACGCAATAGAAAGTAATGCCTGTTGATTAATCTAGGATAAATATTAATATGACAAATATTGAATAGACAAGAGCTTGCTTTTAAAAGAAAGCAGTTTTTATGCTCCGCTTAGTTTGCAGGCGACGCGCCATTCTTCAAATCTTTGGTCACGCATTTCCTGTGACCACTGAGGCTCAAATGTTCGACTTGTTTGGCGAATATTTCCCGTACTTTCTTTAGCCCATACTCCGCAAGCCTCTCCTGCTAAAAGTGCGGCACCGAATCCGGTTGCCTCAAGAGGCGTCATACGTTCCACTGAGTAACCCAAAATGTCGGCTTGGATCTGCATCAAAACGTCATTGGCCGCGGCGCCGCCGTCAACCCTGAGCTTGGTCGGTTGGGGAAGAGCCGAATCTTTATATACCCGTTCAATCACTTCACGAACCCGGAAGGCTACCCCTTCCATGGCTGCACGAACAATGTGGGCTTCTGTAACGCCCAGCGTCAACCCGGAGATAACACCGAAACTTTTTGTTTGACCATGTGGCGAACCAAGACCCTGAAGAGCGGGAAGAAAAAATACGCCGTGACTGTCAGGTACACTTGCACCGACAGCGGCAGCGTCAGATGTGTTCTTAAGTAGTTTCAGTCCTCGTTCCAACCAGCTGAACACGGCACCTGCCGTGATGACCATTCCCTCCAGACAGTATGTTACCTCTTTGTTTCTGCGCCACAGTACGAGGGGGAATATTCCCGCATCAAGGCTGTCCAGGACAAGATTGCTTCCGGTATTGACATTGCAGGTAGCAGAAGTGCCATAGGTTACTTTACCTTCGCCGGGTTTTAAGCAGCCCTGAGCATAGGCGGCGCTCTGCTGATCGCCGATTATAGCGCCAATGGGAATCTCAACGCCTAGTACCTTACTGTCGGTAAGTCCGATCACGGAAGAAGTGTCAACTATTTTTGGAAAGAGCGATATATCGAGACCCTGCAATTCGATTAGCTTAATGTCCCATTCGCCGCCAAAAACTTCGTAGTATCCGGTTGTGCAGGCATGGGAACAGTCCGTCGCATGAACCTTACCGCCGCTTAGTTTCCAAGCGAGGAAGCTATCTACATTGCCCCAGGCAAGCTCGCCACGCTTCATCCGATTGCGTCCGTCAGGGATGGCGTCGATGGCCGACTCAAGCTTGGACGCTGCGGATATGGCGTTAACAAAAAATCCCTGGGCAAGGAGTTCGTTTGCGCGCGCACTGCCTCGCTGATCCTGCCAGCTGATACCTGGCCCGATAGCTTTGCCGCTTTTACGATCCCAGACAATAATCGTTGTTCTTTGACCGGTAATGCCCACAGCAGCTAAATCCTGTGCTGAAAGATTAGCCTTACTGAGTGCCTGTTCAATTGTTTGCTTTGCAGCACGCCACAATTCCTCAGGGTCCATTTCTGCCAGGCCGGCAGACGGATAACGAAGTGTCTGCGAGACCATGGCCTGCCCCTTAACACTGCCGTCAATTCCGACGATCAAAGAGCGGACGTTGGTTGTTCCTGCATCTAACGATAATATTGCGCTAGCCATAAATTAATACCTCCGGATTCATAATGTTTTTTGGATCTAAAGCATTCTTGATCGACCTAAGCATCGTCATGCCAGTTTCACCGATTTCGGCTTGCAGCCAGTCGCGACGAATCCTTCCAATGCCGTGATGGTGAGCAATGCCTCCCCCGCCAGCCACCGTTTCCTTCATGGTCCGATTCCAGCATTCCTTATAGATATCGGCCATTATTTCCGGGTTTTCCGGAATAGCGGCAAAAGTGAAATAGAGGTTGATGCCCGATCGGTAACAGTGAGAGCTGTGAGCGGAAGCCAGGACAACACCTTTGAGCTCTCGCAGCGAACGTACCACGTTTTGGTAAATGGGGCCGATACGATCCCATGTCGCGGCAATTTCAATTGTATCGGCAACGATGCCCTGCTTTATCAAATCTTCAAAACTGGGAACGTGGTTGCGTTTGCTATACCAGTGCTCGACTACTGTTGCTGGTGCCGGAGTGCATCCATGATTAGACGCAAGGACAGAACACGCCGCCACCTCAGCATCGACAACGGCTGCCGGTCCCTCGTGAATCAGCAGGAGCAGCGTATCGTTTTGCTGCTTGTAATCGGGAAAGTTCCGTTCAACTTCACTCGCGTCATAAAGACGCATCACCGGCGGTGTCCATCCCGACTGGATAATATAGCGTTGCAATTCGAGTCCCTCTTCCATTGTAGATGCATAATAGGCACTCATGGTTCTTTTCTCTGGTTTCCAACGAAGGCTGAATGTAACGGCGGTGATGACGCCCATCGTCCCTTCACTGCCCAGGAAAATCTGTTTTAGATCGGGGCCGGCTGCTGCTCGTGGCGTCATTCTGGTCTCGAAAATTTCACCACTGGGCAGGACTACCTCCAGACCCATGATGATGTTCTCGATACAGCCGTACGCACTGGAAAACTGACCTGCAGCACGTGTGGCAACCCAGCCACCGACGGTGCTGAGCTCAATGGACTGGGGATAATGGCCGGTGGTGAGGCCGTGCTTTTCAAGAAATGCTTCCGCATCAGTACCCCGAACACCGGCATCAAAGGTGACAAGCAGGTTATCTATATCCAGAAGGCGTGTCCGAGTCATGGCGCTCATGTCCAGAAGAACTGTCTGCGGGGTGACTATTACGCCACCACAAACACCTGATCCCAATCCAAAGGGAACCAGAGGCGTTGCACTTTCCCGGCACAGATTAACTATAGTTACAACGTCCGAAGTTTCGGCCGGCCTGACCACACAAGCGGGATTGGGCAGACGGCGTCCCTGCATGTCGTCCAATTGGCTTAGCATCCAATAATCGTGGCGGCGATCCTTTAGTGTGAATTCATCGGTAAAAACCTTTTCCTGCCCCAGCGTTTCTTGCAGTTTTTCAACAATTGATCTGCCCAAGAGATTTCTCCTTATATTTATTTTGTCTGCACGTGACGCATTTCATCAGCGCGGATCTCGCGGCAGGTTTGAACCTGCTGTGCCTTCTCCGAATCTGTCCATTCTAAAAATTTCCCCATAATATCGGCTGTGGCTTCCAGGTCAGGCAACCCGCCCTGCTCATCGAACCGAGCACGAGCACTGCGCCTGACCCAAAAATCCTCGAGAGTCAAAGCACCTTCCGCCAAGACTGCATGACGTATTTCCGCGGCAAGCCCTTTTTCCTTTGCAAAAATTGTCAATGCTTCGCTGCCATAAAGGAAGGCGACTCGTTCGGCTTCCTGTAATGAAAGCCCGCAGTTTTCAATACGAGAACACAGGGCCTCAAAAGTTTCAGCAAAGTCACCTCCAGGCAGTGGCTGCTCATCTGTTGGCGCAGTCGCGTGTGTGCGTCCCAGTGCTTTCTCACATCGATCAACAATCTGTTGGGCCATAGATCGATAGCTGGTAAGTTTACCGCCGGCCACGGATAGGAGACCGCCAGGTCCTTCCATAATCTCATCACGACGGGATATTTCGGAAGGCTTCTTTCCTTCTTCACCCAGTAGGGGCCGTAAACCCGACCACAGGGAGACAATGTCACTATCGGTAAATGGTTTAACGTTCAGGTAAGTCATGGATGTATTTAGCAGGTAGTCGATATCTTCGTGGGTAATTTCCGGCCAGTATTCCGCTTTCGGATAGAAAGTATCAGTCGTGCCGAAATAGACATATTTGCCTCTGGGCACAACGAAGAGCCCGCGTCCATCAGGTGCATACATGATGATCGTTCTGGTGATGGGAACGCGCTCGCCTGACATGACAACATGCATGCCTTTAGTGAGCTGAAGCTTCTTTACTGCGCTTCTGTCTTCCATCAGGCGAATAGCATCCACCCAAGGACCGGCAGCATTGATCACAATGCGGGCACGCAATCTTGCCCTGCGTTCATCCCCTGGCAGGGTGCTTTCAACCACGGCTCCCGCAACACGGGACCCTTCTTGAATGATCTCCCGTGCAGCGGCATAGGTAACAACAAGCGCGCCTGCGCTAAAGGCGCTTCGAGCGTTGCCCAACGTAAGCCTAGCGTCGTCGGTCAGGTATTCCGGGAAAACTACAGCGCCGGCAAAGTCTGACGACCGCACCGATGGTTCTTCCTGTTGTAAACGCTTCCTCGTCCAGACTTCATGACGTTCCGCTTTTTCCACATTGCCCAATTTTTCATAAGACCACATAAATGCTTTGAGAGCCTGAATCTGGACTTTTGATTTGGATGGTATCACCATGAAGTTGGTTAAAGAAAGATGCGGTGCGATCCGCCGCAGGATCTTCCTTTCGTTTGCGGCCTTGCGGACAACAGCAATATCGCCCTGAGCCAGGTAACGGCTCCCGCCATGAATCAGTTTTGATGAACGGCCTGAGGTTCCCGCCCCGATGTCGCCGGCGTCAATCATGGCAACGCGTAGCCCCCGCATGGCCGCATCCCTTGCAATGCCGGAACCGGTTATGCCCGCTCCAATAATGAGCAAATCAAACACTTCGCCTTCAAGTGCTGAAAAAAGGGAGTTACGATTTCTAAGATCCAGATTGGTGTTGCTTATGAAATTTAGTGATTACCTCCTTATTCTTTTTAAATGGCTAATCCTCATCTTGGCTACCAAGATGATTACTCCAGTATCTCTATACGTTAATTACAAATTCTTTAGCATTTTTCGCCCTGCCAAATCAGCAATATTATTCGGCAAAAAGAGCCGTGATCATGCTGCCGCCTAAGATGAAATTCCCATTTTCTTTATGGCATACGCCAGTCTTGCACAAATATCGGCGAGCATGGACCCGGTCAACAGTTCCCCTTGAGAAAGCATGATGCCATTGAGCTCTAGCGCAGGAAGGTACACAATGCCCTGACGACCAAATTCCTGGATACAGGCCACTTGGGACACATTCCCATCGATTTGATTGGCCTTCATATTTTCATAGAGCATCAACTCTGTCCTTTGGGCACGGCTTGCGTCATTATCGAAAATTCGGAAAACAATCTTCATGAAAATCTCATTGACCCTTGCTTGGGATTAACTCGCTTTCAACTGAGCCATGTATAGTTTCAGTTTTTGCAGAAGCTCCTTGGCGATTTCCGGTTTTTCCTTGATAATATTTTTTAGCTGGAAAGGATCCGCCTTGCGATCATAAAGCTCATCACCTTCTGGTACTTCAGCTTCCCCTGGAGTGCATGACCACATTTCTTCGGTCTGCGAAGTTGTCGCAAGTTTTCCACCACCTTTCCCGGCAAGATCGTACATGATGCTCACCATTTGTATGGTCTCCTCGGCAGATCCTGCATCTGATTTCCGCACCCAGTGAATAAAGGAATAGTCCTCCTGGATTATACTCCAGGAATAGCCATAGTAGCCGGCGATCGCAAAATCACGCAGCTTTTTCTCCTCACCCCGTATCAGCGGTAACAGGCTTAATCCCTGCATATTGAGATCATCTGCTTGTTCTCCTAGAACGTGCTTCCCGTAGTGGGCAGCTTCGCGCTCAACTTTAAGGTATTCGATCATCGTCGGGGTAACATCTACTGATTGCGTAAATGAAGCATTGCGTTTCCCTTCACCAACGCCCGGAACTCGCACAATCAACGGAATGTGTACAAGTTCTTCATAAGGCCAGGGGCGGCACTTGCGCATCAGGCCGTGCCCGTGTTCTCCATGGCCGGTGGGATGTCCGTGATCCGCAGTGAGTATGATCATAGTGTTGTCCCACAAACCGAGTTCTTTTACTTTATCCAGAAACTTCCCGACCCACTTGTCCACCATGGTGATCTTTTCTGCCATCAGCATGCGTATATGATGAAGCTGCTCTTCGGTATAGTTCTTGGCCATTCCCTGTGGCGGTAGAAACATGGGTTTACCCTTGTAATCCGGATCGTAAGGACAGGGGAATTTTTCCCAAATTGATGGAGGATCGAATGGATCATGAGGATCGAAGCTATCGAACCACAGGAAGAACGGGAAATTTTTATTTAGACCTTCCAGCCAGACATTAGCTTTTTTCACCAGCTGCGCTATATGACTATCTTCATCACTTTTCCAGAATTGACGCATGTTTAGCGAGCATTCCATTTCATCCAGGGTATGATCAAGATAAATTTTACTAATTGGATCTTTTTTGTAATTTTCAATAACGTTTTCATCTATGTAATCTTCAACTTTCATGTTCTTTTCACGTTTAACATGACGGTAGTATTCGTGATCCAGTTCGTGGCCATGGGCACCGTAAATGACATCGTAGAATCCACGCTGATAACCATATTTAGGCATACGCATCGGAGGTGTGTCAAAAATAAGCCCAGTGTGCACTCCCTTGCCCCACAGCATATCGGCTATAGTGGTATCATCCGGTTCAAGCGGCCCCCAGCCCTTGGAAGGCAGCGTGTAACGGCCGGTCATCATACCACGCCTACAGGGAATTGTGGGAAGTCCTTCCGAGTAACAGTTATCAAAGACCATGGCTTCCTTGGCTAATCGGTCTATGTTCGGGGTCTTGATCCATTTGTTGCCGTAACAACCCAAATAGTTAAACTGTAACGTATCCAACATAATAAAAATCGCGTTTTTAGGCATAAGTTAATTCCTTTCTTATTGGTTTTTATTCAAGCCGTCCTTACATTTTTGAAATATATTCTAGCGCCTCAAGAGCGGCGATAGTTCCGTCGTGCATAGCTGTAGTCAATTGTCGGTATTTTTTCCTTCGAACGTCGCCGGCCACAAAAACACCTTCCACATTGGTATGCATGTTTTCGTCTCCCTGGATATAACCCTGTTCATCTAAGGCGAGTATTCCTTTGAACATTGCCGTGTGGGGAATATGGCCGATGTAAACAAATATCCCCTTGACCTCGATTTCCCGACAGGCCAAAGTCTTAGTGTTCCGCAGGGTAACCCGGTGGCAATCTCCGTCAAGTGTGAGTCCACATACTTCAGTTGAAGTCATCACCTTTACTTCCGGACGAGTCATCAAGGCATCCTGGCTAACTTTGGCGGCAAACAAACGATCCAACTGCTCGATCAGTGTAATCCCTCCCACTCCCTGACTCAACAGATACAATGCATCGCAGACTCCGCTGTTACCACCACCCACTACCAGCACATCCTTCCCCCGATAGGCTGTCCCATCGCAAATGGCACAGTAATGAATATGATCGCTGTCCGCCTTGACGGGAAGCGGTATCGGTTCGCGGCCAGTGGCCACAATCACAGCCTTGGCCTGAAGAACACCATCATCTGTCTTGATTTCTTTGGAACGGCCTTGAAGATGAATCTCTTCGATCTCGACAATCTCCCGAATTTCCACGCCCAGCTTCAGAGCCTGGTCTTTAATCCTTATCATCAACTCTTGGCCGCCGATCTTATCATGAGAAGGAAAATTCTCAATCTCCACGGCCCAGTTTGCCAGACCGCCGCAGGCAT
>Ga0114951_10004850_pt1 | contig 12759 bp, 8 predicted proteins | sample AM7aDNAmetaG_FD_88677 | JGI IMG/M metagenome (GOLD analysis project Ga0114951, IMG submission 88677) | Freshwater microbial communities from Finland to study Microbial Dark Matter (Phase II) - AM7a DNA metaG | ecosystem: Environmental > Aquatic > Freshwater > Lake | place: Finland: Lake Alinen... | reverse complement strand
GGAAAAAAGAAATTCCTTTGGAAGAGCAGCCGCGTCTTCAGAGCCTTTCAAAAGAAAAGAAATATAACCTTGAGGAATTTCTAGAACACTTCAAGCAGGCCTCCCGCATGATCGCGAGTAACAAACTCCGCTCCTTGCTTTCCATGCTGGGAGTGTTGATTGGCGTGGCGTGCGTGATCACGATGCTGGCTTTGGGGCGCGGCGCACGGGAATCGATCACCGAGCAATTGTCACGTTTAGGCTCCAATCTTCTTTCGGTTCGTCCGGGTTCGGTGAAGGTGCACGGGGTCGAGGGTCTGGCTGCGACGCGTTTCGATTTTGAGGATGTGAAAGCGATCCAGGATATTCCCTATGTGACGAAAGTGGCTCCCCAGGTCACGGGGCAGGGGCAATTGGTCTATGGAAACAAGAACTGGAGCACGCAGGTGATCGGGGTTACGCCGGATTATGCGAGCGTTAGGAACCAGGAACCGGTTTCGGGTCGTTTCTTTACCGCTGAGGAGAACCAGACGCGACAACGGTTGGCGCTGATCGGCCAAACGGTCCAGCGCGAGCTTTTCGGCAACGAAGATCCGATCGGCCAAACGATCAAGATCAATCGTGTCAGCTTTCAGGTTCTTGGAGTTCTGCCCTCTCTTGGCGCCAATGCCTTCCACGACCAAGACGATGTCGTCGTGATCCCGCTCATGACCGCGATGAGGCGCTTGATGGGGAAGGACTATCTGGATCAGATCGATGCCGAGATCGCGGACCTGAAACAAATGCCGGCGGCACAGGAAGCGATCAATGCCATGATCATTCGCCGGCATCATCTCACTCCGGATCGTTACGACAGTTTCAATATTCGCAATTACGCGGACATCCAGCAGGCTCTTTCGAGCACGACAAAGACCTTTTCCGTATTGCTGGGCTGCGTGGCCGCGATCTCACTTGTGGTCGGCGGTATCGGAATCATGAACATCATGCTGGTCTCGGTCAAAGAAAGAACGCGTGAGATCGGACTTCGCAAGGCCATTGGTGCGACGCCACGCGACATCCTGATGCAATTCTTGGTGGAGGCGGTTGTGGTCACTTTTATCGGAGGTCTTGCTGGGATCCTGCTTGCGGCCGTGATCTCCTGGATTATTGCGGCGATCGCTCATTGGAAAATGATCATTACCTTGGATTCTTTGCTCCTGGCTTTTTTCTGTTCGGCATCGGTTGGGATCATTTTCGGTCTCTGGCCCGCCAAACAAGCCGCGGCTCTTGACCCGATCCGCGCTTTACGGTACGAATAAAGGTTATATGCAATCTTCCTCGGACCTGCCACGGAAATCCTTTGGACCCAAGAATATTTTTCGCGCGCTCCGACATAAAAATTACCGTTTGTTCTCAGGTGGGCAATGCATCTCGCTTGTGGGAACGTGGATGCAATACATCGCCGTAAGTTGGCTTGTGTACCGTCTGACCAACTCGGCCCTCATGCTCGGGCTCGTGGGGTTCGTGGGCCAGCTTCCGACGTTTGTGATTGCGCCTCTGGCCGGTGTCTTGGGGGACCGGTATGAACGCCGACGCATGCTGGTTGTGATCCAGTCTCTTGCCATGGCCCAGGCATCAATCCTGGCTTTTCTGGTGCTTTCGCATCAGATCCAGGTCTGGCAGATCATCGTCCTGAGCTTTTTTCTCGGGATCATCAACTCGTTCGATATGACAATCCGGCAAGCCTTCACCGTGGAGATGATCGACGATCGTGAGGATCTGGGGAATGCGATCGCTTTGAACTCGACCATGCTCAATGCTGCGAGGCTGATCGGTCCGGCGCTGGCGGGTCTTTTGATCGTTTCCATAGGAGAGGGGATCTGCTTTCTTTTGAATGCGATCAGTTACATTGCTGTGATCGCGTCGCTTCTTATTATGAGGATCCCTAAGATCAGACATGCCGAAGCTCCGCGCAGGATCCTTTCGGAACTCAAAGAAGGCTTTAGCTATGCCGCGAATTTCCCCCCTATCAAATGGATTCTCCTGGTCCTGTCGCTTATCAGTTTGATGGGGGTCTCCTATCAGATTCTGCTGCCGGTCATTACACGTGAAATCTTCAAAGGCGGGGCGAACACGATGGGTTTTTTCATGACCATGGCTGGTTTCGGAGCTTTAGGCGGGGCCATTTTTTTGGCCGCAAGGAAAAGCGTGCGCGGACTTCCGAGGATCATTGCTTGGACAGCCGGTCTTTTTGGTCTCACGCTGATGGCGTTCGCTTTTTCGCGGACGTACTGGCTTTCCATGGGGATTCTCCTAGTTTCCGGTTTTGCGATGATGGTGCACATGGCTTCCTGCAATACGATCCTGCAGACAATCGTGGAAGAGGACAAGCGCACTCGGATCATGAGTTTCTACACCATGGCTTTTTTAGGGATGATGCCCTTTGGGAGTTTGCTGGCCGGGGCTCTGGCGGCGAGGATCGGGGCGCCGTATACGTTACTGCTTGAAGGAGTGTGCTGTGTTTTGGGGGCTGTTTATTTTGCTTCCAAACTGCCGTTGATCCGTGCGAAGATTCGTCCGATCTACATAGAAAAGGGGATCATTCCGGAAGTTGCAAGGGGAATCCAGGCTGCCGCGGGTCTTGAAAGTCTTACGAAGGAATAAGTGTGATCGAGAAACAGGAACACTGGTTTTGATCTGCTGAACAAGAAGTTTAGAAAGGAATTCGGGATGGTGTCTAAATCGGGAAAGAAAAGAAAGTCTGGGGCCTTGGAAAAAATAAAATCGGTATTTTCAAAGCGCCCAGGGCTGCCGCCGGATGGAATCGAAAAGATCCTCCGTCTTGAGTCGGCAGATCCTTTTCGGATTTTAGGTCCTCATCCTACCCAAGACGGTCGGGGCGTGATCGTTCGTGCGTTCCTGCCGCGTGCTTCAAAAGCCTGGGTTCGGGTTCTTGAAGGGAGTGGGGAGAGGCAACTGATGCAGAAGACCCACCCCGAAGGTTTCTTTCAGACTGTTTTCGAAAAAGCGGATGAGGCCTTTTCCTATAAGATCGAGACTTGTGATGAAACAGGATTTTTGAACGAAGTTTCAGATCCTTATGCTTTTTTCCCCGACCAGCTCAGCGACTACGATCTTCATCTGATCGGGGAAGGGACTCACCACCGGAGTTACGAAAAATTCGGGAGCCATCTTTTGACCCTGAAAGGCGTTCGAGGTGTTCTTTTTACGGTGTGGGCGCCGAACGCGAAAAGTATCAGCGTGGTCGGGAATTTCAATGGTTGGATTCCAGGCGCGCATCCGATGACCCGCCTTCCCACTTCGAATGTCTGGGGCCTTTTCATTCCCGGGCTGGAGAACGGGGAAGTCTACAAGTTCGCGATCCGTTCCGCGGTGGATGACCAGGTTCGTTTGAAGACTGATCCTTATGCGTTCGGTACGGAATTAAGGCCGCGGAGCGCCGCGGTCGTGACTCGGCTGGATACTTTCTCTTGGTCGGATTCGGCGTGGATGACCCGCCGGAAAGAGAAGGATCCTCTTCGTTCTCCGATCTCGATCTATGAGGTCCATCTCGGTTCTTGGAAAAGAGAAGAGAAGAACGGTTGGGGTTTTTTGAATTACCGGGACTTGGCGCATCAGCTTGTGGAGTACGTCAAGTTCATGGGCTACACCCATATCGAACTCATGCCTGTGATGGAGCATCCTCTGGATGAGTCGTGGGGATACCAGGTCATTAATTATTATGCCCCGACGCGGCGGTTCGGTAGTCCGGAGGATCTCATGTATCTGGTGGATTATTGCCACCTTCACGACATCGGCGTGATCCTGGATTGGGTGCCGGCGCATTTCCCGAGGGATGGTCATGGCCTTTTCGATTTTGACGGCCGGCAGATCTATGCCTCCGAAAATTTGAAGAGGGCCGAGCAGCGCGAGTGGGGGACGATGGTTTTTGATTTTGGGAAAAAGGAGGTCAGCAATTTCCTGATCTCCAACGCTCTTTTCTGGCTGGACCGGTATCACGTGGACGGCCTGCGAGCGGACGCCGTGGCCTGCATGTTGTATTTGGATTATGCCCGCAAGCCGGGGGAGTGGGAACCCAACCGTTACGGTGGGCATGAGAATCTTGAAGCGATTGAGTTCCTTAAAGAGTTCAACAAGGTGGTCCATGCTTCTTTTCCTGGAGTTCTGACGATCGCCGAAGAATCGACGGCTTGGCCCGGCGTTTCGAGGCCGGTGCATTTGGGAGGACTCGGGTTTAGCATGAAATGGAACATGGGTTGGATGCATGACACACTAGAATATTTTTCCAAAGATCCTCTTTTCCGGAAATACCACCAAGGAGTTTTCCCGCTTTCGAGTTATTACGCGTTCTCGGAAAATTTTATTCTTCCGATCTCGCACGATGAGATCGTTTACGGGAAACGGTCGCTTCTTGAAAAAATGGTCGGCGATGATTGGCAAAAGTTCGCCAACCTCCGGCTTTTCTTCACTTACCTTTTTGCTTTTCCCGGGAAGAAGCTTCTTTTTATGGGGAACGATTTCGCCCAGCGTAATGAATGGGATTCCAATCGCTCGTTGGATTGGCACTTGATGCAAGCGCCCAGGCACCGGCGGGTGAATCTTTTGCTCCGGGATCTGCACCGTCTTTACCGAGAGAATCCGACCCTTTACGAAGGAGACTTTTCCGGCGGATCGTTCGAATGGATCGATTGTTCGGATGCCGACCGTTCGGTCGTAAGTTTTCTGCGCTGGTCGCAGGATTACAGCCAGGTCTTTATTTTTGTTTTCAATATGACACCCGTGATCCTTGAACGTTACCGCGTTGGAGTTCCACGAGCGGGTTATTATCAGGAAGTCCTTAACAGCCAGGCGTTTGATTATGGTGGCTGTGGGCTGGGGAACTTGGGCGGCGTTCATGCGGAGGGGGTATCGTGGCAAAACCGCCCTTTTTCAATCAATCTTCAGATCCCCCCGCTCGGAGCGCTCATTTTTCGTTTGTTGTGAGGTAAGGAACATGAAAGGAATTAGAATTGCAATTTAGTGAATTTCGAAAGATACTATTGGCAGTCTCGGTAATTCGACATAACGTTTGTGAGGTGTTATAGTTCTAGAGACGTTATGAAAAGGAGGAATGATGGAAGCGAAAAAAATAAGTAAAAAAGCAAAAATAAAAAAAGTAAATAAAACCACGAAAGCGAAGAAAAAGCTTTCCCGGTACTGCCGGTCGGGCAGGGTCTTATGGTAAGGATCAGTTAGCCAACCGCAACAATCTTAACGGCTGTATCCTGTAAGCGTACAAGGTGTGCGGGGAACGGCCGGGAATCCATGGTTTTTAGGGCTGATCACTATCAAAAAAAATAAGCCAGTCGTTTTATTCCAGAAGTTAGGCCGGTATATTGGCATATCGACGTCGACGGGAAATTTTTACGACCTGTCTCCGAGAACATATGATCTGTTGGAAAAGTGGAATAAGGGCATATCGCTTTTCCGAGGTTCTCCCTCTAGAAAAAAAACTGCAGCGTTAGCTAAAGCACTCCATGTTCCCCCTGAAGTAGCAAAGTGTTTTCCCATTCGTGATAAAAATATATCCTTAAGCCCGGACAAGAGATCCTCGGCCTGCCTTACTGATCTAACCCTCAATTTGACATCAAGTTGTAATCTCCGCTGCGTTTATTGCTGGAACGATCACGGCCAATACTCGAATGCCGCATTTCTAAAACGAAAAACTATAAATCCTGAAAAAAACGATGCGGGTATCCATATGCCAGTTATGACCGCCCTAAGGGCCGTGGATATTTTGGTGAAATTGCGAGGTAGTGACAGGGATCTGGTCGTGGATTTTTATGGCGGTGAGCCATTGTTGAACATGGATACCCTTATGGCAACGGTGGATTATTGCAGAAAAAATCAAAAAAAATGGGGAGTTAGGTTTCATTTTTTATTGGCTACAAACGGCACTCTCTTGACCGCGTCCATAGCCAAAAGATTACTCAACAAAGGAGTGCAAGTGGCTGTCAGCATTGACGGGCCCAAAGCCGTCCATGATAACAACCGGCCGTTCATTCATCGCGAAGGAAGTTTTGATACGATTTTGTCCAATCTTAAGGAAATGCCTAAGGCGGTCATGAAAAGGCTTGTGGGCCGCACCACGGTGACCCCGTTTTTCCCAAACATGGTGAAATTATATGAGCACCTAAGGAGGCTGGGGTTTGAGAGGATTGAAATTTTCGAAAGCGAAGATGCGTGTCATAAGCTCTCGCCTCAGCAAAGAGCAAGTTTTTTTAGCACAAAGGGAAATTATAAGCTTTTATGCAAGATGTACGAAAAATTGGCATTGCGATATATTGACGACGCTGTTTCGGGGAATTTAAATTACAGTAAAACATTCTTCAATCGATTTTTCAAACTCATGCAGAGGCTCTATTACAATCAGGAAATCTCGGGGGGTTGTCCTGCCGCTAAAGGGCAAATCGCGGTATCCGTCGATGGCGGGATATATCCCTGCACCTCGTTCCTCGGAATAAAGGATTTTGAATTGGGGAATGTAAACGATGGCTTGGAAGTAAAAAAATACGAAAGATTTATTGCTAACACGAACAGGCGGTTTGAGCATTGCCAGAAAGATTGTGACTTGTTCAGCCTTTGCCGGTCAACGGGTTCCTGCCTGAATGTTAACTATTTCTTCAATGAGGATCCTGCCGTGCCTCACAAAAAAAGTTGTGATCTTTTTGCTGAAAAATTAGCCTTAGCGGCTGCCAGCTTGGCGATCCTTTCGGAGAAGATCCCTCATCGATTGGAAAAATTGTTCGGGTCTGATCCGGTAGGCAGAAGAGGAAATAATTTATATTAAAAGAATCTGTTTTCCAAAAACCCCATTTAGCATTGGTAGATAATCCCGATCAAGAAGCTAGGCAACATGTCGACTCCCTGTTCTGTGAAGGTAAGGGGTGGCATGGCGAAACCGTCCCCTTTCTCTCAATGCGCAGATCCCTCCGTTAGGCGCCCTGGTTTTCAGACGAATGGCATAGAGAATCAGAGTTGTTATGATTCTCCGGTTACTTTTTAATTGCAGATGAGCAGGGTGTGCAATTTTTAAAAGGGGTGTGTAGAGTGATTTGCCCTGATCCTTGGCGAGATGTTTCAGTGATTAGGGAGAGGAGACAGGGCGGACCTTATCTCAAATCTCCCTAGCCAGGCCATAACAGTGGGAGTACAATCACTCCTACTTTGCCATGCGTGGGTTTTAATTTGAGGAATGTATAGCTGAAAAGTCTGGGCGGAGTTCGGTTGCCGGTTAAGCCCAAAGGGGAGGCGAAATGATGAAAGATGGAAAATGCGTTCTTGTCATTGATGATGAGGATGATGTTTGCGAGCTGATCAGAGAAAAATTCGAGCAGCTTGGCTACAAGGTTCTCATCGCTTTTGACGGCGCAGAAGGTTTTCAGAAGACCGAGGAAGAGAAGCCCGATTGTGTGCTTCTGGACATCCGCATTCCGAAAGGTGAGGACGGGTTGACCTACCTTCGCAGATTGCGTTCCTACTGTCACGGCGATCCCCAGGAACAGGCCCGGATAAGGAGAACTCCCGTGTTAGTTTTGACGGGCGCCGGCACTTCCATGAAAACTCTTTTTGAATCGGAAGGTATAAGCGGCTTTATTGAAAAGCCTTTTGAAGTTGCCGAGCTCCAAAGCAAGATACAGGACATGCTCAAGCTGCACTAACGCGCCCTTCTTTGCCCAGAAAAACCGTCCCTTTTCAATCAATCTTCAGATCCCGCCACTCGGCGTGCTTATATTCCGTTCGTCGTAAACGGCGCAAAAGAAAATCAGATTGATTTTTTGGAGTATCCCGCTATACTTCAGTCGTTGTTCTCGAGTGGGAGGTTTTTTCCGTCCACTCGCCCCGAGCGAATGCGAGGGGTTTCTTTGAAAGCATAGAGTGACAGGAGCATTTGGGAAGTGAGACCTGCTGTATTTCGCGCAGGGACTCCACGGTGCCGCCGCTGTCGGTAAGGACGAAAGCGAATCAGCCACTTTTCCGAAAGGAAGGGGAAGGCTCGCAAGTAGGCTTGTACTTACCTAGTCAGAATATCAACCTGTCACTTACGGATTTGAGATCTCAAATCTCAAATTTGAAATCAACAAGCCTCCGAGCAGAGGTCAAGACAGGACACCCTTTCTTGCCCCTTCGAGGCGGAAAGGGTTTTTTTGTGTCCATGAATCAAAAAGTCCGGAGCGCGCATCTCCGGAAGATTAGCGTTTTATTCCTCGCAATTTGCCTTCTGAATATCGGATGGAGTTGGCCGTTTTTCAAGCGTTCAGCGGACAGCATTCAGCGTTCAGAAAAAGCAGCCTCAAATACTTTGGATCAAAAACCAGTGGCTGTAAGTGAAGCTAGTACGAAAGACGAAGTGAAAGCGCCTTCCCGACCTGTGGGGGCCGATGTTACGGTCCTCGAGGTTACCCGAACGGAAGATCCCATCACGGATGTGACCCGTAGCATTTCGGTTATTACTCAAGAAGACATAAAAAATTCCACAGCGCGGTACGTTCCGGAACTGCTTAAATCCAAGGCAGGGATCGTTGTCACAGACACCAGCGGCAATCCCAAAGGTATGACTGTCGATATACGCGGCTTTGGGGATACGGCCAACCGGAATGTTTTGGTGCTTGTCGACGGCCGCCGAACGAATCCCATGGATATTTCCGGGCCGGATTGGGCGGCCATCCCCCTTGAGACGGTAGAACGCGTCGAGATCATTCGCGGGCCTTCGTCTGTTCTTTATGGTGATAATGCCGCGGGGGGTGTGATCAACATTGTGACAAAAAAATCCGAAACGGGCGTTCACGCGAAGGCGGAAACGGAGATTGGTCTTCATCAATACAAGCGGAACGGCGGTACCGTGTCAGGTTCGAATGACTGGGCGAATGGGTTTTTTCATTATGAAAATACGCAAGATGGCGGTTGGCGCAACAATACGGATTATTGGGCGAATGACTGGTCCGGCAATTTTGGCGTCGGGCCGTTTTACGGTGCGGGGGTGGATTTTTCGGCGGGGCATCATCTCGACCGTTCCGGACTTCCCGGGCACCTTTTTATGACCGATATAGAGCGTTTTGGCCGTAAGGGAAGTATAACTTCCATGGATCATGCTTGGAGCCAGGAAACTTATTTTACAGCTGCCCCCAAGTGGAAATTCGAGTTGGGCGATAATGGATTTGAGCTTTCTGGCTTTAATTCGTTTCAGCGCCGGTTGAGCAAAGCCGATTACGTCTCCAATCCCAGCGATACCCAGAATAATTTGGATTCTTATGAATTCCAGCCCAAGATGAGTTGGACGAAGCCTCTTACCAATTGGCTTACGAGCAAACTAACTACGGGCCTGGATTTCTTTACAGGAACGAATGATATAAAAAATGTTGATCCTTGGACGTTAACCTTCGCGACCGTTACCAAGAAGTCCCTGGATGTTTATTTCCTCGAAAACCTTTCGGCTTGGGATAAATTACTGACGAACATGGGCTTTCGAGGGGGTTGGTCAAAGTACAGGTTCGATCAGTCGGGTTCCACGACGAATCTTGACAGGGCCAGCATGCGGAATGCCTCGTTCGATTTCGGCTTGGGTTACAAGTGCTTTGAAAGGTCGCTCGCTTATTTCGATGTCTCGCGTTCCTTTCGGATGCCCGCGACAGATGAGTTTTACAGCACCTGGACCGGGTTGAATCCGGGGCTCAAGCAACAACAAGAAATGAACTACGAGCTTGGTTTGCGGGATAATACGTTCAAGCCCCTTGAGATGGGGGCCAATATTTTTCTTGCTGACATTAAAGATGAGATCTATGTGGATCCGGTAACGCTCGCGAACACCAATTATGAGTCAATGACGCGGCGCTACGGGCTTGAGATGGAATCCTCTCTGAAGCTTTTTAAACGGCACTGGTACAACGCCAAGCCATTCTTCAACCTGACGGTCCAGAAACCTTATTTTAAGGGGGGAGAGGATACCGGCAAGACCATTCCGCTCGTTCCAGATTTTAAATACGCCACGGGTTTTGTTCTGGAGCCGGTAAAAGGGTTGACGTTCTCCACAGAACTGAATCATTTGGGGAAACAATTTGCCATTAATGACCAAAAGAATAATCTCCCAAAGCTCAAGGGGTATACGACCGTGGATATGAAGGTCCGGTACAACTGGCGATGGGCCACGGCTTGGATCTCGCTGACGAACCTTTTTGATGAAAGATATTCAACGTACAGCGTTTCCAACTGGGCGGGTACAGCGGAAGCTTATTATCCGGCACAGGGTCGCAATCTGGTGTCGGGTTTTTCGCTGGAGTATTAAGGTGTCGCAGGGATGCACTCCGGGATGAAAAGGGAGTTTTTCTAATGAAGATAGCTAATTTCTTGTTCCTGATACTTTGCTTTTGTCATGCGGAGCTGTATGCGCAGGAGATAGCGGTTCAGGGGTGGGCCGTCCCGGAACCTGGGCAGCACTCTTCGGGCACGGTCTCAAGGGCAGTGACAGGAAGCGCTCACGGTTCCTCGCGTCCTTCTTCGGGAGCATTGACCCCCGCAGTTGTTCTACCTGGGAGCAGAGAAGAGGGCCGCCCGCCTTTTCCCGTTCTTATGCCGAAGGCCATCGTCTATCCGCGGCAGGCGGTTCGGCGAGGATGGGAAGGCCAATCGGTGGTTGCCGTGGAAGTTCTGCCAGACGGTTCTGTGGGGCGGACATCATTGGCGAAATCTTCCGGCCATGAGGTTTTGGACCAGGCTGCGCAAGAGGCCGTCCGATCCTGGAAATTTGGCACTGAGTCCGAAAAAGAAAAAGCTATTCCTCAGTATGTGGATATACCGGTCACGTTCAAGCTCCGAGCCGAGGATTGACCTTGAGTTCCGCTAGAAGGAAGTTTTTGTTTTGCGCTTTGCTCGTTACCCTTTGTACCGGACAAATGGGGGCGCTTGATGCCGCGGAACTTAAGTCTTCGAGTCCCCAGAGAATTGTTTCCATCAATCTTTGTACAGACGAGCTGCTACTCCAACTTGTGGGGCCGGAGCGTGTGGCGGCTCTGACGAAATTCAGTGCCGACCCTGAAGTTTCGACGGTCGCTTCCCAGGCAAAGAATATTAAACAGATCAAAGGCGGCATTGAGGATGTCCAGGCTTGTGGCCCGGACCTCTTGGTGGGCGGAAGATTCAGCCACAAGGAAACGCTTCGTTTCTTTGAGCATTCTGGGACCCCGGTCCTAACGTTCCGTCTTCCTAAAAATTTTGAAGATATTTATGCAGATATCCGTAAACTCGCCGGAGCGGTGGGAGAGACGGAAAAAGGCGAGGCGATTATTGGAGGAATGCAAGCGGACCTTGCGGCGTTTAAAAAAGACTCCCCCCCTTTTGTGAAGAGGGGGATCCTAAAGAAAGCGTTCTTTTTTCAGAGCGGCGGAGTTGTTCCGGGTTCGGGCACCTTTGAGAACGCGATCATGGAAGCTGCCGGGCTTGAAAATCTTGCGGCCACGATGGGTATTCGGGACTACGGAAGTCTTTCTTTGGAGAAATTGATCGAAATGAAGCCGGATGTTTTGATCTTCTCAAGTGACCAGAAGCAAAAACCTACGGTGCGAGGGGAAGTGCTCAATCATCCCGCGATTCGCAAGGCATTACCCCAAGTGAAAAACGTAATTCTTCCGTCTACGATCTTGATTTGCGGTTCGCCGGCATCGATCGAAGCAGTCCGGATCCTCGTGAAGGAAACGAATCCATGACGCCCAAGTCTAGAAGTTCCGTAAAAGAAACTCCCGCTTGGTTTCTTTATGGCTTGCTCGGAACGGCGCTTGGGGTGATCTTTCTTTGGTCGTTAAATGTGGGGCCTATAAAAATCCCGCTCTGGAATGCCCTCTTTCATCCGTCCTCGGATGGGGCTTTTATCCTTTGGGACATTCGATTACCTCGCGCGATTCTTGGACTCTTGGTGGGTGCGACGCTCGGGCTTGCGGGGGCCGCGATGCAAGGATTCTTGCGTAACCCGCTTGCGGAACCCGGAGTGTTGGGAGTGACTGGCGGCGCGGCGCTTGGCGCCGTGCTGGTTTTTTATACCGGACTTGCCTCAGCTTTTTCGCTGGCGTTACCTTTGGGCGGGATCCTAGGGGCATTCCTATCAGTGCTCTTGCTTTATCTTTTTGCCGGCCGTCTCGCGAATGTTCAGACGCTGATCCTGGCCGGTGTGGCAATTAATGTGATCGCGTTCTCGGGCACTTCGCTGGTGCTCAATCTCACGAAAGATCCGTACGCAGTGCTCGATATTGTTTTTTGGCAGATGGGTTCGCTCGCGGATCGGAGCTTTACACATGTCTTTTTGGCGTTGCCCTTCATCCTGATCGGTTGGGGGTGGCTTTTTTGGGACCGGCGGGCGCTTGACGCGTTAAGCCTCGGTGAAGAAACTGCCGCGAGTCTTGGAGTGGATCTCAAGGCTCTCCGCTTGAGAATGATCCTTGGAACGGCTCTTTGTGTGGGAGCGGCGGTGTCGGTTTGCGGGAGTATTGGTTTCGTGGGGCTCGTGGTACCGCATCTTTTGCGTCCGTTCGTAGGGCACGAGCCCGGAAAACTTTTGGGCGTCAGTGCTTTGGGCGGCGCGATCCTCCTTCTTCTGGCGGATATTGCCGTGCGGCTTATTCCCTCCATTGTAGAATTGAAACTCGGTGTTGTGACATCTCTCATTGGCGCGCCATTTTTCATTTTGCTTATTTTTCAAATGAGGCGGAAACTTTTATGAAACTCATCGAGGCGCAGAAGATCCGCGTGAGCTTT
>Ga0114951_10004849_pt1 | contig 12760 bp, 11 predicted proteins | sample AM7aDNAmetaG_FD_88677 | JGI IMG/M metagenome (GOLD analysis project Ga0114951, IMG submission 88677) | Freshwater microbial communities from Finland to study Microbial Dark Matter (Phase II) - AM7a DNA metaG | ecosystem: Environmental > Aquatic > Freshwater > Lake | place: Finland: Lake Alinen... | reverse complement strand
TAAGACAACGATCCTGGACCTCGCGATTGGGAAGATCCTTGTGAAGGTGGAAGCGTTGAAGGGGAATGGCAAATTCGAAGTCCGCACCCCGACTGCGCTTACCGGTGTTCGTGGCACTATTTTCGAAGTGACCGTCAAAGAAAAAGCGTAAAAATCCGGAAACGGGGAACGTCGAACGGGGATTGAAAAAGCCTTAACGTTCAACGTTACCCATTACCGTTCGCCTGTTTTTAAGCTTTTCTTTTTGTTCCCAAACTCCTATAATGCGGCCTTCCTACTTCCTAATTCAAATCCGGCTTTTTCCTATATGACTATGGCATTAGAGACCGAACCGACGAAGCTTCCGCTGCACGAAGAGCATCTCCAAAAAGGCGCCCGAATGGGCGATTTCGGGGGATGGCTTGTCCCTCTTTTTTATACCAGCATCATGGAAGAGCACACTGCTGTTCGCACTAAGGCCGGGATCTTCGATATCTCACATATGGGCGAATTCATCGTGGAAGGCCCCGGGGCGTTGAATTATCTTGAAAAAAACCTTCCTCGTCGTATCTCTCCGGTTAAATTCAGTCAGGCAATCTACATACCTCTCGTGAACGACCAGGGTGGCATGGTGGATGACATTATTGTCTATCGCATGGCCGAGCAAAAATTCCTCATCATTGTAAACGCCGGCAATATCGAAAAAGATTTCGCATGGTTTAATGCCCGCGTGACGCCCGGAGTGACTCTCACGGACCTCAGCCATGATATGGGGCTTTTGGCGATTCAGGGACCTTTAAGCCAGACGATTCTTCTCGAATGCTTCGGGGCTTTCTATAAGGACCTCCGCCGTTTTCATTATAAGGATTTCGAAGGTGGCGTGATTGCTCGGACAGGATATACCGGCGAAGACGGCTACGAGATCATGGTTCCGAAGCCCAAGCTGAAGCAGGTATGGGAAGTGCTTTTTCATGTGGGAGCCAAGCATGGGCTTTTGCCGACCGGTTTTGGAGCGCGTGATACGCTGCGTCTGGAGGCCGCGATGCCTCTTTATGGGCATGAACTTACGGATGAGATCACGCCGCTTGAGGCGGACCTCGAATGGGCGATCGATCTTACCAAAAACGAATTCCCGGGGAGCGCGATCCTTAAAAAGCAAAAGCAAAGCGGGATCCAGAAAAAAAGAGTCGGCTTTGAAATGACCGAGCGGGGCATTCCGCGCCAGGGTTTTGAGATCCAAAAGAACGGCAAAACGATAGGGACGGTCACAAGCGGCAGTTTTATTCCGACTACGGGCAAGAATATCGGCATGGCTTATGTGACGGCAACTGAAGCGAAGACGGGGAACACCATCGATGTGATGATTCGTGAAAAACCCGTCAAAGCCGTTCTGGTTTCACTACCTTTTTATAAAAGAAAAGGATAGAATCACCACCATTCACTTCTGAAATCTTCTGACATATTCAACCGGAGGCATCAATGAATTTTCCTGAAAATTTGCGTTATACAAAAACTCACGAATGGATCGCGGTCCAGGGAACAAAGGCTAAGGTCGGCGTGACCGAATACGCGCAAAAAGAGATCTCGGACGTCGTGTTTGTGGAGCTTCCGAAACAAGGCCAGGCTGTGCAGCAGGCCAAGATGGCGGCGGTTGTGGAATCTGTCAAAGCGGCGTTTGATATTTACGCACCGGTTTCCGGCAAGATCATCGACGCAAACAAAGCGCTCGAAGCAAATCCCGGTCTCATCAATCAAAGCCCTTATGCGGACGGTTGGATCTTTGAATTGGAACTTTCCAATCCCGCGGAGCTGAATAGTCTCATGACGGCCGCGCAGTACCACGAAGCCGTCCAGCAAGCTCCCAAACATTAATAAGTAGAAAAGTTCTCATGCCCTACCTTTCGCTCACGGAAGAAGAAAAAAAAGCCATGCTCGGGGAGATCGGTGTCCGTTCGTTTGACGAACTGATCAAGGATATCCCGGTCTCGCTCCGTGATCCCAAGATCTCGCTTTCGTCTTCTTTGAGTGAGCCCGAGGTTCAAGATCTGATCTCTAAGCTCGGACGCAAGAATACGTCGACAAAGGATGCCCTGTCCTTCCTTGGCGCTGGAAGTTACGAGCATTTTATTCCCGCAGCGGCCCTTGAAATTGTCGGGCGGCAGGAATTCCTCACGGCCTATACGCCTTATCAGCCCGAGGCCTCACAAGGGACTTTGCAGGCCATATATGAATATCAGAGCCTCATGACGGAGCTGACGGGGCTGGATGTTTCCAATGCCTCCCATTATGACGGCGCTACGAGTCTCGCAGAAGCCGCGCTGGTTGCGCTCAAGCACACAGACCGTCCAAAACTTCTCGTCGCGCGCACCCTGCATCCCCATTACCGGGAAACGATACGCACTTACCTTGCCGGGACGCCTTACAGGGTCGAAGAATTCGGTTTTAACGAAAGTGGCAATTTTAATCTCGAGGAATTCGTCGCAAAACTCGACGCCACCGTAGCCGGTGTGATCTTTCAGACGCCGAATTTCTTAGGCATTGTGGAAGACCTTGAAGGCGTGAGTGAAAAGATCCATGCGAATGGTTCTCTCATGATCCTTACCTCTGATCCTTTATCTCTGGGACTTTTCAAATCGCCCGGGGAATGGGGTGCGGACATCGCGGCAGGGGAAGGGCAGCCGCTTGGACTCTCCATGATGTTTGGCGGTCCTTATCTGGGCTATTTCGTGACCACACAGGCGCTCATGCGGCGCATCCCTGGAAGACTTGCGGGCCTGACCCAGGATGCGGACGGGAAGCGGGCCTTCTGTCTGACGCTTCAGGCGCGCGAACAGCATATTCGTCGCGAGCGCGCGAGCTCCAATATCTGCAGCAATCAGGCGCTTTGTGCTTTGGCCGCGTGCGCATACATGACGCTCCTTGGAAAAAAAGGTATTCGTGAGATCGCCGAGGTCAATTGGGACCGGGCGAATTATCTGCGAAACAAGATCGCAGGTTTTAAAAGTTACGAAGTCGATGCGATGCAGCCTATTTTCAATGAATTCCGCGTCAAGTCGAAGAAGCCATTCGCGAAGCTTGAAGAGAAATTGATGGCTCAGGGTATTTTCCCCGGAGTCGCGCTCGGAACCTTTTATCCCGAGCTGAAGGATCAGTTTCTTGTCTGCGCCACGGAAACGAAATCCAAAGAGGATCTTGACCGGTTCGTGGAGGCCTTGGCCCAGTGCTGATCTCCCAGGACGATCGTCTCAGTTTTGAAAAGAGTAAGCCGGGCCGCCGGGCGGTGAGTCTTCCCAAGGAACGTTTCTTGGGGGCGGATTCTTTGAAGAATATTCCGAAAGGCCTTTTGCGTCAGACTTCGATCGGATTCCCGGAGATGAGCGAGCCCGATATCGTCCGGCACTTCATCAATCTCTCGCGCAAGAATTTCTCCGTGGACACGCATTTCTATCCGCTGGGGAGCTGCACCATGAAATACAATCCCAAGGTGAACGAATGGGCGGCCCGGCAAGAAAAGTTTTCGGCTCTCCATCCGCTTCAAGTCGAAGCGACGGCACAGGGAATGTTGCAGATCTTATGGGAACTTGAGGAAGGCCTCAAAGAGATCACGGGGATGGATCGTTTTACGATGCAACCCGCGGCCGGCGCGCATGGGGAACTTACGGGGATGATGTTAGTCCGGGCGTACCACGCTTCTCGGGGCGGGCCCACGCGTACCAAAGTGCTTGTTCCGGATTCCAGTCATGGGACCAATCCCGCGAGCGCGGCACTTTTTGGCTATCACGTGGTCGAGATCAAGTCCAATACCCACGGATGCGTGGACATGGAAGATCTGAAGCAACATCTGGATGAACATGTGGCGTGTCTCATGCTCACCAACCCGAATACGCTTGGGCTTTTTGAAAAGAATATCCTCGAGATCACGAAGCTTGTGCATCAATGCGGCGGCCTTCTTTATTACGATGGCGCGAACCTCAACCCGCTCTTGGGGATTGCCCGGCCGGGGGACATGGGTTTTGATATCATTCACATCAATCTACACAAGACTTTTTCAACCCCGCACGGCGGCGGCGGACCCGGTTCCGGGCCTGTGGGCGTGAAGAAACATTTGATACCATTCCTTCCCGGCCCGCTTGTGGAACAGACGAAAAAAGGTTATGGGTGGGCCCCACACAGCCCGCAATCGATCGGTCGCGTGAAACTTTTCCACGGAAATGTCGGGGTGATGGTTCGTGCTTATGCGTATCTCAAGACCCTGGGCAAAGAGGGGCTCCGGAAAGTGAGCGAGGCCGCGATCTTGAACGCCAATTACATGAAGGAAATGCTCAAGGACACTTTTAAGGTCGCGACCGACGGTCCGTGCATGCACGAGTTCGTTCTCTCGCTCAAATCTTTTGCCGCGCAGGGGGTTCATGCCGGGGATGTGGGTAAACGCCTTTTGGATTATGGATTCCACGCGCCGACGGTTCATTTTCCGTTGGTGGTGCCTGAGGCTCTCATGATCGAACCTACGGAGACGGAGGCCCGGGAGACGCTCGATCTTTTCATCCAGGCGATGAAAAACATTGCTCTCGAGATCGCGACCGATCCGGAAAAAGTAAAAAATGCTCCGCATACACTTCCGGTGCGCCGTCCCAACGATGTCCTTGCCGCGCGCAAGCCCATTCTCTCTTATCGCGATCAAGTGCGGGAGAAAGTATTGTTGGCTGAAGCTGCGGCATGAACTGGAGTTTGCTTCCCACGATCAGCGCGTCGATGCCGCTTCAAATGGCGCTGGATGAAATTCTTTTCGAATCCCAAAAAAAAACCTCCCAGGTTCCCACGCTTCGTTTCTATGTCTCATCCGCTCCCTGGATCAGCGCGGGGTATTCTTTTAGGGATTCCGCGGCCCTTTTAAAGTCCGATCTGGTTCTCAAAAATTCACAGATTCCGGTTTGCCGGCGCATTACGGGCGGAGGGTGTGTGCTTCATGGCCAGGATCTTATTTTTTCACTGACAGCACGGGTGCCAGTTGATCCAGAGAAGCTTGGTTCTGTGCAGACCAGTTATGCGAAGATCCATGAAGGTGTTAAGATAGGCCTTCAACTTTGCAGTCTCGATCCGAAATTTTACAGTAGTCAGGATGAACTTTCGAAGGGGAGTGATTGTTTTGATTTTCCGGTGGAAAGTGATCTTTCCTGGAAGGGAAAAAAGATCGCCGGAGGCGCGCAAAAGCGTTCCGAGGGTGTGCTTTTGCATCATGAATCGGTCTTAATCCCGTCGGGCATCATGCGCGAGGACCTGATCCAGGCGATACGGAAAGGTTTGGAGCAGGTGTTTGGAATATCGATCCAGAATACGGACATGGATCCAGAAATTTATTTTCAAGCGGAAAAATTAAAAAAGACTGCAGACTGCAGACGGCAGACTGACGTCTGAGATTTGAGATCTCAAATTTGAAATCCGTCACAGGCGGAGCCTATGGAAGAATCCGGAAGTTTTCTTAAAAAGATCGAAGAGATCCTCGAGAATGACCCGAGCTATAAGTTCGAGGCTTACACGTTCATTCTGGCCGCGCTTCATGATGTGGTGAGCGGGCTTAAAAAACCTCGGCATGTCACAGGCCAGGAGCTTGCGCTCGGGATCAGCAAATACGCGCTCGATCAATTCGGTCCCATGGCCATGACCGTCCTTCATCACTGGGGGATCCGAAAGACGCTTGATTTCGGGAAGATCGTTTTTGCTTTGATCGATGTCAAACTGCTCAGTAAACAGCCCGAGGACAAACTCGAAGATTTTGATAAGGTCTATGAATTCGAGGACGTGTTCGGGAAATATAAAATTGAAGATGAATAACTCGGGGAACGGGTAACGGGAAACGTGGAACGTGAAAAGTTTTTCGTTCCCCGTTCAGCGTTTCCCTGTGACCGCTCCTAAAATAGGAAGCACTTCACTTCTATAAAATGATGAAAGACCTTCTTGCTGATTTGAATGGTTCTCAGAAGGAAGCCGTCACCTGGCCTCCGGTTCGGCCGCTCTTGATCCTGGCCGGGGCGGGAAGCGGGAAGACGCGCATTCTCACGCACAGGATCGCGTATTTGATCAATCACGGCGTTCCGGCTTTTAATATCCTTGGCGTCACATTCACCAATAAAGCCGCAGCCGAAATGCGTAATCGCATTGAAAAACTCGTTGCTCAACGGGTTTGGGTGAGCACCTTCCACTCCACCTGCCTTCGCATTCTTCGTCAGGACGGCCCGGCGATGGAACTCGACCGGAATTTCATTATCTATGACGAGTATGATCAGCTCCAGGTCATTAAGGAATGTGTCGCGGAACTCAAGTTGAACGAAAAAGATGTGAATCCGAAGGCCGTGCGTGAGGAGATCCAGCGCGCAAAGGATTATCTTGTCTTTCCCGCTCAGTATCTGGCGAAGGCGACCGATCTTTTTGAGGATTCCGTGGGGAAGGTCTACCAGCTTTATGAAGCTCGGATGAAACGCTTAAAGGCGTGCGATTTTGGCGATCTGATCATGAAGACGGTCGTGCTTTTTGATAAGCATCCCGAGGTGCTCAAGACCTGGCAAGACCGTTTCCAGCATATCTTGATCGATGAGTATCAGGACACGAATCACGCACAGTACCGTTTTGTGAAACTCCTCGCGTCCGCGCGCCGCCAGATCACCGTAGTCGGGGACCCTGACCAGTCCATTTATGGATGGCGAGGGGCGGACATCAAGAACATTCTCAATTTTGAGGAGGATTATCCCGATTCCGGCGCGATCCGTATGGAGCAAAACTATCGCTCCACGCCCGTGATCCTCCAGGCGGCCAATCATTTGATCAAGAACAATGCGATGCGTAAACCTAAGGCGCTTTGGACCGAGCAAAAGGGCGGCGAAAAGATCGAGCTTTTTAACGCGGAAGACGAGATCACAGAGGCCCAATACGCAGTCGGGAATATTCTGAAATACAAGGCGCAGGGACGCAGTTTTGCGGATCAGGTGGTCTTTTATCGCGTTCACGCTCAGTCGCGTGTGATGGAAGAAGCGTTGATGCGCGCGAATATTCCCTACAAGATCGTGGGCGGGACGCGCTTTTATGATCGTAAGGAGATCAAGGATGTGATCGCATACCTCCGGATCATCGCGTACCCGCATGATGAGGTGAGCTTGAAGCGAGTGATCAATGTCCCGACGCGTGGGATCGGTAAGAAGGCGATGGAAACTTTGGAAACTGAAGCCCGAGGCAGGACATGGGAGGAGGTTTTGCAGGATCTCTCCAAAGTTCAGGGGTTAACGTCCAAAGTTCAAAAGTCTTTAGGTGCGTTTTACGGGTGGATTTCAAAACTTCGGAAAAAACAGGGCGAGATGACGATCCATGAGATCCTCGAGCGGATTCTGGAGGATACGGGGTATGTGTCGGCGCTGGAGGCTGAGCGGACGCCGGAAGCCCAGGCGCGGCTCGAGAATATCGAGGAGTTCTATAGCGTGATCGAGGATTTCATTGAACGATTTGATGAAATTCAAAAAGATGAAATTGATTCTTTGTCGATGTCGAGCCCGCGCAAGGATGCCCTTGCGACCCGCGGGCCTTCCGGAGAAGGTGAGATGGAAGGAAAGCAATCTCAGCTAGCGTCATTTCTCGATTCTATAGAACTAGTCACCGATCTTGACGCGTGGGATCAGGGGACGAATGTGTTGACGCTTATGACGCTTCATACGGCTAAGGGTCTGGAATTTCCGATCGTTTATATGGTGGGTCTGGAGGAAGGGATATTCCCGCATGTGAATTCCTTTGTGGGTCCCTCTGACGAGGTCGAAGAAGAAAGACGGCTGTGCTATGTCGGCATTACGCGCGCCAGGGAAAAACTGCATCTTTCCTACGCGACCCAGCGGCGCATGTATGGCGCAACGCATCACAATCTTCCGTCCCGGTTCCTGAATGAGATCCCCACCAGCCTCTACGATGTTCGGATCCTGCATTCCGGTGGCGCTTATCGGGATGAAGATGAAGACCAGGACAGCGTGGGCCATTCCATCCATGACACCGTCATCGAATTTGATGACGATACTCCTCCGTCCTCTTCTGACCGCTCTGGCGGCCGCTATTCCCGCTGATTCCACGGCTCCTTAAATTCGGGTGTTCTAAAAAGCTGTTCCCAATAGAGAGATTGGCCGTTAAAATGCCTCCTTATGAAGATCCTCAAAGAACGCACGCTCGGGCTCTGGGACGGGCTTTTTTATTCTCTTGTTATGTGGGGCGGGACTGTTTTCCTGACGATCCTCGCCTCGACCCTGGATCTTATCGTTGCCTTGCCTTTATCGCTTCTTTTCGATCGCGGGACGCGGCGGATCGTCCATCAAAATTCGATATGGTGGGCACGGTCGATCATCGGATTTAGTCCGATCTGGCGGATGGTTGTGACCGGTCGCGAGCATCTCCAAAAAGGGAAGCATTACATTATTATTGCCAATCATCAAAGCCTTCTGGATATTCTCGCCGTTTGTGCGGCGCTTCCGATCAATTTTAAATTTCTAGCAAAACGCGAGCTTTTTAATATTCCGCTCATGGGCTGGGGGATGGCGTCCGCGGGTTATATTCCGGTAGATCGTGGGAGTCACAAGAGCGGTCGTGATGCCATACGCAGGATTACCGGAGTTCTTGCAAAGAGTGTGAGCGTGCTTCTTTTCCCGGAAGGGACGCGCAGCCCGGACGGGAAGCTCCACGCCTTCAAGATGGGTGCCTTCAAGCTCGCACGCGATAATAAGATTGAAATTCTTCCGCTGGTGGTGGACGGGACCGGACAGGCGCTTCCGAAAAAGTCGTGGCTTATCAAGAAAAAGAGCACCTTTATCGTTTCGATCGGGAAGCCCGTGTCGCTGGAGGATTTTGCGGACAGCTCGATGGAAGAGGCTAAAGAGAAGATCCGCCATGAGATGATCGCGCGGCTTGCGCGCATTCGGCACGGGAAAGAAGTTTGATGAAAATCCTCACTTTAAATACCTGGCAGGAACGCGGCCCTTGGCGCGAACGCTGGGAATTGATCTTTCGAAGTCTTCAGGAATACGATGCCGAGATAGTCGGTTTCCAGGAAGTTTTCAATATGGATTGGGCCAAGAAAATTCACGTGCGGAGCGGGTATCCGTACTTGGCTGTGAGCGGCGAGCATTCCGGATTGATCTTTCTTTCGAAATTCAAACCTGCCCAGCAAGAATGTCTGGTGATGAAGACGAAGTCGCCGACCGAGGATTATCTCCGCTATGCTTTTTTTCTCAGCGTTGACACGGGAAAGGAAAAAGTCGCTCTTTTCAACACGCATCTTTCATGGAAAGTTGATGAGAACGAGATCCGGATGAAGCAAACGCTCGAGATTGAGGCGTTTGTGCAAAAGAAGGCCGAGAAGCTTCCCGTGGCGCTTCTGGGAGATCTGAACGCGGGACCGGACACGCCTTCCGTGACGTATCTTCGGAAGATGCTGAAATGGTGCGATACTTTTGAGGCGAAAAATCCTGGCGATCTGGGAATAACCTGGGATTACCGGAATCCTTACGCGGAGGCGGAACGCGAGAAGATGGCCGAGCGGCGAATTGATTATATTTTTGTCCGCGAAAGGACGAGGCCTTTCAAAGAGATCCTTTCTTCGCGGGTGGCGTTCAGTGAACCGCGAGGTGGAATTTGGCCGTCGGATCATTTCGGAGTGATGACGGAATTTTTATAATAGGTAACGTGGAACGGGAAATGGTCAATGAATGGAAGACAATAAAAATATAGCGAAAGAATATCAGGTCATCAAGCGTCGGTTGACGCTTTTTCACCTCATCCTCACGCCGGTGCTTTTGGGGATCCTGATTGCGAGTGGTTGGACGTTCGAGATGCGGCAGAATGCCATTGCGTTCGCCGGAGTCAGTGAATGGGGAGTCGTCGCGGTCTACTTCGTCTTGTTCTCGCTTTTCTTTCTGATCTTCGATCTACCGCTTTCGTTTTATTCTGGATTTGTTCTGGAGCATCAGTTTGGTCTGTCGAACCAGAATTTTGGTCAGTGGCTGTTGGATCTCGTGAAGAAGACTTTGCTTTCGTTCGCACTGTCGCTCGTTCTTCTGGAATGTCTTTATTGGATCATTCGGGTCAATCCCGCACATTGGTGGATTTTGGCGTGGGCGGCGTACGCGTTCGTGAGCTATGTTCTTGGGAAGGTCTTTCCTGTCGTGATTGTGCCGCTGTTTTATAAATATGGTAGGCTTGAGGACAAGGAGCTGGAGACGAAGGTTCTGAAACTTGCCGCTCGTTTCGACATGCCGGTCGGGAATGTCTATTCGATCAATTTGAGCAAGACCACCAAAAAAGCGAATGCGGCCTTCATGGGGATCGGGAAGACCAAACGCGTGGTTTTAAGCGATACCTTAACCCAGAACTTCACGCATTCTGAAGTCGAAGTGGTTGTGGCGCATGAGCTGGGTCACTACAAGCATCGCGATATATGGCGGCTTCTGGCGTTTGGTCTTCTAGCCTCGCTTGTTGCGTTTGCTACCGGGTTTTTTGGAATGAACGCGCTGGTGCCGGCGCTGTCTTTGAATTCTTCGGCGGATGCGGCAGGCTTGCCACTCTTGTTCTTGATCTTTTATATTGTCAATCTGGTTCTGATGCCGCTCATGAACGGTTATTCCCGGCGGCGGGAACGGGCGGCGGATGTTTTTGCATTAAAGGCACTTGAGACCCGGGAAGTTTTTATTTCCTGTATGGTGAAGCTTGGGGAACAGAACCTCGCGGATCCGGAGCCACCTGCATGGTATGAGTGGTTCTTTTACGACCATCCGTCGATCGGAAAGCGCCTCGCTTTGGCTCGGGCGTGGAAGGAGGATAAAGGATGAAGGATGGCGTTCAAGAACAGGATAAAGGAAAAAAGCAGGAGGATGGCGAAGAACCAGGCACCATCCACCATCCACCATCCGCCATCCAAGGCGGTGGAATAGTTGTGTTTTTCTTAATGCTCTGTTTGCTGTTTTCCGTAAGAGGTTATGCTGCCACCAACGACGATGATCACGGCAAAGAGACTGTGGAGCGCCGGCAAAAGATCGAGATCGACAGATTCTACGCCGGGAAGGGCGGGAACGCACCGATGGCGCCCATGGCGATCGAGCTTTATAACGATGCGGTAAAATTTTTCGAGAAAAATGAATTTGAACTGGCTCGCGATGCGCTTAACGAATCGCTTTCCTTGGAACCGCGGAATGCCTTAGCTCTGGAACTTCTGGGTGAGATCGCGAATCTCCAGCAAGACTTTAAAAAGGCGGAAAATTATTACAAGCAAAGTTATCTGGTGAGTCCCTCGACACGCCTGCGTCAGAAGATCGAAAAGATCCAAAAAGAGAATCTAGTTGAAAAAAATCTCGATACCTATGACGAAGAGCATTTCATCATCAAATACCGGAAGGGCGAGCAGGGTTATGAGGGGTACTGGCTGAAGAACCTCTTGCGGGACGCGTATCGCCAGATCTCTCAGGACTTCGGTGTTTATTTCAACCATAAGACCTCTGTGCTTTTTTATTCCGGGAACGAATTTCGCGATGTCACCGGGCAGTCCATCTGGGTCGGCGGGCTTTATGACGGGAAAATCCGGCTTCCGGCCTATCGCCAGGGTTTTAGAGAGCTCGACTTGCGTGCGGCTGCGGTTCACGAGATGACGCATGCCTTCGTGGCTTCCTTGAGCGGTTCGCGTGCTCCTGCCTGGATCCACGAGGGGTTGGCGCAATATGAGCAAAATAAGATCCAGCCGGTGAATGTGACCGTTTTCGCCGCCGCCATTCAAACGAAAGCTCTCATGCCAATGAGCCGGCTACTTTCTGAGAGTCTGCAAATAGACAAGATGGACCCTCTGGAAGTCGCTCTCTTTTATCAAGAGGTTTTCGCGCTGGTCAGCTATATGGTGGAGCGTTATCAGATGTACCGTATGAAAGAGATCCTCGTGAAGTTCAAAGAGGGGAAACCCGCGGAACAGGCGATTGAGGAAGTGCTTAGCATCTCAGTCACACAATTGGAGAAAGAATGGCTCGCTACAATTCTGAAGTCCTGAAGATCTCCAAGCTCTCAAAAGAGAGGCTCTATTGTTTTCGGTATCGTCTGGCCGATCCGTGTCTTCAAACCTCGATCCGTAAATTTGGGATTCTGATGCCGCTTGTTGTGACAGATGCCGACCGTCCTGTTGTGATCGCGGGCCACAAGCGCCTCAAGGCGGCAGAGGTTCTGAAGATGAAGGAAGTTCCAGTGCTTGTCGCGGAGAAAATGGCGCCGAAAGACGCTTTTTCCTTGAATCTCATTTCTAACTGGAAGCACGGATGCTCCGAAATGGACAGGGCTCGGGCCATTGGAATGGCGGGTCGGGAATTTCATCTCAAAGACAATGAGATCCTTTCGGGAATGATGCCTCTTCTTGGACTTCCGGAGGATAAATCCACACTGGAGTTTTATCGAAAGGCGGATCAATTCCCGTCGTCCTTTAAGGACCTTGTGGAGGGCGGGCAGTTGCCGCTTCGGGGGGTTCTATCCTTTTTGAAATTCCCAGAAAGCGATCAGGATTATTTTGCCAGGAATATTGGGGCCAAAGTGAAGCTGACGAGTTCCCAGCTGCTTCAGGTCGGAGAATGGCTGTTGGACATTATGAAAGGGACGGGGAAATGTCTTCCGGAGCTTTTCAAAGAGCATAAGGTTCTTGCGAAGTTGGACATGCGGGGCATGGATCCGCGCATGAAAGCGGACCGGTTCTTTGCTCGTGTGAAGCGGTTGCGTTTTCCCGGGTATTCGCTTT
>Ga0114951_10004848_pt1 | contig 12763 bp, 25 predicted proteins | sample AM7aDNAmetaG_FD_88677 | JGI IMG/M metagenome (GOLD analysis project Ga0114951, IMG submission 88677) | Freshwater microbial communities from Finland to study Microbial Dark Matter (Phase II) - AM7a DNA metaG | ecosystem: Environmental > Aquatic > Freshwater > Lake | place: Finland: Lake Alinen... | reverse complement strand
GCAAAACAAAGAAAGCGATAAAGAAATGATTAGATCAATCTTTGTAACTTTTCAGAAAGAAGGTATTCACTGCTATCCTGATGCACCAGAAGGTGTTGCATTCTTAAGAAGCCCGCATCGGCATATGTTTCACTTCCGCGTAACAGTGGAAGTATATCACGATGATAGGGATATTGAATTTATACTGTTTAAGCGTGAGTTAGAATCAATGTATGATGCTGGAGCAATGTTGATAGATCATAAGAGTTGTGAAATGCTTGCAGATGACTTGATTAAATACATTTCAACTGAATACTCGGGTCGGACAGTCTCGGTAGAGGTTAGCGAAGACGGAGAGAATGGGGCAACACTTGTCTATACTCCGGCGCCTACTCAGTAAGCCAGGAAGCAGAGTAATAGATACGGTTGACTGTGATGGTCAACCTATCTTTGATAAGAAATACTCGATTATTATCAAACGTAATTATCAGCCTGGATATATAGATATGCTCGAGTGGGTCAATCTAAATAGTAATAATTCGGTAGACGTAAAATTTAACAATGCATATGGTTCGGAAGCTATCTACATAGGATTTGAAAATTCTGACGATGCACTATTCTTTAAAATAAAGTATTCAATATGAGCACTACTCAGGCATGCGGTGAACCAAAATACGGCATCATGGCCCAAACAATAGGACAGGTATTGCCGGCCGGTCACATCGCAGCGTCTACATGGGCATCTATATACCCTGAATCTGACAATCAAATAATTCTTAAACGAATAGAAGCGATAGAAGCACGTCTAGCTATTATCGAACCTAATCAGGTATTACAGGATAAGTATCCTGCATTACAGGAAGCATACGAAGCATACAAGATTATAGAAAGGTTAGTAAATGACAAAAAAGCATAATGTACTCGTTACGGGTGGAAGCGGATTTGTAGGAACGCAGGTAGTCTATGAATTACATAAGCAGGGTCACAATGTTACCATTGTTGATAATGATATTAAGCATAGGGATGTTCCTGCAAAGATAATCGAGTATGATTACTTAGATTTCTTCAATGCGAATAAATTTGCATATGATACCGTTGTTCACTTAGCCGCAGAACACCTAGTAGAGCAAAGTGTCACATCTCCGGAGAAGTATTACACAAATAATGTGGTAAAAATGAAGGCTATGCTTGATCGCATGGTTGCACTAGGCATGAAGAACATCATCTTTAGTTCTAGCGGAAATACGTATGGGCGCCAAGGACAAGCTGGTTTGCTGTACGAAGATGGCTTATATTATGATCCAGAGAATCCTTATGCATCAACAAAGGTGGTAGGTGAATTGCTGATTAAGGATTATGCTAAGGCATATGGATTGAAGTATGTAAACTTTAGATATTTCAATGCAGCAGGTGCAGATCCAGAATGCCGCTTCGGGTATGTGCAACGTCCTGCAACTCACGTTATTCCTATCCTATGTAACAAGATCTTGAATGGTGAACCGTTCCCGCTGTATGGTAATGATTACCCCACACCAGATGGAACTTGTGTTCGTGATTATGTCCACGTCGCTGATTTAGCTGTAGCACATACCAAAGCTATAGAATTCTTTGATGCTGGATATGGTAATGAAGCATTCAACTGTGGCGCTGGCAGCGGTGGTGTAAGTGTTAAGGAACTTGTTCAGTATGCTTCCGAAGTAGTAGGCAAAGAAGCTGTGATTAACTATTGCCCACGTAGGGCAGGAGATCCGGCATCACTGACAGCAGACATTTCTAAGGCAGAAAGACTGCTAGGATGGAAACCACAATATAATGTTAAGGATGCTATTCTGCATGCCTGGAACTGGGAGCAGAAATTTGAAGCAAGTAAATGATCACCAAGAGGAATGTCTAAACATTCTACAGGAAGAATGCGCTGAAGTAATTCAAGCTGCATCAAAGATTAAGCGGTTTGGCGTTGTCGGTAAAAATCCAGCTTCACCTTTAACTAATCTTGAAAACTTAGAAATGGAATTGGGAGATGTACTAGCATTAGTTGATATGGTTACAAATGCTGGATTGGGCGTTACTGCCGAAGGTATAGAAAAAGCCCGTGTTAATAAGATGGTAAGACTGTCTAAATATATGCATACGTGGGGCGATTCATCAGGAGTCTAAAATGTTTAAGAAGTGGTTTACGAAAAAATCTATTATGCCTATAACTGTTCCAACTCCGGCGCCTATCATTAATCCTGCCGGAAATATTACCATATCAGCAGCATTAGGTGCCGCTCCATATACAATGAATAGCAGCATGATGGCTGGCGGCGCATTGATAGGCGCTGCAAATTATTCATATAACACCATAACGACAACACCGTATGTTGGTGCCGCAGGCGCCGGCGGAACTTTTACAATCGGTACTAATCTTCATAATGCTACTTCAGTAGTTTCATTCTATAAGGGCAGCGGCGGTTCCGAAATTGTTCGCCTAAATAGGGATGGTACAATAACCTGGGCCAACGGGATTGATGTTGATGAGGCTGCAGATGCATTTGGGCGAGCAATAGCATTGGGTGCCGAGATGCAGGCAGGTATCACAGAAGGTACCAAACGAAGAATGCGCGATAGCGTGTTTGCCGATCTAATCGACATTGCTAAAGAAAAAGGTTCCCTAACAGCAGATGATTTGACTTATCTGTTGGAAGCCAGTAAAATAATGGAAAAGCTAAAAGGAGGCCGCGAATGAATCTAGAAGAATTGAAACAAGTAAAAGAATCTCTCAAGGAATGCAGACCTAGCACAGAAGATTTTGCATGGGGTCCAACATTTGAGTTTGCAGAAAAACGCAAAGTAGCCGCACTTAAGATTCTGCGCCGTGCTATTAAAGAATCTAAAAAGGATAAAGATGTTCGGAACTAATACTATCACAGGTAAATCATTCTTTAAGGATGTACCCAAAGACAGCTTGTATGTTACAAGTATGTTTTTTACATTACAAGGTGAGGGACCATATGCAGGTATGCCGGCTTTATTCATTCGTTTGACAAAATGTAATCTAACCTGCAACTTCTGTGATACATTCTTTGATGATGGTGAGTGGATGACATTTGATGAGATTAATACAAAGGCGTATCACACAATAGCAGATTACTGGAATAATAAGGGACAATCTGTGCCACTGTGGGCTATGCCTAAAGGGCAAGGCGATAAAGATCATCCAGATATGATCACAGCAGGTCCGTTTTATTATCCAAACATTGTATTAGTGATGACAGGTGGCGAACCGTTACTTCAAGAAAACATTGGTCCATTCTTACAACGCATGAGCACGGTGTTCGGTAATACACAGATAGAAAGCAATGGTATTCCTGATACAGATATTCCACTAATGACAACATTGGTATGTAGTCCTAAGTGTGCAGAGAAGGATGGCAGGCCGACAAAGTATCTGAAGCCAAGTAAGACTATTTTGACTCGTGCTAATTGTCTGAAATTTGTTATGTCAGCAGATCCGGAGAGCCCATATTACACTGTACCCGAATGGGCGCATGAGTGGAGTAGAGATACTCGCGGTGTTATCTTTTGTAGTCCAATGAATATTTACAATACCTTTCCGCAGAAGATTAAGTTGCTTCGTGCAGAGAAGGGTGAGATCACAATGGCTGAACGTTCTACGGTAGATGAGACAATCGACTTTTGGGAAAAGGATCTGTTAAATTTAGAGGCGAATGAAAAAAATCACAAGTACACCGCAAGGTATTGTTTAGATAATGGATTTAAGTTAAATCTGCAGATGCACTTATACGCTGGGTTCGCCTAATACTATCATAACATGCCTGACAGCAATACTTTTTATTTTCCCAAGGAATTGCAAAAAATGCGGTATTACAAGCCGGGCATGTTTTTAGTATTCGTTTACAGTTAGTTCCATGATGTTGCAAATAATTGCTCGGTCCTACTTCAAGAGAGCATACTTCGCATTTTTTCATTTCAAAAGAATTTGTCTGCAAAAATCTTTTCCAAGGAGTAGTTTTTGAACGTTCTTTCATTGATTCGGATTTGATTTGTTTTTCTTCTTCTGTCATTTTCCCACGTGGTTTGCGATCTTTGAATTTTAATTTTAACTCATTTGCTTTTTCTTTGCCGTAAATTTCGTCAAAAGTTTTGCCTTTTCTGGAGTCTGATAATTTTGTAACCATTGCCTTCTTGTGCATCTCGTATAGGTTTGAAACAAATCTAGTTTGATGTCTGTTGCTTTGATTATTGCACATTGCCCTAAATGCGTAGCACATTTTTTGGCAATCAATGCCAGTTAGCATTTTGGTTAGCAACAAATGACAAATGAAATGTTCTTTAGGAGTCAGCAAAACTTTGTTCCAAGCGTTTACTGATAAGTCCTTGAACTCAGGCTTTATGGACTTTGGAATAATATGGTGCGATTCGTAGTAGACAAAATTTTTATTATTTTTGGGAAGTTTCTCCCTATCCGCTTGCAACGCCTTGCTAACTATGTTATAGTAGCATTTAGAGTATTTGTTAGAAAGAAAAGTTAGATTAAAGTGATTATTTAGCATACACTTATTTATACTTTATATCTGTTTTTGGGAACCTTATATGAACAAACGAATGAAAGAACTTAAAATCGAAGCGTGGGATTATGCTTGTGGCAAAATTCCTCCAGGAGCATTGGGCCAGAAGAATCACGAGGATTACTTTGCCGAAAAGTTCGCTGAATTGATAGTTGAAGAATGTGCCAAAATTGCGGAACATTCTAAAGGTATCGAAGTCGATTTCGATATGTATTTTAAGGCTTTCTTGGTGGTCGAAAATGATTGACTTCTGGGAACCAGGTCTACTTGACTTAGCAGCCAACCAAGCTAACCACGAATATACGGCTAGATATTGTCTGGATCACGGATTTAGACTGAATTTACAACAGCATTTATATGTGAGCATGGCATGAGCAATCTCTGGGTCAATATCAGATTTGGTGCATATCATTTCCAGGTAAGTCGTGATCGCCCTTGGGTAACGTGGACCTTCAACGAAGTTCACGCTAAGAAAAATCGCCGTTGGAACTTCAAATGGTTTGCTATCTATCAATTTCCCGGCATAAATACAGACCCAGGTTGTTAATCCAGATGGATATTCCTACAGAATTTTCTCATCGGGTTTTCAAGACCAGAATTAGCGGTATGACTAGTAGTCTCAAAAAATTAAATGAGATTACTAATGCATGGCCCGGTTCTGAAATAGATGTTATCTATGAAAATTTGAAACCAATTGTCGTAATTGTTTTTGAAACGCAAGAGGATTGTCTTGCATTTACTTTGAAATATGGAAAAGAATATGTTTAAATTACCGTTTGGATGCTTACCTGCACATTGGGGTCTAGCAGGAAAGTCGAGACAGATAGCACAGGCCGAATATGAATTAAGAGGTGCAATCTTAGATCTAAAGTTACTCGAAATTAATCATGACGATTATGATAAGGATACCTATCGTAAGAAGACATGGGATATCGAGCTAAAGTATGAACACATAACAGAAGCAACCTATCACAGAAATCTTACCACATTAATCAAGGATGAGAAGCAGAAAGCATTAGCTATACTTGAACTTGATCATAGAGAAGGCAAAGTTTCTGAATTGGAATATTCGAAGTCCTTAGCAACATTGAAGGATGAGCCATGGGTCAACTGTTTGAGTATGGATTTTGGCGGCAAAACTGCTCTCGAAGGTAGCTTTGAACTCGACTGGAATGAACAGTTTGTTGATAAGCTTAGAGAAGCAGGATATACAGGTCCCACTCCCGACATCATTGTTAATCAATGGTTTATGGAAGAATGTAGGAATATTGCTTTAGAAGAGTTTGATGGTACAGGCAACTTCACACCTGACTCAGAAGCTAACTTAGATGCGGTTAAGCGGTGGAGCGATGACTCCAAAGGCCTCCCAGCGGGGAAGAAAGGCTACCGTTAATGGAACGCACCTACTATGCAATGAAACGCAGACTAGGTGGAGAGAAGATGTCCATACGTGATACTCTTTCCATGCGAAACTACTTTCCGTGCCCTGGATGCACATTAGATGGAATCCAATCTCGCAGGCAAGGAATCCTTTTCGATCACTATGTCGAAAGGCCAGCGAAATCCCATACCGTATACTGGCGTTCACACCCAGCTGAATATAAAGCCTTACTGGCGCAGATTCAACGCAAGATCGCTCAAGTGTAAGCGGGCAGACGTCGCAACACAAGCGAACCCTATAGACAACCTTCTCCATTTATAGTATAATAAGACATGCACACTTTTATCCACACTGACGGTCATAACTTATTTTACCGTCAAATTAAAATGACTAATCCAGCGTTGGGTATCGATAGCATGATAGGCATGGCCTTGCATCTGATACTCAATAGTATGAAGAAAGAATATACCAAGTGGAACGGTACACATACAGTTTTCTACATCGAAGGCCATTCGTGGCGTAAGAAAGTATATCCCGACTATAAGGGAAACCGACCAACTGCCTTTGCTCAACAGACGCAGAAGGAGCAAGAAGATCATGGAATCCTTGTGGAAGCCTTTGACAGCTTTGTAGAATACCTGGATAAGAAGACTAATGTAACGGTATTACAGAACCTCAATGCTGAAGCAGATGACATGATTGCTGTCTTTGTTGAAGCCCATCCCGATGATAAGCATATTATCATTAGTTCAGATTCAGACTTCTTTCAGTTGCTAAGATTCCCTAATGTCATGCTATATGATCCTGTCAAAGATATCCAGATTAGGCAAGACGGTGTATTCGATGACGATGGTAACAGGCTTGCATTTGTACTCAAGTCGGATGCTAAGTTAACAGCTGGTAAAAAGGATCCTAACTTCGTCTGCGAGGAAAAATGGTATGAATACGCTCTATTCCTAAAGTGTATCCGCGGCGACAAGACTGATTATATTTTCAGTGCCTATCCTGGCGTGCATGAAAAGAGCACTAAGACAAAGGTGGGAATTCGTGAGGCATACAATGATACAAGTAAAGGATTTGCTTGGAATAACTTTATGCTGCAAAAGTGGGTTGACCACAATCAAAAAGAACAACAGGTATTAGATCGATACAAATTCAATCGCAGTCTAATTGACCTATCACTTATACCAAATGACATAAAGACCGAATGCTTACAAATTATTGCAGAAGAAACAGATCGCAAGAATGTTCCTGCTGTAGAAATTGGCATGGGCTTTATGAAATACTGTGGTACATGGGCATTAAAGAAGATCGGTGATAATTCTAAAGCTTTTATGCCAATGCTGAAGGATAAATATAACAATGAGAAATAATATGAAAATATCTGAATATCTACCATTTGGTTGTTTTGCTACATTAATGATAGCAATAGCAATTCTTTCAGTCTTTGTTGGTATACAAAAATTCCAAAATTCTGAAAAACAATGTAACATCAACATGGAACAATCTAAATAATATGTCTGTAAAACTAAAACCCATTACCGAAACTAGCTGGCTTGTCATTGGTGACACTGAAGATAACCGCATCGGACTCCTAACTGAAATCCGTAATCAATACGTATTAATGGTTAAAGGAGAGAAGCAACAATTTATTAACCGAAAGGAAGTAAACAAGTTCTTCAACGAAGACGTATTTGAAAATGTAGTGGAACCCTCTACAGAAAGTTCAGTTAAGAAGGATTACTTCATCAATGGTTATCCTGTAGACTTTGATAGTCCCAATGAAGTGTTGCTCAAGGGCAACAAGCTACCACTCTTTAGCAAGAAAGCGACAAGTGAAGTCTATTACAGTGCTGGATATTATTGCCTGCACTTCCCTAAGAACTGGATGCCAGCATACTGTCCGAAGTTCTCGACACTCGAAACATATGAGTATGCAGGACCATTTAAGACAGAGATGGAAATGCGTAGTTCATTAACTAAGAATCGAAAAGAAAAGAACTTAACCAAGTAATGTACGAGATAGAAAGATTACGCACAAGGTTAAGGAATGTTCAGAGAAATGTAACAGAATATAGAATGACTGTTTCCGAAGCAAAAGAATTGCTTAAAGAGATAGATATTTTATTAAAGCCGAAAGAAATATCAAAAGAAAAACCACCCGAAGTGGTTGTCAATGAACCTGCCACAATAACTCGAATAATAGATGGCGGCGCTTTTTGAAAGGGACTACGGTCCCTTTCTTCTTAATGGAACTACCTGAGTTGTAATATTTCGATCTGCGGTTATCTTATCTGCTGCTCTAAGTGCTGTCGCATGGTCTTTGAATAGCACAGGCTCACCATTTCTTTTCCATGTCTTACCATTTATCATAACGGTGAAATCCATAGGCTTACGTGAATGTGCAGCATCAAACTCCTTGTCGAGCTGGGCATCACTTACTCTACCTTCCTTGATTATTTCGTATAATTTCATAGTTTACTATTTATCTACAATTTCAAAACTCCATTAAAAGTGTGTTTTTCGATAAATATGTATATATCTTATTGGAGAATACAAACATGGCAAGACCAAAACCTACCATACTTTTAGAAAATGTCAACAAACAGTATAAGGCGGAACAAGTCCTTAATGCCGACGCAATCTATGCTGTATTTTATCAAGGTAAGCCTATAAATCTTCGTACGCTCAGCCACTTGGTATCCTATCCTGGACCAAAGTATAAAAAGGTAAGCTTTTCTAATTCAGGACACGCTTTTAACCTTTCAGACAGATTAAATAAGATGTTCAAGACTGCTGATTTCTCAGTGTTTAAATTGACGGGTGGAGAAGTTCTTACTGAGTCAGAAGATTAAGGCAATGAGTTTATAAAGTATTCTGGATACTTTTCGCCGAAGCGTCTCATAATTACACCAGCAAGAGCATTGGCTTGATTTTCTGTATCGCTGCCATCTTCACCATCCATTTCTTGTCCTTCGAGCCTTTGTTTCCAATGAGATAACTCATGTGCTAAGGTTCTCATTACATCTAGTGGATGCCTATCTGTAGTTACTACATGAACAGTAGTACCATCAAATTCACCAAACGAGTTCTTATTACCAGATTTAATTGCTGGCGCATCATCTATAAGATTAATAGGTGGCAATTCATCAAGTTCAAGTTCCTGTTGGCATAACTGCAACAGATGTGACATCATTGATTCTTGTATTGCTTCTTTTATTTTCATAATGCTATTTATCTAAGTATTTTGGTTTTGGTGTACGTTTCTTATGCTGTATGTTACAATGTGTTATGGCATACTTTAATATTCACCCGACCTGTCAAACGGTTTTACCCAATGGCGCACTATGTGGAACTCCAGCCCATGTTGTTAAAAATGTAAAAGGAAGATCTGATTACAGAAGAACAAATGGTTGGTGGATGTGTTCTGCACATTACAAACAGAGAACAAGAATTTCCACCGGACATTATACGAATTATAAAAAGAGCTATTGTGAAAATATAGATGGCAGATTGGGTGCAGAGACTACGTGTACATCCAATATAGTTCATACCTGCCAACTATCGGTCGATCACATAGATGGATGTCATACGAATGATACTCCGGCTAATCTTCAAACATTGTGTCTTAATTGTCACGCATTGAAAACACATCAAGATACAGTAGCTCGAGGAAAGAATGGAAATACCGGGAGCAGACCTGTTGTGGACCGCCCCGATTCATTACCAACGGATCTGTTTGGATATACATGAGAATATTTTTTGAACAGATGTCCTTCTGGGGTGCAGTCTTAGCATCGTTGCTTCTTGCACTAAATCTACCAATCAGCGGCTGGGCATATATACTATTCCTAACATCTAATGTAGCGACATCTTATATTCTTCGTGGTACCAATACGCCAAAGGTAATTGTTTATCAAAATTATTACTTTGTTCTTATAAATATAATCGGCATTGTACGCTGGCTGTTATAAATACAGAATGACAACTCTCAAAGAAGCAATTTTTGTTGAGATTAGAAAAACTTTTGAAGAGTATGAATCCACCGATGATGGAGAACTCAACAATTTGTTATTTCATCATGCCAGTGGATTAAGGTTATCTCTGACAGGATTTAGAACAGTAAAGAAAATCTTTACAGCGTATTCGTTTGAGATTCCAGAGACACTTAAATCAAGACATCGTCGTGGTATGGCAAGAATGGAATACCCTTATTTTTTTACTCCGCGGCGCCTGATATTGTTTTCAGAAATGGATGCAATGGTAGTGAAACTTGCAGGCGGCATTGAAGCATTTTTGGAAACCTGTTCCCAACTTGACAGATAACGATAGTTGTAGTATTATTAAATATGAGTGATATTGATGAAGCACAAGATGCATTATTTGAAGCCCTGACCATAGACCGTCAGTTCCAGGACCCGGTGCGTCCACATTATTACACCAGGGGTCGTCTATGGCAAGACTGGTGGGGTATGGGTATCGGTCCAAAGGATATTGTATATTTCAAGGCAGGCGAGGAGAATCCTAAGAAGAAGGTTCTACATAGAATATATGGCCCTGCTTATGTTAGTAGGAAATACGATATAGAGGCATGGTATAAGGATGGTGAATTCCACCGCGTGGATGGTCCTGCTTATCGTCACAAGAATAGCCAAGTATGGTACAAGGATGGCAAACTACATAGATTGGATGGCCCTGCTGTTAGTGTGGTAGGGCATCCAAAAGAGTATTGGATCAATGGACAGAAGCTGTCTCCAAAAGAATATAAGAAAGAAATAGAACGTAGAAATCGCAAAGGTAAAAAATGAAGAATCCGTTAAAGACATTAGAAGCAAATACATTAGGTCGCGATTTCGTGATCGGGGACCTACACGGATCCTACAGTGTATTTGAAAACCTGCTAAAAGGTATTAACTTCGATCCAACCAAGGATCGTATTATCTCCGTTGGTGATATGGTTGATCGCGGACCCGATAGCCTTAAATGCTTAGAGCTAATACGTGAGCCATGGTTCCATGCTGTACTTGCTAACCATGAACAGATGATGGCAGATAAGTTTAGCGGCGGATGGAGCGGTGCTTACTGGTTTCAGAATGGCGGATTTTGGGGTGCGGAAGCCTACAATTGTTTTAAGGCAATGAAGGATCCAGAGTCGCATATGATCCCAACTGATGCTGCTATGCACCTGATAGATCTGATTCCACTCGTTGAGGAATTACCATTCCTTATTACAGTGAATACAAAATCAGGTAAGAAGTTCCATGTGTTACATGCTGAATTACCCAGCGGCGTTGGTAAGATTACTGATATGGAACTATCGGTTCCGGAAGAGGTTTTGATGTTGGCAACTGTTCAGCGTGGTGATGGTGATGCATTCGTATGGTCCAGGAATCTGTACTACAATTTCTATAACACAGATTTATCTAATAGGGATAAAGTGATTCGCACTGTTAGCTATGTTGGTGCAACAAAGATCTTCAACGATGAGCTGTCGCACGTTATCTCCGGCCATACGATTTTACAGAAGCCAATGACTATTGTTGGTCAAACTAACATCGACACCGGCGCATATCATTCTTACTGGATCCCTGCTGAACCATATTCGCACAATGGTATTGCACCTAAGAGTTGGGCTGCACTAACTTGTATCGAATTAGATACATGGAAGTTCTTCCAAGCTACTTCGGACTCGTTCAAAGAGATCGAACCGTTTGTAGTAAGTAAGGATGACCTTGCTGCTCTGAAACCAGAATCTTGACAAGTCCTTGGTTCTGTTTTATAATGCGGCACAAGCTAAAAGGAATCGATATGATCACAATTAAAGACTTTATGGAATGTGTACAGTATAAGATCACGTCTGGTGATGAATACTGCTGGCAATGCTACGGGCCAAATGCTCGCAGCATGGATTATTGGAACGGCTCGCACGATGATGGTGTCACTGTTTGTATGGTGTACGATACTGAGACGCAAGTCGTGTATCAAATGGAAGCATGGGACTACAACAAGGGTCGCGAATATCGTTGGACACACCCTGATTACGTGGAAGCAATCGAAGCCGAAGCAAAGCGTCGTGGTGTTGATCATTCGGAGTCAATTGATGGTAGCAAGTTTATCAACTTGGAAGTTCCTGAAGACATCCTTGATAAGGCTTCAGCAATGGTGAATGGTGAAGAATACGACACTCGCATCATTGTTCCACTAGAACTGGAAGATTCCGAATTGTTTCTGCTTATGACATATGCACATGAAGCTGATATGTCGCTCAATCAATTTGTGGAGCATATTCTTGTCGAATATATTGAGCGATACAGTCAACAGGAAGTCTGGCCGCCTGTGGGCTCAAGGTGATCAATATTCAACTTGGTATCACTAATCCGTGGTACACAGAAAACTTCGAAAACCTATTCAATCGTTCTGGCCTAATCGGCAAGCACAAAGCGTGGGAATTCGAAGTTACTCGCTATTCATACGATTTTGCTAAAATCAGCTTTCGATGGACATTCCGAAAAGATCATGCTGGCCCCTCATTAGAGTTATGCCTGTTAGGATATAGCGTACAGTTTCAGATTTATGATGGGCGCCATTGGGATTATGAAAATGGATGCTGGGAAGTTTACAAGGATTGATATGGACTTAGAACATTTAGCCAAACTGGCCGATTACTTAGAAGCAACAAGTGTGTGGAATGTGGCATCCGTAGCAGATGAACCCGATACTAAACTAACACAATGGAGAATCTTTTCAATACGTGGCGGCAAGGGCGGCGATAAAGAGACTGTCCACTTCGTTGGATATACAGAAGGTTGGCACGGTGAAGGTAGGGTTTGTT
>Ga0114951_10004846_pt1 | contig 12767 bp, 8 predicted proteins | sample AM7aDNAmetaG_FD_88677 | JGI IMG/M metagenome (GOLD analysis project Ga0114951, IMG submission 88677) | Freshwater microbial communities from Finland to study Microbial Dark Matter (Phase II) - AM7a DNA metaG | ecosystem: Environmental > Aquatic > Freshwater > Lake | place: Finland: Lake Alinen... | reverse complement strand
TTATAGAAAAATCGCTCGAAAAAGACGCAGAGCTTTTTGGCAGTAAACACTATTATTTTCAGATAGAATGGAACCCCACTGAAATAATATGGCGCATTGGGCCAGAAAAAGATAAAATGCATATTGTCGGCTATGTAAACAGCACTATAACATCCATACCAAACAATCAGATGCTTTTGATTATTACTCAGGAGTTTCACAACACAAAATGGTGGCCAGGCACCCCTTTCCAGCAGCAATTCATCCCCTTCCCTGAGAATGATATTAAAGGGGAAATACTTGAAGTTACAATAGAATAATTAGTGTTTGTCCACAAGTGTTGTTAAATATATAAGAGGTAAATAAGGGTTAAATCTCTTAATTGTGTAATATATAAGATTTAGAACTGATATCATTTACAAATCAATATCATTAAAGATATGTATAGAAAAGGATTTTCGATTATTGTCGCGTTCTTTTGTTTTGTATATTCTTATGGACAAAACATCATTCATACAGAAATGCTTGGCAGACCAACCAATACGAGTATTTCAGTTAAGGCAATATTTGATACGGTTGTAGAAGCACGCGTTTCTTATGGTACCCAGAGTGGAACTTTCCCGGGACATACCTCGTGGCAATTGGTTAATCAGGATTCCACAGGTGAGGCTGTTGAGGTAATAAATCTTACCAATTTAATCTCTGACACTCAATATTTTTACAAATTGCAATACCGCAAGCCCGGTGACACATCATCTATCAGCAGGCCTCAACACAGCTTTCATACAGCAAGGGCTCCTGGAGAAACCTTTACTTTCGTTATTCAGGCTGACCCTCATTTAGATGCAGCATCCGACACGGCATTGTATCGTTTGTGTTTACATAATCAGCTGGATGATAATCCGGATTTCATGATTGACCTTGGAGATTTTCTGATGACAGATAAACTAAAAAATAACGGTATAGTACCTGAAGACACTATCCCTTACCGTTGTAAGCTGTTGCGTTCGTACTATGAAACTGTTAACCATAGCGTTCCCTTATTTAATGTACTTGGCAATCATGAAGGGGAAGAAGGCTGGTATCTGAATGGCACATCAGGTAACGTCGCTGTGTGGGACACCAAATACCGCAAGAAATATTTCATGAATCCTGTACCAGATAATTTTTACACGGGAGATACGTCACATGTTAGTTTTGTTGGACAAAGAGAAGCCTATTATGCCTGGACATGGGGTGATGCCCTTTTTGTTGTCCTTGACCCCTTCTGGTACACCACACCCAAGCCGGACAGCCTGCATTGCTGGAGATGGACACTTGGAAAGCCACAATATGACTGGTTAAAATCTACCCTCGAAAATTCACCTTCTAAATTTAAATTTGTTTTTATTCATAACCTTTTTGGTGGCATTATTACAGATAATGGTGAAGGCCGTGGGGGGGTGGAAACTGCCGGCTATTATGAATGGGGCGGCAAGAATAAAGACAGCACTGATGGGTGGGCTGCCAACAGGCCAGGATGGTACAAGCCGATTAAAGATTTACTGAAAGAGCACGAAGTAACCGCAGTATTCCACGGTCATGACCATTTATTTGCCAAACAAGAGATGGGCTGTTTGCTATACCAGGAAGTACCACAGCCCAGTTTGCCTAACTTTACAAACGTGACGCAAGCTATTGATTATGGCTATTTGCATGGTGTTATTATTCCCAATTCAGGACATTTAAGGGTTACAGTTTCCCCAGCAGGTGTAACAGTTGATTATGTACGCGCAGTGAGACCATCGCAACAAACTGCATCGTTACACAATAAAGATATTTCTGAGACTTATTTTATTAATATGAATTGTTATGATTCTTTACAAGGCGGGATAAATTCAAAAGATAATGACAAATTCAATATAATTACCGTGTATCCCAATCCCACAAATAACAGTTTAGTTGTTCAGTCGGAAACGCCCAAAAGCTATAACAGGCCTATCACTCTTATTAATATGATGGGTGAAACTGTTAGTACAGGAGCGCTGAAAAGTGGTGATACATCTGTCCGGCTCAATATATCAGAGATTTCTTCGGGTGTGTATTTTGTAAAAATATCTGATAATATTAACTCCAGCGTTTTTAAAATCACAATCTCAAAAAGGTAACATGAATGGAAGATGAAAGTTTTATACTAAGATTAAAAGCCGGCGACAAAGCTGCTTTTAATGAATTAGTGGCTTCCTATTCAAAAAAAGTTATCAATACCTGTTACCGTTTTTTGCTCGACAAGGAAAATGCTGAAGATGTGTCGCAGGAAGTTTTTATTGAGGTGTTCCAGTCTATACATTCATTTCGTGCAGATGCAAAGCTTTCGACATGGATTTATAGAATTGCTGTTTCCAAAAGCCTGGACGAAATAAAAAAAATCAACAGAAAAAAAAGAATCTCTTCTTTCGGTAAAATGCTGCACATTGACGATATTACACAATGGATAGCAGGCGGAATACGTGCAGATAAGTTATTGCATGAAAAAGAAAAAATGGAACAAATTAAGCAAGCTTTAAATACATTACCTGATAGCCAAAGAATAGCTTTTACATTAAGTAAAATAGAAGGCTACACCAATGCAGAAATAGCAGAGATAATGAATACCACAACTATTGCAATAGAATCATTGGTATATCGCGCTAAAAAGAAGGTCAGCGAGGAACTGGAAATAATTCTGAAAAAATAATTATAAAAAAGTGCCGGAAAAAAAAATAATAATCGTCAAAATTTAAAAAGAGAAACAATGGAAGAGAAAACATTAAATAACAGGGTCGTTCAAATGCTCAATGAATTGGATACCATTGAAGATATTCAACCTTCTGCAGATTGGAACCATGCATTAATGAATAAACTTTATGCTTCAAAATACAGTTTAAGATTGGTTTCCCCTTCAGTGAAATTAGTCATAATGGTTCTTTTCATTCTTTTAATCAATGTAGGATATATTATTAGCACCATGATTTTTTCTCCAAAACATGATATTCTCAGAAATAAAGAGTTACAGGTTATTTCTAAAGAATTTTTAATTAACCCAACATCGATAAATAATTAAACCATGGATATATTCACACAAAAGAAATTTTTAGTACGTATAGTAATTTTACTTATTGTACTAAATTTATTTTCATTAAGCTTGTTTTTATGGCGTGATTATTTTCATAGGCCGCCACCACCTCGCTTTAATAATGAACGCGAAGGGTCAGAAGTTTTAAAAAGAGAGCTGAATTTAACTGAAAATCAGGAGGCACAAATAATAGACCTGCGTACAAAATATTTTATAAAAGAAAAAGTATTTGAAGCGCTGATACGCAACGAAAGAGATTCGATGAATGTTGAGATGTTCAGTAAAAACACCCACGAAAAAACTGTTAAATCCTTAGCAAAAAGTATTGCCGACAACGAATACAAAATAGAAATGCTACGTTTTGAGCAGTCGCAGGAGTTGAAAACTATTTACAAAAATGAACAATTAGAAAAATTTGAAAACCTTATATTAGAAATACGGGATTTCTTCAGACCAGACAACCAACAAGCTGATAATCAACACAAAAAGAAATAATATAAAATATTAAATAATTATAAAACATGTTTAAAAAAGTCTTCATCTCAATCATTATAGGATTAACTTTTTACAATTCAGAAGCCCAAAAGCTTATTCCATTCAAGTTGCCCGACACAGGTCAACACACCAGTTTTACCTCAACCCAGGGTGAAGATGCTGATATCGTTATTAATCCACTTTCTTTTACGGATAATGGCAATGGCACCATTACAGATAATACTACTTTTCTTGTATGGCAAAAAGTTGATGGAGGAGAAATGACTTTTGAAAGTGCAGTAAATTACTGTAACAATCTAACACTTGCTGGTTATAATGATTGGCGTCTTCCTACGGGTATTGAATTATTCAGCATTAATAATTATAACCATATCAATCCGGCAGTTGATACTATATATTTTACCAAAACTCTTGCAGAGTACTGGTGGACAAGCGAAAAACTACCCACAGATTCAACAAAAATATGGGTTGTCAATGCCGGTGGGGGTATTGGCGCACATCCAAAATCAGAAACAGTAAGTGCCGGAGGCAATAAAAAATTCCATGTAAGAGCAGTCAGAAATCCTATTACGACTACATTTTCTGTATCTCACTTTACCGATAATGGTAACGGAACTATTACTGATAATTATACAAAGCTTGTTTGGCAGAAAGTTCAATCACCTAATACTATGACGTGGGAAGCAGCCCTGGCTTACAGCACAAGTTTTTCTTTAGCCGGAAAATCAGATTGGAGGTTGCCGAACATAAAGGAGCTTCAATCTTTAAATGATGTAAGTTTAACGAATCCTTCTTTCAACCATAATTATTTTACCGGCATTATAAACGGTGACTTCTGGTCATCAACATCAATGCAGAATAATACGGCCATTGCTTGGGATATAAACACCAGTGAAGGTATTGTATCTTATCATGATAAAACAACGAGTGAAAATGTGTTATTGGTAAGAGGAGGCATGGATAATGGTGATTTAAACATCACTGAAGCCCTTGTACCTGCAGGAACATACGATATGGGTGACCATTTTGGATTTGTTGATCCTAATCATCCCAGCGATGAGACGCCCACTCATTCTGTAAAAGTCGATTCCATGTATGTTTCTAAAACAGAAACAACCAATCAGCAATATTTGGCTTTTCTAAATTCTTATCTGTTAGCAGGACTCATTCATATTAATAATAACAGGGTTTATCTGACGGGTGGAGACACAAACACATTATGTCTGACACATCAACTGGCTTCATTTTACAGTATAAGTTATGATGGTCATGTGTTCTCTATTGCAGATTACAGGGCAAACCATCCGATGGTAGGTGTGATGTGGTATGGTGCAGCAGTATTTTGCAATTGGCTTAGCGCAAAGAATGGCTTGGATGCTTGTTATAATTTAAGCACATGGGGGTGTGATTCTACAAAAAACGGATACCGTCTTCCTACAGAAGCAGAATGGGAATGGGCCGGCAGAGGTGGACATATAAATCCATACTTTAATTATACGTGGGGTAATGATGTGGACAAAACAAAAGCCAACTGGCCTGATTCCGGCGACCCGTATGAATCGGGCTCCTATCCACTAACAACACCAGTAGGATTTTATGATGGATCGCTGCGACAAAAATCAGATTACAACTGGCCATCTGCTGCAACAACATACCAAACTGGAGATGGTGCCAACAGTTATGGCCTTTATGATATTGCAGGCAATGCATGGGAGTTTGTAAACGACTGGTATGGGCAGAGCTATTACAGCCACAGCACCTTTGATAATCCGACAGGTCCCTTAAGCGGATTTATAATGCCCGACGGGAAACCCTACAGGGGTATGCGCGGGGGAAACTGGTACAATGGAGATATGATAAATTCCGTCAATGACGGGCATTCAAGAATTTCGAACCGCAACCCATCGTACTACCGCGGCCCCCAGGACCCAAATCATCCCTGGTATCATGTAGGCTTTCGTTTTGTTAGAAATACCTTGGGCAATTTATCTCAGGTAAATGATCCTAAAACTTCATTACCTAAAGATGTTCTTTTATGCCAAAATTATCCAAACCCTTTTAATTCAACTACAAACATTCAGTTTACATTACCAAAATCAGGAAATGTAACTGTGAATATATATAACTCATTAGGACAACTGATTGACACTTTGGTTAATGAATGTCTGAGAGAAGGCTTGCACAGCTATCAATGGAATGCTAAAAAATATCAACATGGTATTTATTCCTGCAAAATTAAGTTTGATAATCAGTTTTCAACAATAAAAATGATTTTAATTAAATAATAAAAAGGAGGTCCCCATGTCAACAAAAAAAACAAACCAACAGATTTATCTGGAAAGACTTTACAATGCCTTTCATGTTCTGGCAGACAAATGGATAATAATTTTTTATAAGGGAAGGAAGAAATTGAATTACAGATAAATACCTTCTCTATACAATGCATACATTTTTTTTGAAACTCGTTTAATTTGACTGTTTAAAATTTAATCTTTTAAAATTATGAAAGCAAAATTTTTATTGCCTTTTCTGTTCTTTTATGCCTTTGCTGTTCTAGCACAAGAGAGTTTTATGGTCAGGACTGAGACCAGATACTGGGATGCAGCAAGAACTTACAATGGTTACACCCTGTTCGGAACACGTGGAACGACCTATTTGATAGATTTTGAAGGACATGTCATACATACATGGCCTATAGGTACCAATCCTCGTTTTACGGAAGCCGGCACCTTGCTTGATGCTGTAGGAGGAAACCCCAGCAATCAGAACCAATGGAAAGAACTTGACTGGAATGGTAATGTGGTATGGCAATATACTGAAACGCGTACAAATTATCATGGTCATCACGATTTTGCTAAAATTTATAATCCCAAACTAGGAGATTCGACATTCATTTACATTGCCAATAAAGATTTAACAGCACAACAATGCCTTGATGCAGGGTGTGATGCTTCTCACAGTTACACCGGAGCTCAAATGGATGCTGTTGTTGAAGTAAACAGGCAAGGAACTGTTATCTGGGAATGGTGTTTTTTTGACCATGTGGTACAGGATATGTATCAGTCATTACCTACTTATGGTGTAGTGGCTAATACGCCAGGAAGAATAAACCTGAATTTAAGAGGCAATCCTGTAAAAGGCGACTGGTTACATTGCAACTCGCTTGATTATAACCAGGAAAAGGATTTAATAGTTATTAATTCAGTTCATGGTGAATTTTATGTTATTGATCATGGGAACACATTTATTTCGGGTAATGCTGACAGCAGCATAGCTCTTGCTGCAAGCAGTGCAGGAGACTTTCTATACAGGTTTGGCGACCCTGCCAAATACGATCAGGGGGACCCACCTTCCGTTCTGGACAACTGGGATAAGTCAACCACCGGAAACAAGCAGATTGGCGGGGCTCATGATATTCAGTGGATCAAGCCTGGTTTGCCAGGGGCAGGAAATTTTTTAATCTTCAGCAATTCTGAAAATCTTTTTGAACTTACGCCACAGTCATATATTTTTGAAATAAACCCTTATTTAAATTCAGCAGGCGCAGTTATGGGCAGTTTTGTTAATCCGCCTGATGCCGGTTATAACCAGGTGTCATCTCCCGATGCTAACCTTATGAAGGAAAAAAAGATGATATCAAAACAGGTTGTATGGAGGTATTCAAGTAAAAACAACACCTCTTTTTACAGCACTATCGGTTCCAGTGCCCAGCGATTGCCCAATGGCAATACATTTATCTGTTCCATGAATGATGGTCATTTCTTTGAAGTAGCGCCATCAGATACCTCTATTGTATGGGAATATATTAATCCTATGACCAGGGACGGTATTAAGAAAATTAAAGTAGATCATTATCCCACCTATAATGGCGTTTTCAGGGCATACCGTTACACCAGTGATCATCCTGCACTTACCGGTCATGACTTGACAGCAGGGAACACCATGACAGGTGCTACACCCAACTATATTGTTCCTGCAGACCTCACTTTTGTAAAAGAAAGTGAACCTTATCTTAAACCCAATGATGTTCTTAATCAGAATTATCCTAATCCATTTACGTACAATACAACTATTGAATTTGAAATTGCTGATACCAAACAAGTAAATGTGATAGTTTATGATTTCTCAGGAAACCTCGTCAAATCGCTTATCAATGCTAGTTACCCTCAAGGGAAATATGCAGTGAACTGGGATGCCACTAATGAAAGCGGAGAGCAGGTGGCAAGCGGCATGTATTATGCCATACTGAAAGCCGACAACAAACAGTTAAGTAAAAAAATGATTCATATAAAATAGAAAGAAGTTTGCCGGTAGGCAGGGAGTACTTAGAGTTAAATAAATAATAATCCAACTTAAAATAGTGTAGTTATGATAAAAAGAGCAATCATTCTGACAATTCAATTCTTAACAATAGTGTTATTTTCTGATGTAACTTTTAGCCAGACACAAACAGTGGGTGTGTTTATTAATGATACTGCGAATACATTCAAGGGTTATACATTATTTGCGCCCAAACAAAACACCATGACATATCTTATTGACAATGAAGGGCGAAAGGTGCATGAGTGGACAGCAAGCACACATGCTCCCGGACAGTCTGTTTATTTACTGGAAAATGGGAACCTTCTGCGTACCTGTATGACACAGGGAAACCTGGGTACCGGTGGTGGTGAAGGAGGCAGAATAGAAGAATACAACTGGAACGACAGTCTAGTATGGTCCTTGGATTATTCAACACAGACTTATATGCAGCACCATGATATTAAGAAACTGCCCAATGGCAATATTATCATGCTGGTTGTTGAGAAAAAAGTTTTAGCAGATGTTATAGCAGCAGGATTCGATACAAGTAAAATGCAGGAACCCGATTTTCACCAGAAACACATAATGCTCCCTGATAAAGTTGTTGAAATACAGCCAACATATCCTTCTGGAGGAAATGTTGTGTGGGAATGGCATGTGTGGGATCATCTGATACAAAGTTATGATTCCACTATGGCAAATTATGGTATTCCGAGTGCTCATCCTGAATTGATAGATGCTGCCGGCGATCACAGAAACCTGCCACTATTCTGGAATCACATGAATGCTATTGATTATAATCCGGCACTAGATCAGATAGCCATGAGTGTAAGAGGCAACAGTGAAGTATGGATAATAGATCACAGCACAACAACAGCTCAGGCAGCAGGACATACGGGTGGCACTCATGGAAAAGGAGGCGACCTTCTTTATCGCTGGGGAAATCCTGTAACTTATGGCGCCGGAACAATGAGTGACCAAAAATATTATGAGCAGCATGATGTAGAATGGATTAAACCAGGAAACCCCGGTGCAGGTAATTTGTTGTGTTTTAACAATGGTGTCAATAGGAACTACTCTTCTATTGATGAAATTACAACTCCTGTTGATGTATCAGGTAATTATACCCTTGTTTCCGGAACTGCCTTTGGCCCAACATCTCTTGCCTGGACTTATGTGGCGTCTCCTCCCAGTTCGCTTTATGCACTGGATATTTCAGGTGCACAACGTCTGCCCAATGGAAATACTTTAATTGACGACGGGCCTCTAGGTACATTTACCGAAGTTACTTCTGCCGGCCAGGTTGTATGGAAATACATTAACCCTGTTACCAACACTGGACCTTTGCATCAGGGAGATTCTATACCACACAATCTACCAATGCATCCCGATGAAACGTTTAATTCTGTTTTCAGGGTTTACAGATATCCGACTGATTATTCTGGATTTACAGGACACAGTTTAACACCCGGAAATTTTATTGAAATTTATACAGGAATAAACGATATAATTAAAGCTCCTGAGATTCAGGTTTTTCCTAATCCTTTTACAAATAAAATTACTTTGAAGAATTTAACCGGCACAGAAAGTTATGAAATGATAAACACTATAGGTCAAACAATATGGTCTGGGTATAAAATTGAACAGCATGATTTCTCTGCCATTGCACCGGGTTTATATTTTCTTACGGTAAGTACTCAAAATTCCATAAAGACTATTAAACTTATAAAACAATAATGTAATGATAAAATCAGTAATTAAGATAAATCTGTTATTAATTATTTGGGGATGCAAACTGGCTTACAGTCAGACATTTACAGAAATACTGGGCAGACCGACAGATGCGACCATTACAATAAGTATTTTGTTTGACCAGAAAGAAGACGTGTATTGGGAATATGGCACAGCATCAGGAGCTTATACTTTATCAACAGCCACTATGGTTGCTCTTGTAGATACGCCTCTCGAAGCAGATTTTACCAATTTATTATCCGACACAAAATATTATTACAGAACCAGATACAGGACTTATGGCACATCCACCTCATATCAGGCAGGGACGGAACATACCTTTCACACACAACGGGCACCAGGAAGCACTTTTACTTTTACCATAGAAGCTGATGAGCATTTGTATGATCATAAAGGTGTTCGTAACGAATATAGAGTCTGTCTGGCAAATCAAGCCGCTGACAATCCGGATTTTATGTTAACACTGGGAGATATTTTCGGAGACGACCATCACCCTTCAGCCATAACATCTCACGATTTGGATTCATTACACAAGGCTTACAGACAATATCTGGGTAATATTTGTCATTCCGTACCATTTTACATCTGTCTTGGTAACCATGAAGGAGAAAAAGATTATTATCTGCACCAGACACCGCCTGATAATATGGCTGTTTATGGTACATTATGGCGTAAGTTTTACTACCCTAACCCCTATCCCAATAATTTTTACACTGGCGACACGACTCATGAAGGCTACGGTATAGGACAACCTGAAAACTATTATGCCTGGACATGGGGCAATGCTTTATTTGTTGTACTGGATGTTTACAGATATGATTGTGATACTTCAGCAAAACCTAAAAACTGGAACTGGTCATTAGGATATCCTGAATATCAATGGCTTAAGAGCACACTGGAAAACAGTAATGCTACCTACAAGTTTGTTTTTGCACATCATGTCAGCGGTGAAGGCAGAGGTGGTATTGTACAAGCCAAATCGTTCGAATGGGGCGGCTACGAAGCTGATGGCACTACATGGGGATTTACAAACAAACGTCCTGGCTGGCCTATGCCCATACATCAACTATTTGTAACTTATGGTGTAAATATTTTCTTTCAGGGCCATGACCATCTTTTTGCACATGAGATAATGGATAGCGTCACCTATCAGGAAGTACCCATGCCAAGCGACTCCACGTATAATCTGGGGATGCTTGCAAATGCCGATGCATATACCGCCAATACTATTCCCGGCTCAGGACATTTAAGGGTTACTGTTTCCCCTTCTTGTGTTCAGGTAGATTTTGTAAGAGCTTATTTACCGGCAGATACTGTCAGCGGTGCACACCACAACAGAGAAGTAGCCTTCTCTTATATTATTGGCAATTGCTCTGCTTCTGTTGAAAAGAAAACAAAAGATGATGAATTTGTAAAAGTGTTTCCCAATCCGGCCGACGATATAATAAATGTTGAATTTTCAAAGAAGACAGAACATTTTCAAGTCAATTTAATAAATTCTTTAGGTCAGGTCTTGCTGAATACCCGTTCAAATAGAATCGACATAAGCCACATTCAAAATGGCATTTACTTTTTAAATGTCAGAACTGCCAAATATGAGGTGAATAAAAAAGTTGTTATATACAGATAAGACAAGTAACAAGTTTTTGTAAATATAAAAATCCTCTCATGCGCTTGTCTCATAACTATTTCTAATTGTGGCGTATGATAAAGGGTAGAAAAAGAACAACTTCCTTTTTCAGAATCACAAAAGTGATAAAATTGTAAAACTTACAATTATTAGTCGAATTTTCATTTTTAGAAAATAAAACGGACATTTAATAATTTATTTGTTCTTTTTTAATATATTTGGTAATTAAATTTTATGCAATTACAGTAATATATATGCAAATTTATTAAAATGAAAAAAATGTTTAATAATATGAACCATAGTACAAACAATAAAATAAACTAAACAAGATGAAAACAGCAACCTTAATTTTTACTTTAATTATTTCGTGTTTCTTGAGCAAAATATCTTATGCACAAGTTCCTGGCTGGCAATGGGCAAAAAGTGCGGGTGGCTTAAAAAGAGATGCCGCAATGTCTGTTGCAGTGAATAATTCGGGAAATATTTATATTGCTGGAGTCTTTTTGAGTCCTTCTATTAACTTTGGTCCATTAACACTAACAGACCCTTCTGGTGACTGTACTGAAGGTGAAATTTTTCTTATTAAATTTGATGCCAATGGCAATGCACTTTGGGAAAAAAGCGAATTTGCCGGGGTTGCGCAATCCCTTGCTGTGGATGCTTCCGGTAATATTTACATGACCGGTTATTTTTGGGGTCCTTCCATTACCTTTGGATCCATTACTTTAACAACAGTTTCAGGGGGTAATGGGTATTTCCTTGTTAAATATAATGCCAACGGAGATGTGTTGTGGGCAAAAGGTGCTTCGGGTTCGAATGCTGTATACCCGAGATCTGTTGCCGTTGATCCATCAGGGAATGCTTTTGTTACAGGGACATTTTTGGGGCCTAATATTACTTTTGGCACCATTGCATTAACATCGGATGCAAGTAATAGTGATTATTTCATGGTGAAGTATGATGCTGATGGAAATGTGAAATGGGCAAAAAGCGCAGGTAATATTTCCCCCTATAGTCTTTCCGTTGCGGTTGATGCTTCGGGGTTTGCTTTTGTGACAGGATACTTTACTGGTTCAACCATTACTTTTGGTTCACATACTTTAAATACTTCAGGTTTGTTTTTTGTAAAATATGACTTAAATGGCAATGAGCAATGGGCAAAAGGTATTGTGGGTGCAAGCTCTAATTCTTCTGCAGTAGATACTTCAGGGAATATCTATATAACTGGAGCCTTTAATAATTCCTCAGTAATTTTTGATTCAATTTCATTGGCATATCCTTCATTTTTTATTGCGAAATATAATAACGATGGAAATATAATATGGGCTAAAAGTGCAGCTAGTTCAAATGATAGTTATCCGGCATCTATTGCTCTGGATGTTTCTGGAAATGCTTATGTGACTGGACATTATTTTGGGTCCATTACCCTTGGCTCCACCACTTTAACTAATCCAAATCCTGGTGGTACTGGCGCAGCATATACGTTTGTTGTAAAATATGATACAATAGGAAATG
>Ga0114951_10004845_pt1 | contig 12767 bp, 11 predicted proteins | sample AM7aDNAmetaG_FD_88677 | JGI IMG/M metagenome (GOLD analysis project Ga0114951, IMG submission 88677) | Freshwater microbial communities from Finland to study Microbial Dark Matter (Phase II) - AM7a DNA metaG | ecosystem: Environmental > Aquatic > Freshwater > Lake | place: Finland: Lake Alinen... | reverse complement strand
TTCGGCTACCGGTTCTGGCCGGGCGTGGCGCTGGGCGCGGTGCTGTTTTCGTCCATGAACGGAATGCCGTTCGGCTTCTTCACGTTCGGCACCGCCATGGGCAACACCATGGGGGCCGTCGTTTGCGTTTACCTGCTGGACCGTTTCATCGCTTTCGACAACGCGATGGAGCGCACCCGGGACGCGGCGGGCTTCATCCTGCTGGCGTGTTTTCTGGGCACCACTGTCAATGCGCTGTTCAATGTCGTGGGCCTGGCCTACAGCGGCGCGGTGGCGTGGGATGATTTATTTTCCAACACCCTCGTCTGGTGGGTGCCGAATGCGCTGGCCGGACTGGTGGTCGCCCCGTTCATCATTGCCTGGGCGACGCCGTCGGCGACGCGCTGGCACCTCCGGCTGATGGTGGAAGCCGTCGTTTGCAGCGCGGGCCTGGTGGTCGGCACGCTGATCTCCTTCAATTCCTGGTTTGTCCATGGCATCCAAAATTATCCGCTGGCCTACCTGCCGTTTCCTTTTCTGGTCTGGGGCGCCCTGCGCTTTGGCCAGCGCGGCGCCACCACGGGAACCTTGCTGGTGTCGGCGCTGGCCATCAACTCACTGGTCCGGGGCATCGGGCCGTTCGTCACCCATAGCGAGACGGAAAGCCTGATGCTCATCGGGAGTTACGTCGGCATCCTGGCGATCACCAACCTGCTGCTGGCCGCCGCCGCCGCCGAACGCCGCGCGGCCGAACGCGCGGTATCGGAAAGTGAGAAGCGTTTTCGCGAGGTGGTCGAAGACCAGACGGATTTGATCTGCCGGTTCAAGCCGGACGGCTTGCTGACGTTCGTCAATGGCGCCTTCTGCCGGTTTCACGGCAAGCCCGGCGGGGAACTGATCGGCACCAATTTTTTCCAGACCCTTTCGCCGGAGGATGCCGCTGTCCCCCTGAGCTACATCAATGCGCTGCCGCCGGACGAGCCGGTGGTTTCGTTCGACCACAGTCTGCGCGCGCCGGACCGGCTGGTGGTGTGGCACCAATACCGCGTCCGGCGGTTGATTGGGGAAACGGGCGGGACGCGGGAATTTCAGGCGGTGATCCAGGACATCACGCAGCGCAAACAATCCGAGCAGGCCCTGCGCGCGAGCGAGGAAAAGTATCGCTCGCTCATCGAGCGGATTCCGGACGTGGTCTGGACGGCGGACGCCGGCCGGAATTTGATTTTCATCAGCGGCAATGCCGACAAGGTGGTGGGTTACGGCGCGGAGGAATTGCTTGGCGGGCGCCTGTGGCTGGAGCGGATTCATCCGGAGGACGCGCAGCGCGTCGGGCGGGCCTACGAGAAGCTTTTCTCCGGGGGCGAACGCTTTGACGTGGAATACCGCATGTGCCGGAAGGACGGCGAGTGGGTCTGGCTGCACAACCGCGCCCTCACCACGCAGCCGCGCGGGGGAGTGCTGTGCGCCAACGGGATTTTCAAGGACATCACGCAGCGCCGCCTGGCGGAAGCCGCGCTCCAGCACACCAAGGACGCCGCCGAAGCCGCGAATCTCGCCAAGAGCCAGTTCCTCGCCAACATGAGCCATGAGTTGCGCACGCCGCTCAACGCGATCATTGGTTTTTCCGAGATGCTCGCCGACCAGACCTTCGGCGGCATGAACGAACGGCAGCTCAAATACAGCAACAACATCCTCAACAGCGGCCGCCATCTGCTCCAGCTCATCAATGACATTCTCGATCTGGCCAAGGTGGAGGCCGGGCGCGCGGAGCTGATGTGCCATGCGTTTGTCGCCGCCAAGGTGTTGGCGGACGTGCAGACCATTGTCAAAACCCTGGCCAATAAAAAGCATATCAACCTCGAATTCTTCACCGCGCCGGAGCTGCCGCCGCTGTTCGCCGACGAAGCGAAGTTCAAGCAGATCATGTTCAACCTGCTCAGCAACGCGATCAAGTTCACCCATGACGGCGGCAGGGTTCTCGTCACGACCGACCTCCAAAGCCGGGTGGACGGCGCGGCTGATCCCGCGGGCGAGTTCTTGCGGGTGGCCGTTTCAGACACGGGCATCGGCATCAAAAAGGATGATCAGGAACGGGTGTTCAAGGAGTTCGAGCAGGTGGATTCGTCTTACGGCCGGCAGCAGCAGGGCACCGGCCTCGGCCTGACCCTGACCAAACGCCTGGTCGAAATGCACGGCGGCCGCATCTGGGTGGAGAGTGAAGGCGTGGAGGGCAAGGGCAGCCGGTTTACTTTTTTGCTGCCGCTCCCCAAGGCGGAAGCCCGGGCGACTCCGTTGACCGACCAACCGGGCGCGCACGACGACACCATCCGGCCAGGAGTTTTGGTGGTAACCGATGACGAGTTGCATCACCAGCTCATCCACCATTGTCTGGCGGGTGTGGGTTACGACCTGGTTCAGGTTCCGCAGCTGGAGGCGATCGGCGGCGCGGTGAAGGCGCGATCTTTTTATGCCGTGGTGATGGACCGCAAACTGGCGGCGCAAGCCGGTGAACCGGAATTGCTCCAATGCCGCGCGGCGCTCCCGACGCGAATCCCCCTGGTCATCAGTTCGGTGGATGCCACCGGCCGGCCGGCCTTCAGTTTGTTTGGCCAGGACCGGACGGTTCCGGAACGGTGGAGTTCCCGGCTCGTGGATGCCATCCGGCCGGCGGATAAAACCACCGGCAAAGAACTCAAGACCATCCTGATCATTGACGACGAGCCGGCCCTGCTGGAATTGCTGACCAAGACCATGCTGCAAAAAGGGTTCAAAGTGCTCCGGGCGGAGAACGGCCGGATCGGCGTCGAGTTCGCCACGAGCCATCTGCCGGAAGTCATCATTCTCGATTTCAGCCTCCCGGGGTTCAACGGCCTCCAGATTGTGGAACAACTCCGCGAGCATCCGCGCACGAAAAACATTCCCATCCTCATCAACACCGGCACCGTGCTCAGTGAGGTGGAGCGCCAGCGCCTCGCCGGTCACGTGCAGGCCATCACCTCCAAAACCGAACGGGGCAGCCTGCTGGCCGAATTGGAACGGCTGGATTCCCTGGGCGCGGAGACGGCAATCCCGGGAGCGACCCCATGACTCAAAATAAAATCATCATCATCGAGGACAACCTGTTGAACCTTGAGCTGGCCACCAATTTATTGGAGGCAAACGGCTTCGTGGTGGCTTCGGCGCAGACGGCCGAAGAAGGCTTGCGACTGGCGCACGAACTGTTGCCGGACCTGGTGCTGATGGATATCAGCCTGCCGGGAATGGACGGCCTGTCCGCGACCAAACTCCTCAAAGGCGACCCGGCGACGCGCCAGTTGATCGTGGTCGGGCTCACGGCCAACGCCATGAAGGGCGACGCGGAGATCGCGCTGAAAGCCGGGTGCGACGGCTATCTGACCAAGCCCATCGACACGCGCACGTTTGTCGCCACGGTGAAAGAATTCATTGCGGCGGCAAACAGGCATTCCACCAAAAGCAACCCCTGAAATGTTATGAAAAACGAAATGACCGATCTGAAATCCATGGACCCCGTGGCTTCATCTTCTCACGGCTATGTGCTGGTGGTGGATGACGAAGAGCAAAACCGGGCGCTGCTGCGCGACCCGCTGGAAGCCCGCGGCTATGAGGTCGCGGAGGCCGAAAACGGCATGGAGGCGCTGCAGAAAATCGCCGCCCGTCCTCCCGATGTCATCCTGCTCGACCTGATGATGCCCAAGATGGACGGTTTCGAAGTCTGCCGGCATTTGCGAAAGGACGCGCGGACGGCGCACCTCCCCATCCTGATGATCACCGCGCTCTCCGAGCGGGGGGACCGGCTGCTGGGCATCCACGCCGGCGCGAACGATTTTTTGAACAAGCCGATTGACATCCACGACGTGATCCTCCGGGTGGGCAATGCGGTTTATGCCAAACGGCTGCGGGACCAGTTGCTGGCCGAGCAGCTGCGGTCCGAACAGCTGTTGCTGAACATTCTCCCCAAGCCCATCGCCGAAAGGATGAAAAACGGCGAGACGAACATCGCCGACAACCATCCCGATGTCACGGTGCTGCTGGCAAATCTGGTCGGCTTCACCACCCTTTCCGCCCACATTGTTCCGGAGCAGGTCGTCCAGTTGTTGAACGAGATCTATTCGGCCTTTGATCTGTTGACGGAAAAGCACGGCCTGGAAAAGATCAAAACCATCGGCGACGCTTACATGGTGGCGGGCGGGCTTTCCTCTCCCGGACCGGACCATGCGGAGGCCTGCGCCGAACTGGCGCTCGACCTGCAGGAGGAGATTGAACGGCTCAACCAGGAGTATAACACTTCGATCCGGCTCCGGATCGGAATGAGCACCGGCCCGGTCATCGCGGGGGTCATTGGCCGCCGCCGGTTCGCCTACGACATCTGGGGTGAAACCGTCAACCTCGCCTGCCGCCTCGAAGCCGCCGGTGAAGTGGGAAAAATCCAAATTGCCGAGTCCACCCACGAACGGTTAAAAAACAAATACCGGTTCGCACCGGAACATCAACTTGAGGTCAAGGGGCACGAAAATCTGGCCGCCTACTGGCTCGACAAAAGGGCATGATCGCGCGCTCTCAACTGTAAGCGGATTTTGATTTGCTCAACGGATCCGTTCCTGACTGATCGGAACGAGCCTGAGTTTGTTTGGAATTCACGAACCAGGTTAAAGCGGATGCTGGGAGGAGATGCGCAGACGGTTTGGTTTGATGTAAACGAAACCAACGTCCGCAACCCGCCAGAATTTCCGGCCCGGCGCGTTATTCCTGATCCGTGACCGTGTCGTGGAACTTGAGGATGTCGCCCTTGTCGCCCTTGAGTTCGGCCTCCTTGAACTTGATGGCGGTGCGCGGATGCTGGTTCAACATGCCGGTGAGCAGATACGGGAGGTCATAGCCCCAGAGCAGCTTCGCGCGCATCGGTTCGACGTGGTTTTGCACGCAGTCGAGCACGGGGCGCAGTTCGTATTTCGGGTTGTGCAGGAAAGCCAGGAGTAATTCCATCGGGCAATTTCCCGCGCCGCGGCCAAGGCCGGCCATCGTGGCGTCGAGAAAATTCGCCCCTTCGATGATGCCCTCGATGGTGTTGGCGAAGGCGAGTTGCATGTTGTTGTGCATGTGGACGCCCACTTCCTTGCCGGAGGCCTTGCAGTAGCCGAGATATTTCTTCACCAGCGCGCGGATCTGCTCGCTGTAAAACGCGCCGAAGCTGTCCACGACGTAAATCGCCTTGGCCTCGGATTTCGCCATCATCTCCAGGCCCTCGTTCAATTCGCGGTCGGGAATCGTCGACGCGGCCATGAGGTTGAGTGTGGTTTCATAGCCCTTGTCGTGCGCGTCCTTGACCATGTCCAGCGCGGTGGGAATCTGGTGGATGTAAGTGGCCACCCGGATCATGTCCAGGACGGAATCCTTCTTCGGCAAAATATCCTCGTGGTAATCGCAGCGCTCGGCATCCGCCATGACGCACAGCTTCAAATTCGTCTTGTTGTCGCCGACCATGCGGCGCAGATCTTCCTCCACGCAATATTTCCAGCAGCCATGTTCTCCGACCTTGATGCCCTTGCGCGATGATTTGTAACCGAGTTCCATGTAGTCCACGCCCGCCGCGACGCAGGTGTCGTAAACCACCTTCACTAGCTTGTCCTCGAAATGGTGATTGTTCATCAAGCCCCCGTCCCGAATGGTGCAATCCACGACCTTGATCTCCGGGCGATAAGAGAGCCAGCGGCTGGTGGCGTTGTCTTTGGGAGATGGGGCGGCTTTCATAGTTGTGAAATAGTGTTATTGGTGGCGACGTCCCATTATTCCTGAAGCCGGGCGGACAGGGATACACAAAAATTGCTTTTTTACGCAGCCAAAATTGTTGGCCGCGCGGCGATGAACATCCGCTTTTCCGCGCCGTCACCTTTCCCTCATCAAAATCATCTGGTGATGGCGCCACCACGTCGGCGGACTGGATTGGCGTTCAAACAAATCAAACCTCCACCGTTGCCTTCACCCAAACTTTTGATTCATTGGCTGAAACCGCCCTCGCGGTCCGCGACCTGTCCGACGATTCGGCCCGTGTAAACGGCGGCTGAAAAGTGCGGCGGGAGTCATGTGTGTGACGCGGCGGTTCAAAAGTGCGGCATCTTAATGCTTGGGCACGAGTGTTTGAACGAGTTGCTTCAACTCGGCGAGTTCCTGTTTTAAGTCAGCATTCTCGGCACGCGTTTCTTCCAGCTTCTGATTCAAGCCCTGGATGGCCGCCAGCGCCACGCCGGATTCGTCAATGGTCGTGATGTGCTTGTCGTCCGGGCCGACGCTGAACGCGGCGTAAAAATCCTGCGCCATCGGGCCGACATGCTCGCTGCTGGCATCCTGTTTGTAGTTCCAGCGGGAGATGGGTAGCGTGGCAACTTTGTCCAACATCTCCCGCGCGCTGACGGGTTTAAAGTTTTCCTTGAGATTGCGATCCGAGGCGCTGACGAAGGTGCCGTTGACGTAGAGCCCGCCTTGAATCAGGTGCATCAACTCCGTGCCGCCGCCGGAGTTGGCGTAAGCATCATTGTGAGCGCCGCCCCGATACCAAATGAAGCCGTCTGTGCTCGCCGAATTGTTGCAACGGAAATAAAGGGAGCTGGCCTGCACGCCGATGCCGTAGCTCGTGCCCCAAAGATTGAGCATCTGGCGCGACTGCGCGCCGAAATATTGGCTGGTGAGCGGATCCAGTTGCACGCCGCCGTGGGCGCGAATGCAAAACTGGTCATTCGCAGTGGAGGGGAAGTCTGCCGACGTGGAATCTCCCCAGACGAAGGCGCCAGTGTGAATGGCCTTGGCACGATTGCCGGCGGCAAAGGCGTAGGCGGCGGCACTGTTCGACTGCCCGCCAGGAATGGTCGCGTAGTTGGCGTTGGGCTGAACCGTGTTGGCAAAGCCCCCGCCGATAGTCGCACCGATGGCAAAATCCTGGATCGTATTCAAACCGCCTCCGCCAATGGTTGACAAAATTGTGTTGAAAAAAGCCTGGTTTTGCAGGCCCCCGCTAATGATGGCGAAGTTGGCCAAGGGCTGAATCGTGTTTTGGGATCCCCCACCGATAGTTGCAGCTATGGCAGAATGCTGAATCGAGTTTAGTTCGCCACCGCCGATGGTCGCGGAAACGGCGGTTTGGGTCGTGTTGCTATTGCCCCCGCCGATAGTCGCGTAGGTGGCAGGGATCCCGGAGTTGGATTCGACCTGAATGCGGTTGGCATTGCCGCCGCCAATAGTCGCGCAGGCTGCGTCCGTTTGAATCGTATTCTGGAATCCACCGCCGATGACCGCGTGAGCCGCATTGGTTTGAATGGTATTCACCTCGCCGCCGCTGATGGTCGAGCCTTGGGCTTCAAATTGGATTCGGTTGATGTTGCCGCCGCCAATGGTCGCTACCGTGGTGTTAAGCTCAACCGTATTCAAGCTGCCGCCGCCGATGGTTGATCGCACAGCGTAGGGCCACATCATGTTTTGATAGCCCCCGTTGATGGTCGCGTCAGAGGCGTCGGACTGAATGGTGTTGATTCGGCCGCCGCCGATGACCGCGTAGGACGCGTTGGTTTGAATCGTGTTTTGGGATCCCCCGCCGATGGCAGCGAATTGGACGGAATGCATCTTGTTAAAGGAACCGCCGCTGATGGTCGCACCCGCAACACCCGTGTCAACCGAGTTTTGCGCCGAGCCGCCAATCACATTCACGGTATCCGAGTAGATCGTTGGCTCCAGCCGCAGCCCACGCTGGCCGTTAACTTTGAACTCCAGCGGCAGGTTATCCGTGGTGCCGATGAAAGCACCGGTGGCTGGATCGGCACCGGCGTTACCATTGGTGCGCCAGAAACCCGCGCTCGTCAAACCGTTCAGAGTCGCCGCGTTCACATTGGTCACGCTCGCACCATTGCCCACGAATGTGCCGCTAATACTGTTGGCCGCATTGTTGAGCGTCACTGCGCTGCCATAGGTGCCGGCGGTAAGGCCGCCCGAAATGACATTGCCCGCAGTGATCGCGTAAGGTGCAGGCGTAAGGGGTTGTCTGGGACTGAGCGTGAAGAAACTGATTCCGCCGTTAGTGCGCACGCCAATCTCCAACCAGCGGCTCGCGCCGAGAAATTGGTTGCCGAAATCCAATGTCACGGTGAACAGGCCATTGCTCACAGCGGTAGCGGTGTTGGTCAGCAGGTTGCCCTGTTGGACCCCAACCGTGAGCGCATCATACAGCGCAACGCGCACGTCAAAGCGGCCATTGGCCGGATTCGCACCGTCATTCAAACGGCCTTGATACGTGAACGCCGTGCCTTGGGCAAACGACATGGCGGGCAAGAAGCCCAGGGTGAGGAGCACTGCCGCTGTCATGGCGAGCGGGCTGGAAGCGAGTTTGGACTTCATAAGTTTATTCGTTGGGTTGGGTTTGAGATTCAGATTCAATGGGTTGGTTAGCATAGGCAAAGAGTGGCCAGAAGAAATAATTCGCCGTGCGCAACCGGGGCAACAACAACACCTCGCCCTTCGTCTCGCGCCCGAGCAACCGTGCGTCACATGGCTCGCAGGCAACGCCGGCAGTGGGAGGTGGCCCGGCCACGGCCCAGCCAAGCTCTGCGAACAACCCGATGGCAGGCTGCTCGACCAGCTGGTCCTCGGTGTAGGCGCGAGTCATAAGTCTTTTAGCGTGCGGCTTTGATCCAGCCAATTTCCAACCGGAACGGTCCGGCCTGTTTGTCCGAGATGAGAAAACCGACCGAGTTGATCTTCGCGGGATTCAGCGGCGGCACATCCGCCAGCACCCGGCCACGGAAGGTGGGGACAAAATCGCTGAACGCCAGCCGCTGTTCCTCCCACTCGCCTGGCTTCGTCGTGAAACTGCATTGGTAAAGCGGCGTGTCGAAGCCCGCCCCGGTCCGCACACTGAATTTGTAACGGCGTCCATCCCCGCGCACCCGCAGGACGAAGGCGGTGAGACCGGTGAGATCCTCACGCCCAGCCGCAGAGCGGACGGAGGCGAACCCGCCGTTGTTCTCCAGCCGCACCGTGCCGCTGAAAACGGCGCAACCGTTGGTCAGCACCTGAAACTGACTGAAGGAAACACCGCCCATCACATCGTCGTTTACCACTTCCCAGGCAGGCGAATTGGTTGCGGCCTGAAAGTCGAAGAGGGTTTTATTGGTTGCCGGGTCAGCATTCATGGCGATGGCCAGGGATGTCAGCATGAGCGCAAAAATCAGTCGCGCGAAGTTGGTTGAAATCGAAGTCATTTGCGTCTCGAAAGTTCAAGGGTTCAACCTCCACAATGTGCCGTTTAAAACTGCAGCGAAACCCACCCACGCCAGATATGGCGCGAGCAGCCAGACGGCGGCGCGATGCACCCGCCAAAATGCGCTGATGGTCCACGCGATGGCCAGCCAGAGCAGGATGATTTCCGCGAATGCCACGCCGGCCCAGTGCAGGCCGAAGAACAGCGGCGTCCAAAGCGCGTTAAGCGCCAGTTGCGCGAGAAAGATGAGCAGTGCCTGGCGCTGTTTGCCCCAACCACCTTGCCGCCACACTAGCCAGGCCGCCACCGCCATCATTGTGTAGAGCGCCGTCCAAACTGGACCAAATATCCACCCCGGCGGATTCCACGCGGGCTTCTTCAATGAGGCATACCATTCACCCGGCATGAACAATCCGCCCATCGCCGCGGCGGCGAAGCAGAGCAACACCCACCTGGCCAGGGCTAACAGGTGGCGACTCGATGCGCTGTTGCTTTTCATAATTACAATTTAACCAGCTTCCTCGGCGACATCCCAGAGTTGCTTTTCCAGCGCGTCGTTATCGTGGTCTTTTCGGATGGAGCAACCCAGAGCATTAAATCAGCGGAGTTACTTGAGTTTATGCTTTTTGAAGAATTGCCACATCAGGTCGTTGGCGGATATGTTCAGCGCGGATTTGCCGAGAAAATCCAGCATCGGCTCCATGCCCGGCCAGGTGTGGCCACCCCCTTCGATGGTGATCAGGACGACTTCCGAACCATTCTTGCCGCCGCCATAGGTTTGACGGGTGACTTTCATCTCCTCGCCGGCTTTGGACAGGGTGTCGGTTTTTGGTTGCGCGCGGCAGCCATCAAGTTTCACCCAGGTTTGCACCGAAGCCTCCACGCCCTTGAACCGCATCAATGATTGAACCTGGTTCTCGTCGGTGACGAATGGCACCAAATTATCCTCGGTGCCGTGGAAGTGAATCACCGACACGGGCTGTTCGGGTTTACTTTCATCGATGGCAATGGTCCCGGCCACAGGCGCGATGGCGGCAATTCGTTTCGATAATTCCGCGGCCAACCGGTAACACATCATGCCGCCGTTGCTCATACCGCAGGCATAGACACGCTTGGGGTCCACTTTGACGACGGTGCCGAGATCGTCGAGCAGTTGGCTGATGAAGGCGACATCGTCGGCGCTATCCGCGGCCAGCAAACCTTGGAGACCGCCGGCGTTCCAGATCAGAAACGAACCGGTGCCGGTGCCGTTGGGATAAACGACGATGAAGCCCTCCTTGTCGGAAGTTTCATTCAGGCCGCAAAACTTCGCCATCATCGGGGCGTTCATCGCCGCGCCATGCAGGGCCAGGATCACGGGTGCCGGCTGTTTCGGGTTGTGGCCCTTGGGGATGTGGATGAGGTAGGATCGCTGCTGGTCGCCCATCATCAGGGTGCGGGTGTGATTACCGGGACCGAGCGGCGCGGATTGGGCGGTGGCCGCCATCAGGGCGGCAAGCAGAAAGATCAGGGCAAAAATCGGAGCGGAGGATTTTTGGGTTTTAGCATGGAACTGGTCGGCGGCATGCCGCAGGCGCTTTGCCGGCGCTGCGCTGACGGGATGTTTTTCGGATGGGGCGATCCAGATCATGATTCAATCGTTCCGTGTGCCTTGGCCGCCCAGAATATGGCAAACGGTTGCAATGGCAAACGGGAAAGCAGAAAACTCACGGCAAAGGCAGGCGCGAGTTTTTGTTTCAAAGCATTTCAAAAAATGCGCGCGGTGAAATATTTCAAATCAGTCGCCGCCGCATACCGGAAGCAAAGCGGGGTGGTCCGCCGGACGGGTGCGAGTAACTCCAGTTAAAGGAGCTGGCGGGGAAATCTAACTCCCAAAAAACGAAGCCCACGACTGCCCCTCGAAAAGCAGCAAAGCATAAAATGAATACCGCCACCAAATGGGTTAGCCGGCGGGAAAATTAATTCCAAAATGGAGTCACTAGGATCAGGTGGGTCTTGAATTTGGTTTCGTTGTAGTGCGTGGTGGTGCGAACACAGCCAAATTTGCGCCGCAATTGAGCCGAGGCGTATTCCGCCAAGCGCGAAGATGCTGATCCCTACGATGCCAAGGAACAGGTGCGCGCGGCTAACCCCTCAGCGGCGTGATCAGGCTTTTCGCGACCTGTCTTCGACAACTATGACAAAACGTGTGCGGTGACCGGTCAATAATTTTTTTATATCGACACGATGGAGGCGGATGCCGCAAACATCATTGGCAAAAGCACTGACCAAATGCCAATCGCGGCTGAAATCGCGACCAAGAACAACCTCTCAAAGAAGCAGGCGGTGGAAATTCTCGAATCCATCGTGCAACTCGCTTACAAGAACGCCAAAAACACTTTCACCTTTCCCGGTCTCGGCAAATTGGTGTTGGTGAATCGTGCCGCCCGCATGGGACGCAATCCGGCGGCGGGTGAAGCGATCAAGATCAAGGCCAAGCGCGTCGTGAAGTTCCGCTTCGCCAAAGCGGCCAAGGACGCCATCCTCGGCACGAAGTAAAACAGGCTGGATTTTCATGGGCACTCTGATTACTCAGGGTGCCTTTTTTTGTTTGTGACGATGGCGGAATATTCGGTGCATAACCGGTGAACAAGAATCTTCCTCCAAAATTGGCCAGCCGATCAAGGAGTGCTATATTTATTCATGACACTGACCAGCCATAATAATGTTGGTTCGTCCCTGCATACGTTCCCTGCGGCGGTGGTTTTTTCAGCCCAACTGTTGCCTGAAAAGAAGCCGTTTGTCTCGGCCAATTCCGATTCGGTGGACGAGATATTCAAAAGCATAGATGCCCGCGCCAATCGGATGACCTTAACCCTTGCCCACATTGAGGGCTGGGAACATGGCGGGCTCAATGATTGAATCGGGTAAGGGGAGCGGGTGCTTGTGAGTGTAGCCAATCACCGACAACGGTCGGTTTTACCGGCGACCGTGCAGTGAAGGAATATTCTGATCTACCACCTCCGCTAATCAGCGGGCCTTTTTCTTTGTCTTCGGTGTCAGCTTCAATACGTTCGCCCGCATTACCCTGCCCATTTTGAACTTCACCATGGACCGGGCCGGGATTGGCACGTCGATCTCTGGTTTATTTGGATTGCGACCAACCCGGGCTTTGCGAGTTTTCACCTCGAACACACCAAATTCACGGATTTCCACCCGGCCGCCCTTGGCCAGCGCCTCGGTGATGTAGTCCAAGGTTTTCTGCACCACATCATGCACCTGGGTTTGGGCCAGTCCGGACTCTTCGCTGATACGGATAACAAGATCGCGTTTGGTCAATGTCATGCATTTTAGAATAAACAAACGAACCAAAAGCCCGCAATGGGGTGAATACCTTATTTACACACATACATCAAATGCCTGGTTTTCAGCAGCGACTCCGCCAGCATCTTTTTCAACTCGCTGTTCTCCCGCTCCAACTCCTTGAGCCGCCGGGCCTCATTAATCTCCATGTGGCCAAACTGCTGCTTCCACCGGTGGAAGCTCA
>Ga0114951_10004844_pt1 | contig 12768 bp, 13 predicted proteins | sample AM7aDNAmetaG_FD_88677 | JGI IMG/M metagenome (GOLD analysis project Ga0114951, IMG submission 88677) | Freshwater microbial communities from Finland to study Microbial Dark Matter (Phase II) - AM7a DNA metaG | ecosystem: Environmental > Aquatic > Freshwater > Lake | place: Finland: Lake Alinen... | reverse complement strand
TTCACAACCTCTTCAATCACAGCCGGAAACTTTGCGATGTGTTTTGCGAGTGCAATGCCGTGCGGGTCATGTAATTCGTATGCCTCTGAAAATTCCCCCGCCTTTTCAAGGATACTGCATGCCCGTGCATGGGCGTACTGGATATACGGGCCGCTCTGCCGTTCGAAATCAAGTGCATCTTTCCAGTTGAAAACGGTACTCTTTTCAGGAGAGATTTTTACAATGTCGTAGCGTATTGCTGCAATTGCAACGGATACCGCAATACTGTTCCGTAAATTTTCATCCAGCTCCGGTCTCCTCACAGAGACTTCCTCAAATGCACGTTTTGTAACTTCATCCATCAGTTCATCGGCAGACACGAATTTCCCGGCCCTGGTGCTCATTGAACCTTCAGGGAGTGAAACAAATTCAAAATATATAATATCAGGGGCTTTCTCCCCGATCAGACGCATGGTTGCCTGTAGCTGTGCACCGATCAGCTTATGGTCAGCCCCTAGTACGTCGATAACCCGGTCGAAATTTTTGCCCTTCCACATATGGTAGGCAAGATCCCGGGCGGCGTACACGGAGGTGCCGTCTGTCCGCCTCAGCACGTATTCCTTCTCAAAACCAGCGGCATTCAGGTCCAGCCAGACTTTCCCATCCTCGTGGTATTCAGGGAGCCGGTGGAGCCTTGAAAGAAACCGCTCCGTATCTCCATTTCTTACAAAATCGCTCTCCCACACAAAACGGTCGTGATGGACTTTCAGGCGGTCCATCGTCACGTGGAATCCCTCGAGGCAACGGCTTACCGCAGACCTGAACTTCCTGACGGTCTCCTTCTCAGATCGTTCCACCTGCTGCATCAGGCAATCCACTTCCGCTACAAGACCCGGATCAGATTCAAGTTCCCTGTTCGCCGCAATGTAGATCCTCGCCACGTAATGATCTGCTTTTTCTCCTGCCATAACACCCGTATCGAGGTGATCGAATCCCCATACGACGATAGCGATCTGCCGTCCCATGTCATTGACATAATACTGGACTTCAAGTTTGTACCCGGCTTTCCGGAAACAGCGTGCAAGAGTATCACCCAGTATCGAATTTCTGATATGCCCGACATGTAGGGGGCCGTTCGGGTTTGCACTTGTATGCTCAAGGACCACGCGTTCCCGTTTTTGAGGCTGGCTGCCGTACCCGGGTTTTACCGCTTCCTGAAGCGTCCTGCTAACATAGGATGGCCCAAAGAGGAAATTGATATAGGGTCCTTTGACTGTGACCTGGATTTGTTCAAAACCTGGCTCACCAGTAAGTTTCCGTGCGAGTTCTTCCGCCATTATTACGGGACTCTGTTTCCTCTCCTTTGCGAGGGCGAACGCAACGGTGGTGGCAAGGTCAGCATGCTCCCCGCCATCCGTCAGCTGCACATCACCTAGACCGGTCTTCGACCTGAGTGCATTTTCAATCGTTGTATACATTAAAAGAAACATTAATAGCCCGTCCTGTATCGCAAAATTGCGGCAATTCCGCCAAACGCTGTAAAAAGAATGGACCCTTCTTCAAAGTCGTCAGATATTATTTCCACCTTGGCACTGCTCTGGTCAGCGATTTTTGTCAGTTCATCGATAATATCCACCTCTTCATCAAGGACCATCGGTGCTGTGCATTTCGGACAATTACCAAATTCAAGGTCCGCAATGGTTTTACCCGCCTGGAGCACCACCGTGTACTCCTTCGTATGGCCGCACGTTGGGCACCTGATCTTAATCCTGGACTTCCTGAGACTTGCAGAGAGTAGGAGTATTTCAACGGCTCCAATTTCAAGGTTTTTTCTGATATTTTCCTCGCCATAAGAAGCAACCCCGTTGTCCTTTACCAGCTCTTTTAAGAAGCGCTGCATTACAGCCTTTTCCTTAACAACGGTCATTCCTTTGAGAGCATCCTCGGCTGCATCAACAAGTTCGTCAAGACCGCTTTCATTGGTATACGCGACATCAAAAATACCGATGATCCGCTTCTGGATCTCATGGTGGAGGAAATTTCCTGCCTCAAATTCTTCTTTTGTCGGGCTTGGTCCACCAATCAGGACCCCCTTGAACCTCTCAAAGAAGTCTTTCTCTGCAAGGAAGATGGCACTGGAGCGCTCACCAATTTTCGTATAAAATTCGTTAATTGCGATCTCCCTGAGCCGACCGAACCGGGCAGCAGACTGGCCACCTTTCCTCTGTTTTCCAGGAACGGTAGAGGTAACGCCCCCGATAGGCTCAATATGGTTCCCACGGAGAAAACCCCAGTACGCTTCCCTGCGATCGAGGACCAGAAGGCCATACACACTTTTTTCCTCAAGCATCTGCCTGAGGGGCTCAAGTTCGAACTGGGAGCTGCACCGGTACATATAGAGGTGGAGGGGCTCAGGGGGTTCGATGATAGTGCATTCTAGATCTGTCCGGTCACCACCAAGAAGGATCGTACCACAAAGTACTGCCAGACCATTTGCCGGGGGTCTTTTATAATATTTCAGTCGTGAAAGGATTGAAGAGATGGCACTCTGAACATTCGTCTTCGTCTGTTTACTCTTGATATTCGCACACTGGCCAAACTCGTCCTTGAGCTGGTTGGTGACATCATAGATCTGCTTGTCAGGTGGAATGTAGATCGTAATAAGTTCAGTTCCGCTTCCCTGTTTCGCTTCGAGCTTCTCAAGCGTCTTTTTAAATTCGTAGCGGCGACGTGCCTCATCCATCTCTTCAAGTTCAGCCATGTAGTTACTCCCGGTACCGGGTCACTATATATTTTGCGCCTTCAGCCATAAATTTGAGCATATTCAGCTATCAGCACCTGGTCAACTTCCCCATTGACTCCGTGAGTCCCATTGAATGGGAAGAATTTCTTTGGTTGCAATGACAGGTCAAAAAGTTTTTTCCCATCCGCAAATGGTAAAATCGGATCATCCGGTGCATGGAACAGGATGACAGGTCTGGGGGAGATTGCACCGATATATATATCGGGGTCAACCGAAAGGAGATATTTTCTTGCAGCTTCAGTGTAATCCGGATTATCCCCAGCTCTCCCAAACCCTGATGTTGAAATACCAATGTACCCTGCGAAACCGGGGTCGATAGCGGTGGCGACGGCGGCATACCGACCCCCGTTGCTCTCTCCCGATGCATATACCGGTACACCATACCGGGACACGAGGTACTGCCGCGCATTGATCATATCACACACCGTATCATAGTATTCAGGGAACCCTCCGTTCTGGTAAAGACTGAAATCTTTCTCAAAATCTAGCGGGTATCCAGGGGTTTCACCCCCGTTTCCCCTCACATCGAGCACGAGATATGCATAACCATGTTGCGCGTAGGAAACGGCCCTCCCTTCATGCCCTTCTTTCTTATTGCCTGCTCCCGGCGCATGCACAAATGCGGCCTTCGGACTCACCGGTGCTGCGAGCAAACCAAAGACGTCCCCGTGGGACGTATGGAATACCAATCTGCTTACGGTGACATTTTCCTCTGTTTTGAGTATCGTCTCCGTCACCGGTACCGGGGAACATGTTACGGATAAGATCCCCGAAGAGTCTACAGAATATGTCCGGCCGATAGGTTGTGTCCCTGCGCAACCAGCCAGCAGTACTAATAGAAGGACAGTCAGTCCTATCCCGACAATAAGGGCAACTTGTTTCATCAAGGTACCTCCCTCAGGCAACGATATACGACACTGATGGTCTTTGCATCCGAGACCCGGCCATCGAGACACATCAGTTCGAGTTCCCGGCCTGTTAGCGTCACCAGTTCGATCAACTCGTCATCGTCTTTTTCAAAATTATCTGACCGGCTGAGGTCCCGTGCTTCAAAGAGGAAAAGTTTTTCATCCGAGAACCCCGGAGTGGTATAGATCCATCCTTTTTCAACCATTTCTCCGGCCTGGTAACCTGTTTCTTCGATCAGTTCCCGGTTCGCGGTCTCAAACGGAGATTCTCCAGGCTCCAGTTTTCCTGCAGGTGCTTCAAGTATGTAACTGCCAACCGCAAACCGGTATTGCCTGATAAGGTGCCAGCATGAGTCTCCACACTTTGGAAGGACAACCACGGCGTCCCCGGGATGGACAATTACTCCTTCTTTTTTCCGACCATCAGGGAGAGTGTGCTCCAGTCTTTCAATAAAGAGACGTCCATTACGGAACAATTCCATCTATTGGTCCTCCGCATAAGGGATCGGATCCCGGACCCCCGCCGCCATGAAGGCTTCTTTTCTGAAATGGCAGGATCCGCATACCCCGCATGCCTTATCCTCCCGCTGATAACAAGACCATGTATGCTGGTAAGGCACACCGAGAGCAAGGCCCTGTTCAAGGATATCTCTTTTTGTCATCGAGATAAATGGAGTCAGGAGCCGTATATGGGTGTCATCCCTGGTACCGGTATCGATCACGTTCTGAAACGCCTCAATAAATTGTGGACGGCAGTCCGGGTATCCACTGTAATCAAGGGATTGCACGCCGATAAAGATCGCATCGGCATTTCGTGATTCTGCAAAACTTGTGGCGATAGACAGAAGATTGGCATTCCTGAAAGGAACGTAGGTGTTTGGAATACCTGCGCGGGACTGATCGTATTCTTCTACCTCTATTGACCGATCGGTCAGGCTTGAATCTCCGAACTGGGAAAGGTAACCGAGGCTGACCTCGATCAACTCCTTAACTTCCAGCAGTTTTGCAATAGTTTTTGCTGACTGGAGTTCACGGCGCTCCGTCCTCTGACCATAATTCACATGCAGGGCATTGATCTCGTAACCCTGGTCTTTTGCAACGTACGCAAGCGTGGTGGAATCCATGCCGCCTGACAACAGACATATCGCTTTCATTAAGGGACACCGATTATTTTATGAAGCTGGACCTGGAACCTGACGGGCAGGTTATTTTCAAGGATATAGCACGCAGTTTCATGGTAGTCTGATCCTGCAACCGGCGAGAAAAAGATCTCCCCACGAATCGGGTACTGCTGAATTATCTCTTCGGCATACAGGCAGTCTTCCCGGTTACCGACAACAAATTTCACACTATCTCCTGATGAGATTTTTTTGAGAAGCAAAAGATTGCTCTGTTCACCGGACGACGGGCACTTTACATCCATACAAATGGTTGCATTATCCTGAACCGGGCCAAAATCAACTGTACCGTTGGTTTCAATTTCGATTGAATATCCAATTCTGCTAAGCCGGGAGAGTAGCGTTCGAAGATCAGATAGTTGGAGGAGTGGTTCACCACCGGTGATACATACATCCCGGCACCCGGTCTCACCCACCTGCCGAATGATCTCTTCATCGTCTGATTCAAGTCCCCTATCATGAGAGTGGGGCGTATCGCACCAGCGACAATTCAGGTTACACCCTGCAAGCCGGATAAACACAGCAGGTTTTCCCTGGTTTCTTCCCTCCCCTTGGAGGCTTTTAAAAATTTCAATAATTTTCATTAGAAATCTCAGCAAAACAGGTCGGAGATTCCCAGACCCTGATTTTTACTACAACGGCATCAAGGCCGATTGCTCTGCACTCCGAATTGATCTGTGCCGAAATGACATCTGCAAGCATCTCACTGGTCGGATCTCCCGGCGTCCTGATAACCGGCTGGAACTGTTCGAGGCAGGTGGCCATCGGGTCCTGTTCATTCAGGATCACCTGGTGATCATAGCGTTCTATCGTCTCACGGATCAGATTATAGTCTGCAAGGATCCCGGTGACTTTGTCGACAGAACCACGGACCCAGACTTCCACCTTCCAGCGGTGACCATGGAGGTTTGCACACTTACCATTATAATGGAGCAAACGGTGACTGGCATCGAAATACGCGTTCTTGTAAATCCGGGAATTCATCATATCAACTATGCAGGACGGGGATATAATATTATTATCAATAGAGACTAACACATACAGGCAAGCGGGAACAATTGCACAATATATAAATTTGTTCCGCGCGTTCGTATATATCTCAGTGAGATATGTATGCATCCATAAAAACCAGATTTCCGAGGGTATTTAATGGGACAGGGTAAATTTGCAGCGAGAAAACTCACTCGCGACTCAAAAAAATTCAGGTGGAGTGACCCCACCTATGCACGACGTCAGGATCAGCTGGACCTCAAATCCGACCCCTTACAGGGAGCGCCTCAGGGGCGCGGGATCGTCCTTGAGAAAATTGGAGTTGAGGCAAAACAGCCAAACTCAGCGATTCGGAAATGTGTCCGTGTTCAGCTCATCAAGAATGGACGTCAGGTAACCGCATTTGCGGTTGGCGATGGCGCAATCAACTTCATCGATGAACATGATGAGGTCGAGATCGAGGGTATCGGCGGCAGACTCGGGCGTTCAATGGGAGATATCCCGGGGGTCCGGTATGTTGTTACCAAGGTCAATAACGTCTGCCTCCATGAAATGGTAATTGGCAGAAAGGAGAAACCACGCAGGTGATTTTTGTGGCAGAGAACGAGAAAAAAGAGACGAGGAAACTGCTCTTTAACCAGTGGGATATGAGCGAAGTTCAGATTAATGACCCGGCCCTTGTGCGGTATATCAACCTCCATTCCATGATAGTACCCCATTCGTGCGGGAAATTTACCCGCCAGGAGTTCAACAAGGCAAACATGCTGATTGTCGAGCGACTGATCAACCGTCTTATGAAATCGTCGAAGAACACGGGGAAAAAGACCCTTGCAATTCGAATTGTTACGGATGCATTCAATATCATCAATAAGAAGACCAAGAAGAACCCGGTTCAGGTCCTTGTGGAAGCGGTAACCAATACGGGTCAGAGAGAAGAAACGGTCCGGCTTAAATATGGTGGTATTAATGTACCGAAATCGGTCGACACTGCACCACTCCGCCGCGTCAATACATCCATGTTCTTCATATCCGAAGCAGTCTACAAGAGCTCCCAGAGCAGCAAGAAATCCGCCAGTGCAGCTCTTGCTGATGAACTAATCGCGGCATCAAAGGGCGATGTAAAGACATATTCTGTGAACAAAAAAGAAGAACGTGAACGGATCGCAAAGTCCGCACGCTAATTATTACAATCTCTTTTTAAAGGTGTTTTTTAATGGCTCGTGGCAAAAAAATGGTTGAGCGCGTAATGGAGCTCATGAACGAACCGGTCCACATCCGGAATATCGGTATTGTAGCACATATAGACCATGGCAAAACGACCCTTTCCGATAACCTTCTTGCAGGAGCAGGTATTATCAGCGAGGAACTTGCAGGTAAACAACTCTTCATGGATTCTGACGAGGAAGAGCAGGCACGTGGGATCACCATCGATGCCAGCAATGTCTCGATGGTCCACGAATATGATGGTCAGGAATTCCTGATCAATATGATCGATACCCCCGGACACGTGGACTTCGGTGGCGACGTTACCCGTGCCATGCGGGCTGTTGATGGGGCAGTCGTCCTTGTCGATGCGGTTGAAGGGACTATGCCTCAGACAGAGACAGTCCTTCGTCAGGCATTAAAGGAACAGGTCCGTCCCATTCTTTTTATCAATAAAGTCGATCGGCTGATCAATGAACTCAAGGTTGATGAGATGGAGATGCAAATCCGTCTCGGGAAAGTCATTGATAAAGTCAATAAGCTGATCAAGGGCATGAACGAGGAGAGTTATAACAATGGCTGGAAACTTGATGCATCATTAGGGACAGTGGCATTCGGTTCTGCACTCTATAACTGGGCAGTATCAGCACCCTACATGAAAAAAAGTGGCGTCTCGTTCAAAGAGGTCTATGACAAGTGCCGGGCAGGAGATATGAAGAGTCTTGCACAGAGAAGTCCACTCTCTGAAGTGTTACTTGATATGGTTGTCACGCACCTGCCGAATCCAAAGGACGCACAGAAGCGTCGTATCGGTGTGATCTGGCATGGTGACAAGGAGAGCCCTGAAGGAAAAGCCATGCTTACCTGTGATCCCACCGGACCTGTCGCCATGATGGTCACCGATATCTCGTTCGATCCTCATGCAGGTGAAGTCGCTACCGGGAGGTTATTCTCCGGTAAAATGAAGCGCGGCGACGAAGTGTATGTCATGGGGACTGCCGGAAAATCAAACCGTCTCCAGCAGGTTGGCATTTTCATGGGACCGAAGAGGGTCGAAGTAGATGATCTTTTCTGCGGAAATATTGCAGCAGTTACAGGTCTTAAGGACGCAATAGTCGGCTCGACCATTACATCCCTGATGAATATGACACCCTTCGAATCACTGAAACATTACAGTGAGCCGGTCATGACCGTTGCGGTAGAAGCAAAGAATATGAAAGACCTGCCGAAACTGGTTGAAGTGCTCCGCCAGGTGGGAAAAGAAGACCCGACCCTTCAGGTTGCCATTAACGAGGAGACCGGAGAGCACCTCATTGCAGGGATGGGTGAACTTCATCTCGAGATTGTCACGGGCCGTATCAAGCGTGACAAGGGTGTGGAAATTGTCACATCCGAACCGATTGTCGTGTATCGTGAGACTGCGGTCCAGAAGGCCGGTCCGGTCGAAGGAAAATCGCCGAACCGCCACAACAGGTTCTACCTTGTGCTTGAACCATTAGCTGACGAAGTTGTTGCCCTGATCAGGAATGGGGAGGTCTCAATGAACCAGACCGCTCTCGAAAGGAGAGATGTCCTTGTCAAGGCAGGAATGGGGAAAGATGAGGCCAAGAGTATCAAGGATATTCAGGGTACCAACATGCTCATCGACATGACGAAAGGTATCCAGTACCTGAACGAAACGATGGAATTGATCATTGAAGGCCTTCATGAAGCCCTCGCCGGGGGACCACTGGCGGACGAACCGGTTCAGAACCTGAAAATCAGTCTTGTCGATGTCAAACTCCACGAGGACGCAATTCACCGCGGACCTGCACAGGTGATCCCTGCAGTCCGTGGTGCAGTGAAAGCCGGACTTCTGATGGCCGGGGACTCGCTCCTTGAACCTGTCCAGAAGATCCAGATTACGGTTCCGACTGACCAGATGGGAAATGCGACATCTCAGATACAGGGTCGCCGTGGAACCATCTTCGATATCATGAGCGAAGGCGATACCATCACGGTGGTTGGCAAGGCTCCTGTAGCAGAGCTATTCGGATTTGCCGGGGATATTCGCTCAGCCACTGAAGGTCGTGCGATGTGGAGTACGGAATTTATCGGTTTTGAACTTGTCCCCAATAACCTGATCAAGGAAGTAGTCCTTGCTATCAGGAAGCGGAAGGGATTGAAAGAAACGGTCCCAACACCCGCAGATTACCTCGCATAAGGTAATCTCCGCACCTTTTTCTAGATTATTGCAGGGAGGGGTAGTTCCCGTTAAATAGTGGTGGATTATACACCATTTAATTTATTATCTCCGTATTGGATAAGAAAGGTATGAGAGCCCGTTGTACAAGAACTGGCAAAAATTTTTATACCTTTACCAATAGAGGTTAAATCTGAATTTTTACGAAAAAATAAATGATTTACGAAGAGGAATACAATATGTGGAAGAAGACTAACTTACCATTTGTGATTATTGGAATCATCTGTATTGCGGTTCTCGTTTCTGGTTGTACCGGGACTACCGGGCAGTCGAAGAGCAGCATCCCACCAGTATCGGGTGGTTCGTCAAAGACCCCTGAACTTATTATTCCGACATCGGTTCCCGGCTTTACCCAGGCACTGAAATACGATCATGAACAGGCGATGTACCAGGACGAGGAATACCTCTCAGAAGGTCTCTATAAGCCTGAATTGAACAGTACCAATGAAGGAAATGTTGCATACCTTGCCATCATTGTTGATAAATTTGTGAATAGTACTGCAGCCGCGACATTTTACGATGAAATTAACGGAACCCCCGTGACTGCATCAGGATATTCCGGGAAATATAACTACGAACCTGGTACCGGTATGGCATCTGTGGTATTTTTACATTCTGATTTAATAATAGGGAGTTCTGCACAGGCCCCTGACAATACGACAGTACTGGATGAGAAACTTCTCCGGAGTGCTGCAATAACAGGAACGGATGCAGCCTTCAGGAACCTTTAGACTTCTTCCGATGGATATCTGGGATTTTATTCCCCATTTCTCCTCGTCCTTTTTTATATGTCAGCGAATTACCAGAATACGGTTGTCCTGACAGGGTGAACATATCGTGAGCAAGGCAAGGCGATCTGGCAACGTTCCGGAAATCCGGTTTTTGATCCGCTGACATATACTCAGGGTTGTCAAAAAATTCGGGTACACCCAGGTTCTGGATCATTGATGTTGAGGCCCTCCAACATTGTAAAATGAGACCTCATTACTTTTGGCAGGATTTCCGCCACCGTTTAAAAAACTCAAAACAGCTTGACGATATCCTGTTTCATTTCAGGATAATAACGGAATCAAAAACCTAGACAATAAACACCGTGCAAACCTAAAGTTTCATTCAGCGGTGCGGGATATTGAAAATTACTATTTTTGCTGAAAATGAAAAAAAAATTAGATATAGGGTATCCGGAGTCCCTTGCCGACACCGAATGTCTTCCTCTCTTCGACGGTCTTCTGGTTCTTGCCGATCTTTTCGTTTGCCAGCTTTGTGACAAGTTCAAGACCTGGTTTCACCGAGTCGATTGCCTTCGTTTCGAAGCATCCGGCTGCGACTGACTTTGCCCAGATATCATCTCCCTTCTTTGTCCTTACAAAGACCGTGCTCCAGCCATCGGGGCTGCCAACGGAGCCAGTGGACACATCAGCGAGATTTGCGACGTAGTCAAGACACACGTGGCATCCTGGCTGCTCGTACTTGTGGGTAACCTTGAGTGGCAGTGGAACGACTGCACCACGCTCGCTCATGAATGTGAACTTACCCTTCCCGATCTCCATCTTCGCAACGGACTCGAGCTTCATTGCGGCATGGTCTTCAGCCAGCTGCACGATGCTCTGGTATGGGAAGTTCTCCATGCAGAAGATACCGATTGCAAGTGCAATCTTGTCACCAACGTCACGGAGGCCGATTGGATACAACTGGCCTTTACGGACTGCCTGCATCTGGCACGGTGTGCCGACGATACCGACCTTGTCGAGACCATAGCTGCGGGTCGCTTCCTTGATGAGTGATACGTTCGGGCTGATGTTGTACTTGGTCCCGCGGGCTGCAAGGAGTTCCTCAACCGTTGTTGCGACAATGGGTTTTGGTTTCCATGGCAGTTCGCCAGGTCCGGCAACAATTGCCCCGTCAATGATTCCTGTTTCGAGTGCATATGCGAACAGGGTGGTAACGATACCCCCGTCCTGTGCTCCCGCGAGGATCGCCTTGTCGGTGCTCCGTGCTGAAACGCATGATTTGTATTTACCGAGTTCTGCTCCCATTTTTGTCACCTCACTTCATCACCGTATCAATGAGTTCGCTTATGCTCTCGAACTCAGATACCACGTCGAAGCTGAACCAGCTTCTCGGGCACTGGTTGTAGCATGCGCCACACTTGATGCAGAGGTCTCTTGTTCCCTGGGGCTTTCCAAACTCATGGGTGATTGCACGGACAGGACATGCAGCTGCGCAGCTCCCGCATCCCATGCAGAGACCCTGGTCGATCACTTCGGTCATCAGGTCGCAGAAGCACGCGCTCGTTCCCTTCTGTGCCGCCATCATCAGCGGCTTGAGGTAATTGGTTGCGAGTGCTTTCTGTTCCGGTGAGCCCTTCAGGAGCAGGTATGCCATTATACAGACATTCCTGATCATCTGGGGAGTCGGAGCGCATCCGGGGATATATACATCAACCTTGATGAGGTCCCCGATTGGCAGGAAAGCTTCGTGCTGCGGCTGGTTCTGTTGTCCGCCGCGGCAGAACCTTGTGATATTGCCATAACTGGCGCATCCGCCGACGGCTACCACAATTGCTGCCTTTTCTCTCGTCTGTTTAATCTCTTCAACTGAAAGTTTGTCATTAATGCAGACTGAACCCTCAACGAGCGCAACATCCATTTTTGGGATGTGACGAACATCTGCAAGCGTCAGACCGTATACGAGGTCTGCGTACTTGTCCAGAATTGTCAAGAGTCCACCGTAGTTATCTGCTAAAGACACAAGACAGCCAGTACATCCACTCATGTGCACATGGCCCACTGTAATCTTGTCTACCACAGGCTTAACCTCCTTCTTACTTGTTTCTGCCTTTGCTACGTCAGCTGGTTTCTGCTGATCGTTTTTCTTGAAGACACTTGATAGAAGTCCCATAATTTACCCCTACTATTTCTAACACAATCCGAATAGTTTTCGGAATCGCCTTTGTTACTTCATCAGAGAGCCCGATTTCAAACTCCGGGCTTGAAACACGTTTAGGTTGACACCCAATCACCGTGATATTAATATCATCTTTCAGGCGATGGAGTGGTTCAGTCAGGTCCCAGGAATGTGCATCACGATACGATCCCGGTGGCAGATCCTCAACCTTAAGCTTGGTTATTGAACCAGGTTCTGCGCCGAAATCGACAGTATCGATAATTACAAGTTGCCTGGTCACTTCCGGATCAAGGAGCGTAAAAACAAAATGCGGGCCTCCAAGGCCTGCATCAATTATTGTTACATTGTCGGGAAGTGTAAGTTTCTGCATCTCTTCAATCACTGCCGGTCCGAATCCATCATCTGCGAACAGGGGGTTTCCACACCCTGCAATCACGATCTCTGAGAACAACATGTGTGTTACACTCACTGCATGAGTTTCTGGGCTACTAGCTTGTTGTCTTCATCGATCACAATCATGTGGGTAGCACATGACACACAGGGGTCATACCCACGAAC
>Ga0114951_10004843_pt1 | contig 12769 bp, 16 predicted proteins | sample AM7aDNAmetaG_FD_88677 | JGI IMG/M metagenome (GOLD analysis project Ga0114951, IMG submission 88677) | Freshwater microbial communities from Finland to study Microbial Dark Matter (Phase II) - AM7a DNA metaG | ecosystem: Environmental > Aquatic > Freshwater > Lake | place: Finland: Lake Alinen... | reverse complement strand
GCAGTCTCTAGTAAGAATCATGAGAGACCCTCAAACGGAAATCAACAAGAGACGTTCCAAGATGGTTGACATTCTAGATAGTCAACTCAATTCAGGATGGATAGCAAAGACAAATTCCGTGAGCAATCCGACATCTCTCTACAAATCAGGACAAGGCCAAGTAGTCTTCATTAAGCCAGAGGCACAAATGACCGACGTGCAAAGGCTACAAGCTCCAGGTATTGACCCTTCTATGTTCCAGTTAGAAGCTGAATTCGAGAAAGACCTTTTCGAAATCATTGGTGTAAGCCCTGAAAACGTGGGTATGGCTGAGAATGATAAGATCGAAAGTGCTGGGATTCTTGCTAAAATGCGACAAGCTGCCGGATGGGTTCCATTACAAGACGTATTCGATGGATTGAGAGAATCGCAAAAGCTTCTAGGTAGAAAGGTCCTAAAACTCATTCAACTCAACTATTCTCCTGAAAAGATCAAGATGATCACCAAGAAAGAGGTGACCGAAGAATTCTATAGCAAAGTATTTTCACAATATGATGTGGCCGTAGAAGAGGGTGTTCTTACTGATACACAGAAACAAACGCAATTCGTTCAACTTGCAGCTCTCAAAATGATGGGTGTTCCTGTATCTGATGAGGAACTGGTTAGAAATAGCAGTCTACACGATAAGAAACCTATGGCTGAGAGATTTAAGGCTCAGGCAGAAGCTGCACAACAACAAGAACAGATGCAAACAAAACTTGCTATGGAGCAACAGGCCATTATAAGCGAATCAGCTCATGCAAAGGCTCAATCCGATCAAGCCCTAGCAGCTGAAAGAATGGAAAAAATCCACCTCGATCAAGCTTTGAATGCTGAACGCATTAGCAGAGCAGAGGAAGATAGAACAGCAGGAGTACTAAACCTTGTTAAAGCACTTAAAGAACTTGATACTATGGATATCGAACTTATTCAGAAGAAGTTAGAGATCCTAAACAGTATGGAAATGAGCCAAAAACAAAAAGAAGATGTAAATACTTCTCAAAAACAACAAGAAAGTGTCAGTCAGAGCGCCAACCCAATGCAATAATTCGCAAAATAAAAACATCAATATTAACAATTTAAATGCTCTTCATGTAAAATAACATTTTAAGTTATGTACAACGGGAGGTCATATGATTTTGTTTGATGGATTTTCTTATTCAAATCCTGATTCATATAGTAGGCAACTAGATAAACAAGTTAGTAATCAAGAACGGCCTTATGGGTACGACACGCCTCCCCCTTCGGCTGATACTCATGATTTTAATCAATCTAGATTAGAAACAGATGTTGAGTATACACCAAAAAAGAAGCGTAAATAAAGGAGAGATTATGAAGCATAAAGAAGTGCCTCACTCTAAAAATGAAGTAGAAAAGCCATCCGTTCCAAAACAAGGCAGTTTAGAACCTGGAATGGGTATGCATGAATTTAAGAAAGAAGCTGATCCGATTGCTTATGGCCAAGCCTCTGGTCCTGGCTGTAAATCAGACAGTAATAAAATTCATTCTCAAATGAAACAATACCATTGGGATTAAGCTATGCAAGAAATAGGTGAATCACGCGAGCAATGGGGTAGAGACGTACTAGAAATGGTAGAAGACTTTGCCAATAACATGAAAAGCGAAGTGAAGCCTTTTTATATAGTCTATGCCTGTAAGTCAGATAAAAGCAACCAAAACGTCTTTAGACAGTCTATGAAGGCCTATTATAGTAGACCTCCAAAGCTGTTAGGTGTCTTGGTTTGGTATGTAAATCATCCCTTGGGCGAGTTTAGGTTTGTTCCTGAGCTCTCATTCCCTCCGGATGTGCCTTTAGACCCTCACTTGTTATCAGATAAAGCGTACGACGCGTTTGATACTGTGTCTTCTAAAGGGAGAGAAGTTGGTGTTTTGTTGTCCTAGAAATGGGCGTTATTAAACCGCCGCCAGGTTAAGGATAGAAATGTTTGATATAGATATGAAGAATTTATCGGGCGAAGATTTCGGTCCGGTCGCCGCGGATCAAGTAGTAGATACGAACTCTTATAGCCAAGAGACATCGGAGTATCCTGTTCAGAAAGAGCTATTAGATCAACCTGTAAAGGAAGAAAAAGCAGCTCCTGAGCAAGTTAACAATCCACAAGCGGAAAATTTCCGCGCGTTTCGCGAAGAAGTCGATCGAATGAAGGCAGAAAGGGAAGCAGAGAAACGAGAGTTTCAATTGCAACTTGAAATGATGCGAGCCAACAATGCGCAAAATCAACAACCACCCAAACCAGAGAGAAAGTTTCTGGATGGAATGGATGAGAATGATATTCCAAGCGTTTCAGACCTACGTAAAGAATGGTCAGAGCGTGAGGCTGCGTATACATCACGGATCGAAGAGTTACAGGTTGCACAACAACATCCCGACTATGCCGAGGTAATAGAAAAGTACGCTGTGCCATTGGTGCAGCAAAAACCACATCTCGCCGAGGGTCTCATGGGCGCAAGGAACAAAGCATTGTTCGCTTACGAACTTGGGAAAATGGCTCAGCAGATGCAGCAAAGTACTCCTGCTATTCCTCAGAAAAGCGAAACGGCTCAAAGGATTGTAGAGAACTCCAAGAAGCCAGGGACATTGTCTCAGGCTGGAGGGCAAGGTGCTCTCAGTAAGGCGGACTATTTCGCTTCTATGTCGGATCAAGAGTTTATGCGCATGGCTACCAAAAACCTCGAGGGGATCTAATTATGAGATTTAAAAGATGGCAATCACAACCCTCACTCAATTGCCTCCGGAAGTACGGACCTATTTCGATAGACTTCTACTAACGCTGGCAAGACCGTATTTTATATACGATCTTTTCGCTCAAAAGAGGCAAATTCCTCTCAATTCGGGCGATCAATTGGTTTTCCGTAGGTATGGCACGCTAAATGTTGGTGTGGGTAAATTTTCTCTAATTGACTTGGAACTCCTCGCTGCTTAAAGCAGAAGGACAACAAGGCCGAACTTTTTTATGGACCTTTTTTATTAAGGACTTTGATACGATGATGACAATCCTCTCTAATAACAACAAACTCATCAGGAATACGATGGTAAGTGCGGATTTTAGGAAATGTTTTCCTAAATTCAATCGCAATTTCCAGATGTTCTTTTTTATTGATGAGATAGGGGCGAAGAAGAGGAAGCAATTCGTCAAGATTTTCTCTATCAACAAACCATTCATGCCGAATTTTCCAAGTGCTGTCTTCTTTTTTTCTAGAGTATTGAAAACCTCCGTAAGTTTTATAGAGATAATCAATCAGTGGCTTAAAAGTATTCATCACAAAAAGACGAAGTGTATGGGATTTGCCACCAGGTCTTTGAATGTAGAAACAACCTTCTCCGTCAATGATTCCTGCAAGATAGGCCAATTGAGTATCAGTCCATTTCATAAAAACTCCTTATTTACAACCAACTCTAACATGTTGGCGACTAAATGTAAAGAAGACGGTGAACGACTAAGTGAGAAAACCTCGAAAGAGGAAGCGATAGTCTGATCTACATGGAAACATGTAGAGGGAGATCCGAAGAGGTTTCCCCGCCCGGGTACAGGGTCTAAAGTAACAGAGCGAACAGCTGCTACAGTACCATTAACAGATGGACAAACTCCTCCAGGAGACCAATTAAATGTAACTGACTTTAAAGCACAAATCCAGTGGTATGGATCGTTCTGTACAATTACAGATCAGGTTCAATACGTAGTTCAGGACCGTGTTTTAAACGAAGCAACTAAAGTTTTGAGTTTACAATTAGGTTTGACAATTGACACTTTAATTCGCGATATGATGGTGTCCACAGCGTCAACTATCCTTTGCTCAAACGGATTGAATGGAAATACTCCTACAGAAATCACCGATGCGGATATTCAAATTGCCGTAATAGCCCTTAGACAAGGTAATGCGCGTCTAATGACTAATCCATTACCTGGTGAAAATAAATTTGGAACAGCTCCCGTACGTAGTTCTTACTGGGGATTCATGTCGGTAGATATGCAAGCAGACCTTGAGGCTGTCTCTAGCTTCATTTCTGCAGCCAACTATCCTAACCCAATGAATGCTCTAGAAGCAGAATGGGGATCGACACGAAACATTCGCTGGTTACTCAACACTAACGGATATAGCAATGGAGCTTCTCCAAACGTCTATTCATCCTTTGTTATGGGTCAAGAAGCCTATGGTGTCGTTCGTCTAGGTGCTAAAGAAGCTGAGTTTATCGTTAAGCCTCTAGGAGCTTCCGGTACAGCCGATCCATTAAATCAGCGTGGTACCGTAGGATACAAGTACCCATTCGCTACAAGGATATTGAACGACAATTGGATCACAAGACTAACGTCAACACTATAAGGAGGTTGTTATGGCTATTGTCAAAATCGGTACTTATACCGCTACAGGCTCGGCATTCAACCTTAACTTAGGGTTTTTTCCAAGCTATTTTAGATTAGTGAATCAAACGAAGTTAGCTGCTCAATCAGGAGTGGCCATCTCTGAAAAGTGGAGTTTCCAGCCGAATGCATATGCAAATATTGCAACGTTCGCAGTTGGTATCCCTACATATTCTGTAATTACCACTAATGGATTTACTCCTTATGGGCCCGTTTATGGTACGGAATTTGTTCCATTGACTGGACTGCCTCCAGCAGCAAAAAACACTAATTTAACCATTACTGGGATCAGCAAAGCAGCCAATGCAAGCATCACTGCGACGCATGCGTTTACTGCAGCTGATGTGGGAGTGACTACAGTTACTTTCCATGGAGTCGTTGGGATGACACAGATTAACACTCTTAGTGGATTGATCCAGTCTGTAAATTCCACAACTGACTTTACAGTAAATATTAACACGACCAATTTTACTACTTATGGAAGCGGTGGGATTGCAAACGTGATTACGGGTGTTCCTCCAACTACTCAGTACGGTTTTCAGGTGACAAATACACCTCTTTACAATACTTCGTTCTTGGGACTTACTGTAGGGTCTAGCGTATGCGGATCTGCAAGCGATGTGCTTTATTATCAAGCTATTCTTGATGTAGATTTCACAAGCGCGTAATATAGGATTTGGAGGCTACATCGCCTTCATATCCTGTCTTTTTGAGTTTACTCAAGGCCCGTCTCCATACGGGCTACAAGACAAGCGGATACCCCAAGGAAACGGTTCTCCTTGGGGTCCATCCGTTTTAGGATATATATGACTTCCAATGCAGTTCCTCCCTCAGTAACTCCTCCTTCTCCTAATGAATGGCCATCAACTGTTTATTATATATCGGGGATTACTAGAGATTCCGTTGCAACCATTACATGTGATAGTCACCCTTTTACTTCAGAAGATGAAGGAATAACTTCCGTCATGTTTAAACAAGTAAGAGGAATGCTTCCAATTAATGGAATTCCAGGTCTAATACAGAAAATTATCGATTTAGACAATTTTACTGTAAATATTAATACAACAAACTTCCCAAATTATACAGGAAGTGGTGTAATAATAATTATTACAGGACAACCACCGGTACAACGGCAAGGGTTCCAATATTATAACACTCCATTTCAAAACATAGTTTAGGTGATTATATGGCAAAACAACAAAGTCAGTTTAAGGACGCTTCGTCTGAAGTGATTCAAGAAAATATTCTAAAACAGAATCCAGATGGTTTACCAGATGTTTCTACAGGTTTAGTAATTTCAAATGAAATTCCAGATTATAGAAAGGGAGTATTTCTAAATGGAAGAGACCCAGGCGTTTCTTTAGAATTTCATTATCACAGTAAAACTCACCCATTAAAACATTATACTTTGCATCATGGCCAAGAAGTAGATCTTCCAGTAGAAGTAATTGATCATCTTGAGAATTGCTCTGAAAATGTTTACGCATACAAACCAGGATATTCAGGTCATCCGGAGATGTATGTAAAATCTAAAAAGTATATATTCCAAGTTAAAGCGTCTAAAAAACAATATGCAGCCTAAGGTTAATTATGACATGGACATTACTTGATATAAGAAATAAGGTTAGACAGGTCACAGGAAGGCCGAGTACGGATCAAATATCCGATGCTGATTTAAATACTTATATCAATAATTACTATGTCTATACGATGCCTTTCGAGTTAAAGGAGCAGATTCAAAATAAATTTCTAACCTTTAACACGACTCCAGGCATTGACGTTTACTCTTTTCCTTCTGGGTACTTTACGGACAGTCCAGGCGCTTACGCAGATGGCTTCCCCTTGGTATTTTACCAAGACCCAGATATCTTTTTCCAAGATTGGCCTCAACAATATGCAGTAGATAATATAGCAACAGGTGACGGGATTACCAATAATTTTAGTGGAGGGTTACAAAGCCCTCCTCTTATTATAGGGACCTTGTTTATTACCTCTGATGATACTACAGGACTTCAGTATCAACTTACAGATGATGGAGCCGGTGGTCTTGTTGGAAACGGATCAGGTTCGATCAATTATCTAACCGGCGCCTATACTAACGTAACATTTACCGCCCCTCCAGCATCTTCAGCGGTAATCTACGCTAAATATCAAGGCTATTCAGGAAATAGGCCTCAAGGTGTTTTATTCTTTCAGAATACTTTTACCATGCGTCCTGTGCCTGATCAATCCTACGCCATACTCATGCAAGGGTTTATACAGCCAACTACTCTATCTAATGATACCGACCTGCCTACTCAACCAGAATGGGGACAACTCATTGCTTACGGAGCCTCTTTAGATATCTTTGCAGACAGTGGAGACGTAGAGAATTACGCCAGGTATGAGCCAATCTTTAAAAGATACGAAAACGTGGCCTTAGGTAGGTCTATACAACAATATACCCAAGAACAAAGCGTACCACGCTTCTAGGAGGAAAATGGCTTATAGTGCAAACATTCCACAGCCAGCAGATAACATAAGCGCAAGTCAAAGTGACTTGTTAAACAATTTTCAGGCTTTAAAAACGTATTTTGCTTTAGATCACAACACTTGGGACGCTACAAACGCAGGACTTCATAAACAAGTCACAATACCTAATAACTCTGGAGCTGATCCAGGAGCAGCAGGTACGACAGGGGTTTATTATGCTAAAACAGTATCTGGGGTGGTTTCTCCATACTTCCAAAACGCTGTTGGCGCGAGTGTACTTTGGAGAAGTGCTTCTGGAAATGGTTTAGTTACACAAACCACAGGAGGAACCCCAAGTGCAGGAACGATGACTCTTCCTAATGGTGTTATCATGAAATGGGGGTATGTTGCAGGAGCTAAAAATGGTACAGTAATTAGTTTTTCTTCAGCATTTCCAAGTAATTGTTTCAGTGTTCAAATCACAGGACAAAGAAATAGTGTAAATGCTCAAGGTTATTGGGTACAAGATGGTACTTTGACAAGATTCGGATTCACTTTGATTTCTCAAATTAATGATAGTATAGGCGGACTCTATTATTGGGCTATAGGTAATTAATGGCTGAGATGCAACCCTTCCTTATTTCTGAATTTAAGACCGGTATTTTCAATTACCTTGAACCTTGGGTACGTCCTCAAGACGCGTTCGATCCCCTCGAGAACGCATATATTTATCGAGGGCAAATTCAGAAACGTTCTGGCTATTCAGTATTTGGCCGGATGACTTACCAGGATACGATAGTCAATGGTAATGGAGGGGCTGCATATGGTGGCACTTTACAAACAATTCCCATCAGTCCAGGTTCTTTCCATCCGACAAATGGTACAGAGTCTTTTACTGACAATGGTTTGGGTACTCTTACAGGCAGTGCTGGAGGCACAGGGAGTATCAACTATACCACTGGAGTTTGGAGCCTCAATTTTAATGCTGCGGTGGCCTCAGGAGTTCTAATCACGGCTTCTTATATACCGCAAACTATGGTTGGTCGCCCTATTATGGGGATAAAGACATGGACGAATGAAGTAACAGGTCTTCAGACTCTCATTGTTTGCGATACTCGACGAGCAATGGTATACAACACGGTAAGCTCCACTTTTGTCCCATTGAATTCTTTTTCACAAACTCTTGCTTCAAACGGAACAACTACAGCTATTACTTTTAACACTGGATTTGTAGCATCAGCTCCTTATGCTAGCAGCCTATCACCTTTCAGTGTTTCGATTACCTCAGGAGTGGACGTTATTAACGATAATGGCGCCGGTGTATTTTTACATAATGGAAACGCCCTTCCTGATGGTACAAATTTCAATGCTGCAACTGTTAATTATGCAACTGGAGTTATATCGATTACTTATGCCGTGGCACCTGCGACTACTGTTCAAACAGTTATCACAGCAACTCTAACCGGCGATTACTTTACAGGAAACTTTAGTAAATTTTTTAACAGTACGAATTGGAATGAGCTTCTATACCTTACCAATAACTCAGACCCAATAACCGTTTACGACGGATCTACATTTCCAGGCACTCTAAGCAGACCTCCCTTTTCCATTACTTTAGCCAACGTAGGCACATTCACCAATAATATTGGGTCATGCCTCGATGTGGATATATATAAAAACCGTCTGATCGTGCAGTATCCAACGGTGATTAACGCTGGAACTGCACAGAATGGTCCTTATCCCCAGTCGTTTTTCTGGAGCCAACAGAATGTACCCACTAACTTAGCAGCTGATGTTTCTGGAAATGGTGGAGCCTTGGAAGCGGCAACCAGTGACTCAATAGCCTCTTCTGAGTTTTTACGCGATCAAATGATCGTATTCTTTAAAAATACAACATGGATCTTTAGATACACTAATAACGACTTTTCCCCATTTCGTTGGGATCAGGTCAACAACACAAAATCAACAAATGCTCCTTATGGAACGATTGCTTACGATGAAAGAGTAACGGCCATGGGATCTAAGGGTCTTATTGCCTGCGATGGAGTCAACGTTCAGCGGTATGATATCTCAATCATCGATCAATTCATTACGATCAATCAAGAGTTTTTTGGCCAGTGCTTCGGCCAAAGATTCGACACACTTAACCAAAGTTGGATGCTCTTTCCTTCTGATAAATCTATCTCTGGAAGATCTGATAGTGCTCTTATATATAACTTTCTAGAGAATAGCTGGGCGATCTATAAAATGCCCATGTCATGCCTTGGATTATATTATGTGACAACTGATGCTACTTGGTCGGACTTTGCTGTTGGAGCTGAATTAGGCACTATATACCCAACTTGGGCATCTGCACAAATACCATGGGATAATTACCTGTTGCAACAACTGGCTCCTAATCTTTTGGGTGGAGACTTTAATGGATATGTCTATGTAATGAACGATGGGATAGTGGATAAACCGCAAGGAGTCTCAACAGATATTCCCGTAGATATAAAATCCGCTCGATGGAATCCCTTTACTCAAGTTGGCCAGAAGATTCAATTTGGTTGGCTAGATTTTTACTATACGATCGATCCCCTAAATCCTACAGGAACTCTTCAGTTATACTTTTATGCTAACAATTCAAGCGTGGTAGTTGCGCAAAAAACTCTCACATTGGACGGTTCGGCTACTTCAGATGTTGCATGGAAAAGGATTTACATCAACTGTATTGGCGAATTCCTTCAAATGGAATTGCAATCTAGTTCCCCAACTAATTTCAAGATTTTGGGTATGATCTTGTGGTGCAAACCTTCTGGAAGGCTCACACCATGAATCAAATAGCCGGAAATTTGCCTCCAAACACAATCGTACCAAGCAATTGGGACTTATTTATCCCATATCTTAACCGTCTTTATGAAGATATAGCCTTTAACGTAAACAATAAAGACGACGGTTATTATACCATGCCCATTACGAATACAGCACAAAATATACTGAACGTTCCAAACTTTGGGTCTTTTATCATTTGTGTTAGTGGTGAGACAACAGGGCTTCCAACGATTACCGCTAGTCTATGTAAAGCCTCCGATTCAGCTCCTGGAGTTATAAATGTTTTAGGCATTCAAGCAGGCACGTTAGCCCCTTGGGCAGCTTCCACTCTCACTATTTCATCTACAGCTAGTAACTTTCAGATTAAACATAGCGTGGCTGCAACCACAGGAAATTTCAATATAAGAATCATCGGAACGCAATAGGAGGTCACAATGGACCAAGCGACGATAGAGAAAAAGTTAGAAGCTCTAAGTGCTGTTCGTCTTAAGATACCTAGAATCATTCCACAAGAACTTATAGAGTCAGTCAAGGGAAGAACATTCACGTCTGATCAATTCTACCAATACCAAGAAGCTCAGCTTAAGAACCCTTTCAATCATCTTTACGTTTTCATTGATGAAGTTCGCAAAATACATGGATACCTTTGGGCGGAAGTCAACTCATTGGACAACACCTTATTTATCAATACATTTTCTATCTCTAAAGAATATTGGGATAAAGGGCAAGCCATAAATATGGCAAAAAAACTTATAGAAGAGATCGTAGATCAAACGAAATCACCGCGTGTCTTTTGGGTTACAACGAATGAAAAGTTCTTTCTAAAACATAATTTCAAACGATCTAAAAATGTTCTGATGGAGTATAATTTAGTTTAATAATGAAAATACAGTTATCCGGTTTTTCCGGTTAACTCAAATTGAGGTAGATATGGGTCAATCTAAAGGCGGATATCAGAAATTGGACGTAAATACTCCCGATGTTAACGCAGAGTTGCAACGTTTACTTGGTATCGGAGGACAAAATCAGCAACAAGCTGCTCAAGGATACCAGCAATTTCTTCCAGGTGGAGGAGGCGGTCAACCTATTATCCAGGCAGCACAAAATAGATTCAATCAGCAAACGGTCCCTTCGATTATGAATGCCTTTGGATCTGGGTTAAACTCCAAAAGCGGAAGCGCCCTGAATCAAGCCTTAGCAGCGGGAGCATCTAATCTAAATACAGATCTGGCCTCTCAACTTGCCGGCATGCAAATGCAAGCAGCTCAAGGGCTTGGTGGAATGGGTCAACAACAAACGGGTATGGCTACTCAAACACCTCAATTCGCTTACCAACAAAAGCAACTTCCTTTCTGGCAACAACTTGTTCTTGGAGGAGTAGGTGCAGGTGGTCAATTAGGTGGTGCTTATATGGGCATGCCAAGAATGCCGAATTTAGGGATTGGGCAACAAGGGCAAATGTAATGGCTAAGAAAAATTCATTCAATAAGCAATTCAAACCTGGTTATTTTCCAGACCAACATTGGGATGAAAGTGTACGAACGAATGGGCCAGAAGTATCCTCTCCTTCTCAAGTTAGAAAGAGACAAGGCGTCTCTATTGGTTCTCAAGTAGAGGCGAATCCTGGCATGGCAGGTAAGGCAGACTATTCAAGAAAGAGAGGTAAATAATGGTACAAGTACTTCCCGGAGTTCCTGGATTTGGAACACAACTCGCTCAGGCACTTGGACAAGCAGGGACTCAACTTGGTGCAGGCTATTTACAAGGTCAACAAAGCGCAAGAGAAGCAAAGCAAGCTGAAGGTGCATTCAGTGTTTTGAACAATCCAAATTCTACACCTCTACAGCAAATTCATGCTTTTACAGCTCTTCCCGAACAGTACAAGAAACACGCCGAACCTCTATGGCGGGCAATGATTGAGCCAAAGATGAAAAGCGCTGAAAGGATGAAGGAATATGAGGCACTTGGTTTGACAGGAGGTCAACAACCATTAGCAGGTCAACAACCAACAGTTGATCAACAAGGAATGATACCTCAACAAGCTGGACAACAGCAACAGTATGGAGCTCAGCAACCTATTCCAGGACAAGAACAAACTCCACAGCAACCTACGTCTAAATATGCGAATGAGATTCAATCTATAGATCAAGAAATTGCTCGTCTAACACCTCGTGTTGGATTAAAAACAAGAACAGACAATCCTTTAATAGCTGGAGAAGGTGCTAAGGCAGAAGCGCAAATACAAGAACTTAATGAAAAACGAAAACGATTACAGGTTTTAGAGGCAGAAGAAAGAAAAGAGCAAAGAGAAGTCAAAAGTGAAGAAAGAAAATATGGAACACAAATAAAATTAGAAAGAAGTAGATACAACACAAAAAAATTAGAAGAAATTGGCGAAGGATTAAGATCTATTGACAAACAAGAATCGACTTATAAAGAAATGGATGAGTTATTAAAAAATCCAAAAGAATTTCCAAATCAAATTTTAGCTTCTTTTTTTACAAGTCATGGAGAATTATCACCTACTGGGTATGCAGCACTTTCACCAACAGCCCAGAAATTTGTTTCTTTAGTAACCAGTAATTTTAATGGTGCTAAAGAACTTGTTGGAGGAAGACTAACCAACTTTGATATTGGTTTATTTCTACAAACTCTTCCTAATTTATTACAAAGTCAAGAAGGTAAAACATCTGTATTAAACAGGCTTAAAAAAGTAGCTAACGATTCAAAGAACTATTACGAATCAATTCAGAGTCAATACGATAAAGAAGGAGCTATTGAAAATTTAGACTTTTTTCAAGCCGAACGACGTGCTTTAAAAGGAGTTCAGGAAAGCAGAGCAAAAGAAGACAAAAAACAACCTTTAAGTGTTGAAAAATCTGATTTAGGAAAGTATGAAGGGAAAAGAGCTAGAGATGAAGATGGTAATATTGGATTTGTTCATAATGGACAGGTTATTTCTGAACAAGAATGGAATGAAGTAAAAAAAAAACAAATAATTAATGAAAAACCAATATCAAATGATCAGCAACAAGGGTTAGTTGATCAGACAGAGAAACCAGAAGAGTCTATAGATCAGGATAAAGAACTTCCAGCCGTTCAGG
>Ga0114951_10004841_pt1 | contig 12772 bp, 11 predicted proteins | sample AM7aDNAmetaG_FD_88677 | JGI IMG/M metagenome (GOLD analysis project Ga0114951, IMG submission 88677) | Freshwater microbial communities from Finland to study Microbial Dark Matter (Phase II) - AM7a DNA metaG | ecosystem: Environmental > Aquatic > Freshwater > Lake | place: Finland: Lake Alinen... | reverse complement strand
GAATCATCATTTGATAGACGAAGCGCACCGCGGGATCGGTCAGCGTTGCCAGAGGCATGATGAACTGCTTGACCTTTTCGGAATAGGTCTCATCGACATCGCGGCCGACCAGGAATTCGGTCTCCGGGAGGATGACCCCCATCGGCTGCAACGTGAGGGGTCCGACGGGAAACGAAATGTCCTGTGCCTGAGCAGTCCCCGCGGCGGTGCACCAGAGGCACAACGCCGATAATACCCCGGCCCACCAGGTTCTTCGCAATGAGATTATACTAAGCTTTGCGCGCATCCACCTTCCAGACAACGGATAGCTGAGTCGGTTAGGCAACTTTGCCAAAATTCTCACCGATTATCCAGCGTTTTCTTCCAGAAAGAAAAAATTGTTACTGGCCTGTGGCAATTTGCGCAGAAGTCGCGCGAACTTGCTCGCAACACCACGCATAGGTGAACGTTTGTCCCTTCGCGGCGTTTGCCGCTTCGTCACCTTGTCACTCTCGCCCAACTAGGTACGATGAGCACGAATCAGCCGTTCTGCACCGTTTTCAGGAGTTTGCATGAGCGCCAACCCCCCAACGCATCAGTCGGCCCTCCTCGCTGCGGCGCAGGCTCAGAGCGCATCGTCCACTCCCGCCACTGAAGCTGCCGCCATCGAAAAACTCAAAATCGCCCGCGAAGCATTACTTCATGAAATCCGCAAGGTGATCGTCGGCCAAACGGATGTCTTGGATCTTCTGCTCACGGCCATGTTTTCGCGCGGGCATTGCCTGCTCGTCGGCGTACCGGGTTTGGCCAAGACGCTCATGATTTCCACGCTGGCCCGCGTTCTTTCGCTGCGGTTCAACCGCATTCAGTTCACGCCTGACCTGATGCCGTCGGACATCACGGGCACCGACATCATTCAGGAAGACCCACAGACCGGTCACCGGGCATTCAATTTCGTCAAAGGCCCCATTTTCTCCAACCTATTACTGGCGGACGAAATCAACCGCACGCCGCCGAAGACGCAAGCGGCGCTACTCCAGGCCATGCAGGAATATCAGGTGACGGCATCGGGCAAGACGTACCCCCTTGAGCCCCCTTTCTTCGTACTGGCGACGCAAAACCCAGTGGAGCAGGAAGGCACCTATCCGCTTCCGGAAGCCCAGCTCGACCGTTTTATGTTCATGGTGAAGGTCGGGTATCCGCAGAAAGAGGATGAGCGCACGATCGTTAAGTCCACCACTTCTGAGATCTCACAGGATCTGAGCCCGATTCTCACGGCCAATGATATTCTCACCGTGCAGAAGATGGTGCGAAAAGTGCCGGTATCCGACCATATTGTGGACTATGCTGTCACCCTCACGCGCGCCACCCGACCGCACGAGAAGGATACTCCGGAATTCATCAACAACTGGCTGACGTGGGGGGCCGGTCCACGTGCGGCACAATACCTGGTGCTGGGGGCCAAGGCCCGGGCTATCACCCGCGGCCGGCTTAATGTGTCTGTCGAAGACATCAAACAGATGGCGAAACCCGTGCTCCGGCACCGCATCATCACCAACTTTAACGCAGATGCGGAAGGTGTGGATCCTGATACCATCATCGAAAAACTCCTTTCCGCCATCAAAGAACCGAGTGCTGAAGCGTACCGATAATCGACGGCTTTCCGGCCCTTCCCGCCTCACCTGCCTATAGTGGGCTCAAGTTTATTGCGCTACGTATCCGATCCACTACGATGGATTCTCATCGCGCTGCCATTTGGTATTTGACTGGCCTCAATCCGGAGCTATAAAGAATTCATGTGGAAGTGAGGCGTGGTATGTCAAACTATTCTGCGGCCCTCAAGCATGAAGCCAGCCCTCTGCCGGGCAAGAAGTTCTTCACGCTCAGTGAAGCGCGCCGGGCACTCCCACTCGTCAAGCGAATTGCTGCGGACATTCACGACGCACAAAGCCATCGGCTCCGCATTCACGCCGAGCTGTCGGCGGGGATGGCGGATCTGGCCCTTGGGGGGCACGAGGCCCTGCAACGCGAATTTGATGATGAGACCGATCACCTTGAATCGCTCGTTGCGGAGTTGGGGCTAATCGGGGTGGAACTGAAGGACCCCTCGCGGGTGCTTCTGGATTTCCCGGCGATGCATGAAGGCCGGGAGATTCTGCTGTGCTGGAAATCGGATGAAGAAAACATCGACTTCTGGCACGAGCTCGACGGCGGATATGCCGCGCGAAAACCGGTCAGCGAACTTGCCGACGTGCACTGATCAGTGGGCCTCTCCCTCTTTCGACTGAATTGTTAGCATTCTGGTGGTGAGTCACGCGGCGCTAGCTGCGTTCGGCGGTTGCGCTTTCCGGCGCGGCCTCCAGCCGGGCGTAATTCGGAGTCCACATCGCAGCGCCCACGGCGCTGGGAATATCCCCATCATCCAGCGGGCGCCCCACGCCTTCTTCACGTGCCTGGCGCACCACAGCACAAGCGACCTTATGTGTGATGGCCCGCAGTTCGCGTAACCGCGGAAAGAGCGTTCCGGCGGCGATATCGGCATCGGAAACATGTTGCGCCAACGTCTCGGCGGCGACGCGGAACATCGCATCGCTGACGCGGCTGGCCTCGGATACCAAGACGCCCAGACCCACACCGGGGAAGATCAAGACGTTGTTGCCTTGGCCGATGCGAATCATGCGTCCCTGCCACTCGACGGGATCAAACGGACTTCCGGTGGCGACCATGGCGCGGCCGGCGGTCCAGGCGATCAAATCGGCGGGCTTGGCTTCGCACTTGCTGGTCGGATTCGACAGGGGCAAGATGACCGGGCGTTCAACATGTGAGGCCATCGCGCGGATGACCGCTTCGGTGAATACGCCGGGTTGACCGGATGTTCCCACGAGCACGGTGGGTTTGAGTGCGCGGACCACGGCGAGCAGATCAAGGGGCTGATTCGGGTCCATTCCCGCGGCCTTGACCATTTCAACGGGCCAGGCAAATTCAGCTTTGGTTTCATCGCTCAGCTTGCGTCCCTGGTGCAGGAAGCCGCCGCTGTCGAGCATGCCGATTTTCCCGATCAGTTCGTTTCCTTCCGCACCGGAGCGGCGGAAGGTATCGCGAATCAAGCGGCTGATGCCGATGCCGGCGGCGCCGGCGCCGAGCATGACCATGCGCTGTTGACTGAGGGGTTTGCCGGTGGCGCGAACGCCGGCGAGCAATGCCGCCGCACCGATCGCGGCCGTTCCCTGAATGTCATCATTGAACGAGGGCAGGCGTTTGCGGTAGCGCTCCAGCAGACGCAGGGCGTTCTGCTGTTTGAAATCTTCCCACTGGAGCAGGGCCAGCGGGAATATGCGCTTAACCGCCTGCACGAATTCTTCGATGAAATCATCGTAGGGTTTGCCCCGCAGGCGTGCATGCCGCCAGCCGAGGTAAAGCTCATCGTCGAGCAGTTCCTGATTATCCGTGCCGACATCGAGGCTGATGGGGAGCGTGTATTTGGGGTGGATGCCGGCGCCGGTGCTGTAGAGGGCGAGTTTGCCGATGGGGATGCCCATGCCGCCGGCGCCGAGATCGCCGAGGCCCAGAATACGTTCGTTATCCGTCGCGACAATCAAGCGGATGTCGCGCGTTCCGACGTTGGCGAGGACTTTTTCGATACGGCCGCGATGTTCGGGGCAAATCCAGACGCCGCGAGCCCGGCGGTAGATATGGCTGTAGCGCTGACAGGCCAATCCGACCGTCGGCGTATAAATGATCGGCAGACATTCCTCGAGATGGTCGAGCAGCACGCGATAGAAGAGCGTTTCGTTGCGATCCTGCAGGGCGACCAGGCCGATGTAGCGTTCGAGGGGATCGGTTTTCGCCGCAATGTGTTGATAGGCGCGCTGGGCCTGCATATCGAGAGCGGCCACACCCGGCGGCAATAATCCTTCCAACCCCAGCGCCCGCCGCTCACTATCGGGGAAGGCCGTTCCCTTGTTCAGGCGTGGATTGTTGAGCACGGCCTGTCCGCGCAGGGATACGAACTCGGCGACATCGTCTTTCATGTAACCACTGACGCCTTGATTGCCCGCATCAGCCGGCCGGCTTTCGACGGAAGCAACATCGCCGGCATTATCCACTTCAGAATTGGAACGACTCATCTTTGACCTGCCTGTTCACGTTGAATAAATACGCATCCACAGAGTCACGCACTCCGTTGTCGAAGCAGACTATCACCTGGTGGAAACGGCCATCGTACCATGCCCGCGTCGCACACGCCGAGGGCACGGCATCCCTCATTTCGGGGCAGAGGTGCTATTGCCCTCTGCCGCTTTTGGGGCACCGGTTTCTTCATTGCCGGATTTGTGTATCTGCAATTCTGAAGATTTGGTCGTCACGGGACTCGAATGGGCCTCGCCCAGCGAGAACGACTTCTTCGGGCAGACATCCACGCAGTAACCGCAACTGATGCAGCGCAGGCGGTCGATTTCCATGGTTTTCTTGTCGCGGCTGACGATCAGTGCATTGGCGGGGCATTTTTTGGCGCAGGCCGTGCAGTAGACGCAGTTGCCGTCAGTGAATACCAGTTTGCCGCGAGAACCGGCGAGCGGGACGCGCGGTTCAAACGGGTAGCGGCTGGTCACCGGCTTGCGGAATATCCATTTCATGACCAGCGAGGTCATCTGGAAGAACGCCATGTCACCTCTCCGTACAACTGATGCAGGGATCAATCGTCAGCACCAGCACCGGCACATCGGCCAGGTCACACCCTTGCAGGACTTTGAGCATTGCCGGCAGATTGGCGAAGGTCGGCGTGCGGACGCGGAAACGCTGCAGATTCTTCGAACCCGTCGCCTTCACGCAATAGGCCACCTCGCCGCGCGGCTGCTCGGTTCGCATGATCGTTTCGCCGTTGGGATTGCCGGTCACCTTGACGGCAATTTCGCCGTCAGGAATTCTTTCCAGGGCCTGCCGGATGATATCCACCGACTGGAATAATTCTTCGCTGCGGACGGCACACCGGGCATACGAGTCGCCCTCGGTGCGCGTGATCGGTTCAACGGGAATATCTTTGTAGGCGGCGTAACCGAGCTTTCGCATGTCTTGAGCGACGCCGCTGGCCCGGAGCATCGGACCGACGCAGCCGAGTTCGTAGGCTTCCTGTTTGGTCAGCACGCCGACGCCGCAGAGACGCGATTTCACCGAGCGGTCGTTCATGAAGACCGTGGTGATCTCACGCATTTCCTTTTCGATGGTCTTCATTTCCGACTGGATGTGCGTGATCATGGCGGGATCAATGTCGCGGCGGACTCCGCCGATCTTGCACGATCCGAAGATCACGCGTCCGCCGGTGGTGGCTTCAATGATGTTCAGCACGCGTTCGCGTACCCGCCACGAGTGCATGAAGAGGCTTTCAAAACCCATCGCATCGGCGAGCAGTCCCAGCCAGAGCAAGTGGCTGTGGATACGTGACAGCTCTCCCCAGACGGTCCGCAGATAGAGTGCCCGCGGGGGGACGGTGACGTTCATGATGGTTTCGATGGCCTGGCAGTACGATTGCCCGTGAATGAAACTGCAGATGCCGCAGATGCGTTCGGCGACGTAGACAAATTCGACGTAATCTTTTTTCTCGGCCAGCTTTTCCAAGCCGCGATGAATGAAACCGATCGAGGGGCGTGCCTCGACGACCTTTTCGTCTTCGACGACGAGATCGAGATGCACGGGTTCCGGCAGGACGGGATGCTGCGGACCGAAGGGAATAATCGTACGAGCCATAAATCCTCACTTCACCGGAGCGGCGCCTGCCGCGGGCTTGGGGGTTGGGGCCGGGGCAATTGCCGCACAGGTCACGCCGGGGGCCTTCGTGCTGCCGAAGGGGAATTTCACTGCGGTCTTGTAGAGGTTGCCCTTGAAGTCGAGCGTCATGCCGTCGACCTGCACGCGAAACAGATCGTGCATTTCGTTTTCGTAAAGGACGGCGCAACCGTAGATTGTGCTGACGCTGGGGAGCCGCGGCTCTTCCAGGGGCAGATGCAGCCGCAAACTTGCCAGGCGAAGATCCAGGTCAAAGCTGTAAGTGATCTCCAGCTTGTCGGGCAGTGTCGTCGCGTGAATCTGCACCAGCCGGTAACCGTCCTCGTGCATTTTCTGGACGCGCTGCAACAGCGTCTCCACCGCGATGGGTTCCATGGTTTGTTCCGGAGTCATTTTCGCTCCTTCTGGAAATAGACCCGCGCGATTGCCGGCCGCCACGAATCCGTCTTGTAGAGTTCATATCCCTGCCGCTGCAGCCACGCGGCGCTTTCGACGCACTTGTCGCCGATGGAGGCCTCGAAGCGATTCATGTCCGGGAGGGCCTTTTCCAATTCTTCGAGGAGCCGGCGCCCGACACCGCAGCGATGGAAATACGGGTGCACGATGACATCGCTGATGAAACCGGTGCGATCCTGGGCGTATCCGCGGGCGACACCGACAAGCCGCCCATTGACGGTGGCCTTGATGAATACGCGTTGCGTCAGTTCGACTTCGAGTGCCGGAAGTGTCTGGACCAATCCCGGCACGTGTTCTTCGCCGTAGATTGTGCCTTCCTGCTGATGGGCGGTTTTCTGCAGGGAGAGGATGCGTGCAGCATCCGCAGATTCCGCCCGCGAGTAAAGCACCTGATCGACATTCTTGCCAAGGGCCTTCATCGCCTTGCGACGATCCATCAGGGCGGCGAGGGCCTGCACGACGCCATCGATGATGGCCTCGGGGCGAGCGGCACAGCCGGGGACGAAGACGTCGACGGGGATCACCGTATCGACGCCGCCGGAGATGTTGTAGCACTCGCGGAAGATTCCGCCGGTGCAGGCGCAGGCGCCGATGGCCACGACCACCTTGGGTTCGGGCATCTGGTCGTAGATATTGCGGATCACGGCGTGGCTCTGTTCGTTGGCGGCGCCGGTCACCAGGAAGATATCGGCGTGTTTGGGGTCACCGGTGTTGAGGACGCCGAGGCGTTCGACATCAAAGCCCGGCGTCAGGCACGCCAGCGTTTCGATGTCGCAGCCGTTGCAGCTGGAGGCATCGTAATGAATCACCCACGGCGATTGTTTCAAGCCAAACATGAGCGGCCTTAACGCAAGAGGGACAAAATCAGAATATTGCCGAAGCCCAGCACTGCGGCCACTGCCCACGCGCTGCGGATCGCGGCCTGCCACTTCAACCGGGCAAAGACGTTGTCGACGAAAATCACGAGCACGAAGACGAGCAGGGAGACCGCCACGCCGAGAATGGGCATCGACGCGAAGAAGAGATAGACCCATCCCAGGAGGAAAACGAGTTCGTACCAGTGGGCGATTTCGATCATGGCGAGCGTGCGGCCGGAGAATTCGGTTGTCAGGCCGCGGACGAGTTCCTGGTGGGCGTGATGGGAGGAGGAGAGGTCAAACGGGGATTTGCGGAACTTGATCTCGAGGGTGTAGAGGAATCCGAGGAAGATCCCCGGCAGCAGGAAGACCAGCGGGACGCCGTGATAGCCGGCGATGTCACCGACCTGGAAGCTCTTGGTCACCATGTACATGCCGATGGCGGTGAGTAGGACCATGGGTTCATAGGCCATCATCTGGATCAGCTCGCGTTCGGCCCCGATAAAGCTGAAGGGGGAGCTGGCCTTGTAGGCCCCGAGGACGAGGAAGATGGCGGCCAGAGTGAGGGCGAAGATCACCAGGAGCAGATCGGAGCCGGCGAAGAAGAGTCCGCCGGTGAAGATGACGAACACCAGGAAGAGGGCGACGTAATAATTCTGCGAGCGGCGGACGACGATGTTTTCTTTTTTGCACAGTTTGAAGACATCATAGAAGGGCTGAAAGATCGGCGGTCCCTGGCGCGACTGCATGCGGGCGGAAATCCGGCGATCCCAGCCCACGAGCAGCCCGCCGACCAGCGGGGCGGCCAGCAGATACACCACGAGCGAAATCCAGGAATTTATTGACATGCGATTACCACCATCACGGCCAGGAGGCACGTGCAGCAAATGACCCCGCAGCGCGACAGCCATATTTCACTGAGCAACCCGCGCATGTAATAGTTGTTCATCGTCGTGTTTTCGACCTTGCCGCCCGAACCGAGGAATTGAACCTTGTCGCCGACGTTGGCGCCGCTCAGGTAGGCGGCCACGACTCTGGGGCCGCGGCCGTAGCGAATGAAGCTCAGCGGGAAGAGCATGACCATCGCCATCATGATCATCATGATGATGATGTTGCCCTGGGTCAGCGAAGCCGCATGCTCACCGAAAACGCCAGTCACATACGGCACGATCATGTGCGATGAAATCATCGGGAAAAGCAGGCATGCCAGGAAGGTTGCCATGGAAAGCACGCCCACGGCCAGGCCTTCGCCCAGCGTGAATTCGTTGCGGACCCGCTCGGGGGTTCCTACGACTTCAACAAGTTTGCCCATCCACTTCACCCAGAAGAAGAGCGTGGCCGAACTGCCGAAGACGATGAACACGGAGAGTACCGGGGCCGCGTCGACGACCGCCATCAGCACGGCATACTTGCTGATCAACATGCCGAAGGGGGCCAGGAACATGCCCGCCATGCCGATGAGCATCATCACGGCCACGGCCGGCATGCGCACGATGAGGCCGGACATGGCATCGATGTTCCGGCTATGAATCTTGTGTTCGACCAGACCGACGCAGAGGAACAGGAGGCATTTGGCAACCGCATGGAAGATAATCAGCAGCACGCCTGCCCAGACGGCCGCATAGGTTCCGATTCCGCCGCAGAGGACGATCAAACCGAGATTTGCCACGGTGGACCAGGCCAAGACGCGTTTGGCATCGGCGGCCGTGATTGCAGCCAGCGATCCCACCAGGAAGGTCACGGCCCCAACCAGCGCCACCAGCATTCCGACCTTCGTTTCCGTAATCACCGGCGCCATCCGCAGAACCAGGTAGACCCCGGCTTTCACCATCGTGCTCGAATGCAGTAGTGCCGACACGGGGGTGGGCGCGACCATCGCTCCGAGCAGCCAACTGGAAAACGGCAACTGGGCCGACTTGGTAATGCCTGCAAAGCAGAGCAGGGCTGCGGGTAACAGTACGAGTGCCTTGCTTGATCCACCGGACTTGGCGCTGTCGATCAGTCCCTGAAGGTCGAGCGGGCAGGCATTGCGGCTCAGGTAGACAATTGCCGCGGCAAAGGCCACTCCGCCCAGGAGGTTCATCATCAGGGCGCGCTGGGCGTTGCGGCGGGACTCTTCGGTGCGGGTGTAGCCGATGAGGAGATAGGAGCAGAGGGTGGTGATTTCCCAGAAGAAGAAGAGCCAGGTGAGGTTGTTGGAGAAGACGAGGCCAAACATTGCGCCGACGAAGACGAAGAGCAAGGCGAAGAATGTTGGGCGGCGATCGGTAACATCGGTATGTGCGACCTCGTGGTATTCCTTCATGTACCCAAGCGCGTACAGGCAAATGCCGCCGCCCACTATCCCGTTGATCAGGGCCATGATGACGGAAAAGTGATCTGTAGCGGGAAGAAGATTTTGGCTGACTTCGGGATGACTTCCCGAGCCATACTCAAACCACGCCATCAAACCGGCCTGAACCGCCATCAGGACGGCGATCAAGGGTCGGCGGGAGTGAACGCCGACGTAGAGCACGAAGATCGCCATTGCCGCTTCGGTCAGGTTCATCGCCAGATTGATCGAATGATCAGAAACCGCGGTTATCGTGAAGGAGATTGCGTCGGGAGCTACCACCAGCAGGACGCTGGCGGCGCCGATCGCCAGTACCAGGATGGTCACGATCACCCGGCGAACGTGGTCATTGCGGATCAGCAGCATGGCCAGACCCGCAACCAGCGGAACGAGAATAAGCAAAGGTATGAGCGTCATCATCATCAAATGTTCCAACGCGTGAAGCCGGACAACCACCAGGTGGAGGCACTTCTGACAAGTAGGCCTGCAAGTCCTGATTTACATGGGAGTTACGAGGATCTTGCAGGGCTCAATAGAATCAATGTCCAGGAAGTCTGCAGCAGAAAAACTCCGAACGAGCCGCGCTGCAGCTTCCCCTTCACCACATCGGCAGCCGCGATTTACTGCCAATACAGAAAAACAGATCGCTTTATCTTTAATCAACTATAACGGACATTGACGTACGCCGCTACTGAAAAGATCCCTAACGGATAACTCAGCTACCGGCGAGAAATGACGTTTTTGCGAACAATTGTATGCCAATCCGCCAAATTCTCGCCACCCACCGAATCCAAACCGCGCCATCTCCGGCAGAAAAAGACCACAGCCGTTCATCAAAGCCATTGATTGAACCACTCAACGTCATATAAGCTACTTGAAACTGTCTTCTTGTTTACTAAACACCTGTCTGTCACTCCCCTCATCACATGGAGTATTTTTCACATGGCCGTCCATGATCTGATCGTCTCCACCGCACACGATTCGCCCCGTATCACCTCCGTGAAGCTTTTCGATCAGGAGCTTCTTGATACAACCGCACCTTGCCAAAGTGAGCTGTGGGTCAACGGGCAACCGCTGGCGCTTCGTCCGCACGTGGATCCGCATGATACCGACCGAAAACTCCTCCATCTCAAGGGCGAACGGTTCACCAACTTCTTTTCCGGCTGGGCGCTGGTCGTGGCCCGTCGAATGGGACATCGGACCAACCTGAAGCATCCCTGCTTTGGCATCGAAACCGTCGTCCGCCGCGAGCAGTGCGATCAAACTTGCCCGTGCCCCGGTCCGGGCGGTCCGGTCACCGAGGCCCCGCTCTGGGCGGAAACGTTCTCGATTCTGAATTGGAACTGGAAGTTCTGGGGCGATGACACCCGCATGATTTTTCCGACGATCCACGGCGGCGGCCCCGCGGATGAGTTTGGGCACGTTGGCTACGATCACGACACCCCGGAAGTCTGCAAAAACTTCATGCAGAACATCCGCCGGCGGATCTACCCCGGTTCGATGGTCATCCACGGGGGGCTTTTCTACAACGTCAAAACGGCGAACTGGATAGCCATCACGTGTCGGCGGCCCAATCTCGGCTACAACCTCAACATTAATGATGCCGGCCGCGGGATCAGCTACGACTTCACGCTTCACGCCATGATTCCCCTGGGCGAAACCCTTCCACTGCCCGAAATCAAGATTTACTACGGCAAGACCCGCGAACAGATGATGACCTGGCTGGCCGACTACACCACCAATTACTATGAAGAGCCGCCCGAATGGGTCTTCAAGACCGTCTTCGGCGGGGCGCTGGCCTGGAACAATCAACCGACGTGGTCGCAGCAGGCCGATCACTGGGAAAAGCAGTTGGATGACGAGCTTTACAGCGGGATCGATTACTGCCTGGTGACCAGCCGACCGATTCAGAGCGGGACTACACCGTATAGTTACGAGCCTGATCCGAATCACGGCTCGATCCAAGAATTCAAGAAAATGTCCCGCCGCATGGCCGACCGCAAGGTCCCGCTGCTGATCTGGATGAGCCATTCGGGGCTCATGTACCGGGGCAGCCCCGATATCGATGATGACTGGTTCATCCGCGGCATCGATGGGCGTATTTCGGCGGCGTGGGGTAGCGTCGACAACCCCGACCTGGCGCACGTCAACCCAGGCCATCCCGGCTACATCGAATACACCAAGAAGTGGATCCGCTTCTACATCGGCGAGTGCGGCTGCAAAGGGATCTTCCTCGATTGCCTGGCGTGGGCGTTCCCCACCGATTACACCCCGCGGAAATTTATGCGCTATCCGGGCGACACGAATCGGATGGCGATCAAATTCATCGATGAAATCTACGCGTGCATCAAGGAGTGCGATCCCGAGGCCATTCTGCTGGGCGAAGGGGCGACCCTTGAAGCGCCGTGCAACGTCGTCGCGCTGCATACCAATCCGCAGCGGGCCATCGACGGCTTCGGCCCACGGGATTTCATGCTGCAACTCAACAGCTTTAGTTCAAAACGGATCGTGATCGACCAGGGCCCGTGGCTCTTTCCGGCCAGCGGCTATTGCCATGCCGACAACCGCCGCGAGGGCGCCGCGCAGAATCGTCAGATGGTGCAATTGCTTCGCGAGCGCGGAGCACCGAAGGCATTTACGCATCTGCCGGGAGACCTTTCGGTCCTCGATGATCTTCTCTTCGTTCCTGTGCCCGAAACCAAAGAGAAGAAGATGAGCTTCAAGCTTCCCGCGAGTTTGAAGAGCATTCGCGTTCTGACGGAGACGACTTCACAGGTGGCCCATAAGCGCGCGGACGATCACAAATTCCACGATGTTCCCCCCGGCGTCTACCGCATGCAGTGAACGCCGAATCGGGAGTTATGTCTTCGTATCACCTCACCTAACGTGCGGCAGCCCGTTGGGAGGTGCTCCGGGGGGCGCTGGGCATGTTCGCCGCCAGCCCTATCCATCGTGATACATTTCATTTGACTGGCGAACTCCGCGACATAGAATTCTCGCGCGATTTTGTCCCCCCCCGCCCGCCGGACAACCTCGACCGACCCCAGGCCCTTGTGCGGCCGGCCACGCGCGGTGCGTGTCCGTGGGACCCCCGGAAAAGTGGAACCTTCTATCGCGGAGCTCAGATGAGTCAGAACGCGACGTTGCCGGCAGAACACACCTCCTTCACTCCTCGCGCAAGACCTAATCCCACCCGCTTGTTCTACGTCGCTGCCGCCGTCATCGTACTGGCGCTCACGTTCATCGGTTTCCACCATTTCTATTTGTACGGAAAATCCTACCCCGGCCGCGACATCACCCCGCCCATACGCACGCTGATCATCAGTCACGGCATCGCCATGTCCGGCTGGTTGGTCCTGTTCCTGCT
>Ga0114951_10004840_pt1 | contig 12775 bp, 11 predicted proteins | sample AM7aDNAmetaG_FD_88677 | JGI IMG/M metagenome (GOLD analysis project Ga0114951, IMG submission 88677) | Freshwater microbial communities from Finland to study Microbial Dark Matter (Phase II) - AM7a DNA metaG | ecosystem: Environmental > Aquatic > Freshwater > Lake | place: Finland: Lake Alinen... | reverse complement strand
CTCTTTATTTTGAATGATAGAGCGGATTTAGCGCTGCTTGCGGGAGCAGACGGACTGCACCTGGGACAAAAGGACCTTCCCGTAAAAATTGCGCGAAGCATTTTTAGCGGAATAATAGGTGTCTCGACGCATAATGCTAAAGAAATTAGAAAAGCAAAAATAGACCGGGTTGATTATATTGGCTTTGGCCCTGTCTATTTAACTGCAACAAAAAAAGGCCTTCCGCCTGTGGCGGGTATTGAACGCCTCCGGACGGCAGTAAAAAGAGCAAATATTCCGGTAGTTGCCATCGGCGGGATAAACGGAAAGAATATCGGGGAGATTTATAGCTCCGGGGCCAATTGTGCGGCCGTTATATCAGCGGTGTGCGGGGCTAATGAACCTAAAAAAGCAATAAGACAAATGATGATGGTGGAAAACCAAACTAGAAGACTTAAACTCGAAACTAGAAAAAACCAAAATACTTGAAGTTCAAAATTAAGAGATAGTAGCCAGATGTAACTATTTATTCCTTCTTTTTCTGATTTTGAGTTTTTTCGAATTTCGAGTTTTGGACTTCTAATTTCACGGCCGGGTTTTAGGAAAAAATAGCAGGTAAAAGGAGCTTTTAATGACTCAGATAGAAATCGCACGCAAGGGTAAATATTCAAAAGAAATGCTCGCGGTTGCTAAAAGCGAGAATGTTTCCAAAGAGCAGGTAAGAACGGGCATTGCTACGGGGCGGATTGTAATTACTTCCAGCCTTATTCATAAGCCAAAGAAAATTTGCGGCATAGGGAAGGGGTTAAAAACCAAAGTTAATGTAAATATCGGAACCTCTCCGGACAGATCCACTTTAAAACAGGAACTTGCGAAACTAAAAGTTGCTATAGAATGCGGCGCTGATGCCGTAATGGATCTTAGCACCGGCGGAGATATGGATAAAACCCGGGCGGCAATTATTAAGAGCTCGCCTATAGCGGTCGGTACCGTACCTATCTACCAGGCCTCCGTGGAAGCTATCAGAAAAAGAAAGTCGGTAGTTGATATGACTAAAGAAGAGATGTTTGCCGGTATTGAAAAGCATATCAAAGACGGAGTGGATTTTATTACCGTCCATTGCGGTGTGACCAAAGAAACCATAGGCCGGCTCAGGAGAGAAGGGCGTATAGCAAATATCGTAAGCCGGGGTGGCGCTTTTTTGACCGAATGGATAATGCACAATGGTAAAGAAAATCCTCTTTTCGAAGAATATGATTACCTTCTGGAACTTGCCAGAAAGTACGATGTAACCCTGTCGCTGGGGGACGGTTTTAGGCCGGGGTGTCTTGCTGATGCTACAGACAGGGCTCAGGTGCAGGAACTAATAATTCTCGGAGAGCTCGCAGAACGGGCTTTGAAGGCGGGAGTTCAAGCGATGATTGAAGGTCCCGGGCATATGCCGATAAACCAGATAGAAGCTAACATTTTGCTCGAAAAACGGCTCTGCCATGAAGCACCCTTTTATGTTTTAGGACCGCTTGTTACGGATATAGCGCCGGGTTATGACCATATTACCTCAGCAATAGGCGGAGCGATTGCGGGAACTGCCGGCGCGGATTTCCTCTGTTATGTCACACCCGCAGAGCATCTCGGGCTGCCTGATATTAATGATGTGCGGGAAGGGACTATCGCCTCAAAAATAGCGGCGCATGTTGCCGATATTGGCAAAGGCCTGCCGGGCGCGCTGGAGATAGATAAACGGATGGCTTTTTATAGAAAAAATCTGGATTGGGAAAACCAAAAAAAATGCGCCTTAGATCCGGCAAAGATAACAAAATACAGAAAGAACGGCAAAGGGGACAATACCTGTACCATGTGCGGGGAGTTCTGCGCAATGAAACGGATTTCCAAGTATTTATGATAAATACTTCTAAGGTCAAAGCACTATCCTCCCAAAAGACTGGCGGACGACAATATCAAATACACTAAGGTAAGTCGAAAGCCAAACAAGATCGCTGTAATATATCAAATTAATAAACTTACATTGATTTTGTTTAGTGCTTATCTCGCGATGTTGACGAATGTCGACATATTTATATCATTCATATCGAGAAAAGCTTTGCTTAGAATTTTGATCTTAGAATTTGTTTTATCGTTACTCGGTGGGGTTTATCGTCTTCTTGATTCCTGTATCTGTTTTTAACCGTGTGATTTCGTCCCGTATCCCGGCCGCTTCTTCATAATTTTCGCTCTCGACCAGTTTAGTCAGCTTGTTTTGCAGGTCGTTGAGTTTAGTTGTCTTTTCGTCCATATTGTGCAAGGGGTGTGCGGCAACTCCTGATCCTGTAATTATATCCTCTGCAACCAGAATCGGGGCTTTAGACCGGAGGGCCACCGCGATTGCATCAGAAGGCCTGCTGTCTATATCTTTTTGAACACCGTTGGCCTCAACGGTTATGGTTGCATAAAAAGTGTTGTCTTTGAGATAATTAATATTGACCTTAACTACAGTAGCATTAAGGTTATCAAGAATTATTTTAATAAGGTCGTGGGTTCCCGGACGGGGTAGTTTGTTGTTTTCAAGCTCAAGGGCAATCGCCTGGGCTTCAAGCGGCCCGATATATATCGGAAGCCATTTGTTGTTAACCTCATCGCGAAGAATTACCGCGAAAGCCCTTGTAATCGGGTCGGCTACTACACCTTGCACTGTGACCGGTACCATGTGTTCCATTCTTGGATTATAAGACAAAAGGTGTTGAAAGTCAAATGAAACAAGGTAAAAAGCGCATTTTATTTTGCCGGCGTTGAAATATTTACCTTTCAAAACAAAATAAGCAAAGCTTTTCTCGATAGGAATAGTTATATGCCGGGATATCCATCGGGCTTTGGCCCATGGTAGTTTATTATTGAAACGCGCAGGGTGTTGTGCTAAACTTAAAACAGAATTTTGTGAGTGAGCACACAGAAAGTAGGCTAAAAAAAGATAATTTAAAAAGAAGCACGGGAGGTGTCTATGAAGAAGTTAATTGGTGTAACACTGGTTTTTGCGCTTGCAGTTACCCTGACCGGATGCGGGGGCAGTAAATATCTGGAAAATGGTCAGCTGAAAAGTACTATTGATCAAACGAATGAACTCGATAAGTACATAATTGCCATAGGTCTGGGAGCTCCGGCAAAAGATGCTACAGACTCCACTCAAAGAAAGGCCACCTCCAGAAATGCCGCTATTGTTGCAGCGCAGTATGATCTGGTTGGCAGGGTAAAAGGCGTAAAAATTGAAGGTGGTATCTCAATACAGAAAGCGATAGAAACGGATTCCAAGATCTCCGCCATTGTTAATGATTCTATCCTGGGCGCCGAAACGACTAAGACTGAATGGACGGCCGATGACGGCTGTGTTGTCACCATGCGCCTTGATAAAGATAAACTTGCCAAACAACTGAATGTAAAGTTACAGTAAAATATTTGCCCTCTGCAAAATAGTTTTCTGCGGAGAGCCGGACTGTTTTTAAGCCGCCGGCCGGTTTTTACTGACCGGCGGTTTAGTTTCTGCGTTACATGGAGTTGATATGTCAAAAATATTGGTTGCTCTCGGGATTTGTTTGGTTCTTGCCGGTTGCGGTGGCACCAGGCCGGCGGTGCTGCCTTCTACTCCTGCTGCGGTAGATGAGAAAGAGGTTCTTGTAGAAGTTGAAGCCGAAAGCCTTATTGCTCCGGTAAAGGATAATATTCTTGCAACCAGAGAGCAGGGGATAGAAGCCGCAAAAAGAGCCGCTATTGAAAAAGCAATAGGTGTGTGGGTTACCGGTCAACAGATAGTTCAGCAGGCCGCTTTGATAGAGGAAAAGATATTTTCAAAAGTCGGGGGCTACATTAAGGATTATAAGGTCCTTTCCTCCGGCCCCGACGGCGAGTTCTATAAGACCAAACTCTGGGCCAGCGTAAAACAGGCGGATATCAGGAAACAGATAAATGATCTGGGCCTACTTATACAGACTAATACGGTTAACAATCCCCGGGTTGTAGTGCTTGTTGAGGAGTATATTAACGGTAAGCCGGTAGCAACTCAGACTGCCGCTACCATAATTATGAGCGAGCTTATTGACAAAAACTATAAAGTGGTGGACCAGGAGCAGATTGATAAGATTAAGAAAGATGATAGTATGCTTGCGGCCTTGAAAGGCGATGAAAAAGCAGCCGCGCAGATAGCCCGGAAATTTGACGCCGATATTGCGGTGGTAGGAAAAGTTACTTCAACGGTAAAACCTAATCCCTCGGAGTATCTTAAAGAAACGATGCTTTCAAATACGGTATTGAACCTGAGAGTGGTAAAGACCACCACAGGTGATTCGCTTTATGCTGTTTACAAGAACGCGGATCTTTGGGACTTTTCCGGGGAAGCTGCCTCCTCGAAGGCCACGGCAAGAGTTGCGGAGCAAGCCTCCAAGGAACTGGCCGGGACAATTGCCGCAAAGCTCTATGAAAGTGTTTCTGTGCTTATTACGGTGAGCGGGATTATGAATCTTAATAAACTGGAAGATTTTAGAAAAACAGTCAGATATTTAGACGGTGTTTCCGATGCCAGAAACAGGGACTTTGTCGAAGGTTCTGCCCGTATCGAATTGACTCTGAAATACGGAAATGCCCAGTTAATAGCCGCAAAACTGGAAACTCTAAAAGATTGGTCAATAAAAGTTACCGAAGTAAGCGGGCATATGATAAATTGTACGGTGACGAAGTAGAAAGGTTGCCGAAAAATTAATTGTACTGTGTCAGCGTCCACCTGCGGTGAGATCCCGCTGCAGGCGGAGAATCTTTCAAAGAAAAGGACGAGAAAAATGAGTGAACCGAAAAATATTAAAGAAGTTCATGAACTGCTTCGCAGGATGCAGGACACCAAGAAAGTTGATCCCGATGAAGTGGCCTATTATCTAAAAAAAGCCATTACAAAAAAAGACAGCCATGGGGTCTGGATTAAAAAAGAAGAAGCGGGCAAAGAGGAAACGCTCTCTGTTGTCCGGGTGGAATTTGATAAAGAGCTGGTAGCACTGCGTCTTAACGGTAAGAAAAAAGGAAGATAGGGCTTGCTCCGCTAAACTACGCCGCTTTTGTATTTCCCTTCACTTTACTGTATTTTCTGCTTGACCTTTCCTTGTTTTCTGGTAGACTATGTATATTCACTTAGGGGTGAAAGAAAAACAAACTCAAAACACTACTCCTCCAAAATGATCGGAGCGTGACAATTATTTAATTTAAAACTATGGTTTGTTAAACTCTAAATTTAAAACTTTTTGACCTTACGAACCTCGCAGACCTTGCGACATTAGGGACAGGTATTTTGGTAAAGGGGTGTGTCCGTGAAAAAAGTATTATTATTCCCATTCCTGTTTGTATTGGAAACAATGGCTTTAACGGGCTGGACGGATCCTGTCCCGGTGACCGCCGCCTTTGGCGCAATTCAGGAATTTGCTTTTTCTATCGCTCCCGATAACGGCCGCGGTTTATTTTCCTATGCCGGAAATGGGGGGAGCGGCGTGAATGGTATCTATTTTAAAGACAGTGTCTTAGACTATCTGACCTGGTCGAAATATTCTTTTCTTTCCACGGAAAACAACGAAGCACTCTCCCCCGCCGTAACCGGACTAAATAATTACAACTACACCTCCTGGCTCGATAATAACTCCGGAATATACCGTCTGCTTTTCAGACGGGATTTGGGAAGTACAAGGGAGCTTAGCGGCGGCGGGAACTGCACCTCTTTAAATATCTTTGCCGGTGCGAATAACTGCGTGCATGCCGTATGGTCGGAAGGAGGCGTAATTTACTACAGGAAAGGCTTTAATAACGGAGCAAACTGGTCTGATATAAAGTCCGTTAGCGGTCTGTTAGCCGACAGGCCCTGTATATATGAAACCGGCGGAAAACTGCTTTTGCTCTGGGAGGCCGGTGCGCCGGCGATTTTAAGGTTTTCTTTAAGCAGTGATGCAGGCGTTACCTGGAGTGCGGAAGAAAACTTTTCATCTCCGGGCATTACCGCACTCTCCGGAGCCGCGGCTTCGGCCGGTGCGGTATATACCGTCTGGGAGCAGGCAAATAAAATATATTTCAGAAAATATAGTTCTTCCGGCTGGGAGATGGAAAAAACGGTCTCGTCAAATACGGCAGGCAGCGCGAAATATCCGGCTGTGGCAGGGGAGGACGGGGGCGGGATCAATGTTTTTTGGACGGATAACCGTACCGGAGATTTCCGGATTTATTATTCCGCAAGCCGTGATTCAGGAATGACCTTTGCGCCGGAGACGGAGCTGGGCGTTTTGCCCGCAGCCGGCAGGCTGGTAGCCGCTTCCTATAAAAACAATATCCACCTTTTCTGGAAAGCAGCAGGGCAAATATATTTTCGTATTAAAGACGATACGGCTCCGTTAGCGGTGCAAATATCCAGTCCCACCCATACCCAAAACGGGGCCGGCAGTAATAATAACTGCCCGGTATTTAATTTTGCGGCATTTGACAATGAGGGCGGGACGGGAATAAAGGGCTTCAGTTTTACTTTTGATAAAGAACCTCTGACCCGGCCGGATTCTTCGATAAATTTAGCGCAAACTTCTGTTAGTTTTCCCCGGACAGAAAATGGCAAATGGTATTTGCATGTAAGTGTTTCAGATGCCCTCGGGAATTGGAGTAGTCCGGCGCATTATGGGATTACTGTCAATAATAGCTCCTTGTTACCGGGGAGCGAGGCCTGGTGTTTTCCTAATCCGGTGCAGAGCAGTAATCCGAAAATAAGGTATTTTGTGCCTGAAGCGGCAACTATCTATCTGACCATTTTTAACGAGGCCGGGGAGAGTGTTTTGCTCAAGACAAAAGATGCTCTTGCCGGAATCAATGAAATTGACAATCTGGAAACAGCGAACTGGGCGAATGGGGTATATTTTTACAGAATAAAGGCAGTAAGCACAGCTACCGGTCGTTCCGCGCAGCTTGTAAAAAAAATGGTGCTGCTTCGATGAAAATAAAAAAAATAGGTTTGTTATTTGTATTTATCTTATTTATTCCTCTGTACGCGAATTATAGTTCTGCCAGTTTTATTATTTCTTTTGAAGGAAACAGCGGCGGGCGGCTCTATGCAGCGGCTTCCGCAAATTATCTCCTTGACGGCAGCACAGGAGAAAATTCAGGGAATTCCGTTTCCCCGGATTTTGAAGTAAACAGTGGCTGGTACTATACTGTTAGTTCAGACGATGTGCCTCCTGAGGCCGTGAGCGGGATTTTTGCGGTTACTCTCGCCGGCGGAAATATAAAAATATCCTGGGCAGCCGTAATAGATAAAGAATCCTTTACGAGGGCCTATCGTGTTTACCGTTCAGTAAAACAAAATGACGAAGGTTTGTTGCTGGCACAAACGGAAAGCCTCGAATACACGGATGTAGCAGGTCTCATATTCGGAATAAACTACTATTACAGGGTAAAATCGGTTGATATGGCGGGCAATCCGAGTATAACCGGAAATCTTGTAATTACTGCTCTATCCGGGAGTTTAAGTACATCCGTCACCGCTCTGCTTGTAAACTCGAAGCAGGGTGGCAGGCTTGACCTCTCCTGGCCGGCCGTTTCCGGCATTACAAGTTACCGTATTTACAGATCAACGGCGGCAGGAGATAAAGGAGTCCGGGTCAGTACGGTCAACGCCCCGAACTGTTCTTTATCGGAGACGATAGGCAGCGGGCTTTTTGATGCCGTAAGGTATTTTTATACGGCCCAGGGTGTTGATGCGGACGGAAATGAGCAGCAGCAGGGGAATAACCAGGGTTCTGCCGTTTGTGACGCTTCCGGTCCTGCTATGCCGTCAGTTTTTTCAGTCACACATCCGGATTCTGCAGTGAGTACGGATAATTGCCCCGGCTTTTTTTGGGCGGAGGTTGAAGATTTCAAAGCGCCTGCCGGCGGTGCAACCGGAGTAAGGGGTTATTATTATTGTTTAAGCCGGAATTCTGCGGAAATTTTCGGGGCAAACTGGATTTTTATTAACGAACTCTCGGTCAGCTTTAAAAATATTTTAGACGGAGATTGGTTCTTTTATGTACTTGCAATGGACCGGGCGGACAATATAAGCTCTGTGGTTTTCAGGAAAATTGTTATTAAAACCACCGGAAGTGTAAGCGGGTGTCTGACGGATTCTGAGGGCAGAACATTTTTAAAAGACAGCCGTGTTGACCTGCTCAGTAGCTTAGTAGCCGTAAGAAAAAGCCGGACCGATTTAGCGGGAAATTATAGTTTTGCGGAGGTGCCTTTCGGAAATTACAGGCTAAGAATATATAAAGCCGGCTATAATCCTCTTGATTCAGAAGAGTTTACACTTTCAAAAAGCCAGACCCTGGTGCTCCTGAATAAAACAGTTTCTGCCGTTTTAAACATAGGAGTTGAGGGCGTCGCGGTTTATCCCAATCCCTGCCGGACAAGCCTGCTTACTTTTGTTTATAAAGTTGAGGCCCCGGCAAAAGTATTTATAGACATTTATGATGCTTCGGGCTGCCATGTAGCCGGTATACAGGAATTTCAGGCGCTGACCGGTTTTAGGGAGACGAGATGGGATGCTTCCGGTATGCTTTCCGGGGTATATTTTTACATCGTAAAACTTGAGACGGGCGGGAATATTTTCAGGTTTCCTGTTAAAAAATTTTCATTGATAAGGTAGGCCGGGATGTTTGTTAAGTCTGTTTTACTTGTTATGGTTTTAGCTTTGCCGGTTCTGACGGAAAATTCTTCTGCCTTTGCTTTTCTTTCAAGCGGGGCCGGCGCAAGAGCCCTTGGCATGGGCGGTGCTTTTACGGCCGTTGCCGAAGATGCCTCAGCCCTATACTGGAACCCGGCGGGTTTGGCTGGCCCGGATATTTATACGACTCATTTTACCGGGATGTTTGTGAATATGGATTATGACAGGCTTCTTGGCTTTGCAGGAATCTATGAAAGAATGGAAAACGGCGCGGGCTCCGTAGGCCTCAGCCTGAATTATTTCCACACCGGAAAAATAGACGGCCGGGACGCTTTAGGTACGGCTGCTAATGAGTTTGAATACAATACGGGCGTATTTTCCGTAAGTTACGCCAATGTTTTTGCGGATAACTTCAGAGGCGGAATTAGTCTCAAATATTATTATGCTTCGGCTCTTGAGTCCGCAGGTAAAGGCTTTGGCGCGGATATCGGTTTGCTCTTTAAGCCTTTGGGGCCGTATTTTTCGGCAGGAGTTGCAATAAAGAATATAAATACCGGGATAAAGTGGAATTCCGGCCGTACCGACTATGTCAAGACGACTCTGACTCTGGCAGCGGCGCAGAGTGTCATCTACGAGAGGCTTCTTTTTGCTTTTGAGGCGGAGAGTGGCACGGATTGGGACCTGAAATACCGGGCCGGCGGAGAATATATATTTAATAGTACCTTCGCGCTGCGTCTCGGGCTAAATCAAGGGGATATTGCAACAGGTTTCGGATTAACTTATCAGAATTATAAGATAGATTATTCTTTTTCACTGGATAACGACGGCTTTGCCGATCTTCATAGATTTTCTTTTTCTGCGGGATTTTAGCCGAAACAGCCGGCTGATGATCCGCCTTAGGGCGAGATCTCTCCAAAGTTATTCTTTGGAGGACACAGATGAATCAAAGACACACTGAATTACGACTTCTATATAGGTCCAGCCGGAGTCGGCTCGGATAAAACTATCTTAATCCACACCCTAATACATTCCTGTGGCATAATATGGAAAAAAGAGTTATAATTCTGATAATTCAAAATAACAGGGAGGAGAAAAATGGAGAATATTTCATCGAACATGGCCGGGGGAATGATGGCTATGATAGGCGCTTTTTTTGTGGTTTTTCTTTTATTCGTAACGGCATTTTACATTTTTTTCTCTATTTGCCTGCAGACAATTGCAAAAAAGACAAATACTGAAAACGCCTGGCTTGCCTGGATTCCGGTTGCCAATATATTTTTAATGGCAAGTATAGCAAAAAAACCCGTCATATGGGCAATACTTTGCCTTATCCCTATTATCAATATAGTGGCCTTCATTTTCTTAGGAATAGGCATAGCCGAAGCAAGAGGGAAAGAAAGTTGGCTTGGTATTTTAATGATAATTCCCGGTATTAATTTAGTAGTGCTCGGGTATCTTGCTTTTTCAAAATAATTGTTAGCCGTATAGACACAGGGAGAAATGTTGAAATCAAAATGTAAGAAGCCGGAGTTTAAGAGAATTCTAAGGTTTATGTACCTGCGTATTGTAAGGGCGAATGATTCACCGCCCAAAGTCGCGGCAGGAGTTGCCGTGGGCGTATTTTTAGGGATTTTCCCCACTTTTGGTCTGGGTCTGGTCCTTGCCTATGTTTTTGCGATGATATTTAGAATAAATAAAGCGGCGGCTTTAGCGGGGAGTCTGATTATGAATCCTTTGACTACACCATTTTTCTGGGCAATTTCTGCTATTTTGGGTGGAGCGCTAATAGGTACTGAAAGGGATATAATACTAAAAGAGTTGACAACAGGAAATATATTTAAAGCCCTAGGCCCTGCTTTTTATGCCTACATGCTGGGAAATATCCTGATTTCGATTGTTTTTGCCGTTGCTTCCTATTTTATTACGCTCGAGATAATACGGAAGCATAAAAAAGTTTAAAAACTTTCATATTTATGTTATTATTTTGCTTAGATGACCTAGAAGTAATAAAGAAGTAGATTTCCAAGTTTTCTTTGAAAAAAATGAGTTTTTAGGTTCTTTTTTTGTCTTTCTTATATAATACCTTTTATGGTATGTTTGGTATTCCCGGCAAATTTCCGCTTTTAAAAATCCCCAAATTCTGGTAGAATATGATATTAGTTACATAATTGCTTTTTAAAGGAACAATTATGAAGAAAGATATCAAAGTAGGGCTCATTGGTTTTGGGACGGTAGGCGCTTCGGCGGTCCGGATAATTAATGAAAATAATTCTAAGGTTAGCACCCGCGCCGGCGGTAAGGTAATCGTGAAATGGATAGCAGATAAGGATATTACCACGGATCGCGGCGTCAAAATTGATAAAAAAATACTTACCACGGATGCCTATAAAATAATAAACGATCCCGAGATAGATATCGTCGTAGAACTGATAGGCGGCCTTGAGCCGGCGCATACATTCATTATCGCGGCCTTAAACAACGGCAAACATGTGGTCACGGCCAATAAAGCAGTACTTGCAAAATACTGGGCAGAGATAATGGAAACGGCAAAGAAAAAGGGGGTTGATGTTTATATTGAGGCCTCCGTCGGCGCCGGGATTCCGGTTATTCAGGCCCTGCATGACGGTTTGGCTGCAAATAATATCAAAGCCATCTATGGTATTGTTAACGGGACTACTAACTACATCCTTACCCGTATGCTTGAAGACAAAAAGGATTTTGAAGAAGTTCTCAAAGACGCGCAAAAGAAGGGGTACGCAGAGGCCGATTCCTCCACAGACCTTGAAGGAAAAGACGCGGCCAATAAACTTGCTATACTTTCATCCATTGCTTTTGATACGATTGTCGACCTGAAAGATATTTACTGCGAAGGCATAACAAGAATAACCCGGAAAGACATGATGAACGCCCGGGAATTGGGTTATGTCATAAAACTCCTGGCAATTGCGAAGGATTGCGGGGATTCTCTTGATGTCCGGGTTCATCCGGCGCTTATCTCCTCGGAACACCAGTTAGCGGCGGTAGATGATGTATATAACGGTATTTATTTTATCGGAGATGCGGTTGGGCCGGTAATGTTTTACGGGCAGGGAGCCGGCGGAGCTTCCGCTGCTTCGGCGGTTGTTAGCGATATTATATTTATTTCCAGAAATATATTTAACGGCGTCGCGGGCAAAGTTCCGAGCGTTTTCTTTGAAAAAGGAAAAACGGTAAGAAAAATCAAATCCATAAATGAAATAAAATTCAGATATTTTTTAAGGTTTATCGTTCTGGACAAGCCCGGTGTTTTTGCGAAAATTGCGGGCGTGCTCGCTAAACACGGCATCAGTATCTCTTCCGTGGACCAGAAAGAGCAGCATTCCGGGAGCAAGGTCCCCGTTATAATCACGACCCATGAAGCCAAAGAAAGAGAAATGCGAAAGGCCCTCAGCGAAATAGATAAGCTTTCCGTTGTTGGGGAAAAGACCCTGGCTCTTCGAATGGAGAAGGGTGAATAATGCCGGAAAAAAAGATTTTGTATAAAGGCCTGATCGAGACCTGGAGAAAGTACCTTCCCGTTTCAAAAAAGACACCTGTCATAACTCTGTTTGAAGGCAACACGCCTCTAATCCGGGCTTTGAAGCTCGAAAAAATAATAAGCAAAGACATCGAGTTGTATTTGAAGTTTGAAGGCATGAATCCCACAGGTTCTTTTAAGGACCGTGGTATGACCCTGGCTGTTTCTAAAGCAAAAGAAGAAGGAGCTAATGCGGTAATTTGTGCTTCCACCGGAAATACCTCGGCTTCGGCTGCGGCGTATGCGGCAAGAGCGGGGATGCAGTGTATTGTAATACTCCCTGCCGGCAAGATTGCTCTCGGAAAACTCACTCAAGCCCTGATGCACGGGGCAACCGTCCTGGCTATAGACGGTAATTTTGATGAGGCACTTAATATTGTAAAAGAAATTGCTTCTAAATATCCCGTTACTCTGGTTAACTCCATAAATCCTTACCGCATCGAAGGGCAGAAGACAGGCGCTTTTGAGATTTGCGGTCAATTTACCCCCGACTATCACGCCATACCTGTCGGGAATGCCGGAAATATCACGGCTTACTGGAAAGG
>Ga0114951_10004839_pt1 | contig 12776 bp, 17 predicted proteins | sample AM7aDNAmetaG_FD_88677 | JGI IMG/M metagenome (GOLD analysis project Ga0114951, IMG submission 88677) | Freshwater microbial communities from Finland to study Microbial Dark Matter (Phase II) - AM7a DNA metaG | ecosystem: Environmental > Aquatic > Freshwater > Lake | place: Finland: Lake Alinen... | reverse complement strand
TACGTTTTTTATTCCGATTCCAGAGTACCATACAATTTTTGAATTTTTTGTTTTCTATCTGCTCTAACGAAATAACTAAAATCAATATCTTTTTTATAATTAGACATCAATTCAGCTAAAAATTTTTTAGCTTTCGTCTCATCGATATTTCCTAAAGGAATTATAAATTTTAATCTGGTCGGATTTGACAATCCTATTGGAGGTGTGAATTTTTCTTTCTTTTTAAATAATTTCCAAAGTTTTTTCATAATATTTTTTTAATCTTTTTGTGTCTTAATTTAACTTTAGCAATTTTTTCCCAAGATTCTTTGTTATCAAATTTTTCTCCGTGAATCCAAAATTCTTCTACGTTATCTAACCAGATAACAGCAGGACCTATTAGACTGTGTATTTTTCCTTTAAAACGGTGCTCGATTCTATCTTTAAATCTGATGTACTGTTTTTCATCATTTTTTGCGAGCCAGTCTAAAACTCCAACTTCATCGATGTAAAATTTAGCGTCTTTAGCCATTAAAATTGGAAATATTTTAAAAATGTGAAAATAAATTTGTGACACCAAATACCAATTATTGTAGCAGATTCAACAGGAAATAATATCAGAATTAATATAAAAAACAATATTAGTAGAGTTTTCCATTTTTTCTTAAAGAATAATTTGATTTTTGAGAACTTTGATTTTTGAGGTTGTAAACGTAAATCTTTCATGAAATGAAATATAGTTTTTTATTTTTATATATAAAATTTAGAAAAGTTTAACAGAAAAAAACATGGAATTAGAAAGAGATTTTAAAACACCAAAAGAATTATTAGACTTTATTTTCATCGAATGTTCGGACATGACTTATAAGTTTGATGAAAAAATGTCTAAATTAACTATAGATAATTCACCTAATTTTTTATTAGAAAGAATTCTTTTTGCATATGTTTTATTACAAGAAAAGTTTAATATTAAAATAACATTTTTAAATTTATCTAGATTAAAATTTGTAGAGATGAACGAGGGAGTTTTAGATAAAATGGAACTTATAAGTTTTTATTGTATTAACACTGATATTAAAAGATTGCCGCAATTACCAGATAGTGTTTTATATTTAAATTTAACTAGAAATCAATTAATAGAATTGCCAGAACTACCAAAAAATCTTAAATGGTTAAGTTGTAGTCAGAACAACTTATCAGAACTTCCTGGACTACCCGAAACTTTAGTTGAACTTTGGTGTAGTCAAAATAATATTAAGGAACTACCAAAACTTCCTGATGGTGTTAAACAATTGATTTCTGATACAAGAAATTTTAGCAAATGAAATACTTAAAATTATACGAACATAAATTGCATAAGACAACACAAGATATGTTAGATTATATCGAACATCTTTCTATCAAAACACTTGTCTTTATTGATACTGAAACTACAGGATTATTACGTCATAAGATAGAACAATTAACACAAATATCAGCAATTGCTTTCGAATATGATTTTGAAAATAATCAGTTAGATGAAATTGATACATTTAACAACAAAATTAAATTAACACCTTATACTCTAAACAGACGTAACACTCCTGAAGGTAAAAAACAATTAGACTGGGTTTTAAGATTTAATCATTACGGTAACAAAATCGCGAATAATCCGAAATATTTGAATGAAAAAGAAGTTTTAAATATTTTTTTAGATTGGTTAGATAAAATCGATAATCCTGTACTTATTCTTCAAAATGCTTCTTTTGACATGGATATGATTTGTGGTCGAAGTGGTGAAAAAATCAAATATGAAATTTTAGACACTAAACAACTTTTACAATATTTTGTCATACCGATTACCCAAAAATTAGCAGAAGATTTTCCGGAATATGGAAAAAGTCTAAAAGAAATCGGAATTTCAGAAAGAGATAAAGGATTGATAAATTCTTCTATGTCAAAATGGGGAACCTTTTTCGGAATTGATATGAAAGGTTATCATGACGGACTAACAGATTGTAGAATAACCTCTCAAATGTTTTTAGAAATTATAAATTATATGGAAGAAAATAAAAATTTAGATATTTCAATATACCAGAATAAAAGAATTAAACTGGTTAGAATTGACGGAAATTAATTTATATATTTACAAATTAATATATACAAGAAATTTATAAAAATTATGAACGTAAAAGAAACATTTTTAAAATTAACAGAATATACTCATCCATTTAAAACAGAACATGAATTATTACCACTATTACCAAAGGGTATGATAGAAGATGAGGTTGGTAATTATTTTATAACAATAGGACAGAGTGATACACTATTTACTTGTCATTTAGATACTTATTGTAAAGAAAAAGTCAAAGTTGAGCATGTCATACAGGGCAACAAGATAAGTATACCAACAGGTTCAACATATACTCTGGGAGCAGACGACCAAGCCGGTGTTTGTATTATGATGTATATGATAGAACAAAATGTACCAGGAACATATTATTTTTTTATAGGTGAAGAATCTTTCTCTGGTGGAAGATGGGGTTCTTTGGGTATTTTTCAAAAAAGAAGAAGTTTTTTCAGTAAATTCAAACGTTGTATATCTTTTGATAGAAGAGGTTATGGTTCGGTGATTACAAGACAATCTGCTCGTACTACTTGTTCTAATGATTTTTCAAAAGCTTTAATCGAAGAATTAGGAAAAGCTGGTATGGAATATAAGGTTGATATCACTGGATATTACACCGATTCTGCCACTTTTTTAGATGTCATTCCTGAAGTTACAAATCTTTCGACAGGTGGTTTTAATGAACACACATCATTTGAATATATTGATATTGATTATTTAGAAAAAGTTTGTGAAGCGGCATCCAAAGTTGATTGGGAAAAATTACCAACAATTAGAGTAGCAAAACCCGTAACAACTTCAGATTATGGAATCATGCAATATGTAGTTAAGTCTGATTATAAAAAAACAAGAAAAATGTATCATCAAGTTATTACTCATTTAACAGGACTTGGTTTTAAATGTTTAAATTATCAAGATTTTAAACCTGGTAAAGAGATGATTTTTTCACAATGGCACCAGGATTTAGAAATAAAAGTTAGAGTGTATACCGAATTTTTTACAATTGATGGTGTAAGGATGTCTACCAAAGATGAAATCTATAATTATTTCGGACTCAAAGAAAAAGATGATGTAGATTTAGTAGAATTATTCGATGAGATTTGTGGATTTATAGAATTTGAACTAGGTGAAGGAGAATTTGATGTTAGAGATGAATATATAATAGATGATAAAGCTTTTGCTGAAATTTGTACCAATATCGGTACTGATGCAGCCATTATTAGACATATCATTAAAGAAATATCATTTTTAGAATTAAGAGGTCCAAAAATGATATTCAAACCAAGTAAATTTTAACATGATACAAACAGAAGGTAGATGGTTCAACGATGAAGGGGATTTGATAGATTTTGTTTTAAGTGAGTGTGCAGGAATTTCAGAAAAAGGAATAGTTCATGATGAATATTCTTGGGTAAAAGCTTATTCACCAAATAATTCAATCAGATTAGAAATCTACGAACATTTTGATATGTTGTATGTGTTTTATCTAGATCAGTTATTACAAAAACATTTTAAGAAACCAATATCCGATTTTAGAGTACACAACCGACGTGCTAATAGTAATGAGAATTATGATTTACAAATCGAAAATATAGATTTAATAGAAAAAATGGATCATTTAGACACATTATTATTACCAGAACATATACAAATACCAAAACTACCAGATAGTTTGAATCGTATTTATCAATTTGGTAGGGATTTTTCTAAAATTATGAAAGAAAAAGAATTCAGTCATTATAAAGGAATGGAAGAAGATGTGTTTTATTTAGCGGTTGGCCTTACAGGAAGAAGATCAACAACAATACCCTATTATGACAAAAGAAGTTTACTAGATGACATCACGAAAGGAGTGTTGATAGTATGATCAAATATGATAGAGAATTTAAAGACGCTGAGGAATTGTGTTATTTTATTCTTATTGATTGTGCAGGTTTAGAAGGAGAAAATATAGGATTTTTCATACATGCTTACATAGACGAATCTAAAGTTGACTTAACAATATTTTGTGATTTTGATATGTTGTATGTTTATTATTTGGATCAATTATTAGGGAAATTATTTAAGAAAAAAATTACAACATTATATTTTTCGAGAAATTGTAAACATATTTATAATTCTAATTTACTTAGAAAATTAGAAAATTTAGAGGATATATCATTTTCATCTGATTTAGATAGTATACCAGAATTACCCGATATCATAAAAAATATTTGGTATGATGAAAAGAAATATGTAATCAGAAATAATTTCTCACTACGAAAAAAAGAATTTTTAAATGTTCTTCCAACTGAAAGATATTTTTTGGAAGAAGATATGTTTAGACCAGGAGATAAAATAGTTTTTATGGGTGATTTTGATTCTTTTATATCAAAATATTATGATTCTAAAAGACAATTATTAGATGATATCACGAAAGGAGAAGTCATATGATAGAATTTGATAGAGAATTGGCCACCAAAGATTGCTCTTCCGACCTTACCAAAGAATTTGAGTAGAATATCAAATAAAAGTTTTTATTTGACTCGTATCAGCAGTATCCCGGGACCAAAATTTTATGCTGATAATAATATGGAATCATATTACAACAACTTGCATGGTATTAGAACAAGTAATATAAGTGATAGATATGAAACTAAAAGAGAATTACTTGATGCGATTACGAAAGGGGAAATTAGAGTTTAAATCGAAATTTCTTCGATTTCCGTAAAATAATTCTTAGTTAATGAGATAGCTCTATCGAAGTATTTGGAATTAACCTGGTCGACCCCATGATGAACCACGATGATATTTATGTTCATGTCTACACAAATTTCTTTCAACAATTTTAATAACAAGTCAATATTTTCATTATCAATACTATTAAAAACTTCATCTAAAAATAATAGATTTATATTCTTAACCTTTCTAATTAATTTTAAATAGGATAGAGCTATACAAATATTAACCATTTTTTCTTCGCCTGTAGATAAAGTTTCTGAATGTATTTCATTAATATCTCTTTCAAAACACATTGCATTAAATTCATCGTTCAATTCAACACGATAAGGAAAATTTATTTTATTTAAAAATTCTTCAAGATACTGATTAATAGGATTAACAATATTAGTTATAATATCTTTTCGTATACCATCAGTACCAAAAAGAGCAATCAAACTTCTATATGAATCAGTTTTATCTTGTAATTGATTAATATTGTCTATAAATACCTTATTCTCATTAACAATTTTTTGACCATCCATTTTCAAATTTTCTACTGAAACATCTTCTTTGTCTTCTTCTTTAAATTCTTTGAGTTCATTTTTGAGCTGACCGATTTGAAATTTAATTTCTATTAATTCTTTATCTTTTTTATTTCGTTCAATATTCATACCGTATATCAGTTGACTTGTTTCAGAAAATTCACTTTCGGCTCCATTTTGGATTATTTTGATTTTATCAATTTCTTTAGAAACATCTATCTTTTCTTGATGTAAATCTTTTAAATTGTGTTTATGTTCTTTATCTTTCAAACTTGTATCACACATCGGGCATTTACCAGATTCAAAAATTTTGATTTTTTCATTACAATGATTCAAATCAAATCGTTTTTTTAACAATTCAGATTTTTTAAGTTCTATTAAATTTTGTAATTGTTGTTTTTTAAACTCTGAATCAGATATATCTTTTTCAAAATTCTTAATCAAATTAATGAAATTTTGAAAAGGTTCCTTTTTAGAATTAATCAATTCTTTGATTTGTTTTCTTTTATTTTTAATATTATCTTGTTCAGATTCTTGAATCAATTGTATAGTCTCTCGTAAAGACGACATTTTATCTTTATTATTATCTATTTTATTTTTATAAAGATTAATAGTCTCTTTGTTAATTTTTAACAAATCTTTAACAATAGAGAGGTAGTCATCTAATTCCTCTAAATCGAAAAGTTTATTTAATAGATTTTTTTTATCATCAGTAGAAAGTGATATAAAATTTAGAAAATCATTAACTGACATGGAAATAAAAGCTTTAAAAGTTTTATAATTGAAACCTATAATTTTTTCTCGTTCTTTCTCATCTAATTTTTTGAATTTATTAGTTATATCTTCTTGGTTGATTTTGATTTGAAAATTATTAGGAGATAAATTCACAGTGGTTTCTATTTGGTCATCATTATTATTCAAAAACTTTATATTTACCATCGAACGTTTATTAGTACGATTAGGTAGTTTATCGAATGATATTTTACTTTTATTTTTACCTCTGACTTGACGAAAAATTGCTAAGTCAATAGCTTGTTGTATAGAAGAATTATGAGACCTTATACCATTAGCATAATATTCTTCTCCATCTACCTGTATATCATACAAATCTTCCTTTTTTTCATCTTTTTCTATATTTATTAATTCAAGACTACCAAATTTTGTATCTATAAAATCACCAATTTTTAAATTTTGTGTTTGAATCCAATCAACATTCGTTTTAAATAGTAAATGTTCTGGAGATACTATTAATGAATTTTTTTCAGTGAAAACTTTAATTTTTTTAGAATTTTTTTTTGTTATATCAACTGCTGAAATATTTTTAAATCCAGTTTTGGTTTTAACTTTAATTTTACCAGAATCAATCAATCCAGTTTCCTTATTAAATAAATATAAATCTTCTATTGTTGCTTTCATCTTAAAAAATCTATACATTTTTTAATAGTACCTTCTAAATCTGATACACTTTCACTTTCCCAAATTACTAAAACATCATATCCGTGTTCAATAGCATTTTCTATTTTTATCTCATCTCTTTTCCATATTTCAGAACATTTAATTTTATGAATTCTGTGTATATCGTCAGATTTGTATATTTTAGGATTACTATGCCAAAAATCTCCGTTTATTTCTATTATTTTTTTACCTAAACATAAATCATATTTATAACATCTTTTTTCTTTTTTTGAATATATGAATTTTTCATCTTTACCATACAAAATATTTAATTTTTTTTCATCATCTATTTTTTCTAAAATATTTTCTACAATTTTATCAGCCATCATACTCCTACCACTCGACATACAAGTATCTGGATTAAACATCTTTTTAACCCATTTTTTCTGTCGAGTTTCATATATTTCTTTTCCTTTTTCTTCACCGTGTTTTTTTATACATTTCTCAAGAGTAAATGTGGTTTGTCTTTCTTTTAGCAACAATTTAGATTCTTCTAAAGAGTGACCCTTATTTAAGTAATAGTTGATATTTGAAGTATTAGAATTTTTATATTCTTCTGGGTTTTCTTTTGCCCATTTTAATGCCTTATTAGAATTCTCTCTCTGATATTCTGATACTTTTTCTATAGCTTCTGGTTCAGAAGCACCTCTGTATATCCAGTATTCGATATTTAATTTTCTTTGAGATTTTATTTTAAAATTTATTTCTTCTTCTGAAGTAAATCCTTTTTTAATCCAGAATTCTTTTGTCATAGGTGACAAAATTTGTTTATATTTTTCAGGATTTGTTTTTTTCTTTTCTTGAAATTTTTTAGAATTTTTAGATTGTATCTCTGAAACTTTTCTTTTAGCTTCTTCCTCCGAAAAACCTTTTCTAATCCAAAACTGTGGAGTAAAACAAGAAATTCTTTTAATAAGACTTTTTCTTCTTTTAGTTTTTGGTAATAATATTTTTATTTTTGATTCTTCTTCTGTCCAACCCCTCACTATCCAAAATTTTATATCATATCTATTTAATTTATTAGTTCCTTTTTCTTTACAAACATTTCTAATATTGTTATTTAGAAATTTTTTGAGTGAATTTTTTGAATTGAATTTATTCTTAATAGAATTAAGATAATTGATATTAAAATCTTTGAAAAAAATATCGTTTTTTAAATTCATAATACATTTTTTATTATATTTATTAATAGGTAATAACGGTATTTTTCTATTTTTAATAAATTTCTTAAATCTTTTTTTAATATTCTTATCATCTATCTGTATTTCCACTAATGTGTCTTTCGAAACACATTTTCCGCTACCATTTTTTCCATTTAATATAATCAATTGATTCTGTTTATCAAACTTTATAGTAGACAAATTATTACCAAAACTTTTAAAATTCTGTATTTGTAATTCTTGTATTTGCATGCTCAAATTATATTCAATTTTCAGATTTTAGTTTGAAAAAATTAATATATAGTTTGATGGAAAATTTCGAAACTGATAAAAAATTTAAAAATGTTGGAGAATTAATGGACTTCGTTCTAGTAGAGTGTGGTGATTTTAAGTTAAATTATGATTACGGACATTTAAAAATTAGTAATACAGATCTTAATGTTGGTGGAGTTGAACTCGTATTGACGGATATTGGAAATTTTAATGAAAAATATGTAATATATTTGAGTGAACTTTTAAAAAAACAATTTAATACGAAACTTTCTTATATCACATTTAGTAATTTCTCTGAAGAAATGGATTTTGATTTACAAAATTTAGATATTTATGGAATAGAATTTCATCACACAGATATTTCTAATCTTATTCTACCACCAAATTTAACACTTTTAGTCATGAGTCATTGTGAAATTAGAGAACTTCGTTTACCGGATAAAATTAAACATATATTTATCAATGATGATGATTACTTAGAAAGTTTTTTTAACTTACCTGATTCAGTAGAAGTTTTAAAAGTGAAAAATTGTGAAAAATTTAAAATGATTGATAAATTACCAAAAAATATAAAATCCATCCATATTGATAGTTCTGAGGAATTCGGTATTGATGATGAGGAATAATAATTATGGAAAGAAAATTTAGTACACCAGAAGAATTAGTCAAATTCATATTCGTAGAATGTAACGGATTGAAAGAAGAACAATATTATTATGATAAAGATAATAGTATTTTAAATTTTTATGAAAGAAGTGTAGAGGAAGAGGAAAGCGAATATAGTTCTCAATATCGTGCTACAACAACACGTACCGTCACACACACTTATAAAATTGCATCACTACATGAAAAAGTAGAAAAATTATATTTAAGGTATATCGCTTATGCAAATATTTTGTTAAATAAACATTTTAAAGAAGAAAGATTTAGAAATGTTATAATTAGAGATATTGAAGTCGATACTAATAATTGTGAAGAATTAGAAAATACAGATATTATAAAATTAGAATTGATAAATTGTAAAATTGAAGAATTAGAATATTTACCAAATAGTTTAGAATATTTAGATTTATCAGATAATAATTTAAAAAAATTAGGAACATTACCAAAAGAACTTTCATATCTAAATATATCAGACAATAGAAATTTTGAAGATGTTCCATATTTACCAGAAAATTTAATTTATTTTATCTTTAATGGTACAAAAATAGACAATTTACAAAATATACCAAGAAAATTAAAACAGGTACAATACGCTGGGACACCTTTACAAAAATTACAACCCAACAGCTTTCAAAAAGGTATAAATTATAAAAACTCTAACGCTGAAATAGAACGTTGGTATAAAGAAATACAAGATTTTAAAAAGAGTTATCCAGGTGCAGTAAAAGCAATTAAAAATAGAAAGAAGACTTAACTCGGTTTTATCATTAATTTAGATTTTAACTTCCCCATTTTTTCAATTTCAGAAGTGATTGGATTATTACTGTACATGTGTTTAGTTATCTTTTTAGGGAGTTCGTATAACTTATCGATCTGATTTGAATGACATGACAATTCTTTAAGTCCATTTGGTAATTCCGGTAATTCTGTTAGGAAATTTTTCTGACACCATAATATTTTTAGAGTATCAGGAAGTTCTGACAATTCTTTAATTTTGTTATTCTCACAATATAACAATTGTAAATTCTTAGGCAGTTCTGGTAAAACTGATATGTTATTCATGGAACAGTCTAAACTTATTAAATTTTCTGGTAATTCTGGTAACTTTGTCAAACCTATACCAGATACATTAAAACTTTGTATATCTAGTTGATATACCCAATCATCTCCCAAATCATTTATCTTGATTAATATTCTAAGAGTTTTTAATTTTTTATGGAAAAACCTTTCATATAATTGTGTTGCATAAAGGATTTTAATACCTGAAAAGGTATCACCTTTGACTTTCAACATAAGAACAGATTCTTCGAAGATATAATCTAAATCCGAACATTCCTTCAAAACAAAATCGAATAACTCTTCTGGTGTTTTAAAATCTTTTATTTCTTCCATGTTCTTATATATTAAAATAATTTTCTAAATCATTCTTACTTCCTCTTTCCATCTTGTCTGTGAAGAAAGCAATTGAATCTTTTTTATAAATTTTATATTTAGATGGACTTAACCAATAAATACTCAAACCTTTTTCAAAAGCATATCTAATATCTCCAAGCATTTTTGAATCAATCCGATTGTTTGAATAAGGCATCACAACAACAGTGTTTGCTTCTGGTACTCTTTGTAAAGATATTTTATCTTTTCCATAATTTTCAATATAAGGTGTATCAAAATAGATATTGATTAATTCGATTGCTTTATCTTCAACATCAGTTTTAAAAGTATCTTCTGGATGAATAAAATATAATTGAATTTCTTTTTCTTCATTTTGTTCTCGAATTAAAATACTTTCGTTGAAAGATTTGTATTTTTTCCAAAATTCTAAAACACCTTGTCTATTATCAGGTGATTCGAAATCACCCTTTTCGGCAAGTGGAGTTCCAAACATATTAATGTCTTGTAATTTATCTGGTAAATTTGGTAAATCTGATATCTTTGTATAACTTATATTTAAGGTATCTACTGAATTTGGTAATTCTGGTAACTCAAAAATTTCTTCGTCATCATAAACATCTAAATATGTTAAATTTGGTGGTAATTTAGGTAGTCTCAATATTCTATTCGACCAAACAGTTAAAGAAGTTAAATCTTCTAATTTTTCTAAGTATCCATCTTCTATTTCAGTTAAATCATCAATATTAATTTCTAAAGAACCAACACCACCATAACCAGGAAAATTAATTTTTAACATAGAATCTAAATAATAAACTGCTCGAATTGTAAAATTTGGGTCTTTAACAATTAAAGTTCCGGCTGAAGTGAATTCATAAACTTTGATATCATGGCACTCTTCGAGGACAAATTCTACTAATTCTCCGATATTTTTGAAATCTCGTTCATTAGCTGATGTCATGGCCATATTTTGCTAATATTTTAGGGAATTGTTTATTTAAATCTTTTAAAGCTTCTTTATATTCTTTTCCTTTTGGACCAAGTAATCTATCTTCAATTTCATGAATAAGATCCACATCAATTCTAGGTTCATCAAATTTAACAGAATCTGGAGCTTCATCTCTGAATTTTTTAATTCTTGTTTCTAAAGAAGGATCTGGTAAAACTGTATTATGTGCACCAGATTTGGTTCCACCAATATTTAAATCGGTATATTTTTTATCATCTTCCTTTTTATTGAAATGGTAGAAAAATTCGTCTATTTTTTTAATTTTCATAGTTTTATTTTATGTTTTTGCGGTATATTTTATTGATTTTGGTACTACACTTGTTGCAATTCTATCTACGTAAGGGAAAAAGCTTTGTATATCTTCGATAGTTCTTATTCCACCAGAAGCACAAATCTGAATATAGTCTGGTAAAAAAGTTCTCATTAATTTTACTTTATCCAATTGACCTATCGCACCAACACCGTTCTTACCAGTTGATGTCATAACGAAATCAGCACCAGCATCTTCAACAATTTTACAAGCTCTTTTCAATTGAGAAATAGTTAAGACACCACTTTCAACAACCACTTTAATTACAATGCCATTTCGATGAGCTTCTGATACCAACAATCTAATATCCTTGGTCAATTCTTCAATATTATCGGTGATTTGTTCTTTATAATCTATCGCTTGTTCTTTATCTTCTTCTTTTTTATCTGATAAAACAGCTAATTTATCTTCTAGTTCGGTAGTTTTTTGTAATTTTTTAATATTCATTACAACATTGATTTCGGTAGCACCTTCAGCAATAGTATTTCTTGTGATTTTTAATTTTTCCTCAGTGGAAGATTCTCCCTTAGGAAAATCAATTGCCGTACATACTTTAATCTCTGGATCATTTAAATAACCGACAGCATAAGATACAAAATCAGATGGAATGACGATAGCAAAAAATTTATTTTCTTTTGCTGTTTCGCAAATTTTCTTAATTTTTTCCTCATTGCAATTATCAGCCAAATATGTAAAATCAATTAGATAATTGTATTTATTTTCTATGTTTTCTTTAATGAATTTATTATATCGTAACATATTTTTTCTTATATTTATAATAATCCCAAATCTGATGCACCAATAATATTGTCAAAATTGTTAATCATATTTCATTTTATTTTATATATATTCTATATATCAATTTTTTATTCTGTTTTTTAAACAAATTCTGACAAATTATACTTCTTCATCGTATTGTCTATATATATTTCTCCAATCTTTTTTAGGATATTTATTTGCTATAGCTTCTAAAGCTTTATCAAATGTATTATATTTAATTTTATTTGAAATTCGGTATCCTTTATCATTCAGTTCTATTAAAATAACAAAATCAACATCATCAAATTCCATAATACTAAAATGTTTATATACAATATCAATATGAGATAACTTCATTCCATCTTCATTAAAATTTTTCCTGCTTTCAACCTTTAAAGTACCAGTTAGTCCTTTGTCCTTAAAAAATTTT
>Ga0114951_10004836_pt1 | contig 12778 bp, 13 predicted proteins | sample AM7aDNAmetaG_FD_88677 | JGI IMG/M metagenome (GOLD analysis project Ga0114951, IMG submission 88677) | Freshwater microbial communities from Finland to study Microbial Dark Matter (Phase II) - AM7a DNA metaG | ecosystem: Environmental > Aquatic > Freshwater > Lake | place: Finland: Lake Alinen... | reverse complement strand
TACATCAGTTAAAATTCCAGTATTACCTGTAGGTGCAACAGTTGTTAAATGACTATTACGTATTCCATATTTTTTAATCAATTGAATAGTATCTGGTAATAGTGCAGAATTAATAAATTTAGAATCTAAATATTTTTCAGCATCATACAAAGGAAAAGTTCCTTTCTCATTTGCTAAATTTGCAGATGCTTGATATAGTCTATTAACAATAATACTCAATAAATATTCTGTCCCAAGTAATGCGTCAGCAGATCCATATCTTTGTTTGAGTAAATATAAAGCTGATCCATAACCCATGTAACCTATTCCAACTCTACGTTTGCTTTTAGCTTCTTTCTCTTGTTCTTTAAGAGGGAAGTTAGTAAGATCATTTATATTATCTTGAAAACGAACAATAGTTGGAATATCAAGTTCTAATTCTTTAATGTTCCAATCACCATCTTTAACATATTGAGTAAGATTTATCGATCCTAAATTGCATGAGCCGTTTACAGGTAAAAATTGCTCCAATTGTTATCCTAAAAGTTTTTTATCTTTTAGTTCTAATAGTTTTATTCCTATTAGGTCGGCATATCTTTTCACTAATTAAAGTGCTCCGGCCTCGTGGATGGATTATATTCTCAAAAAAAAAAGAGTTTCACCATCTATGCTCTGCCCCTGATAATAATATTATTTATTACCTTCGGTTCGGATTGGCGTTTCAGCTTTCCCGCTTAATTCCGGAGTGATTATACTGAGGCAAGCTATTTACCACAGTTATGTACAAGAATGTTATTACCAAAAAAATTATGATTATCTTTTACTGATATGTCATACACATTTTGATTTTGGCCTTTTGTTATTCTTTTAATTTTTGTTTGGACAATTTCCATTTTCTTCCTCTTCTTTAATTTTATACAAAGCATTTATGACGTCTATCATATTTGATACTCCTAATATTTTTTTGAACCATCTTTGATCTTTATAAATATTTAAGTCTTGCTGTAATTTTGATAAATATGTTTTATCCTTATTTTTTATATATACATTTTTGTTTATATTTAATTTATGTATAGATGTTTTAATTATTGCTATAGCATTTTCGTTAAATTTTTTATTAGCATTTTTGCCACCTGATGCTAATGCATCATGTATACATAATTCACAAAAATTTAACTTACGCTGTACATACGAAAAAGTTTTCCCGCACATTTTACATTTTTTTGGAGTTTTATTATATTTACTCAACTGAAATAAATGTTGCTTCTCACTTAAATTTTGTTTAAAGTCGTCTGTTATAGCCGCTTTAACAGCTGCAGAATGTTTTTCTTTAAAAACTAAATCTGCAAAACGCTGTGTAGTTTTAAGACCTATTTTATTTTTAGATAATTCTGAATGTTTCATACCATACATAGGATTTTGTTCTCCAAAAACTTCATACTTCTGATTTGACTTTGCATATTCTTTTAAATTTTGTAATTCGTCTTTACTAAAATTTTTAGCTATTTCGGAATATGTTATGATAGTAATTATTTTTTTATTAACTAACCATTTTAATTTTTCTGTATATTCATAATTATCAGATTTTATTTCAATAAAAGCATCATTTACTTTAAAATCTATTTTATACATGCCAAATGGTGTTACTATAAGTTCTGACTCTAATTCGAATTTTTTATTTTGTTTTTCTAATAATTTAATAAATAAAAATTCATTAAAGCTACGATAATAAAAATCATCATACCATCCTGCATAACCTCTACTACTTTTACCATATAACATTTTTTTCTCCTGTAAATTACATATCCTTATATTAAGTAAAGGTAGATTAAAGTTATACTTTTTTTAAATTATAGTTAAAATTATATCATCTAAATTTAAGTCTTTAGCTTCTGTCCATCCTCTGTTCTTTGTATATATTTTATGGTCTGGTGTTAGTTTAATAATATTGCCATCTTCTGTTTCTATTTCTAATATTTCTGCATTTTCTTTAGTTAAAAATGCATTATCTAATTTTTTTAATTCTAAATTTAATGTTTCTATATTTAGAGTTTGAATTAAAAATTCTTCTACGCCAAATTTTGCTACTATTTCATCTATTCTAATTTGTCCTTTATTTGTTTGTACTAAAGTCTCGCCAACAACACATGGATTCGACGCGTTTATCTTCTCACAATAATATAAATTGTTTTGTTCGTTAACTCTATCAATAAAAGCAATTCCAGGCTCGTTACGATTATAAGTTGCTTTGGTTATAAAGTCCCATAGTTCGTTTGCATTTTCATAAGTTTTGAAAACATTAACTGGATAACCTTTTGTTTTCCAAAGAGTAAGATCTCCATCCCATTCATCGTCATATTTTTCAAACTCAGTATCTGGAAATTCAAGAGACCAAGGCATATTATTTTTAACGGCATGCATAAAATCATTAGTAAGTAATACAGTAAGATTAAATTTTGTAAGTACATCAGGTTGATTTTTAATAGTTATAAATTCTTCAATAGATGGATGCCAAATATGCATCATGCCCATCTGTGCACCTTTACGTATTTTATTTTTTCCTTTATCTTTTGTTTTTTTAATTCCGGATCCTTTAGTAAGAGTTCCTGAAGATACATCCCATAAATTCATAAACTCAATTGCACCAGAAGTTTCAACACCAATTCCTGATACATAACTTCCTCTTGGTCTGAGTACAGAAAAGTTTAAACCATATCCGCCTTCTGATGAAAGTATTTTTGCTTGTCTGCCAAGTTCTTTATAAATACCTTCAATACTATCCTGATTCTTCCCTTCGAATCCAGATACAAAACAATTTATTAATGTAGTTTTTTTAAGTCCAGTTCCAGCATTGCTCCAGATACGTCCAGCTGGTACATACTTTTTATTAATTAAGAGTTCAAAGAAATCTTTTTCATATTTTTCTTTATCCTTCTCAATGCTTGCAACTGCTTTTGCAACACGACGACATGATGATTCAAAATTTTCATCTGTGTCCCATTTATAAGTTTCTTTCCATACTTGTTCTGAAATAGCTTGTTTAAAATAACTACTCATTATTACTGCTCCTTCTTATAACCTTTCTTTATAATTTTATTTTCGATAAGTACGTTTTCTAAATCTTCTAGATTAGATTTAATCTCGTGTAATAATACTGTGTTTTCTGCAATCTTAGCTATGATAAAACTTATATCATAATTTTGTACATCAGATAAATTAATTTTATCTTTTTCAATCTTAGCTTTGATATTGAAAAATTCGTCTGCTAAAGCTTTTACGTTCATTATTTCTCCTGGGAATTGAATGCCAGCATCAAAGATATGACTACTGGTATTATAATATTTAATATTGTTATTGCAGGCTTATATGCTGCGTTATTTATATATTACAGTTTCTCCGTATAATGATTATAATTAAATTTCACATAAGTAAAAATATTTTTAAGTTTGTCAGGAATTTCTTCTTCATCTCGATATGTATGTAGACAAAAGTTTACTTGTTCATCTTGATTCATTTTAAGATAATTAAAAATAATATCAAGATCTTTATTCTTAGATTCTAGATTATCAAAAAACATTACACAAGTAACTGTTTTATTTTTTTGTATAAATTTTCTAAATTGTTTTTTATCTACTGGTATTCCAAAAAATACATTAGACAATCTATGACAATTATTACAATCCATATAACATTCAGTACACGTAGCTAACATAATAGAGTCTTCAGAAATTACATTTCCATATGCTACATTTAATGATATCATATAACAAAAATATTATTTATAATTATTCCATGTTCGACTTTAATCATAAATGGCGATAATGAATTAGATAAATATTCCAATGTTTTTTCTAAGCAAAGTCTATCTTCCACCATATCATTTTCTGCTGAAGTATTCCAAGTTCTTATTTCCTTTATTCCAGATATTCCCCATTCCATTTCGTTGTCATCAAATATAACTATATCATCATCTTCTGTAAGTAAATCAAATGGAACTGAACTTATCCAATTGTTTTCATATTTTAATAAGCATAAAGAATTACTGGGATCTTGTAAAATTAAGCTTTGTCCATTATCTGTCTTAATACACTTAAACGGAATATCCCTAAATTTCGGTATAAGTTTTTTAGGAATAACTTTTGAATCTAATTTATCATCAAAGTATTTTATTTGACCTTCTGATAATTTAAAAGATTTAATACTAGATTTATATCTAAGAGTTTGAGCAAATTCAATCGGACCTTTATCATACTGAATTTTAGAAGTCTCTTTAATTCTTATTCTTAACATTTTAATTTCCTATTCCATAATCATTACACATGATTTTTTTTAATTCGTCATTTAAACTTCTGTCTTTAACTATTTCACTTCTGATTTTATATATTTCGTCATCTGTAAGTAATTCATTTTTAAAGTCATTGTCCAAAGTTTGACGATAACTATAAAATGATCTTGAAGATGCTAAATAAACTTTTGGAGCTTTGTACAAATTATACCAGAATGGACCAACTCCAGTTTTACTTCTAAATCTAAGTGCATTATTAAATGACACTGGAATTTTTTCAGTATTACAGAAATTTTCAATTATAAAATTAAAGTCATTTATTTTGTCTTTATAATATTTTGTTTTAATATCCATTATGTTTAACTCCTTTGCTTATATATTATACACCTAAAACGAAATAGTTGTCTTAAAAATACTAAAAAAAAATTTTTCCCACTAAAGAACTTATAGTACTTATAATATGTTTACACAGCACTCTTTACTCTCAAATTATTATACTGCCGGCGCAAATAAGTTGTTTTTATTTTTTTCTTAAGCTATTTAAAAAAACTTAAAAAATTAGGTACAACTTTTGCGCGTTACGCGTATAATTTATAAAGATCAAGAAAGGGATTTGGACATTGAAGATAGAAAGTATCGATAAGAAATATTTTAAAAAGCTTAAGGCAACATCAAAAATTGCACTGATAGCTGATACTCATTTAAGTATTGAAAGAAAAGATAATAATTTTTTAGTTCATATGGACACAATGTTTGCTGAATTTAAAAAATTATGTATCGAACAGAAAGTTGATTTAATAGTAATTGCAGGAGATTTATTTCATTCAAAATCTATTGTGAATACTCATGCACTCGTAAATGTTAATAATATATTGCAAGACTTAAGCGCTGTATGTCCAATAATTATAATTCCTGGTAATCATGATTTACCATATGCAGATAAACCAGAAATTAATCTTGCAAGTATATACAAACACTTTGATACAATCACAGTAATAGAATATCCATCTAATTTTGTATTGGGTGATACTGAATTTTTATTTGTACCTTATCATAATAATATTACAGCAATGCTTAATGATATTAAAAAGGATTTAGATTTTACAAAACAAATAAATTTATTCAGTCACTTTGGTACAACTGATTTTAAAGTATCAGAGACTTCTAATCAGTATGTAGATGATGAAGCAGCTGAGGTTAGTGCTTTGACTCTTAAGAAGTTTAACAAAGTTTTCTTAGGACATTATCATGGTTATCAGACGAAGAAAAATATAACGTATGTTAGTGCTCCATTACAGTCTAGACATGGAGATGAATTATCTAAACATGGATTTGTTATATTTGATTTAGCTTCTAATACACATAAGTTTTTTGAGAATAAAGCAACTCCAAGATTTATTACATATGAACTTAATAAAACTAATGCCATGGAAATGCTTAAACTTGAAAATCATTATATAAGAATTAATGTTAAGAAACATATTGCTAAGGAAATTATTGTTGGATTAAGACAACAGTTAATGAAGAAAAATCCAGAAGTCAAGATTATCTTTGATTTTAAAGATTCTCTTATGAAACTTCCTGAACTAAAAGGATGGAATGAGATTATATTTAATTCATCTGAAACATTACTTACAAACTTTTTGACTCAATTAGAAGCTCAAGGCACTTTACCATTTGATAAAGATAGCTTAATAAAACATTTAGAATTATAGGAGAACAATATGCCAACATACGTATTTGGATGTTCATGTGGAAACATTGAGGAACATAATATGGCTTATCAGAAAAGAGATTCTGCAAATATTATTTGTGATAAGTGTGGAAAAAAAATGACACACAAATTTATGCCAATAGGATCAATAGTAAAAGAAGGACAATGCGGTAATGCTAAAAATAAATATTCATCACCTGCAGCACCGAAAGTATCATGACCATAGACGAATTTTTCTTTTTGTTTAGACAAGCTTGTATTGAAGAGTCTGATAAAGATTTTATGGCATTTACGAGAAAATTTTTTAAAGAGAATGGTTATATATAATGTTAAGATTTAAGAGTATGGAGTTTAGTAATTTTTTATCATTTGAAGGAGATCATTCATTTGAGTTTGCACAGACCGGTATACATTTAGTTACCGGCGTAAACTTAGATGTTGAATCCGATAGCTCATACACAGGAAGACATTCTGTTGGCAGCGGTAAATCTACATTTACTGTATTGCCTCAATTTGCTTTATTTGGTGATATTGCTAAAAATATAAATAAAGATCAGATTATAAATAAGAAAGCTAAAAAAGATTTGAAAGTAATTCTATACTTTTCTGTAAATGACATTGACTATAGAGTTGAACGCTATAGAAAGCATAAACAAAATAAGAATGGTCTTTTCCTTTTTGAATTTATTGGTGGACAGTGGGTAGATCAAACGCAATCAGATGCTGCAGCAACTCAAAGAGAACTTGATAAAATTATATTAATCAATCAAGAAACTTTTCTTAAGACTGTCTTATTATCTAGAGAAGACTTACAGCAATTTTTAGATTATAATCCAGCAGATCGCTGGAAAATATTTGAAAGTATTATTCAATTAGATAAACTTAAGAAGTATCAAGACTTAATTACTAAAAAGAAAAAAGATAGTGTTGTAGAATTTAATAAAATTAAATCTGATATAACAGCAGCTAATGCAATTTACAATCACTCTGTTAAACAGCTAGAAGATTTTAAGAAAGCTCATGCAATAAAATCCTTAAAGTTACATGGAGAAATTGCAGAACTTAATAAACAATTTCAATCTATTACTGAAGAAGGTTCGATTGATAATCTTGTTAAGAAAATTTATGAGCTTGATGCATTGACAACTGCAATATCTCTTAAGAACGATAGTCTAACATCATCTAATTTAGAACTTAAGAAAATAAAAATTGCAATGAATAGAAATGACGTTGCTATGGTTGCATGTAAAGATCAAGTTGAATCTCTTCAAGAACAAGTAACTCGAGTACAAAAAGTAGAATGTCATGAGTGTGGTGCAATACAAAATCAAGATAGTTATGATTTACACATCAAGCAAATCTTACAGTCTATTAAATATCAGACTGAATTGATGGATGAAAAGAAAGAGGAATCTAAAAATCTTATTGAACGTTTTGTAGAGGTATCAGACTTTATAAAAATTACTCAGGAAGAAATTGATTTTATTGAAAAAGAATTAAACGACTTTCCGTTAGATCAAAACTTTAAAGAACTAATAACAGAGATGGATTCTAAAGCCATCAACGAATTAATTTTTGAGATTAGAGAATTAGATCACAGAATTATCTTTAAGAATAATGAACTTAAAGAAGCACAAGATACAACTGCTTTAGATAAGATTGAAGCAGATATTCTTAAGATGGAAAAAGATTTAAAAAAGAAAAATAAAGAAAAAGATGTAATAGAAAAAACTGTAAATGAATTAAGTTATCTTGATGATATACTTGACATACGTAAAGAAAATTCTATTAAGCAATATGCAGTCTCAAGTATTATGCCCGTGTTTAATGAATTGATGAGACAAAATCTTGATCAAACATTTGACGATCAATTAACTTTAGTACTTGATTTATTATTTAAGGAGACAATTTATTTTAATAGAGAACCTTATGACTATAATGAATTGTCTACAGGGGAAAGAGTTAAACTAAATTTATCAATTAACTTTGCTATCTTTGATGCAATGAGATTGAATGTAATGAATACAGGAGTTATGTTCCTTGATGAGATATTTTCGTATATTGATGAACCTAGTATCGCGTCTTTTGTTGCTATGATTAAAAATAAATATACAACAGAAACAGCGATCTATGTTATTACACATCAATCTGAAGTCGTAGATAAAATTGATGCGTGTTCTGTTACAACTATTACAAAAGAAAACGGAAGTAGCAATTTATCTCATGTAGCTATAAATATGTAAAAGTATTTGGCAGTTTATATCCTCTACTGTTTAGCCAATTTTCTAAATCATATTTAGTTTCAAATATTGTATCACTTTTATCTCTGTTATCTTTAAACCATAATGGCATAACGTTTGTATAATGAAAAGCTTTAGCTTGTTGTAATGGATCAGATAAATCAAAAGAGTCTAACGGCATAATATGATCTAAATTCCATTTAGACTCTTTTGATTTACTATTAGATAAAGTCATACCATCTATAAATAAAGACTCTATATATTTTTGAAATTCGTGTATAGAACAACCCAAGTATTCGTCTAAAGAATTAAATTTACGAGCTTTTTGTATTTTTAATATTTGATTATGTCTAGATCGTAAAGCGTCAGCTAATCTTACTTGCGGATTATTTTTTCTTTTGTTCTGCAGCTTTTTATTAAGTTCTTCTTTATGTGTTCGCCTATATTCTTTACCATAAGCAGTTTTATATTCTTTATTATTTTCGTAATTTATAGAATGTCTTTCTATAATTTCTCCTTTATTGTTCTTATAATATTCTTCGTGTCTATTATTAATTTCCTTTTTATTTTCTATATAATATTTTGCCTGATATGCTTTATTATAAAGCTTGGTACATTTTTTACACCATGGACTTAATTTATTTTTTGTATTTTTATTTTTTCCAAAAAGTGTATTGTCTTTTTCTTCTTTACATTTTATACATGTTTTCATGTTACCCTCGATATAATTTAAAATAAAGAAGTTAGACTTAACAATCGAGGTATTAAGTCAAGTATGCCTACCTGTCCTTATATATGTAATTATATTACAGTAATAAAGAAAAAAAGTGAGATAAAAAAATCCAGCCGTTTGGCTGGATTTTAAGTTTTATTTATGTACTATTATATCTGTTCCGCTAGAATCTATAAAAGCACTTTTCCATCCAGCTTTTTTATATCTTGTTCGTATTTCATTAGATACTGCATCTCGTAATGATCTATCATCTTTTATTTTTACATATATATGTTGTGGTATATCTATAGTGTATTTATCTTTTTCATCTGTTCTTTTTCTTAATATAGTTATTTCCTTATCCACAGCAGCTTCTATTTCTGATGCTATAGACTGTACTTGTTTAGCATCAATTTCGTGTTTAGGAGTCGCAGGAACTGCCATTTCACCAACTAGAACAGACTCGAGTCCAGGAATATTTAAATTAACAACTTCACGTCTGCTTAATCCTGCATCATACATAAGTTTTTTTAAGTTTCTTTTAAGCAATATATTTTCTTTTGTTAATTCTTTATTTGCTTCCATACCTTTTTTGCTTGTAACATTTCTATATTTTCTTAGAGTCTCAACATTAGTACGTATTTGATCTACTAAAGCTTGATTGCCTTCTTGACCTAACCAATCAACTAATTTTTGTGCAGATGCTTTAGCTGCTTTTTTGTCTTTAGCTTCCTTTATTAAATAAGAAACCAACGATGGAACAAATGCTATAGCATTTATACCCGCTGCTAAAATTTTAGGTACAGATGCAACTATAATCGCTGCTAACTGTAATGGCGCTATTGCTATGAGTCCGGTAGTTTTAACAACACCCATTCCAAAGTCTCCATCACCAACTTCACGTATAAAGTCACCTAAGCCTTCAGCTATAAGTATTTCATTTCCTTTTCTTTCACTATCAGTTATAGTTACAGCTTCTAAATAATCTTTAAAACTTTTAGGTGTAGATGCTACTTGTTTTTTAAATCCTTCTAAATAGAAGTCATCAACTTTTTTAATTAAATCTTCTTTTTTCATATTAACTCCTATTTTATAATTTTAATATCCATAATTCCTCCGGCCTACACGGTTAGTGTAGGATCAGCGGAGTATCTAGCTAGAGGATTTGTAGATGTTGTACTAGGCTTAGTATAGGTTCTAATTCCAACAGGGAAGAAGTTATCAATAATAAATGTACAAGATACTTCACGAGCATTAGCATCTTCATTTGTATGTTCACCAAGTTCTACCGAGCTTGGGAAAAGATTCCAGATCTCATATTTTTGTAACCATGGAACTTCTTTAACTTCTAGTTTACTTGCATCAGGTTCAGCACCTTCAACAACATTATAACCAGGAGCATCAGGTCCGTAAACATAAAAGAATGCTCTAGGAAGTACAAAGTCTTCTTTGAATCCTATCGCACCAGTCTTTTTGTCTCCAACGAATCCATGCCACAATTGCATAATAGCAGAAGCTGATCCACCAACGTAATCATAGAAGCTCACATTAAGTGGTTCCATAACTTCAAATTTAGTGATAGCTTTAATACTATCATTAAATCTGTTGATATCTTGAGATGCTAAACTTACTTTAGGAACCGTAAACTTAGTCAAAGATATCTGAAGAGAAATTCCAATGTCTTCAGTATTGTTTCCTAATGCAGCCTCAACTGCATTGTATCTTTCTCTTATCCAAGGAAGATAACTTGACTTAGCAGCACGAAGCATACTGTTAAGCCCGATGAACTCAAGAGTCCATCGGTTTTTATTTATAGTTTGTTTGTTTCTTATCTGAGCAATTTGAAAAATATTCATAATTATTATCTCCTCTTTATTTATGCGAATGTAACGTCTACAGCTAAATCACGAATTATAGAAATAACTTTGATCTTCTCAATGCTTCTAACTGGAGTCCATTCAAACACACCTATCAGACCACGTTTAGCTTCTATTGTTTCAGTGTTTACAGTAGCATCACATACAACATTAAAGTCTCCCTTAATTGCGTTAATTTCAGATGAAGACAGATAATCTCCAATCTTTTTCAGTTCTTCAGCAAACTCATCTTGTGTTCTCTTATTAAGAGGTTTCCAGAAATAGTTTGGTGTCATTTCGTATATTCTTTTCTTGATATATAAGCTTGTTCTTAAAACATTTAATCTGCTTATAGCTGCTCCACCACGTTCACAGTTCTTCTGACCATCAATAAAGAATCCTCGGCTAGTTGTATATACAAGTGGATTAATATTATTATTAAGTTCATCTGCATACATTTTAGCTTTTTCATCTTCTCTTGTATATTGAGCAAGAGCGTTGATGTTATTAAGTGGAGTATTTAAACTACCAGCTGGAGCAGAGAATTTATGATAATTAATCTTATCGCAATTTGCTATAGCTCCAAGTACACGTACAGAAGGTGCATACCAGTTACTTTCAGCATTAACAGTTCCATCAGGAATTGAGATCCATGGGAAATAAGTAGATACAAATTTTGATGTAAGTTTTTTAGTTCTTCCAGTATCACCAACACCATTATGCCAGTCGATCATTCTGTATATACTTCCACCATTTTTAGCTGTTCCAGCAACATCTTCTGGAGCATCAATGATAGCAAAACAATCTCTTCTATATTCACATACTTCTTGAATTTTGTCTTGGATAGACTGTGATGTATGTCCGCTTACACAAAGTACATCAACATTATAAAGATCAAGATTTTTATATTCATCAAGTGAGAAATTGTAACTTGAGTCAGATATTACAGCAACACCACTTGTTCCACCAGCTAATGTAATTGTTCCATATGCAAGTTCAGGCATATCTGTCATTCCAGCAGGAACTTCTAATCTTACAATTTTATTACATCTTGTATCAGCAGCCATAAGTTTTCCAATGAAGTTTGAATCACTTACTTTATAACTATAGTTAAAGAAAGAAGCCACACTATAACCTTGGAAAGAAATTGTTAATACATATCCACCAGAAGTTTTAGCTTTTGATATTTGAATCGTATTTCCGTCTTTACCAGGATATGCAGCGATAAATGCTCCAGCATCAGTTACAGCATCTGTTCCATAAACCATATCAGTTGCAACTATTCCAAGAGCAGAATACAAGCTGTTTATAGTTGGATTAATCTGTACACCCGAATCTACACCACCAGCAAAAGCTGAGAAAGTGAAAAGATAAGATTCAGTATCTATTGAAGCTACTGCAGAATTTGCTTGTACTGCATTGATAGACGCATTTATTTGAGAAATTATAGAATCAATACCGGTATCAGTTCCTCTATTAGAAATAGAAGCTAATGTAGTATTAAAAATCTTAGGCATTGAATAAATTATAACAGAAGAAGCTGATCCTTTCTTTAAGCTGTTGATAATTACTTTTGTTCCAGCAACATCTGTTGTAACAAGTAAGTCTGCTCGAGTTTTTGCTGCACCTTCTGCAAGACTTGAAGGAGCTGCCATAAGCTTAGGAACAACTACATATTTTTTAAGAGCATAAGCAAATCTTTTTGCGTAAGTATCAACAGTAGCAGCTGGAGTATATGAAGTCCATATTCCCATTCCGCTTGCTAATCCACTACTTAAAGATATTGTAGTTCCAGATTTTACAATCTGTGCACCATTACCTGATACTAAAGCTAAATTCGATGTAAGCAATTCATTTACACTTTTAATACCATCACCTGTTAGTACAACGCTGTTACCTATTACACCAGCAGTTTTATGTTTGATGATTATTGCTGTAGATACATGTGTTGCAACATCTGCTCCACCAGCCATAGTGATTGAAGTATTATTC
>Ga0114951_10004835_pt1 | contig 12780 bp, 7 predicted proteins | sample AM7aDNAmetaG_FD_88677 | JGI IMG/M metagenome (GOLD analysis project Ga0114951, IMG submission 88677) | Freshwater microbial communities from Finland to study Microbial Dark Matter (Phase II) - AM7a DNA metaG | ecosystem: Environmental > Aquatic > Freshwater > Lake | place: Finland: Lake Alinen... | reverse complement strand
AGGGCATCAAGGCCAACGGCTGCAAGTTTCGATTGGCCTACTTCAAGCCTTCGTCCGGCCTTAACGAGTCGGCGCAGAAACTTTACCTGGGCAACCAGTTCAGCATCGTCCGCCAATTGAAATACAGCGGGAAGAACGAGAAGAGCCTGGACCTGGCGATCTTCCTGAACGGGCTGCCGCTGTTCACGGCGGAGTTGAAGAATCCGTTCAAGGGCCAGTCCGTCCAGGATGCGGTGAAGCAGTATCGGCTGGATCGTGACCCCAAAGAGCCACTGTTCGAGTTCGAGCGCTGCCTCGCGCACTTTGCCGTTGATCCGGCGCTGGTGTATGTCACGACCGACTTGAGGGGCGGCAAGACGGCATTCCTCCCATTCAACCAGGGCTACAATCTAGGAGCAGGCAATCCGCCGTCGTGGAAGGGATTTTCCACGGCCTACCTTTGGGAGCAGGTGTGGGCGCGGGACAGCGTGTTGGACCTGCTTCAGCATTTCATACATGTTGTCGAACTGGAGGATGACAAGGGCAACAAGACCGGCGACAAGAAGCTGCTGTTCCCGCGTTATCACCAACTGGACTGCGTGCGCCGGATCGTTGCCGACGCCCTGGCCCGTGGTGCGGGGTATTGCTACCTCGTCCAGCACAGTGCGGGCAGCGGCAAATCGAATACCATCGCCTGGCTGGCGCATCAGTTGTCCGTTCTCCACGACGCGCTGGACAAGCGCATCTTTGATTCGATCATCGTCATTACCGATCGGCGTGTACTGGACCGGCAGCTACAACGTACCGTGCGGCAGTTCGAGCAGACGCTCGGTGTGGTCGAGAACATTGACACCACGTCACGGCAGTTGAAGCAGGCGCTGGAGGACGGCAAGACAATCATCGTCACCACGCTCCAGAAGTTCCCAGTCATCGCTAACCAGATGGGTGCGCTCAAGGGCAAGAAGTTTGCCGTCATCATTGACGAGGCGCACTCCAGCCAATCCGGCGAGAGCACCAAGAGTTTGAAGCAAGTGCTCGCTGCGAAGTCGCTGGACGAGGCTGAGAAACAGGACAGCAGCGAAGAAGATGATCTGGAAGACAGGATCGTGGCGGAGATGAAGCAGCGGGGGCGATTGCCGAACGTCAGCTACTTCGCCTTCACGGCCACGCCAAAGAACAAGACGCTGGAGCTATTCGGGCGCAAGCGAGGCGATGGGAAGTTCGAGCCGTTCAGCCTGTATTCCATGCGCCAGGCCATCGAGGAAACGTTCATCCTCGATGTGCTGGAGAACTACACCACGTACCAGAGCTACTGGGCGTTGCTGAAGAAGATCAAGGACGACCCCACTTACGACCGCGAGCAAGCCGAGTACCTGCTCAAGTCGTTCGTCGGCCTGAGCAAGCACACGATCAACAAGAAGGTCGCCGTCATGGTCGAGCACTTCCGCAACAACGTCATGCAACGCATCGGCGGCAAGGCGAAGGCGATGATCGTCACCAGGTCACGTTTACATGCCGTCCGCTTCAAGACTGCGGTGGATGCGCATCTGAAGGAAAAGGGTTACCCGTTCAAGTCGTTGGTCGCCTTCTCCGGCACGGTGAAAGACGGCGGTAAGGATTATACCGAGGCGGGTATGAACACGGCGTCGGCGGGGGAGAAGATTACTGAAACCGCTACGGCGGAGACGTTCAAGCAAAACGAATACCGGCTGCTGATCGTCGCCAACAAGTTCCAGACGGGCTTCGACCAACCGCTGCTCCATACCATGTATGTGGACAAGAAGCTCGGCGGCGTAAACGCCGTGCAAACGCTGTCGCGCCTGAACCGCATTTGCCCGCCCGACAAGGAAGAGACGATGGTCCTGGACTTCGCCAACGAGGCGGAGGAAATCCAGAAGGCGTTCCAGCCCTACTTCGAGCGGACGCTGCTCAAGGAAGCAACCGATCCGAACCTGCTGTACGATTTACAGAACAGGCTCGACGGCTTCCATCTGTTCACCGAGGTCGAGATTCAGAAGTTCGCCGCCATCTATTTCGATCCCAAGGGCACGCAGGACAAACTTCAGGCTGCGCTCGCTCCGGTGGTGGACCGTTACAAGGACGCACCCTTGGACACGCAGTCCGAGTTTCGAAGCTGCCTGGTAGATTACGTGCGGCTCTACGCCTTCCTGTCGCAGGTTCTCACATTCACAGATGCCGACCTGGAGAAGTTGTATGTGTTCGCCAAGTTGCTATGGCGTCTGCTGCCCGTGAACCGCGAGCCACTGCCGGTGGAGGTCCAAAGGAACATTGACCTCGATGCGTTCCGGTTGAAGAAGACGAGCAGCGGCACCATCAAACTGGAAAAGGGCACGAAGGAACTTGATCCAATGATGCCCAAGGACGTAGGCGGCACCAGGCCGGAGGACATCGAACCGCTGTCGCAGATCATCCACGAGCTGAACGAGCGCTTCGGCACGGATTTTACGGCAGAAGACCAGGTGTTCATCCGGCAACTGGAGCAGCGCATCGCCAACGATCCTGCCTTGGCGGCGAGCATCAAGGTGAACCCGCCCGAGGATGCTCGGCTCACGTTCAACCATGTCGTGAATGACAAAATCCAGGACATGGTGGATGCCAACTTCAAGTTCTACAAGCAGATCACGGACAACGCCGACTTCGCTGAGGATTTCATGTCCTGGATGTTTGAGCGTTACGTCAGGTCCAGGGGCGCGAGCAAGGGCACTGGCTCTTGATTACACCCAAGGCGCTGGGTATTTCAGGAAGAACCGGCCCTCTCCGGTTCATAAAGTGGCAAAGATTTGGCAAAGGCGGAATTTCTGGACTGACTGAGAATCCTCGTAAGTCCTTTATTATCAATGGTGCGTCCGACAGGAATCGAACCTGTAACCTTCTGATCCGAAGTCAGAAGCTCTATCCAATTGAGCTACGGACGCGTTGAAGAATCACGCTTCTTCTGGCCACTTCTGCATGCCTGCCGAAGGTGCTTCCTCCAGCGGGCAGTCGTTCACTCACCTGGACGTTGTGAAGCGAGGGCTAATCTTGCGCTTCAAGACGTCCGTAAGACAACGGATAGACTATGGCACATAGCCAGGAAGAGCTACAAGGAAATCGGATGCGGAATTTTACCCGGAGAAACAGGATTGCGCGGGCATCGGGTTTGGCCTTATCTATCCATCCTGAAACACTGCAAACAGGCTGGTGCTCCGGTCCGTTGCAGAATCGATTGCTCAACACATATTTGCCCTATGAAACTTACAGCCATACTACTTCTCGCCGTGACCTTGACCGCCTGCGCTGCCGCCGCAGAGAAAACGCTTCAGCCCGGCCTGACAGGGCGCTATTACCAAATGACCAACTCCCTGGAGGATTTCCCAGCCATTCCCGCAGGGACGAAGCCAGATGTTGAGCGCGTGGACAAACAAATCAATTTTGCCAGCACGCTCGAGGCGTTTCCCGGGACGAAGCTAGTGGATAACTTTTATGTCGACTGGACCGGCAAGATCCGCATTCCTGCCGACGGCGCCTACACCTTCTTCCTGGAATCGGACGATGGCTCAAGATTGTTCATCGACGGTGCGCAGGTGGTGGATAATAACGGCCTGCACGAGATGCAGGAAAGCATGGGCAAAGTCGAACTCAAGGCGGGTGACCACGTGATGAAGTTGGAGTTCTTCGACGCCGGGGAGGACGCGGGATGTATCCTGTCGTGGAAGAGCGCCAAGATTGAGAAGCAGGTTGTGCCGGAAAACGTGCTGTTTCATTGAAGCCCATTCACCCGCTCAGTGTCGAGTAGGCGCCCCGGCGCTCACCGGAGGGGTGTGGCCCTATTTCTGCGAGATATGAAGCTGCCCACCAATACGACCATCGCCCGAAGAAAGGTGATTGAAGTTTGTTACCTTGCTGCCGAACAAACCATGAAATACGACCTGTTCATTCGCATGGCTCTGACTGAGGACCTGCCGGGACGCCACCTGCGACGTGGCGACGTGGCGACGGTGGTCGAGCACCACCCTGGCCGCCCGGGGCAGGAGCCAGGTTACACCCTGGAAGTCTTCAACGCGGTGGGTGAAACCGTTGATGTTGTCACCGTGCGGGAGTCACAGATCGAGCGGTTGACGGCTGCTGAACTGCTGTCCGTTCGCCCGATGGCAGCCAGCACGCGCTGGTGGCGTGGCAGGCAGACCCTTCCGAGCTTGCTGCAGACATGCGTACGGTAGCGGAAATCAAACAAGCGGTGAACAAGCTGCCTCAGCGAAAGAAGCTGGTGCTCGCTTTCTTCTATTTCCTGGCCATCGCGGCACTGGCCAATGAGGGCACCAACGCGACGCTGCTTACCTATCGCGACGCGGAGTGGTATGGCTCGACGTTCTGGACCGGGCCGGACTGGACGCGGGTCGGCAAGGATTGGCATCACCCCGGCGAGAACACGCCGAGCGTCCGCCGGTTCACCGCACCGCGCGACGGACGCCTGACGGTCACGGGCCGCGTGTTCAAGCTTCACCTCGACGGCGACGGTATCCGCGCCAGCATCCGCCACAACGAGCGCGAAGTCTGGCAAGCGGAGATTGACGGCAAGGACGACCAGGGCGTCGAACCGAAGCTGGCGCTGGACGTGAAGCAGGGCGACGCGCTGCGGTTCATCGTCCACAAGCGCGGCAACATCGTCTGCGACACTACCGGCTGGGACCCGGTCGTCGCGTACGCTGACGGCCAGCGGTTCCAGGCGTCGGCGAGCTTCGCGGCGAAGAAGCAGGGCGAAGGCGGCTGGTTCTATGAAATGCTCGGCCCAGGCGCGCCACCGCCCCCAGCCCAGCCGGTCGCGCCGGTGCTGTCCGAACTGAAGCAAGAATTGGCGCGGCTCGCCGGCTTGCTCTCGCCGAAGACCGACCTCGAATTGCTATTGCTGGCGCTGGAGGAGTGGTGGCGCGATGACAAGCTGGCCGATGCCGTTGCCGCTTACGCCCCGGCGGTTCCAGATCATCTGCAACGCGCGCGCCGATTGGCAGCCGGCTTGGGAATAACGTCGGATGCGCTCGAAAAGCTGTCGTCCGTGAGGCCGGCAACATTGGCCGAATGGCGCACGCTCTACCTGCAAGTCCGGCTGCTCAAGCGCGAGGTCGTGCTCAGCAATCCGCTGCTGAAGTTCGACAAGCTGCTCTTCAGCAAGCGCGCCCAGCCGAGCTACAGCCATCTGGTCGGCCAATACTTCGGCTGGCGGCAGCGGCCTGGCGGCGGGCTGTTCGTGCTGGAAAAGGCCGGCTGTTCGCTCGCGGTCCGCGACATCGTCGGCAGCCAACTGGCCGCCGGCAGTTTCCTCGAGCCACGCCTCTCGTATGACGGCAGGCGCATCGTGTTCTCGTTCGTTGCCTGCCCGCCACAGGCCCCCGACTCGAAGGCGCTTCCGGTCAACGAGCAAGGCGACGAGAGTGGTTACTTCCACATCTACGAGATCGGCGTGGACGGCGCCGGCCTGCGCCAACTCACGCGCGGGCGCTACGATGACCTGATGCCGTGCTACCTGCCGGATGGCGGCATCGCGTTCGTATCCACGCGGCGGCGAAGTTACTCGCGCTGCTTCGGGCCGAACTTCAGCAACCGCTGGCACAGCTACACGCTGCACCGCATGGACGCCGACGGCTCCAGCCTCCACATCCTCTCGCTCAACGACGTCAGCGAATGGTTCCCCGCCGTCTCGAACGCCGGCGAGATTCTCTTCGCGCGCTGGGACTACATTGATCGCGACGCGGTCACCCACGAGAATCTCTGGTCGGTGCGGCCCGACGGCTGCAACCCGATGGCCGTCTGGGGCAACGCGACGCCGAAGCCGCACTGCGCGTTCCAGGCGAAAGCGATTCCCGGCAGCGCCAAGATCGCCTTCATTGCCTCAGCCCATCACGCCGTCACGGGCGGCCCGGTGTGCGTGGTCGATCCGGCCGTGGACCCGAACAGCCAGAGCGCTATCACGCGCATCACGCCAGGCCCTTACCCGGAGGCGGAGAGCGACAACGTCCCTGAATACTACCAATCGCCGTGGCCGCTGTCGGAACAGTATTTCCTCGTCGCCTATAGCCGCGACCGGTTGGTCTTCGAAGGCGAGCACCTGACCAACCCGAACCCGGACAACGCGCTCGGCCTGTACCTGCTCGACGCCGCCGGCAATCGCGAGTTGCTCTACCGCGACTCGAAACTCGGCTGCACCAGCCCGATTCCGCTCCAGCCACAGCCGATGCCGCCCATATTGTCGAGCACGCTACCGCCCGACGCGCCGCCGACGGGCGAGATGCTCATCGCCGACATCTACCAGGGCCTCGGGGCCGCGCCACGCGGCACGATCAAAGAACTACGCTTGGTCCAGATCTTCCCGAAAACGACGTGGCTTGCCAACTCGCCGCCCATCGGCATCGCCGGCGAAGAAAATGCCCGCGCCATCCTTGGCACCGTGCCGGTCGAGGCCGACGGCTCGGCCCGGTTCATTGTGCCGGCGCACAAACCGATCCTGTTCCAGGCCCTCGACAAGGACGGCTTCGCTTACCAGACGATGCGCTCAACGACCTACGTCCAGCCCGGCGAACGCACTTCGTGCGTCGGCTGTCACGAGCATCGCATGTCAGCCCCCCCGGCAGCGTCGGTGCCTCTGGCGATGCAGCGACCCCCGTCCCGAATCGAACCGGGCGAACTGGGTGGGCGACCTTTCGGGTTCTTCGAGGTCGTCCAACCCGTGCTCAATCAACACTGCGTGAAATGCCATAGCGGGCCGGACGCGAAAAATGGGATCGTACTCACCGGCGAGCCGTTGAATGGTTTCACGCGATCGTATCTGTCGTTGACCAGCGACCCGCCACTACCCAAAGAAACCAGGCAGTCAACCGTTGAGCCGCTGGTGCCGCGCTTCGCCATGCGAAATCAAATCCAGATGACGCCCGTCGGGGGCAGTTGCGGCGCACTCGGCAGCCGCCTGATGAAAATGCTCCGCGCCGGCCACCAGGAAGTGAAACTCAGCGATGCCGATCTGCGCCGGCTCGCCGCGTGGATTGACTGCAACGCGATCTTCCGCGGTTCCTACGATCCCGCCGAGCAGGCGAAACAACTGACTGGACAACGCATCGGGATGCCGGAGATTCAATGAGAAAGCGTGTGCTGAACCGTATCAGCTATTCACCCGCGCAGCGTCAAGTACAAGCGGGCGCGCTCAAAAGCAAATTCAATCAATTAGTGAGAAGGAAGCAACCGAGATGAGAAGAACGAATCCGATGATGGGCGAGTGTGCTCTGTGCCATGCATCTTTTCCGAAGGCCCAGGCCACACGGCATGTGACGGCGTGTCTGAAGGCCAGGGCGCCCGAATCCGGTCAACGGGTCAAGGCACTGCATCTTCGCGTCGAAGGGAAATACAACCCCGAGTATTGGATGCAATTCGAGATCGCGAGCGCCATGACGCTTTACACCTTGGACGATTTCCTGCGGCAGACCTGGCTGGATTGTTGTGGTCATATGAGTTGCTTCACCATCGGCGAGCAACGGTATTCGTGCGAGCCTTTCAACGAGGGGCTGTCGGGCCGGGGTGAGAAGTCCATGGAGGCGAGACTCTACAAAGCGATTCCGCCCGGCACTGACTTCGCTCACGAGTACGACTACGGTTCGACGACCGATCTTGTGTTGCGCTCGCTCGGCGCGCACGAAGCGGCGCTCACCGATCCCGAGGTCCGGATCCTCGCGCGGAACGTGCCGCCGGAGGTGCGGTGCGTCAGGTGCAAGAAGCGGGCGACCATTGTGGAAGCCGGCTGGAATGGGCTCAATCTGGGTCGGTGTTTCTGCAAGAGCTGCGCCGATTCTGAGACTGACGACGAAGGAATGCGCCTGCCCATTGTCAACTCGCCGCGGGTGGGGGTCTGCGCGTACTGCGGCTGAAACCGAGACGGGCCGCGTCCCTGCATCGCCCGCGAGCGGAAACTCCACCTTGGCTTTCGGTGTGACTGGGGAGCGTGTCCGCCTGAGAGTCGTTACGCTGGAGGGTTGACGGGCAAGGTTATGGCGGTAGCCTTTTTGCGTGGCAGCGCCAGTTCGCTGCTACGCGCTCCGAAGAATCCAAGCTGTGCACCAATGGCGCGGAAAGGTGAGTATACTGCCAAGACCGTGGGATAGACGACACCGAGCAACCCCTCACCCCAGCCCTCTCCCCTTCGGAAGGGGAGAGGGAGCAGCCTCGGCAGCTTTGGGTGTAGTGTATGCTGCGGACTCTCAGTAGGCTGGCAGAAGTATGTAAACTATGTATCTTAAGGCATGATAGAAGCCACCGCCACCGAATTGGTCAGGTCCGCCCGTGACTACCTCGACAAGGTGCAGCACGGGGAAACCGTCCAAATCCGCAGAAACGGCAAGGCGATCGCCAAGCTGGTTCCGGATTCCGATTTTATGAGCGGTAAGCAGGCGGCTGGCCTGTTCCTATCCCACCAAGCCATCGAAGCGGATAAGCGCGCTGCCGATGCCATCGAGGACCAGATCCAGAAACTTGACCACGAAACCGATTATGCGCTGGCTCATTGATTCGGATGTATTGATTGAAGGCGAGCGAGCGCATCCGGGCTTTGTTCCATGGCTGGCAGCACAAGCTGAGGTGGCAACGGCGGACATTATTCGCGCAGAATTTCTCATTGGCGTGCATGCCGTGCCGGACGCGCAGAAGCGCCAGCGCGGGGAACTCTTCTACCGCCACCGCATATCCGGCCTGGCCTCCCTTCCTTGTGAATTGTCGGACTACGAAACTGGAGCCCGCCTGGCTGGTGAAGCTCGCAGGAGTAGTCGCGGAAACCCCGGCCTGGTGGACGGCTTACTCGCTGCGATTGCTTTGCGCCACGGAGCCAAGGTAGCCACCAAGAACCTGAAGGACTGCAAGGCTATGAACTGTCCTTGCGAGAACCCGTTAGAACCTGCGCGTCATCCGGCATCCTAAGGTCCCGTAGGAGTTGGAAGTCGCTGCGCTCTGGTATGCGGAACGCCAACTGCCAGCTCCAGCACCGCCAACCCTCGCGCCAGCAACCGCTCGGCTACCGCCTCGTCGTGCGTCCGTTTGGCTTCGCCGCTATAGATGGGTTTAACAACACCGCGCGTTGCTGGTCCTCGCGATCCTGTTGGTTGACCGGTTATTATGCACAGGCCGTGCGCCGTAATGTGCTTCCCGCCAATGACAGGCTTCCAGACCTCCCAAGCCGCGTGAAACGGTCGCAACCGGAGAAAACACCCTCTTGACACCTCCGGAGTGCGTCGGCAGGGTTGTTTCATGATGATCAAGCAGTTTCCATGACGGCGACTCAACAGGTTCGTCACAAATGAAGCTATCCCCCTTGCTGACCGGCTTGCTTGCCGGATTACTGATGTTGGGAGCGGTGTCTCCCGGTTTCGGCGCGGACGAAAAGGCTCTTCCCCGGGCGCTACCCGATTCCAGCTCAAGCACGATCGAGGAGGCTGCCTCCTCGCTGGCCGAAGGCCGAATGGCAGATGCCGCGCAGGGCTTCGAGGCGGCTGCCACCAATTCTCACAGCCCGCCATTCGTGCGCAGCCTCGCGCTATTTGGCCTCGCCCGAACGGCGTGGGAGCAGAAGGACGCGGCTGCTGCGGTCAAGTGGCTGAGCGACCTGGCGGCCCAGGAGGAACTGCCGGCAACTTATCGAGAAAGAGTGGTTCGCTGGATTAGTGAGATCAACCGACAGGAGAAAGGGTTGCCTGCCCGGGACGCTGCGGCCTACCGGACTCCACTTCCCACCCTGGGTAAACCAGGCGCCACCTTTCAGGTCGTGAATTCTAGTGGCCGCTCCGGGGATGGCTCCAAGAAGAAACCGTTCTCTTCGCTTCAGCAGGCCCGGGATGCCATCCGGCTGTTGAAGCAACGCTGCGGGGGAGCTTTGCCCAAAGGGGGTGTGCGGGTGACCGTTCATGGCGGCGCTTACCCTGTGTCTGCAACTTTGAAGCTGACGGCGGAAGACTCCGGCACCGCGGACAGCCCCGTGGTGTATCAAGCCAAGGCCGACGAGGTTCCCGTCTTCTCCGGTGGCGTTCGCCTCCAGGGCTGGAAGCCAATCTCGGACCCAGGACTCCGCGACAAGCTCGACCCCGAGGTGCGAGGCCGGGTTCTTGAATCGAATCTTGCCGGGCAGGGCATTAAGGATTGGGGTGACCCCACGACGCTCCGCAAGTGCCCGGAGCTCTTTTGCGACGGAGTGGCCCAGACCCTGGCGCGCTGGCCGAACGAAGAGTTTGTCACCACGGGTGAAGTCCTGGGCACCGACTTAATCACCAACGGCGCGGCGATTGCGGGCTGCAAGGATGGCAAGTTCCGCTACGGGGAGGATCGCCCCGACCGCTGGGTTGATGAACCGGATGTGCGTCTCTACGGCTACTGGTATTGGGATTGGTTCGAGGAGTATCAGCGGGTCGCAGCAATTGACCCGCAGTCTCATACCCTCACCTTGGCGCCCCCATTCTCCAACTACGGCTATCGCAAGGGCCAGCGATATCGTGCGGTAAACGTGTTCCGAGAAATCGACCGGCCAGGCGAGTGGTACCTGGACCGGCGCTCGGGCATGGTCTATTGGCTCCCGCCGGAGAAGATTAACTCCGATCGCGCAACCGTGACGCTGAGTTGCTTTGCGGATCCCTTCATCGCCATCGAGAATGCCGAACATGTGATCCTGCAAGGGCTGGTGTTCGAGACAGGCCGAGGCGATGCTGTCCATATTCAGGGGGGCTCGGATTGCCTGGTCGCCGGCTGCACCATCCGGCAATGCGGCGGGGACGCGATTGTCATCGAGGGCGGCTGCCGCCATGGGGTTTTCGGCTGCTCAGTTACTTCCATGGGTTGCGGTGGGATGCGGGTCAATGGAGGCGACCGAAAGACCCTCACCCCGGGGCACCATTATGTGGAGAACTGCACGGTTTCTGACATATCCCGCCTGAAACGAACCTACACGCCCGCGGTGTTGCTCGATGGCTGCGGCAACCGCATCGCCCATAACCAGTTTGAACGCATGCCCTCCTCCGCCTTGCGCATCGAGGGCAACGACCAGGTTATTGAGCTCAATTTGATCCGAAACGTCGTCCAGGAGTCCGATGATCAGGGCGGGCTGGATTGCTTCGGCAATCCCCTGTTTCGCGGGTTGGTCATCCGCTGGAACCATTGGCAGGATATTACCGGTGGCACACATTGCGGTGCCGCGGGAGTGCGCCTGGATGATATGATTTCGGGGGTGGCGATTTACGGCAATATCTTCGAGCGCTGCGGCGCGGTCCTGTTTGGAGGCGTGCAAGTCCATGGCGGCAAAGAGAATTTGGTGGACGGGAATCTGTTCCTCGACTGCTTCGCCGGGGTTAGTTTCTCCCGCTGGGGCGAGAAGCGCTGGCTCGAGGCCATCAGACCATTCCTCCAGCAGGCTGACTCAGCGCCTTACCTGAAGCGATATCCTGATCTGGCCCGGCTGAAACAGGATGCGGATGTGAACTACATCTGCCGCAACGTATTCTCTCATTGCTCCGCCCCTTTCCGCCGCGACGCCGGCAGGGAGTGCGCAGTGCTGAACCTGGCGACCGGTCGGGTGGTTGAGCCCTCGGAGTTAGCGGATGCAAAGCGCATCCGCCGGGATCCCCAGTTGCGCCGGTTGCTTATTGATCCCATCCCCATCAGCGAGATCGGCCCCTACGCTCATCCCTGGCGGGCGATGAAATGATTACCGGAGGATAACAAGTTGCTGGTGTTGGTGGTTAAAGGCTCAAGGCTGCCGCCCTATGAAAGGAGGCAGCGGACGAGTTGGTTGGAGGTGCGCAGCGCGAAGAAATAGTCACTGAGGCGCTGGACAAAGGGTTCGTAGCGGATGAGGACACCGGCTTCGATGTTCTTGGTGTGGGCGGCTTGGGGCCGGGGAAACCTTCTCAACTTCGGCGGTCGGAATCCAAGTGGTCTTCACAACGCAGCAAGCGCCGCCCGGTTCGTGCTCGGCGGTGGCGGAAACGCCGTGGCCGACGGCGTATTCAAAAACGTCGCGGAACTGGAGATCGGCGACTTGCTCGTCCCATTCTTCGGTAGCCGCGCCGGAGAGGGTGCCGCGCAGGTCAGGGCGGGGTGTGAAGGGCTGCGGGGAGATGAGCTTAAGGCAGGTTTGAAAGGCAAAGGCGCGATAGCCGCGTTCCTTGTTGGGTGGGCGATGGTTGACGAGGAAAACGGAGACGGAGCGAGCGCCGGCAGGCAAACGGGTGGAAGCGTGACCGGCGGCAGGCACGGCGCGGACGGTTACGCTCAGGGTGAGGCCGCCGCTGTTGGGCACGGGAAATTGGTTCGGCTTGCCTCCGGGTGCGGGCAGAGCGATGGACACGGGCTCTTCCCTCGGGTGCCGGCGGTAGCCCTTCAGCGGTTTGGGTTGCGCCCCGCTGCCCGCTTTGTAATCGCCGGGCTTTTCCTCCAGCGTGTCAGGGTCTTCGGGGTGGGTTTCGGGGGTTGGCGCGCTGGTCGCCGGTTCGTTCTCTGCCCCCTCGTAAATATAATCGCCCCAGGCCACAGTAGCATTCAGGGTTTCGACGCCCGGAGCGACCAGGACGCTGAGGCCCATCGAGGAGGGCAGGATGCTTTTGCGCGCGGCGGCGCGGTCTGGCTCGGTGTCGTCGTCGGTGCCGCCGGTGTTCCCGCCGCTGTCAATTTCTTCGGAGGAGGTTTCGTCGGTCTTCTGGTCGGCGGGAGCCTCTGAGGGAACGAGGAAGCCGGAGAGATACCAGCGTGAGGGCGCGTCGGGCAGTAGCTCGTGGGCAAAGGCGTGGT
>Ga0114951_10004832_pt1 | contig 12785 bp, 15 predicted proteins | sample AM7aDNAmetaG_FD_88677 | JGI IMG/M metagenome (GOLD analysis project Ga0114951, IMG submission 88677) | Freshwater microbial communities from Finland to study Microbial Dark Matter (Phase II) - AM7a DNA metaG | ecosystem: Environmental > Aquatic > Freshwater > Lake | place: Finland: Lake Alinen... | reverse complement strand
TAATTTTTCGTCCTTACCGTTACAGGGTTCACAGTTAGTTAATCTAACGATTTTTCGAAGGAAGGGATGTCCAGGCCGAAAGCCGCCAATAATTTTGCACCGGGTGGCTGTTGCGAGAGGAACAAAAAACGGTATGATCAGGCGTAAGGTGTAGAGATTTTCTTCCATGATTGGTATCATTGTGTCTGTTTTTAGAAACTGACAGGCAGCCAGATCAGCGGAAGGAGAAAAATGACCCCGGTAGAAAAAGGCAATCCGATGATTACGTGACGAGAACCCTAAAAGTTCCTGTATTCACATGGGTATTATCTCAGAATTACGACAACTGAACCTTTCCGGTACCTATCACAGATCGTTACTGCTACTTGTTCTGTGCCTGTATGATGTATTTACGCGTTATTTGTCCATTGTATATATGGATTTTATAAGAGTCAGACTGCCCGGATAGATGCATCAATTACTTCAATTGTACCGTTAATAACACTTTTAAAACACAATGCCATATCTAAGAACGGATTTACGTAATGGAAAGAAATACCGGGTTTAAAGAGAGGAGATATATCGAGGAACTGCGGATCCTCACGAAATCTACCGCACTTGATTGTGTAATTGATGAACGTTTCTGCCGTGTCATATACGTGGTAAAAATCGGAGATATGGGCCTGGCCATCGGGAAAAAGGGTGAAAATATCCGACGAATGCAGACTGTGCTGGGGAAAAAAATTGAGATGGTCGAATATGCCGAGTCGATGGATGAATTTATCGCGAATATTTTCAGACCTGCCGAAATTGATTCCATCCGGAAAAAAAATACCGATACGCAGGTTGACGTATTTCTTCGGAATAAAAACGATATCGGTATTGCGATTGGCAAAGGCGGATGTAATATTGAGAAAGGCAGGATACTTCTGAAACGATTTTTCGGTTTTGATTTATGCGAAGTCCTTCATGCAGGTGAGTAAATTGAGTGATACCGAAGTCCTCGATGAATTGTTCCGGGTGATTGATGACCGGATTGTCAATCCGAAACCAGGGTCATATGTGACAGGTCTTGTCAATGACCCGAAGGGAGTTGACAAGGTCCTTGAAAAAGTGGGGGAGGAAGCAACCGAGTTTATTATAGCGGTGAAAAACGGAGTTCCCGCCCGTACGATAGAAGAGGCGGCAGACCTCCAGTTCCACCTCCTGATTGCTCTTCGTGTTTCTGGAATTGATCTTTCGGACCTTATGAAGGAATTATGCCGACGCCGGCAATAATTCATTTATTCATCAGGTAGTTGTCACTTAAAACATGACTTCATTCAAAAATGACATCAGCATGCCGGAGAAAAATTTCCGACCATGACTTTTTTATCGTTATATGGTGATTCCCACATCTCGCAATACACAAATAGAGAAACATTCCGGGTTTCATTGCATTGGTGCCAGACCAGGGCATCGCTTCATGCATGTTCTTCTCGTCCTTGGTTTTCTTTCCCGGCAAAATATCTCAATTCTCATCTGCTCTGATGGTACGGGCAAAAGTAGTACGTGAGGTTAACCGTCCAGGGTCCTTGTTTTTCCTTTATTCATCCTTGAAGGTATGCTTGTAACCCGGTTAATGGTGGAAGATCTGTGCGGTGTAACCCTGACAATTCTGCCACTTTACGTTCGAGGAAGATATCGGATTTACACCTGATTGCAATGGCAATCCCATCACTTGGACGGCAGTCCATGATTTCTTCCTGGCCGTCCCTGCTGAGGACGAGGTTTGCATAGTATACTCCATCAAGAAGTGTGTCGATATACAGGGAACGAAGCGTGACATGGTACCGGTTAAGGAACTCACAGAACAGGTCATGCGTCATGGGGCGGGGTGAAATTTCATTATTCAATGCAGTATTGATCGAAACTGCTTCCAGCAGGCCGATATATATCAGGAGGCTGGTTTCAGCATCGACATCCAGCACTAGCACAGGCGAAGCACCTGCTGGAAAGACTGCAACAAAAATTCCCCTGATACAACAGGGAACCAGGTCCATAGGAGAATTGATCAATTCTGAGGATGATAAGAGTTCGTGTCAGGTGGCATGTCTCGTAATTTAGATCGCAAAAAGATCCCGGTTTCCGGTAATCCTGACAAGGCCCACTCTGAGTGCGGCATCGAGCCACCCATGGCCATAACTGAAGCACGCAAGTGAATCTTCGAGCCGACACTCACGTAAAAACATTCCTCCACCTGCCAAATAGGCAGTTGCAATGGCAAATACCCGTTCTGCCCCGTCATACCAGTGGATACCATTCTCGGGAGCCGGTACTGATGACGTAATGGCACTATCGAGGATCCGCTGGTAACGGGTTGTTTTTTCGAGGAGCTGGTGATGAAAACGGTCCGGGAGAGAGGGGCCACCGGTTAAAAGATAGCGGCACAGGTGGCCTGCTGGAATAATGCCTATATAGCAGCCCGCATCAAGCCATCCTGCGGCGTACGCAAAACTTGCCAGTGCATTGACCGGATCATCCCGGTCCATACAATACCTCCCATCTTCCAGGTAGCACAGGGCCATGGTACGTATCTCCCCGCCAGCCAGAGCGGACAGGGTGCCCGTGGAAGCATGGATATCAGAATGTTCCAGGGCCGTTGCTAATTCCAGATGAAAGGTATGGATCTCCATCACCGGCAAACACCTCCAGGTACTTTCGTTCCATATCATGGAGGCTGCCAGGGACGAGGAGGATGTGGAGAGGCCCGCCAAAATCAGTCTCTTTCATGGTGGATGCACTTCCTGCCCGTACCACGGGTTTGGGCGATCCCGCCCTGGCGATCCCGATATAGCACGGGATATGAAACCCACATTTTTCAACCATTGGTTCGAGAAGGTCTACTGCCTGGTGGATTGTCATGAAACGGTCCTCCTGGATGTCTAAGTAGACAATCGTGTGGAGGTTATCAGCCAGATTTTTCCTGATTACTTCAGCAGGTGTTGTCGGGGCCCATTTGCCATAGGGAAATGGTAATGAGCAGGACTTCCCAAAACGATAATTCTGTAGTCCGGAGAGGCCACATACCGCCGATATGATGGATGGACCATGGATGATCTCCGTTGCAACCCCCATCTGTGCAGCCCGTATCCGGAGATCGATGTGCGTAGTGGAGACCATCGGGTCTCCCCCGGTGAGGAAGACGACGTCCTTTGCGAGGGCTTCGGACAGGAATCCTTCGGGGTGCTGTTCAACGTCATCTCTTTTTAGGACAACCAGGTCTTTTCCATAGAAATGAGACAGTTCCACAGGTGTTGTCCCGGTCAGGACTGATGTATATGATTCAAGACAGACCAGGTCCGCCTTTCTGATCGCCTTCAGGCCTTTCGCTGATATATCTTCGAGATCGTAGAGACCAAGCCCGATAAAAGTCAGCATCGGTTCACACCTGCCTTGCATGGTATTGTCGGGGGAGGTCTGCACATCGGTCTCCTGTTATGCTTATTGAAAGGGTAACGGTCATTGTCCATGTCCCGGGCATCAGGGTTCCACCTCTACTTCTTCTTCGCTGTTACATGTAGACCGATGGGGTATAAGATATTCTTCTTCGGTAATCCATACGAATAAACGTGTAATGTCAGGCGAAATGACGGGCATATCATCATATTCTGCCCCCTGGGCGATCGATTGTGCGGAAATCAGGCACCCGCGCCGGATGATATAGAGACGTTTAAAAGGCCAGTCTGTGCCAGGTTTGACCTCGCGGTCATAATAAATCTGTCTTGCCAGCGCCAGGGTGCAGAATTTTTTTAGCGGGAACTCGAAAAGAACGTCCTGCATGTAGCGGCGAATATACCAGCGCAGTTCTCCTGCAATTGAAAGGCCGCTCACAAGTGAATCGATGGGGATAGTAACGCCTCCCGACACCTCTTTCGGGTGATAAAACCGTAGGATGTTACGGGATGTCTCAGAAGTATGGAGTTTTTGATAGAGGTCAATACCTTTGCGCTGGAGGAAGAATACGTTCATTTGTGCTATTCCGGGAGAATAATCAGTTTCCATGAATAAAAGGGTGCGCTGCATCGACAACCGGAATCAAAAATTTTCCTGTGGGAATGGGTGATATAAACGGTCAACCCTGAAGACGCCATGGGATGATCAACCTGGAAAAAAAGGCCACCGATTCTTCACACTATCGGTTATGTATACATCCGGTCGTCAAAGACACTCTCGTTCAAAACTTTCCTTACTGCCGCAATAAAATCTTCTGATATTACTGCACGTGCTTCTTTCCGGACAGCAATCATTCCTGCTTCACGGCAAATTGCCTGGACTTCAGCACCGGTCGAATTCTCGGTGAGTTCAGCGATCTCCTCTAGTGATACGCCATCGAGACGGAGTTTTGCTGAATGGATCTTCAGAATTTCCAGCCGGGAGCCCCTGTCCGGGAGCGGGATTTCAATAATCCGGTCAAACCTGCCGGGTCTGAGAAGTGCCGGGTCCAGCATATCCACTCTGTTAGTTGCGGCCATGATCCGGACATCCCCCCTGTTATTGAACCCGTCCATCTCGGCAAGGAGCTGCATCAGGGTCCTCTGGACTTCGGCGCTGCCTGACGTCCCGTCATTGGTCCGGGTACTGCCGACTGCATCAATTTCATCGATAAATACGATAGATGGGGCCCGTTCACGGGCGAGCGTAAACAACTCCCTGACCAGTTGGGCACCTTCACCGATGTACTTATGGACCAGTTCGCTTCCAGACATCCGGATAAATGTGGCTTTGGCCTGGTGGGCTACGGCCTTTGCAATCAGCGTTTTACCTGTTCCCGGGGGTCCGTATAAAAGAATCCCTTTTGGGGGCTCCACACCAATCTGTTCAAAAATTTCTGGTTTGGTCAGTGGGTACTCGACGGATTCCCGTACTTCTTCGATCTCTTTTAACAGGCCTCCGATCTGGCTGAACGTCACGTTTGGGGACTCTTCGAGTTCCATCACGCGGACCCTTGAATCAAAAATATTGCCCACGATTTTAACAATGGAGAGTGCGTTGTTGACTGCCACTTTCGCACCAGGTTTTAATTCCTTCCCGATTTCCGCACTCACATGAGTTAAGTATTCCTGGTTGTTGCCCTGCTGCCGCAAATACACTTCCCCGTTCTCGAGGATATCCACAACAACGGCGATGAACAGGGGCATGCGCTTGAGTTGGGCATTTTCACGTTTCAGCTGGGTGTTATCCCGTAAGAGCTCGTCATTTTTTATTTTAACTTCCAGGACCTGTGCCTCAACTTCCCGGAGCCTGAGTTTTAATTTCAGTTCCCCTTCCTGTAAGGGGTTCGTAATGACGGTCTCTTCCATATTAATAATATATCTCGGTTTTCATACATATATCAGGTGCGTTTGTGATATTTCAAGGCAGGGGGATTGCGAAAGGGTGTGCTTCAGGCGAACTTCTGGTCAGTACCGGGCCAATCTCGTTTCTGTCTGGTGTAAATCCTGAAACCGGGGATGTCGTGGAGAAAGGGCACCCCATCGAGGGTCAGACCCTGGCAGGGAAGGTGATCGCATTCGATCATGGAAAAGGTTCTACGGTCGGATCATACGTTATCTATGCGCTTTCTAAAAACGGTCATGCCCCGCTGGCCATTATCAATACCGAAGCAGAACCGATAATTGCGGTTGGAGCCATTATGGGGGGAATTCCGATGATCGATCGGATCGGAGTTCCAATGACGCAACTGAAATCCGGAACGCAGGTCACAGTTAACGGGGATACAGGGGAGTTCCTGTACGAGGGAGCGCTCTGCAGAATCACTTCAGAAGAATGAAGTAGTACCTTGCAGAATCCATTTTTATGAGATCATGGGTTATTATTGGCATTATGGCACTTGGCATGTTTTTTTTGGCCGGTTGTACAACGATACCGGGCTCTTTCCAGGGACCTGGCACGGCCGGGACTCTCGTACCGAGGCCCGTCGTCACGCTCCCAGCTGCGAATGCCGTTGATGTCGCAGTCATGCAGAAGGATTCCGTTGACTCGACCATCGATGTGGTATTCGGAGGTGGAAACGGCCAGGTGGCGGTCAGTTCATGTATAGTGGTCATAACACGGAGTGACGGGTCATCTGAAATTCAAAGGCTCACCCCGCAGAAAGGCTCAACAGTCACTCTCCAGGGAACAAAAGGGACAGACCGCGTTGAAGTATCAGTCATCCTGAAAGATGGAAAGTCCTACAAGATCATTGACGAGCTGGTCCCGTACAGGACGCGTGGATGAAGTGCATGGGTTACCCTCCCAACCGGGTACCGTAATGTCTCTTCAGCCCACGTTTTTTTGGTAACGTTGCATCACCTTTCTCCCGTGCGTGAGTACGTGGGATGCGGATACTATCCGGTGTAACCATCATCTGAACCAGTCCATTGAAATGGAATGGATTGATGGCATGTCCGGATACGCCAGTTGGTAATGTAAGCATGCATTTCTTCCCTGAATTTCGCATTTGCGAGACCTGATGATCGGTACGCCAGGATCAATTAATTATCGCACGAAAGAGCATGGAAAGAAGCTGATGAAAACCTGCTGGAGAAGTATAGCGGCGGCACGCAATTCGTACGCAGTACTCAGGGCTGCCTGTAAAGTCCATGGGTTTTTCCTTGACCCGGTCAGGAGCCCCACGGCAGATATTACCTGTTACAGCCTTAATTCCCTGTCAGCGGAAAAATATGAAGATGAGATCCGGGGGGCAGAGTGTATAACCATTGCCGGTGGCCCCTATGCATCCGCATGTTACCGGAACGTTGCATCATATGCAGATTACGTGATCGTTGGTGAAGGAGAGCACCGGCTCCCTGCGTTATTCCGCCATATTATGATGCCCGAAACGACGCCATTACCCGCAGGGGTTGCGACTTCGGAATGTTTTTTTCAGGCGGACACCAGTGTTCTCCTTGATGCGTACCCCCCCTTCGATGAGGTGAAGGGATATATTGAATGTTCACGGGGATGTCCTTTCCATTGCGGTTACTGCCAGACCCCCTCACTGTTTGGCGGTTCGATGAGACACCGGAGTATTGACTCCATTGTTGCATATGCCAACCGGGTGAAAGATGCACGATTTGTCACACCCAATGCATTTGCGTACGGATCCGATGGCAGGTCTCCCAGGTTTGAAAAGATCAAACGATTGCTCGGCAAAATTACATCCAATATCTATTTTGGCACATTTCCAAGTGAAGTCCGGCCGGAATTTATCTGTGACGAAGCTCTGGAGATTATGCGGACGTACTGTAAGAACACGAAACTGCATTTTGGCGCGCAGTCCGGAAGCGACCGGGTCCTGTCACTCCTTCACCGGGGGCATTCGGTGTCAGATGTGGTTTTAGCGGTGGAATTATGCCATGAATATGAAATCACACCAGTGGTAGATTTCATCGTAGGTCTTCCCGTTGAAAATGAAGAAGACCAGGAATTAACCCTCAAACTTATCAGGTGGATATCAAAATACGGGCAGATTCGTGCACACCAGTTTCTCCCGTTACCCGGTACAGCGTTGTTTGGCACACTTCCCCGTCCTCTTAACAGCGAGGTACGGCATCTCATCGGGGAGCTTGCACTCCGGGGAAAAGCGACCGGATCCTGGATGATGATGAGATAAGGTTTTTTACACACCTCTTCGAATGATATTACATGATGGATGTGCTCTTGTTAGCAGATCTGCATGGTCAATTTGGAAAAATTGATTCATTTTTGGATCTCGGGGCCGATGCAGTTTTTATTGCCGGCGACCTCACCGATATGGGACCCGCAGATTCCGTTGAACCCCTAATGTCCCGGATAGACGTACCATGTTTTGTGGTACCGGGCAATTGTGACCCAAAAGAGATATTAGATGTCCTTGAACATTCTGACAGTGTCTGCCTTCATGCGTCTCAGATCAACCTCGGGAAGATCTCAATCGCAGGAGTTGGCGGCTCAAATCCGACCCCGTTCAAGACTCCGTTTGAAATGACGGATAAACAGATTGACGATATCTTACATGAAATCATGCCGAAACTGGATAGGACAGTTCATACTGTCCTGTTATCTCATGCACCGCCGTATGGAACCCTTGATGTAATTAACGGGGAACATATCGGAAGCGCGAGTATCCAGCGCCATATGAAATCTTTTGATCTGGTCTGCTGTGCTCATATCCATGAGCAGCGTGGCATCATGGAGGTCGAAGGAACAAAAGTGGTGAACCCTGGTATGGCATCGACAGGTAACTGTGCGATGATCCATTTCGGCAAGGAATCAAAAGACATAAAGATTGAGCTCCTCACTGTCTAGCGAGGATTAACTCAAGGTATGAGGTGAGAATCGGTTCTCCCCTGACGCCAATCTTTTCTGCAATATCGTTTATGATATCAGTACCCGAGAGGTCAGACTCTGTTTTCATCACTTCTATCTCAACGAAGGAGCCGAGACCTGCCACATCATCAAGGGCAATTGAAGTGTTATCATATGAATAGTACTCACGGACCTTGTCGACGACCGCAGTCTTACGAAAACCAATACGATCGAGTAGTTGTTCAAATGCAAGGCCCTCATCCACAATCACATTCAGTTCTTCCCGGGCTTTAAACACCAGGTCCCTACGCCTGGCACCCTTATACGTGATGATGGTCCGATCATTGCTGTACCGGACCCTCAGTGCTTCGTCGGTGATCGCAAAATCCCGGTGGGGGGCATTATAGTAGATATCATGCTCGCCAGTTTTTTCGGTCATTTGAGCGCCAATTTTTAAAAGACGTTCACGGACTGGCACAAGGTCCGGCACCTGGACTTTTAGTTCAATTTCAAGCATAGAAGTGACACAAGTTTATCTATCATCGTCACGACGTTATATAGCAAGTGATATTGATGACAATACAGAACGGAGATTTTGTTACACTGAGTTATACCGGTAGCATCGATGGAAACATTTTTGACACCACGAATGAAGAAGAAGCAAAAAGCGCCGGTATGCATATCCCTCAGGCATTATACGGTCCGATGACCGTGCGAGCGGGGAGTCGCCACATCATCGAGGGCCTTGATGAGGCACTTATTGGAAAAGAAGAAGGGTTTGAAGGTGATATTCTGGTATCCCCCGAAAAAGGATTTGGTCTCCATGACCGCAAGCGTGTTGAATCATTCCAGAAGAACAAGTTCAAGGAGAAACCCGTCCGGGGAATGAACGTTAAAATAGAGGAACTTGGAGAAGGGGTTGTCATTGACGTCATCGGAAGTCGTGTCATTGTTGATTTTAATCACCCGCTTTCAGGAAAAACACTCAGTTATCATGTTAAGATCGAGTCAAAAGTGGAAGACCTGTTAGAGAAGGTCAAGGGACTCGTTCACCTGTATGCCGGGCGTGATATGGAGACCACGTATATCGACGGAAAACTCACGATTTCAATCCCACCCGGGATCAGCTATGACCGCCGCTGGGTCATGTGGAGGAGCAGGATTATCCACGAGTCGTTTGAATTCATCCCTGATATCCAGGAAATTGTTCTCCTCGAAACATTTAAACGACCAGAACAGTCCATAAAAAATACGGTCGAAGATTAGACCCCATACTACATATCCCGTTTTTTTGCCCAAAATGAGCCACTAAAAAAAATATTCTCTGTGGCCGCCACCCGGCCATTTGTTTTACAATGTCATGGGGTGAAGTTTTTCTATGACCAGTTCAACCTGCCGGACTGCGGTGCCGATGTAGTTATCAGGATTTAACAACTCGTCAATTTCCTGTTTAGTTAACAATCCTGTGACGGATGAATGGTTACCCAGGACTTCGGCGAGTGGGCGTTTTCCCGCCAATGCATCCATGCTGGTCATCCTGACAATCTCATGTGCGTCCTGCCGGTCCATGCCCTTTTTTGTCAGTTCGATCATGACAGATTCAGCCATGTTGATCCCCTGCAGGAAATTTAAATTATCCCGGACCCGATCTTCCCTGACATGGAGTCCTTCAAGTACCCTGATCATGACTGCAAGGACATGATCGGTTAATATCGTGGCCTCAGGGAAGAGTATCCGTTCGCAGGACGAATTTGTCAGGTCGCGCTCGTCCCAGAGGGTATTATTGAGGAGTGCGGGTTCGACCGCCGCCCGGATAATCCGGGCAAGACCGCATACCTGTTCACTTTTTATCGGATTCCTTTTATGGGGCATCGTGCTTGAGCCGACCTGCTGTTTTCCAAATGCTTCCTCAACTTCACCGATCTCAGTCCGCTGGAGAGACCGGAGCTCGACACCAATTTTGTCGAGAGTAGTCGCGACGTTTGCGAGGAACATAAAATATTCAGCATAACGGTCACGCGAAATCACCTGGTTGGAGACATCGACATGTGAGAGGCCGAGAATCGTCATCATGGTCTCCTGCACTTCTATCCCCATGTTGCCGAGCGATGCCTGCGTCCCGACCGCTCCGGTCATCTGCCCGACGGCGACACGTGGCCTGATCTCATTCAGCCGGTCAAGATGCCTTCCCGTTTCGCTGGCCCAGATTGCAAATCTCAGTCCGTACGTGGTCGGTACACCTATCTGACCATGGGTTCTCCCGGCACAGACAAGCTTAATGTTCTCATGGCTGCGTACCAGCAGCACCGACAGGAGTTTCTTTAATTTTTGTTCTACCAGTTCCAGCGACTGTTTTACCTGGAGCCCCGTAGCGGTGTCCAGCATATCGTTCGAAGTGGCACCATAATGGACCCACCGGGCAGAATCCCCGCATTCTTCAGCAATTGATTTTACAATGGCCATCATGTCATGGCTGATCTCTTCCTCGATCTCCCTGGCCCGCGCAAGGCTGGCATGGTGAGCACATCGTTCAATCTCATCCGCCGCTGCCAGCGGTACCAAATGATGGACCGCTTCAGCGCGTGCAAGGGCAATTTCGGCAGCGATGATACAGTTGAACCGGTTCTCTTCGCCCCAGATATATCGCATTTCTTCTGTTCCATAACGGTATTCAATCGGGTGGACGGCCATCTTTTATATTCCTCTCCTGCTATTCTAAAGCATCATGAAACCTATTATATGTTAATGGATCACCTCGACGAATGGTTCCCCTACGACAACTACCGGCCGAACCAGCGCCAGATGCTGGAAGTGGTAGCGGCGAGTGCAAAACAGGGGGGTATTGTAATGATTGATGCCCCGACCGGAAGCGGGAAGTCGAGCGCCGTAGCAGCTTTACTTTCAGAGCGGGGGAGTCGCAAGGTGGTCATCGCCGTCAGGACGATCAGTCAGCTGACAACCTTTATCCGCGAATTATCTCTCATCAAAAAGAAGAAACCAACACTGAAATTTTCATTCCTGGTGGGGAAATCCAATTTGTGCCCGTTGGGTGGGGAAGGGGATGTGTACCGCCGGTGCGAAGGGGTAAAAGGTCTCACCACCTCACTGATGCGTGAACGTGCCGAACAGGGTTCGTTAGTACCGTCTGCTGACCCGGTAATAAAAAAACAGGTTGCACGACTGGACCGGGACCACCCGATGATATGCCCGTATTTCATTAACAGCCGGGTATACCTGAAGGCAGACGGTGGTGCCTTAAAGATGGTACCGTCACCCCCCCTCAGGTTAAAGGCAGACCGTGTGTTGCTCCCTGGCATCCAGCCGCAACAGATCACAGAACTATGTGGGGAAATATGCCCTTACGAGACGATGCTCTATGCGGCGCAAAAATCTGATGTCATCGTCCTGAATTATTACCACCTGTTTGATGATATGGTCAGGGAACAGCTCTACCAGTTGATAGGGGTTGAACCTTCTGATGTCCTGCTGCTCATCGATGAGGCGCATAACTGCGGCGAAGTATTGCAGGAAGTCCAGTCTGTCCGCCTCGAAGAGCAGTCGCTCGAACAGGCTGCTCATGAGCTCCTTCACCTGAAAAAGACCGTGAAAGGTGTCGAGGCAGTACACCACCTGATACCCAGGATCAAGGATTTCATGCAGGGATTAAAGAGCTCCATGGAAACTGAGGACTGGTTTGATCCCGGGATATTCGAACGGATTATTCTTAAGAGCTCGTTATACGGATCTCTTTCAGAAATTGTTGAAGAGCTGATGACGATCAGTGAGCGGATCAGGGAGAGCAATATCCGTGCCGGTGAATATAAGGAAACGGCCATCGAACGCCTCACTGCGTTTATGTTCCGCCTGGAACAGTCTGCATCAGATTCCTCATATCTCACGCTATACAAACGGGACGAAGAGAGTATATTCCTCGAAGTCCGGAATATCGATCCCGGCGCGAAAATGCGGGACCTGGCCGGGTCACATTATAGCTGCACCATGATATCGGGAACACTTTCGCCAGTTACCAGTTATCAGAAGTATTACTTCGGGGATTCGGATGTGACACTCTGTTCACTCCCGAATTCTTTTCCGAAACAAAACCGGCGGATCTTCTGTGCACGTGATATCACCACATCTTTTTCAAAGCGGCAGGATGGAGGAAATACAGAGAATATCGTTGATTATATCCGGGTTTTCACAACGCTCCCCGGGAACCTGGCCGTGTACTTCCCGTCGTACCAGATCCTTGACCAGTATGCGGTCCGGGTTGTTCCCATGATAGCGAAGAAAAAAATCTTCATCGAGCCAAAAGATGCAAAAGATGCAAATATTGCGTTGAATGAATTTATGGGCCTTCCGGCAAGAAATAAATCAGGAGTTATTTTCGCGGTTTGCGGGGGAAAATGGAGCGAGGGCCTTGATTACCGGGGGGATATGCTCTCGGGAGCACTCGTCATTGGACTACCCCTGGCTCCGTTTAACCGCCCAAG
>Ga0114951_10004828_pt1 | contig 12799 bp, 10 predicted proteins | sample AM7aDNAmetaG_FD_88677 | JGI IMG/M metagenome (GOLD analysis project Ga0114951, IMG submission 88677) | Freshwater microbial communities from Finland to study Microbial Dark Matter (Phase II) - AM7a DNA metaG | ecosystem: Environmental > Aquatic > Freshwater > Lake | place: Finland: Lake Alinen... | reverse complement strand
TATCTAATCTGGTATAACACTGAAAAACCTCACAGGTCCATTGGAAAATCTGCCCCTTTGCGCTACTATGTGGATAATTTCATCACCAACCCCCGAAAATCCAATATGTACTGGACCCTTACACAAGATTGCACACGTTGCGTTTTAAATCTATAATAACTCAGATATCGAAAAAAATAGAACATAATTCCACGCTAATATTCTGGAAGGCAGGTAGATTTTGGCAAAAAAGAAAGAAACTCAGGCAGAACGTCCGCTTACAAAAAGACAACTCACGCACTGGCAGAAGCAGGCCCTCAGGCAGCGCATCATAGCTATCAGCGGTGTCGTGACAATCGTTGCGGTGGTAGCGGTGATCGTTTCAGGTTGGTATTTCAAACAATATATACCGATCGACAAGCCCCTGCAGGAAACCGTCATCGAAGTGAACGGACAGAAGTTCAGCATGAGCTACTATGTTGACGCGATCGAGTATTTCATCGGCGGGCAGACAGCGTACATACAATACGCCCTGGATCCGGTTGTCACTAATATCGAACAGATCGAACTTATGCGGGAGAACAGCGGCAGCCTCGGTGTGACTATAACCGACGCTGAAGTCAACAAACAGATAGCCGATAATTCACTGACGAGCAACAAAGCTGTCCGGGATATCATAAGGGGGCAACTCATCAGGGAAAAATTACTGAGCGACTATTTTGGGCCTAAAATCCCAACTTCCGGGGAGCAGAGGGATGTTCTCGCCATGTTCGTCGAAAGCCAAGACCAGCTGGATTCTGTCAAAGCCCAGGTAGATGCCGGGGCGGATTTCGGGCAACTCGCCAAAAATAATTCGCTTGAGTCGACTACCCAGGGAGACAGCGGAGCCCTTGGTTCGCATGCCAGCGGCGTTTTCGATTACACAGTGGACACGACGGGGCTCGATGCCGCGATTTTCAGCCAGGCTGTTGGAACATGGGGCACTTACAACGATACGTCAAAAACGAAATCGGTCGGCTACTGGATTGTGAAGATAACCGAGCGGAACACAGACAACACCCAGGTAAGGCTCTCCAGCATGCTGCTCGGCAGCATGGAAGAGGCTTCATCGGTAAAGGCACGTTTGGACGCCGGCGAGGATTTCACCACCCTGGCCCAGCAGTATTCCCAGAACTGGTCGGACACGGCGAAGGATGACCTGGGGTATATCACGTCGGATTCGACTGCGGTTTACAAAGCGTTCGCTTTCAGTACGGATAACGCGGTCGGCTCCGTCAGCACGGTGATCAAAGATACCTCGGCAACCACCAAGGGCGGTTACTGGCTGTTTAAATCACTCAGCACTGTGACCCAGGACCTTACCTCGGATGATAAAACTTCACTCAGCAACAAGGCTTTCAATGCATGGCTGACCGGCCTGCAGGCTGACAGCGCAAACAAGATCACCAGTACCCTGGATGATGCCAAGAAAGCGTTCGCTACAACCCAGGCTGGCGGCTAAACCTTCTATGGAAAACAAGAGTGTAGGCGTTGGTTTGATGGGCATCGGCGTCATCGGCGGGCAGGTGGCAACCGTACTCACCGAGAGAGCTAATATGCTTTCAGAAAATGCATGTTGCCCGGTGGTATTGCGCAAGATAAAAGTTATCGAAAGTGACCTGGACAGGCCGCAGGCCCGCGCGATGCCAGCCTCTCTGCTGACCACCGACGAAGATGAGTTTTTCAACACGCCCGGACTCGACATAATAGTTGAGGTGATCGGCGGTGAACATCCGGCTTTCGAGTACCAGAAACGCGCACTTAAAGCCGGGAAGCATGTCGTAACGGCCAATAAAGAGGTTATCGCCAAGCACGGCGCTGAGCTTCTGGAACTCGCTGCCCAGAACGGGGTCAGCATCCGATACGAAGCCTCCGTGGGCGGGGGGATACCGCTGGTCGCACCGTTTCAGCGCGACCTAATAGCCAACAGGATCAACGGCATCTACGCCATTATCAACGGCACTACCAATTTCATCCTCAGCACGATGGCCCGTGAAGGCACCGAGTTTGCCACTGCGCTTTCTCAGGCACAGAAACTCGGCTACGCCGAGGCCAACCCGAGGAATGACCTCGAGGGCATCGATGCTTCTTACAAGATCGCTATCCTGGCGACACTGGCATTTAGAAGCCGCGTCCGCCCCGAACAGGTTTTCCACGAGGGGATCTCCCGGCTTTCGAGGCGCGATTTCCAATACGCCCGTGAACTGGGTTTCGCCATTAAACTCCTCGCCATCGCCAAGCAGATCGGTTCTGAAATTGAGGTCCGCGTCCATCCCGTGTTCCTTCCGGCAGATAGTTTTCTTGCCAAGGTCGACGGGGTATACAATGCCGTGCTCGTCGACGGCGATTTGACAGGGCAAGTCACTTTCACCGGCAAAGGGGCCGGTGCCCTGCCCACGTCCAGCGCGGTGGCAGCCGATGTGGTGGAATGCGCCCGATTTCTCGCCTCCGGGCGGACCAGCCCGGTCTGGCAAGCCGGGGAAATCAAGACGATCAAACCCATGTCACAGGTTGTTACCCGCTATTATATCCGTATGGGTATCGCTGATCAGCCGGGCGTGCTGGCCCAAATCGCTTATGCACTTGGCGCCAACAACATAGGAATAGCATCGGTCATCCAGAAAGAAACCGCTTCAGACCAGACGGCTGAGATCGTCATCATGACCTATCCCGCGCGTGAAGAAGCCATGCAGGCGGCCTTCGCCGATTTCAAGAAATTGCCGGTAGTTAAAGAAGTGCACAATTTCGTGCGAGTCGAGGTTTAAATGTCTAAACAGGGATTGTTGTTTAAATACAGGGACTTACTTCCGATAACCGATAAAACCCCGATGTTTTCGCTTGGAGAAGGCGATACTCCGCTGGTTCGTGCCCCTGCACTGGAAAATATCGTCGGATGCAAGGAACTGTATTTCAAACTTGAGGGCTGTAATCCTACCGGATCTTTCAAAGACCGCGGTATGATCATGGCGATTGCCAAAGCTGTCGAAGAAGGCAGCAAATCTGTGATGTGCGCTTCGACCGGCAATACCAGTGCCTCTGCGGCCGCCTACGCCGCAAGCCAGGGCCTTGAAACAATCATTATCATACCTGAGGGCAAGATAGCCCTGGGAAAGCTTGCGCAGGCGATCATGCACGGCGCAAGGATAGTGTCTATCCAGGGAAATTTCGACCAGGCCCTCAACATGGTGAAGGAGTTGACTCAGAAATACCCGGTGACGCTGGTGAATTCTATCAACCCTTACCGCATCGAAGGGCAAAAGACCGGTGCTTTCGAAATTATCGAAACCCTGGGCAACGCTCCGGACTTCGTTTTTATCCCGGTCGGCAACGCGGGTAACATCACCGCGTACTGGAAAGGTTTTGTTGAATATCATAAACTCGGCAAGGCTTCCAGGAAACCCAGGATGATGGGTTTTCAGGCGGCCGGAGCAGCCCCCATAGTTCTGGGGCACCCGATAGAAAAACCCGAGACGATCGCCACAGCGATCCGTATAGGAAATCCAGCCAGCTGGCAAAAGGCGACGGCAGCCAGGGATGAATCCGGGGGCACCATCGACATGGTGACCGACGAAGAAATCCTGTCCGCCTATCACCTCCTGGCACGGAAAGCCGGGCTGTTCGGGGAACCCGCGTCCGCAGCCCCTCTTGCAGGCCTTCTCAAACTTTCAAAACAGGGTAGAGATTTTTCCGGCAGCAAGATCGTTTGCATCGTTACCGGAAACGGCCTGAAAGACCCGGATACGGCAATAAAGAGCGCTCCTGATATTATGAAATTGCCGGCAGATCTGCTCTCGATAGAGAAAGCCTTGGGATGGGGTTGATTCGCAGGATGAGAAATTTCAATCGCACCGACAATGTAAACAGGGATATCTCCTTGTTTGATGAAAAGGCTATCCGCGAAGCCGTCGCTAAAATCATAGTCGCCCTCGGGGAAGATCCCAAAAGGGAAGGCCTGGCCGAAACTCCGCGCCGAGTGGCAGAGATGTACGGGGAACTTTTTTCGGGCATGAGCCAGGACCCGAGGGAAGAACTCAAAGTCGGATACGAATTGGGACACCGCGAACTGGTCATATTGAAAGACATCCCTTTTTATTCCATGTGCGAACACCACCTGCTTCCTTTTTACGGGGTCGTGCACCTGGGGTATATCCCCAATACCGAGGGCAGGGTGGTGGGCATCAGCAAGCTGGCGAGGGTTGTGGAATGCATATCGAGGCGGCCGCAAATACAGGAACGCATGGCGACACAGATAGCCGATGCAGTGAATGACGGTCTCAAGCCCGACGGAGTGGCGGTGGTTATCCAGGCTGAACATCTGTGCATGGTTATGCGGGGCATCAAGAAACCCGGTTCGACAGTAATCACATCGGCCTTGCGGGGGGTTTTTCAGAAGCGAGCTGCAGCCAGGGCGGAATTTTTCTCGTTGATACAAGGGAAGTAATTTTTCTCCGGAAACCTCTACCCGGTAACCCTCAGAGAATCAGATCCCTGCCATCTCATTCCAGACGATCTCGTCCAGGCGGAATACGGGGCCGTCATGGCATACCTGTTTCTGCCCGTCGACGGTTTTGATGCTGCATGCGTAACATACACCCAGCCCGCACGCCATGCGGGTTTCAAGGGAAATCTGGATATCTTTCCCTTTTAGATTCTGCTGTTTCGACAGAGCAAAATACATCGGAAGGGGCCCGCAAACAAATACCTGGTCTACCGAGCCGATGAAGCCGGGGACACACTCCGTCACGAAGCCCTTGCGACCGCAGGTGCCATCATCGGTAAACTCCACAAGCCTTATGCCCTCGGGCAACAATTTTTTATCGTAACGCTGGTCGCTTGCAGTGCCGTAGGCCAGGTTGACCCGGATGCCATTTCTCCTCGCCCGTTCTGCCAGAAAAACAAGGGGGGCGAGTCCCAATCCCCCGGCGACAAGCAAAATCTCTCTTGACGAAACATGGAGATCGAACCCGTTGCCCAGCGGCCCGATGATGTCCAGTGTGTCACCGGGTTTGGAAGCCGAAAGCCAGTCAGTGCCTTTTCCAATCGCGGCGAACAGGAAACTTATTTCTGCCCCGGTTTCACTCACCCGGTGGATGCTTAGAGGGCGCCTGAGAAAAGCGTCGCCCCCGCATTTCACCATCGTAAACTGACCCGGCCTGGCGGCGGCTGCGACCGCCGGAGCGTTGACCCTGAGAAGATAAGTCCCTGCCGTCACCGGATTGCACGATAACACTTCTGCCTTTGATTGTGTTGGGGGGGTGCCCGGTCCTGACACGATAGCCATCATTTTAGCCTTCTACCTTCCCGGCGTTCCGGTATTCGGTAAGCGGCTTAACGTTGAAAGTGCGGCTGCCGTCATTTACAACGTCGGAAAGCGCTCCGGCCGTATCTAGAGAGGTGAAACACGGGATGCGTTTTTCTACTGCGGCACGCCTGATTTCGAATCCATCACGCAGTGGCACTCTCCCTCCAGTCACCGTGTTGACTACTCCGTCAACCGTGCCGTCGCGGATTACATCGATAACGTTGGGATGCCCTTCTGACAGCTTTTTTGTGATGGTTTTCACCGGCATCCCGGCGGTTTCGATCATGGCGGCTGTACCTTCGGTGGCGAAGAAACTGTATCCTGCTTTGTAAAGCTTCCGGATTATCGGCAACGCCTCAGCCTTATCACGGTCGGCAATGCTCAGCAGAAGTTTTCCAGACCGCGGTAACATCATCCCTGCCGCGACCAAGGCCTTGCCAAGAGCGGCATCGAAGGTATGGTCTATGCCCATGACCTCTCCCGTGGATTTCATCTCAGGCCCGAGGTATGTGTCGACTCCAGTAAGTTTCGACATGGAGAATACCGGGGCCTTGATAGCGATGAGGTTGCGTGCAGGAAACAATCCGGTATCATAGCCCTGTTCCTTGAGGCTGATGCCCAGCATGACCTTGGTGGCAACATCCACCATGGGGACCCCTGTTACTTTCGAGATGAAGGGGATTGTCCGGCTGGCCCGCGGATTGAGTTCCAGTACGTATACTCTGGAGGAAGACGTTTCTCTGACGACCACGAACTGCACGTTCATGAGCCCTTTGATACCCATCCCCAGCCCCATACGCACCGAGTAATCGACGATTGTCTCGATTTCTTCCGCAGATAATCGTAAAGCCGGATACACCGCCATGCTGTCGCCTGAATGGACCCCGGCACGTTCGATATGCTCCATGATCCCGGGTATAAAAACAGAACTGCCGTCAGCGACCGCATCGATTTCAACTTCTTTTCCCAGCAGGTACTTATCTACCAGGATGCGGTGGCCGGTGTCCAGTTCAGAGGCGGCTTTCATGTAGCGTACGAGTTCCCCGGCCTCGTGAACAATTTCCATCGCGCGTCCGCCAAGCACATAACTGGGCCGCACGACAACCGGGTACCCTATAAGGTCTGCAACTTTCAAGGCTTCTTCGATGTTGGTGACGGCCCCCCCGGGAGCTTGGGGGATGCCGAGGCCGGAGAGGAACGCTTCAAACCGTCCCCTGTCCTCTGCCAGGTCGATAGTTTCGGAACTCGAGCCGATGATCGGCATCCCTGAATGGGAAAGGGGCTCGGCCAGGTTGATGGCTGTTTGCCCGCCGAACTGGACTATGGAGGGTACTTCGCCGCAATTTTCGCCGGCTCCTTCATTTTCGAGGATGTCACGTAAACTTTCAGCATCGAGTGCTTCAAAATACAGCCTGTCGGATGTGTCGAAATCCGTCGATACGGTTTCTGGATTGGAGTTGGCCATGATACTTTTGTAACCAGCCTGCTGGAGAGCCCAAGATGAGTGGACCGAGCAGTAGTCAAACTCGATGCCCTGGGCGATGCGGATAGGACCGCTTCCGATGACCACAGCTTTTTTCCCGGGTAACGGGAGCGCTTCATTTTCGCTTTCGTATGTACTGTAAAAATAAGGGGTGGCGGCATCGAATTCCGCTGCGCAAGTGTCGACCATTTTGTATACGGGTTTGATGTTCCAGTCGATGCGCAGCTGGCGCACCTGTTCGGGAAGGCGGTCGGCTAAAGTTCCTATCATCACATCGCTGAAACCGCAGCGTTTAGCTGTCAGCATCAACTCCGGATCGAGTGTCTCAGAAAGTAGCCGTTTTTCCATATTGACGATATTACGCATCTTATCCAGGAACCATAGATCAATCCTGGTGCGGTCGGTTATCGCCTGCGGCGTCATACCGCGTCGCAGTGACGCCATTACCCCCCAAAGTCTCAGGTCGGTGGGTTCCATAGGATAGTTTTCCCTGTTATCGCCGAGTTCCCACCTTGCGTCTTCCCAAAGCAGTGTTTTCTTCCCGAATTCGAGAGAGCGGACGGCTTTCTGTAACGCGGCTTCAAACGTACGGTCAATCGCCATAACCTCGCCGGTGGCTTTCATCTGCGTCCCCAGCAGCCTGTCCCCGGACGCGAATTTATCGAACGGCCATCTGGGAATTTTGACGACGATATAATCCAGCGCGGGCTCAAAAGAGGCCAGTGTTTTTCCGGTAACTGCATTGGTTATTTCATCAAGCCTTTTACCGACGGCGATTTTAGACGCCACCCGCGCGATGGGATAGCCGGTAGCCTTGCTCGCTAGGGCTGAAGAGCGGCTGACACGCGGGTTAACCTCTATGACGACATATTCGGAGCTTGAGGGATTAAGGGCAAATTGTATATTGCAGCCGCCCTCGATTTTCAATGCTCGGATAATCTTGAGAGAAGCCGAGCGCAGCATCTGATATTCTTTGTTCGTCAGCGTCTGAGAGGGCGCCACAACAATGCTGTCGCCGGTGTGTATGCCCACGGGATCGAAATTTTCCATATTGCATACGGTTATGCAGTTGTCGGCTGAGTCGCGCATGACTTCATACTCTATCTCTTTCCAGCCGCCGACCGAACGTTCGACGAGTACCTGGTGCGTCGGGCTTGCCATGAGGCCGCCCGAAGCGATGTTTTCGAGTTGGTCCCAGGTGTGGGCCATTCCCCCACCCGTTCCCCCGAGGGTGAACGATGGGCGAATGACCACAGGAAGCCCTATTTCATGCGCGATTTTTCTTGCTTCTTCAATCGTGGTCACCGTTGCGGACGGCGGGACGGGTTCCCCGATTTGGAGCAGCAGTTCCTTGAAGAGTTCGCGGTCTTCGGCGGTGCGGATCGTCTCGATTGACGTGCCCAGAGTACGAACATCGTATTTTTCAAGTACCCCGGCATCTGCAAGGGCGACAGCCAGGTTGAGCCCGGTCTGGCCTCCGAGGGTCGGCAGAAGGCCGTCAGGCCTCTCATGCTCGATGATGCGGGTCAGTACTTCAACTGTCAGGGGTTCGATATAGACGATATCGGCAATATTTTCATCGGTCATGATGGTGGCCGGGTTGGAATTGACCAGTACCGAAGTCACACCCTCTTCCCGCATCGCTTTGCATGCCTGTGTTCCAGCATAGTCAAATTCCGCCGCCTGCCCGATGATGATGGGCCCGGAACCGATGATTAGCACTTTTTTAGGTTTGGTGGTCAATTCAATTTCCTTCCGCCTGCATTACGCCTCCAATAATTGAGACCGAAATTTTCGATGAGATTGTCATCATGCCCCTTTTTTGCCGTCGTCCAATGAATCGATAAATCTGTCGAAGAGATATGTGCTGTCTAACGGTCCGGGCGAGGCCTCGGAATGGTACTGGATAGTGAATATCGGCAGGTTTTTGTGGCGCAATCCTTCCACCGTGCCGTCATTCAGGTTTACATGGCTGACTTCCAGCCCGTCTTTGATACCGTCGGGGTCGACCGCGTAGCCGTGGTTTTGCGCCGTGATATAAACCCTGCCCGATTCGAGGTCTTTCACCGGATGATTGCCTCCCCGATGGCCGAATTTGAGTTTGAAATTCTTTCCGCCGAAAGCACGGGCGATAAGCTGGTTGCCCAGGCAGATACCCATGATGGGTTTATAGCCGAGTAATCCCCTGATATTGTAAACGGCATAATCCAGCAGTTCCGGATTGCCCGGCCCCGGTGAAAGCACAATGCCATCGGGGCGATATGACAGGATGTCTTTGGAAGTGGCAGTACAGGGAACCACCGTAACGTTGCAGCTTGCGTTGCGCAAGATCCTCATGATATTGTATTTACAGCCGTAATCTACCACTACAACGTTTCTATGCCCTTCGCCGTCTTCCGGCCTGAAGCGGAATGGTTCCACTGTTGAAACCTCTTTCACGAAATCGGTTTTACCGTAATCCGGAACAGCCTGGAGCATCTCGAACGCCTCTTGTGGCGTCCGGGTGGATGTGAGCACCCCCATCATGACGCCGTAATTCCGGAGTTTACGGGTGATGCAGCGTGTGTCGAGGCCGGATATGCCCGGCACACCTTCTTTTCGCAGATAGTCATCGAGGGTTTCGCGGTTGAGATAATGGCTTGGTTCCGCGCAGTCTTCCCTCACCGCAAACCCGCGGACCTGGATCCGCCCGGATTCTACATCGCACTCGTTGATGCCGTAATTGCCGACCAGGGGATATGTTGGAATGACTATCTGGCCCGCATAAGAGGGATCGGTCAGCATCTCCTGGTATCCTGTCATCGAAGTATTGAAAACGACCTCCCCGCAGGCATCGGTATCAGCGCCGAAACTCCGGCCTTCATATATCGAGCCGTCCGCGAGAAGTAAAATCGCTCGTTTTGTCATCTTCTTTATTACCTTTTTCCCATTTATTCGTCCGTTTCGGGAGCCAAATCACCCCGTCAGGGTGTTTTCACATCGTCTGTGAATACCACAGCGCCCCCGAAAACAGTTAAAATCACCTTGCCTTTAAGCGTTTCGCCCTGGAGAGGGGTGTTCCTCCCTTTTGAGATGAACTTGCCTGAGTCCACCGTCCATTCGGCCCCAGGATCGAATATGGTGATGTCTGCTGTTGCCCCCGGTGTCAGAGAGCCGAATCGTCCTCCTAATAACCTGCCGGGCCCGGAAGTCAATTTTGCGATCAGCAGGGGAAGGGTGATCTTGCCGGTGGCCACCAGATTCATCAAACTGCCAAGCATTGTTTCAAAACCGGAAATACCGCTGGCCGCCGCTCCGAATTCGCAAAGCTTGTCATTTAAAGAATGCGGGGCGTGGTCGGTGGCGATTATATCTATAGTCCCGTCGTTGAGCCCATCGATCAAGGCTTCGATGTCGGTTTTGGTGCGGAGTGGCGGGTTGACTTTCGCGGCGGTGTTGTAGCCCAGCACACGCTCTTCGGTCAGGGTCAGGTGGTGGGGTGCAACCTCTCCCGTGACGCGTATATCGCGTTGCTTGGCCCATCTTAAAAGTTCGACAGATCCTTTCGTACTGAGATGCGCGATATGCAAATGCGCGCCGGTAAGTTGTGCCAGAAGGATATCACGAGCAACCGCTACTTCTTCGGCTGCATTTGGAATCCCGCACAATCCCAGTCGTGTAGCTATGATTCCTTCATTCATCTGGCCGTCTATCGCCAGATCCGGGTCTTCGCAATGTTCGATGATGGGCAGGCCCAGCGGCTGACTATACTCCATGGCGCATTTCATAAGGCGCGCGTTTTTAACATAATTTCCGTCATCGCTGAAGCCGATAACGCCCGCGCCTGACATTTCCGCCATGTCGGAAAGTTCTTCCCCTTTTCTCCCTCTGGTGATGCAACCGATAGGAAGAACGCGAATAGCCCCTTCTTTTTCCGCAAGGGATTTCACGAATTCAACTAGAGGCAGGTTATCAAGCGGGGGGTTGGTATTGGGCATACAGCATATAGTGGTAAATCCGCCCTTTGCCGCGGCCCTGGTGCCCGTTGCAATCGTCTCCTTGGCTTCATATCCCGGCTGCCTCAGGTGACAATGCAAATCAACAAAACCGGGGCAAACGACTTTGCCGCGCGCATCGATGATTTCGGAACCCGGTCCGGCAGAGACGGTTGTTCCAACCTGTTTGACGACCCCGTCCCGGACCAGAATGTCTCCGACGGCATCAAAATTATTGGCGGGATCGATTATTCGCCCGTTTTTGACAATCAAATCTTTCATTGTTCTCTGCTCCCCGCCAGAAGATAAAGAATCGCCATTCGGACGGCCACACCGTTAGTCACCTGGTCATTGACGACTGACCGCCCGCCGTGCAGGACATCAGCAGCAAGTTCGACGTCCTCGTTTACCGGACCGGGGTGCATCACGATCGAATCGGGTTTTGTGAGTGCCAGCCTCTTGCTGTCGAGTTGGTAACCCGCGATAAAATCCCTCAAGCCTGGCAGCAACCCGCTCTGCATCCGTTCTTTTTGCAGGCGGAGTTCCATAACCACGTCGGCATCTTTAACGGCTTTTTCGATATTTGTTTCAACCCCTATACCGGGGAATAGCAATTGAGCAGTTTTTAGCCCTTCGGGCAAAAGAGTCGGCGGGCCGCATACCACCACGTTCGCTCCCATTTTTGTGAGGCACCATATATTCGAATGAGCTACCCGCGAATGCTTGACATCCCCTACGATGACAACTTTAAGCCCGGCGATCCGGCCTTTTCGATTCAGGATAGTGTACAGGTCCAACAGTGCCTGGGTGGGGTGCGCATGCCAGCCGTCCCCGGCGTTCACTAGATTGGCTTTCACGTGAGGGGCGGCACAATAATGTGCGCCGGAAAGCGGATGGCGCATGATTATGATGTCTGCCCCGATGGCTTCTATCGTATTGAGTGTGTTGATCAGGCTCTCACCCTTTGTAACGGAAGACGCTTGGGCGGTCATGTTGACCACGTCGGCGGAGAGATGCTTGGCGGCCATCTCGAAAGAACCCCTGGTGCGGGTGCTGGCCTCATAAAAGAGAGTTACCACCGTCTTGCCCCTAAGCGCAGGAACTTTCTTTAACGGGCGCGAGAGGATTTCTTTCATGGCAGAAGTGGTCTGCATGACCAATTCGATTTCCGGTACGCTGAAATCTTCTATATCGAGTACATGGCGACGGGCCCACGCACCGGAGTGTTCCGCTGCTGCACAAGGTTCGATCTGCTCCGAACGAATCATTTATCCTATTCCTGGCTGGCTACCCGTACCTCATCCATGCCGTCGGTTTCGGCGAGCTTTACCTGAACATCTTCGTCTTTGGAAGAAGGAATGTTTTTCCCGACGTAGTCAGCGCGGATAGGTAATTCCCTGTGTCCCCTGTCTACCAGAACTGCAAGTTGAATGACTTCGGGCCGCCCCAGGTCGATGAGAGCGTCCATGGCTGCGCGGGCAGACCTCCCGGTGAAGAGCACGTCATCTACCAGAACAACAGCTTTTCCGTCGATGGTGCCGGGTATATCTGTCCCTTTGACTGAGGGCTGTCTCTGGTTGAGATCATCACGGTAAAGAGTGAAATCCAGAGCTCCGACCGTGACAGGGATTTTCTCGAAGGTGGCGATATTGGCAGCAAGACGTTTGGCAAGAGGGACCCCCCGCGTCCGCATCCCGACGAGCAAGAGGTTCTCAGTGGATTTATTGCGTTCCACTATTTCGTGAGCCATGCGCGCGATGGAGCGGCGCATCTCGTCTGAGGTTATAACCACTTTTGAGGGCATAAAAAAACCTCTTACCAACTTTTGCCGGCAAGAGGTGCGAGTTACTATTCCTCATCTCCCTTGCCAGCCTCTCGGGACTGACTTAAAGGTGCGGGAAACCTATTTATTGCACTAATTATACCAGAAGAAACGCCGGAAATCAATACGTTGTAAGGGTCCAGTACATATTGGATTTTCGGGGGTTGGTGATGAAATTATCCACATAGTAGCGCAAAGGG
>Ga0114951_10004825_pt1 | contig 12805 bp, 9 predicted proteins | sample AM7aDNAmetaG_FD_88677 | JGI IMG/M metagenome (GOLD analysis project Ga0114951, IMG submission 88677) | Freshwater microbial communities from Finland to study Microbial Dark Matter (Phase II) - AM7a DNA metaG | ecosystem: Environmental > Aquatic > Freshwater > Lake | place: Finland: Lake Alinen... | reverse complement strand
TGTATTTACTGTTACACTTAATGTTTGTGGTGATGAAGAGCCGAAAGAATTATCTGCAGTAACCGAAATGGTTCCGCTTAAGCCTGCCGTGGCATTGATGCTATTTGTTGTGCTTGTGCCACTCCATCCATTGGGCAATGTCCATGTATAGCTTGTTGCACCACTTACCGGCAGTATACTGTAAGAGACAGAGCTTCCAAAACATACTGATATGCTGCCTGTGATAGCTCCGGGTGTTGCCGGGGCAGTTCCTACAGATGCATTTATCTTGCGTATAACATTATTTTCATCAGAGATGTAAATGTTTCCTGCAGGATCTAAGGCAACGCCTTCGGGTCCATTAAATGTAGCCAAAGTTGCGAGGCCGCCGTCTCCAGTGTAACCGTTAGCTCCGGTACCTGCAACAGTACTTATTTTTCCTGTTGATGCCGTAATCTTACGTATTCTGTTGTTGCCATCGTCAGCGATATAAATATTCCCGGCAGTATCTATAGCTACTCCCAGAGATGGGTCATTTAACTTTGCCAATGTGGCCAGACCGCCATCACCGCTGAAGCCATTAATTCCGTTTCCGGCGATGGTATTTATAATTCCTGTAGATGCTGTAATTTTACGGATTACATCGTTACCTTCGTCAGAGATATAAATATTTCCGGCAGCATCAATGGTTATGCCACTAGGGGCATTTATTTCAGCATTAATAGCCAGGCCGCCATCACCACTGTAACCGGCATTTCCATCACCTACAACAGTTGTTATTATCCCAGTAGATACAGTGACCTTGCGGATTACGTTAAAACCCTGATCGGCGATATAAATATTTCCGGCTGCATCTATGGCTATTCCCCATGGGCTGTTTAGTTCTGCATCTGTTGCAGGTCCACCATCTCCTGCAAAGGCATAGATGCCTATGATAGACATAATATTTCCTGCAACAGTAGTAATAATACCCGTTGATGCCGTTATTTTACGAATGACATTGTTTTTATTATCTGCTACATAAATATTACCGTCAGCATCTATGGCTACTCCTAATGGGTTTGCAAGGTAAGCAGAATCTGCATGGCCGCCATCTCCGCCGTAATACCAATTACCACCACTGGGATAGTATGTTCCTGCAAATGTAGTTATTACGCCTGTAGATGCTGCAATTTTACGGATTACATTGTTTTCTTCGTCGGCAAAATACATATTCCCAACTGTATCGAAGACCATTCCAAATGGAATATTCAGTTTTGCTGAAACAGCCTGGCCACTGTCACCACTGTAACCGGCAGTTCCAATGCCCGCAATAGTGTTGATGTAACCCACCTGGGCTTTAATCATTAGGCTTATAAAAGTAAAAGCAATGAAAAGAGTTTTTGTTTTCATGATATTTTATTTTAGTAAATTATTTATTATTAATAAATGGTTTCTATTCCTTAAAAATATAATAATCAAAAATATGAATTATTTAAACCGATACAATTTAATATTTTAATAAAACGTGTAAAAAAAAGGTTGAAGTGAATATTTAGAGGGCTGAAGTATATAACGACTATGAGGATTTCTTATAATATCTCACCTAACCTGATTAATTCAATAAATTGGACTAAAGTCCAGATAATGTGTTTATTAATGTAGCCCCGACCTGGTGTCTGAGTCTGTCAAAGACAAGGTCGGGGTTATTTAGGGTCTGCTGAAAAACTCAAGAAAACAAATATTTTTTATTTCTTTACTTTCTTTTGTCTTAACACAAAAGAAACAAAAAGTCTAGGCTTCATAAAAATTTTAATAAAACTTACGGTTTTTATTTGCCACGCAACCAAAGCCGTGTCGGTGCAACCCTTATCGCATTTCAGTATCTGTCAGAACCCGACACTCGTTGGTTGCTTACTTCGTCTTTCGCCAAAATAAAACCCTTGTTTTATTGAAAAATTTTTACAATGCCGTCCTTCGCTCTTCGCAATGTTTTGAGAAAAACCAATAGCATATTTGTTCTATCATATTTTCGGTGCAAGGTATTTCTCTTTAAAAATCAAAATACCCTTGCACTTACTCTTTATTCTATGAGCATAACACATTATTAGTTAATGCGTTATTAGTTATTAAGCAGACACTATTTAAAACCTTGATAACAAGGACTTCCTGTCGGCAGGCAAGGTAGTCCAAAACTCAAATGTTTAAGAATGAAACAGGCTAATCATAAATTATAGCCACATAACGATGCACGGAGCATTCCGAAGTAACATAAAAGATCACAAAGAATAAATTATTGATTTTGTTCAGCTTTATGTATAAGTGGCAGGATAATGCAATTTTATTTGTCGGTTAGTTGTGAAAAAATAATCACTGTACAACAACTTTTTCAGTGTGAATTCGATTGTTGCTAAAAATTCTGACAAGATAAATTCCCTTTGAAAAGTTAGCCATATCTACACTAATTACAGCATCAGGTGTGTTTTTATACCATACCAGACTACCCACTGAATTATAAATGGAAATCTGATTTTCTGCGTTAGAATTATTCCGGGGTATTTCTATTGTCAGCTTATCAGTTGCAGGATTTGGCGATATATAAAACGAAGGTTCAGTAATAGTTTTTTCTGTTCCTGTGACTATCTGTGTCAATTCTCTTCTCCAAACACCCTGACTGGTAGTGCCTACCCATAAATAATTTGTGCTTTTAACCATTGCTGTGATTGATGTATCTATAAGGCCTGTGTTAACTTTTGTCCATGTGCTTCCGGTGTCGGCAGTAACAAAAACGCCGTTATCAGTACCGGCGAAGACATTGCCCCCTGCTGTGGCAAAGCATGTTGTATTAGCGAACAAGGGTATTCCTGTACTGCAGTCATTCCATTGTCCTCCATCATTAACTGATTTAAATATCCCGCCACCCTGTGTACCGGCATAGATAGTATTTCCAGACACAGTAAGAGACTTGATGTACATATTTGTTAATCCTGAGCTTACTGAAGTCCAGTTATTCTGCCCCACAATGTTCTTAAAGACACCGTTATCAGTTCCAAGAAACAGTACTGTGCCTTTTAAAACAAGGGCATAAGCATTTTGAACTGAAGACAGACCGCTGTTGGGAACTGTCCATGACTGACCATAATCGGGACTTACATATATATTATAAGAAGAAGAATTGTCAGTAGCATATAATAAAGCACCTGCAATGACAAAATTGTTAAAGTTGTTATACAGCGTATTGAAACCAGTGCTTGTCCAGTTCATCCCGTTGTTGGTAGAATGGTACACCTGAGAGCTACCATATCCTTCATTGTCGAATAGATATACACTTGCTCCGCTGGCTTTCAGGGCGGTAATATTCAAGCCGGTAAAGCCGCCGATATTAAAACTCCAAGTGGAATCGGCCTCAGTTGTTTTAAATAAAGATATACGGAATGAATTGCCCGTTGCATCATAAGTTCCGCCAAGGATATTATTTCCGGAAACCTCCAGAACTGATACAGGGTAATCGGTAATGCCTATATGATTCCATGTGGTGCCGTCGTCGGTGGTTTTAAATACGCCGTAAGATTTCTCGCCGCCTTGGAACCCCCAGCACCCTACATAAAAGTCGCTGCCCGAAGCGTAGAACGCTTCATAGCGGGTGGCTGTGAATGGCCCTACAGCAACAGCATTCCAGTTTATATAATCAGTCGTTTTAAATAAACTCCCGTTAATTGTACTGGCATATATGGAAGTATCATTAACACCCATACCAAGGATAACATCGGAAGATGAAATGCCATTATTAACAGCAGACCAGCTTCCTCCATTATCAATTGATTTGTAAACCCCTGCGCCATAAGTACCCGCAATTATATTATCACCAACAACTGCCAGAGAACTCACGCTATAATAACTTCCGGGGAGACCATTGTTTACAGCGTTCCAAAGAGAGCCATCGGTACTTGATTTAAAAATACCATAACCTTCGGTAGCAACATAAAGGTCTGTGCCCTTCACTACTATAGCCCTCATATAATTGCTGGTATTTGATATACCACTGTTAGCCGCCGACCAGCTGGTGCCATTAGTGGTTGATTTATACACACCGTTATTACCTGTTGACATAAACAGGTTAGCGCCCTTGACCACAATGCAAAAAACGTCTAAGCTGGCAGTCCCTGCGCTCTGTATCCAGTTGTTGCCATTATCTGAAGAATAAAACACTCCCGCATCAGTTCCGGCAACCAGGTATGCGTTGATCTTTGCCAGACATCTGATATAACCCACACCTCCCGACATACCATTATTACTGACAAACCATGTCTTCCCATTGTCGGTTGATTTATATATTTGTTTTGTACCTACAATAATTTCATTATTGCTGGTAATTACTGAATGAACTTCACCACTGAATAAGCCATTAGTAGGCTTCCACTGGGCAACTGCTGCAAAATAAAAAAATGTAAGTAACACAAAAGTCAGTTTAGGTTTCATAATTATTATATATTTAATTGAAATTTAATCGAATGATTAGAAATAATGACCAAAAATATGAATTATTTGAACCAATATTATTTAATATTTTGTTAAGCGGGAAAAAATGAGGTTAAAGTGAAGGATATTATATTTGAAGGAAATGTGAGATAGTCAATAGTCATGGACATTAGGTATAAGGTATAGGGTATAAAGGTAAAGGGACTATCACTGGACATAGCCAACAGTAAAGGAAAATGGGGAGAGGGTACTGGTTTTTTGAAAGGAAGATAAAAAATAAAAGACAAAAGATAAAAGTAAAAAGATAAAAGCAGAAAGATAAAAGATAAATGTAAGAAGACAAAAGTAAAGAGATATTAGATAGTTGGCAGTAGGCAGTGGCATGGACAGACTGACTATTTAAGGACTTCAAAAACGGTGGTTTCTTCGCCCATTTTGTGTTTTGCTACCATTAGATACGTGCCATTTGGGATGTTTTTTAAGTCGATTGTTTTGCTATTTTTACCTGTTGTGCAGTGTTTTTTGTAAGAAACATCTATTATTTTACCACTTATATCGTAAATTTCAAAAGTAACATTCATGTCATCGGAAGCAGTAAATTCAATAGTCAACTGATTTTGAGCAGGGTTTGGATAAACAAGCATGTTATCAACAGGTTGCTGAACTTTTACCTTATGAATAGCATTAGCAAGAGACGTATCAAAGGCTTCTATCAGAATTACACCTGCGTGAAAATCGCTAAGGAAAATCATACCATCATCGCCCACGGAAACAGAAGTACTGCCGTATAAAGTGCTCCATCCTCCGGTGCCTCTGCATTGGGCGACCAATACGGCCTGTGAAGGTTGCGTGATATCGTATATCTTTAATCCATAAGCCCTGTCGGCGACATAAATGAAGTTGTTTTTCAAAACAATGCCAAGCGCTCTTTGTGTAGGTTGATAATTAACACCCAGCTCAACCAAAGAGTTGCCATTCCAGCTGTACCATGCAAAGCGGGAACCACAGGCTATGGCTATGATGCCTTTTTCAACTGAAATCCAGTGAATTTCATCAGAAAGGAATCCCTGAGGTACCATGATGGTATCAAGCAACACGAACTGGTCGTTGACCACTTTGACAGCTTTAAGGTAGAACTGTGTGCCTATCTTTTTTCCGTAATAAACAGTATCTCCTTTCACTGCCAGGCCCCTTGCATCCGAGCCCATTGAATCTAAAACAAGATTAGGGTAAGTATTATTAACATCAAACGAATTAAAAAGTGTCAGCCATTTACCACCGAGCAGGTTGTCGAAACTCGCCACCATCCTTTGTCCTGAATTTGTAAAGATATTGTCCATCCTAATCATCCAGTCTTTGTTCAATGAACGGGAGAACTGAGGTTGCCCACCCAGTTGCCAGGGTTTCAGATTATAGATATCTCCCGAATTAATCAACAAGAGGGAGTCGTTAAGGAACTCCAAATCGCTTGAGAAATAATGGTTGTTGACATCGAAAAAATGAAGTTTCTTAGATTTTGTGTTAAAGCCGTGCTCATATTTCAAGCTGTCTATATTGTAGGCCACCAGTCCATACCCTTCATGGCAAGCCCACAGAATATTGTCTTTGACCTTGTTGTTGACACACCAGCCACCGGTCTCATATAAACCAAGCGTATCGTGGGGTGCCAGTTGTGAGATATTGCTTATTAGCAATCCCAGCCACTCAGACGACATTGCAATATATGGCGTTCCACGCATGAGCGCCACATCAAAATTCCATAAGCCGGGAATAACATGTCCTATTTTTTTCATTGTATCAGTGGGCAGGCCAGTAGCATCTACAATAGGAATATATGAAAGAGGAAAAGTTGAGGTATCGTAAGCAGCAGTTGTAACAATGAACAGCGTATCGTTACGCGAGTCCATGTTCATGATATTGATTTGTGCAATACCAAAGATACCTCCGTCAACAGAAAAAGTGTCAACAGACGCTAACTGGTTGCCGTCATATTGTAAGGCTACCAGATTGGAGCGTGTAAAGAGGACGTTCTCAGGGCCTGCGCACACATAAATGATATCATTACGAAGGTCTGCAAACTGAATATCCTGCACATAGTTAATAATTTCGCTTTGCCACGAGGCCAGAGGTGTTGACAGGTTATTAATATTGTAAATACTAATACAACCTCTTAATGCTGGTGTTGGGTTAAGATACAAAGCACTTTGTCCGCCAACCACTATATAGTTTCCCTTACGTGATACGCAAAAAGAATTAAGAGGTCCAAAAGAATTAATTTTAGTAAAACCAGTAGCATTTGAGTATTTCAGAACACGTACTTTTCTGCCATCAGCAATATAGAGCGTATCATGGCAGCGCCACATATCGTAAGCTGCTGAGTCGCCCATATTTTTCATGTCGTAATGGGCAATAATATTTAAATCGGGGGATGTGTAATCCAGTGCATAAACGCCATCGTGTGTAGCAGCAGCAAAAAGTATGTTGCCATAAACATCTGTCTCATTGACGAGTCCCAATAGAGGTCTTTTGGCAATAACCACAGGAGCAGCAGGATTTATACTCATATCGTAAACCCATACACTGGCACCACAGCCCACAATAATTCTATGTGCCGCACTGTCCCAGTTAACGTGATAGCATGCCCCTCCGGGAGTCTGACCTATACGGTTAAGGGTTTGAACCTGCGATGAAGCACTATTTGAAATGATAAAAGCTGAAAATAATGCAATTAAGATATTCCTTTTAGTTTTCATCTTAAATATTTTTTTATTTTAGATAAACAGTTTTATTAATAGGGCGGTATCTTCCTGAAATTGACCCTCCTGCGCTTGTTTTCTGGGTAATGGCAGGTGTGTAATATCTGTCCATCCACAGGGTGCCGTTGCCTTGTCCCAATATCTGGAGCTGGTTTTGTGCTAATATTATACTTTTACTGTTTATGTTATCCTGGGTAAATACCTGTAAATCGCCTTCTAAAACGCCATTAACAGTAAGCACTACGCTTTCGTTAGCTGTAAGGCTGTCGCCTTGCCAGAAAAGTTCATAAGCAGCATTTCTATGTATTGTATCAAGAACAGCAGGATAATTAATATTTTTATAACTTATTGAATTTTGAAATGCAGCACTATTAGCATCTTTCCAAATAAATGTGCCGGATGATACAAGATGAGCATATTCTTTTTCGTAATATGCCAATCCGGTTTTAAAAGTAAGTAAATCGCCATTGAAACGGACTTCACTGGGAGAAGTAAGTTCCAAATTGGTGCCTAAAGCATTGCTGAATTTGAAAGTTGCCCTGGCAAAGGTTTTATCCTGATTGGCATCGTAGAAAAGTTCATAGGAAGCATAGATTTTATCCTGATTGACATCAATAGAGTTTTCTCTGGCACAAGCACTTAATAGCATCAATAACAGCAATGAAGCCGGTACTAATTGATTGGTGATTCTTTTCATTTTAATATTATTTTTTAGTTAAACAATTTCAGGTCAAAGAGTAATAACAAAAATACAGAATAATTACTAAACTATTCAAGAAAGTATTTTGTTAAGTGATAAAAAACTTGGGTGAAGTGAATATTTTTATAGTTGAAATAACTGTTGATAAGAATTTATAGCGTACCGATGTTAGAAACTATTTTAAAACAGGCAGGAGTTTGTTGTTATGGGGCGATTTAGGTGGAACCTAAAGGGAGAAGTGCTAGAGGCTGTATTAAAAGTCGACTTTTATTGCTTAAAATTCGATATTGCCCTCTCACACCCTTTATTCCCTAAAGGGATGGCCCAATTTGAGGTGAGTTGGGAAGCCATCTTTAGGCACTGCATTGCGATGCACTGAGTATTCTAAGTGAGCCGAAATGGGTTCTGGAGGTTGCGATGGACAAATTACACTAATCATTATTCTATAATATTTAGTATAATTATTTTGTTTTGAGACAGCCTCTGGTTAATTTAATTTGATAAACTTATAAGTAATAGTACCCACTTGTTCTTCGGGGGCTTTGGGAGAGGTTTTGAAAGTAGCCTTTAAAGCAGCATCGGTAGCTAATTTTTTAAGCCTTGTGTCTGTTGTTGTAGTTCCCTGAGCGCCGGGGAATGCTTTTATTACTTTCCCTTCCCTGTCAACAGTTATAGTTACAACAACTTTGCCTTGCTCTGGAGAGTTATATTCCGGTTTGGGCAAATATTTTATGCTACGTCCATTAAGTGCATATGAAATGTCATTACTGTTCGTGCCTTCAGGGTTGTTTGAATTGGGGTTGCCATCAGGACTGCCCTGATAACCCTGTTTATTGCTATGGCCTTGATTATGCCCGTTTTTATCACCTGGCCTGTAAATTAAATTATCGTTTACAACAGGTCCTATTTCTTTTTCATCCTTAACCACAGTTTTAACCTTATCAGTTTTAACTTTCTTAAGATCTATTAAAGCTTTATTAACATTGAAAGTTTTTTCAGTATTCTGAATCAACATTTCTTCAGCTGTTTTTCTTACATCGGAAGGTGTAGAATGTATATAAGCAGGAGGTGGAGAAAGGTCTATTTTGCCCATGCCATCCAAATCGCCTAAACGGATTTCAATCCCTTCATTGTGGGGATGAGGCAATGGCGAACGAAAGCCAAACAATAAAAAAACTGTTAAAAAAATACCATGAAACAGAACAGCACCTAATAGGCCTCTTAATCTGTCTTTTTTATCAGAATTTCTCATGATTTCTAAATTTAAATTATTTAAAAAAGCTTCAGAACAAGCACCATTCTAATTGTTGTATTGTTACGGTAACAAATAGGAAAAGATACATAAAATGACATAATTCTAACAAAAGAATTATCTTCAAAACAGGCAGGAGCCTTTTGTAATAAAAGTATTTAGTTTAGTTTGATAAACTTATAAGTAATGGTACCCACTTGTTCTTCGCGGGCATTGGGGTCGGCTTTAAAGGTTGCCTTTAGAGCAGCATCGGTAGCTAATTTCTTAAGTTTAGTATCTGTAGTTGTTGTTCCTGGAGCGCCGGGAATTGCTTTAATAACTTTTCCTTGCCTGTCAACAGTTATTGTAACAACAACCTTACCTTGCTCGGATGAGGTATATTCTGGCTTGGGTAAAAATTTTGAACTGCGGTTGCCAAGAGAATAAGAAATGCCTCCACTGCCATCACCATTGCCATCGCCGTTGCCATTGCCGTTACCATTTCCATTGCCATTACCTGTCCCGTTGCCATTGCCGTTGCCATTTCCATTACCGTTGCCGTTACCATTGCCATTACCGGTACCATTACCAGTGCCACCATTAGGGTTTTTTGAATTAGGATTGCCATTGGGATTGCCCTTTTGTCCTATCTTATTGGGTTTGAAAAGCAAATTAGGATTTACTACCTGTTCGGTTTTAGCCTGTTCTTTTTTTACCTCTTCCTTTTTAACGACAGTAACTGTCTTAACAGGGTTATTTTTTATCTTTTTTTCGACCTGATTAATTTTGTTTGTTTCGTCAGTATTCTGGGTTAATATTTCATTATCATCATCAGTTTTTGCTGTGGCTGGCGATATATAATTAGTGGGAGGAGCAATGTCAATCTGGCCATTGTCTTCCAGATCGCCAAGGCGCACATCCATTCCGCCGCCACCGCCTCCTCCGCCTTCAGAGAGCTGAGCCGGATTTTGAAAGCCAAAGAATATAAAAGCCGAAAGTAAAAGACCATGAAATAAAACAGTACCTAATATGCCTTTTAGTCTGTCTTTTTTATTAATTTTTTTCATGATTATGATTATTATTGTTTATTATAAAATCAAGATACAGCAAGTTGAAAAATTCCATAAAAAAAGCCGGCATCAGGGAATTTTTAACAACCCTTAAGCCTATCGCGACTTAGCTGTAGCAAGAACCATTTTAACATTAAGTCTGTTGCCAATAGAAAGCACATTTACTAAGTCCTGGACAGAGAGTGCATTATCAAAGCGCAACATGATGACAGCATCTGGAAAAGGTTTAAGTTCTTTCTTCAATTGTGCTTCAAGAGCATCGAGCGATACCGTTGTATTGTTCACATAATAAATCTTCTCTTTGGTTACTGTCAGGTTAATTTCTTTTTTCTGAATCGACTGGCTGTTCTGGGAGTTTGGCAATGAGACCTTTATCATACTTGGATTAAGCAGGGTAGAGGTGATGATAAAGAACAGCATAAGAAAAAACATGATGTCGTTCATGGATGCAGTAAAAACTTCAGCCGAAAAGTCTTTTCTTTTACGTAGGTTTATCATTCTGATGGTTTATTTAGAAGATCAATAAAATTCATGGCATTCAGTTCGAGCTGATGAATGGCTTTACTTAAAATAATGTTGAGCCAGTGGTAACCAATATAAGCGACAATACCGACAATAAGTCCGGCAGCACTGGTGACCATTTTGGTATATAGTCCGGCAGAAACACTTCCAATGCTGACATCGCTCGTCATAGAAATATTATAAAATATTTTTATTACCCCTATAATAGTTCCAAGAAAGCCGAACATAGGAGCTATACCCGCAATGACAGCGAGAATCTGAACATTTTTTTCAAGGTTGTAAACTTCAAATTTACCTGCAATTTCAATAGATTCTTCTATCTCTTTAATGGGTTTGCCCAAGCGGGAAATTCCTTTCTCTATCATTCTGGCAATAGGTTTGTCTGTATTTTTGCAAAGGGTAAGAGCTGCATCTTTATTACCACCGCGAATAAAATCGTGAATGCTGCTCATAAAATTTACATCTATGTTAATATGGCGCCGGATGGCAAAAAAACGTTCGATAAAAACATATATAGCAACAATAGAAAGTAAGGCAATGGGAATCATAATAATACCACCCTTAATAATGACATCCATAAAAGTCATTGCTTCGGGAGTAAGTTGCTTTGGGAGCACAGGAACAGTTGCCACCGCTTTACTTATTGTGTCTAAGGGTTGAGTGATTTGCAATAATAGACCTATCATCTTATTTTAGAATTAGTTAATAATTAATAAACAAAAATATTTGAAGCATATTGTTTTAAAGAAGACAAAATTAATAATGTTTTTATAACAGGGTAAAATTATGAATAATTTATTTCTTGTTTTAACAAATGTTTTTATATAAATTTGTATTAATAAAAAATACTTGTTTTTTAGTGAAAAAAGAGCTAATCTTAATTGCTGATGACAATGACGTAGTGCTGACTTTTACAGCTTTGGCAGTTGAAAAGATGGGTTATGAAACTGTTATAGCTAAGAACGGTATAGAAGCTTTTGAAAAAGCAATTATTAATAATCCAGACCTTATTATTGTTGACTGGAAGATGCCTGAAATGGATGGACTGGAAGCTACGAGGTTGCTCAGAGAAAATCCTGTATGCAAGCACACGCCTATCATTATGATAACGGGTACAGATAAGTCGTCAGATCTTATGACTAGAGCTATGGATAACGGGGTAAATGACTTTTTAAGAAAGCCGTTTGACAGGGTTGAACTTAAAGCCCGGATGAAATCTCTGCTTAAGCAAGCTAATTTTGTGAAACAAATTATTGAGATTAAAAATAATGAGCTCAACCATAAAGCTATTCAATTGGCAAATTATGTTGATTTCCAGAAATCAGTAAATTCAAAACTCGAATTACTGATTGAAAAAGTAGAAAACATAGAAGCCAAAGACATTATAAGCAAGTTGATAGATAAAATTAAAATTAACGAAAAGCTCAATCCTTTAGATACCCTTCGCCAACAATTTATAGAGATAAACAACAACTTTACTTCTAACCTGCTTTCAAAACACCCCAATATAACACCGGCAGAGCTTAAGTTATGTATGCTTTTACGCCTTAATCTGAACACAAAGGAAATAGCTGTTTTGGTATTTCAGACATACGACAGCGTAAGGGTTTCACGTACACGCTTAAGGGAAAAACTGCAGCTTGATGCGTCAGAAAACCTACCTAATTATTTGATGCAGTTTTAGGAGGGGAAGTGACTAAAGTGCCTAAAGTACTTAAAGTGCCTAAAGTGCCTAAAGTGCCTAAAGTACTTAAAGTGCCTAAAGTTGGGGTTTTGGCGGAATGTGTAAGACCGGGAGGAAAGGAGGGGAAGTGCCTAAAGTACTTAAAGTGCCTAAAATGCCTAAAGTGCCTACACTTCGATAAACTCAGTGTAAAAAGTGAACTAAAGTGAACTAAAGTGCCTACACTTCGATAAACTCAGTGTAAAAAGTGAACTAAAGTGTCTAAAGTACTTCCTGTTGGAGTGTCTTGTCCTGAAATAGGTTTACACAAAAAGTAAACAAATTTCAGGATTATGAGAAGAAAAGTAAAGTATTTTACGGACAATCAAAAATATGAAGTTGTCCAAGACTATCTAACTTCAGGTC
>Ga0114951_10004824_pt1 | contig 12807 bp, 12 predicted proteins | sample AM7aDNAmetaG_FD_88677 | JGI IMG/M metagenome (GOLD analysis project Ga0114951, IMG submission 88677) | Freshwater microbial communities from Finland to study Microbial Dark Matter (Phase II) - AM7a DNA metaG | ecosystem: Environmental > Aquatic > Freshwater > Lake | place: Finland: Lake Alinen... | reverse complement strand
GCCGGGCGCCTTCCGCCGGATCATTGCGCACGGTAAGGATCATGGGTAGACCGATGTCACGGATCCTCTTGACCTGTCCGGTCACATAGGCCTCATCCGTGTCCGAAAACTCATCGGCACGCACTTCCAGGACATCCGCATGAGCGGCCGCGATCGCGCTGTTGTGATCACGGTCCGTGACAGCCACAGCAATGCGCGGCGTAGTGTCCAATACCAACTGGCCCAAACGTATCATATGTTTATCCCTTGAAGTTCAGATGAAAAATGCGGCTCTTTCCGTGAATATCCTTACGCTCTTTGTCATCAAATATCTTGATGACACCATACTCCCCGTCGTACCCGGCGGCGATCGAGACCTTGCCTTCCCGCACACGCCCTACGGCTTCGGCCAGCACGCCCCCGTCCACTGCCGCGATATCGGCCAAAGGAACATCCATGAGGATCCCCAGTTCCGGGCCGAGCTTGGCGATCAGCTCCATATAGGCACGCGCCACCTGCCTGGACTGCTGGCCCACACCCCGGGCTTCAGCCATCACCTCCATAAGCGGGATCAGGCGGCGATACGGCCGCGCCCGGGTGGCTTTCCTGCCCTCAGCACGGTCCGCGAGCGCTTCCACCCGGGACATGACGCCGCCGGTCAGCTGTCGGCCGCACACCGGGCACAGCCCCTTGCTCTTGATCGTCTCCGCAGGATGCAAGCGTACGCGGCAATCGCGGTGCCCGTCAAAATGATACTTCCCCTCTTCAGGAAAAAATTCGATGGTGCCGGAAAACCCCTTGTCATTCTTGTCGGCCAGCGCACGGTACATGCCGGCATAAGAAAAATCCGTATCGAACATATTGGCTTCCCGTCCGAGCTTCGCAGCGGAATGCGCATCGGAATTGGAAACCAGGATAAAATCATCGAGCTGTTGCAACCGCCAGTTCATGCGCGGGTCCGACGATAGACCCGTTTCCACGGCAAAAACGTGCCGCGTCAGGTCCTCAAAACATTCCTCCATCGTATCAAATCCGCTTTTGGCCCCCAGGACGGAGAACCACGGAGTCCAGATATGCGCCGGGATGAAAAGAACCCTGGGGTCGCATTCCAAGGCAATGGCCAGAACGTCTTTGGCGTCAAGCCCCAGGATCGGCCGGCCGTCGGAGATGATATTGCCGATGGCGCCCAGCCGTCGCTGGAACGCACGCGCGGCCAAGAGCGACGACAGGATGACAAGGCTATGAACCTTGCGGACCTTGCCGTTCTTCTTGTAAATGCTGGATATCTCGGTGGAAAGGACAAAACGGACATCGCCGCGGCAACGGTCAGGGACCTGGGGAGCAACCTTGGCAGCCAACGCCGGAACAAGACGGAAAAAACCCGCCTCTGCAGGCTCCATCTTTTCCTCGATCTCCTTAAGCCATGCCGGGTGGATGCAGTCGCCGGTCCCGATAACCTGGATCCCTTTATACTGCCCCCAGCGCCACAAGTTCTCCGGCGTCAGATCGCTGGAGGTCGCGCGGGAATACCGGGAATGGATATGAAGGTCAGCGATGAATTTCATAGGATCAACACCATCCCCGGCGAAACAAGATCATTTTTTTCCCAGAAGGGCAAACATCTTCTTTTTGTATGCCTCGACACCAGGCTGGTCAAAGGGATTGACGCCCAGGATATAACCTGAAATGCCCACACCCTTCTCGAAGAAATAATACAACTGGCCGGCATGGAAGGCATCCGCCCGCTCCAGCGTCAAAAGCATATTGGGCACGCCGCCCTCGTAATGGGCGTCGGCCGTGGCCTCATACGCCTGCTTGTTGACCCAGTCCAAATCCTTGCCCGCCACACAATTGAATTTATCCGTGTCCTCGGCCTGCGACGGAACAACAAGACGGTCCGCCGCCTTGTCGATCATGATGAACGTCTCGAAAATATTGCGCATCCCGTCCTGCATGAGCTGTCCCATGGAATGCAAATCCGTCGAGAGGATGGTGGATGCCGGGAAGATCCCCTTGCCGCCCTTGCCTTCGCTCTCGCCGTAAAGCTGTTTCCACCACTCCGCCACATACTGAACATTGGGATAAAAGGACGCCATCATCTCGATGACCTTGCCCTTGCCGTAAAGGACATTGCGCAGGGCGGCATAACGGTAACATATATTGCTGGCCATATCCGCACAGGCATATTCCTTTTCCCCGGCACGGAACCCGTCGACAAATGCCCGGATATCAACGCCGGCCAAAGCGAGCGGCACCAGCCCAACAGGTGTCAGGACGGAAAAACGCCCGCCCACATCATCGGGGATCACATACGAACGATAACCGGCCTTGTCGGCCACCTGACGCAAGGCGCCTTTTTTTTCATCCGTGACGCAGATGATACGCTTTTTCATTTCCGTGGCGTTGTATTTCCGACGCATGGCCTCATCGATGATCCGCAGCGCCAGCGCGGGCTCTGTCGTGGTGCCGGATTTTGAAATAACCACCACCGTCACATCCTGCGCCTCGATGAGCCTGACGATACGGGCCATATCGAGCGTGGACATGTTATGCCCGGCGTAATAGACCGGCAGGGCCGGTGCTCCGCCGAGAAATTCCAGGGTGGAACGGATCCCCAGATACGACCCGCCGATCCCGATCGAAATGATGGCCTGGGAGTGCGTACGGACTTCCTGAGCCAGTGACGTCAGCTCCCTCACCAGGGCGTCAGGCGTCCTCGCGGGAAGATCGACCCATCCCAAAAACTCATGGCCGGCACCGGTTTTCTGGTGCAGATCCTGATGCGCCTGGCGCACACGCGGCGCCAAAGCATTCAATTCAGCTTCAGTAACAAAATTTTTCAAATACCCGGTGTTTAATGTGATACCCATGATGATCTTTTCCCCTTACTTCTTTGTCTCTGTTGTTTTTACAGGTGCCGCCACTTTGGCTGCCGGTGCCGGAGGCAGTGTTGCGGAGGGCACAGCAGGCTTTTTGGCTGTCGCCAGGTCTGCCCCCGCATTGTATGCGGCACGGCTGTCCAAGACCCCGTTGCGGTAAAACTCCTGGGCCACAGGCTTTCCACTCTCATCAAACTCAACCGCTGACCCGTCGAGAACGGCATTATTGTACGACATCTGCTTTTTGATAGCGCCGCCGGGGTAATAAAGGGTGGTCGGCCCGCTGAGAACACCCGCCTGGTATGTTTCTTCCCGGGACAAAAGGCCATCCTTGTCATAGGTTCTAAAGACGCCTTCGATCTCGTTGGCCTTGTACACCGCGGATGTTTTGCTCACACCGCTCTCATAATAGGTCATGGCCTCCCCCACCCGCACGCCCTTGACATAATTGAGTACGGATTTCAACTTACCGTTCTCGTAATACTCTTTAACCGTTCCGTCGAGATCGGTGTTCCTGTAATTTTCCTCCCGCTGGATCGCGCCGCTCTGATAATAGGTGCGGAAAACGCCATCAGGCATGGATTTCTTTTTAGCTTGCGCCACACCGGCACACATACACAACGCGCACAGAATAACGATCAATGTCCTCATGTCCCCTCCATGGGTTTAAAGAATTCAAAAAGCCCTATCAATGACCGCCCCACCCAGCACAAGATCCCCGTCGTAAAATACAACGGACTGCCCGGGCGCAACGGATTTCTGCGACTCCATAAAACGGACACGGACACGATCCTGTCCGGTAAAATCCACCAGGGCGCGCACATCATGGTGATTATACCTTATCTTCACGGAGGCTTCGATGGTTTCTTGCAAAAAATTACCTGACAAAAGGTTGAGCCCTGACGCCTCCAGCCCCTGGCTTAAGAGCCTGTCCTGGGGGCCGATATGCACCGTATTGGCCACAGGATCGATGCGGTTGACATACACCGGATGACCCAAGGCAATGCCCAGGCCCTCACGCTGACCGATGGTGTACCGCCAAATCCCATGATGCACCCCCACCACACGCCCGTTCTGATCCACAAAATCTCCGGGACGATCTATCCCAAGGCCGTGCCGGGCGAGGAATTCCTGATATTTACCATCGGGTACAAAACAAATGTCCTGGCTTTCCTTTTTTTCAGCGACCGGCAGGTTAAAGCGCCTGGCATGGGCGCGCACCTCGTCTTTCATATATCCACCCAACGGGAAAAGCAGGAACTCGAGTTTCTCCCGCGGAATACCATAAAGAAAATAGGACTGATCTTTGCGGGGGTCGACGGCTTTGCGCAGTTCATACACACCGCTCCCAGGATGCAGGATATTCTTCACATAATGCCCCGTAGCCAGGTGTGTGCCCCCCAACGCGAGGGCATCCCTGAAAAGACGATCGAACTTGAGGTAGCGGTTGCAGCGCACACAGGGATTGGGCGTGCGGCCCTGAGCATATTCACTTACAAAATCCGCGATCACCATCGTCTCCAGCATGTCACCGTAATTAAGGACATGATGTTCCACGCCCAACGCGCGGCATACCCGCCGGGCATCTTCGATGGATTCCAGGCCGCAGCAACTGGGGCGGCCGCCGGCACACGCAGGCGGAAGCTCAAAGCACATGGTGACCCCGGCCACATCATACCCCTCTTCCAGCAAAAGGGCCGCAGCCACCGATGAATCCACACCGCCCGACATGGCCACCATGATCTTTTTCATATTGATATCCATAAAATGATAAAGACGCGCACGTAGGCCTTCATGTCTTCCTTCCCTCGGCGGAATCTTTGAGCCCATTTTTAACGGAATTCAGTGCTTTTGGATTCTTGTACAGCCACGCATCCATCTGAGGAACCGCGCGCATCGGCTCCAGGATGATCCTCCCATTCTCAATCTTGGCGTCAAACAACGTGACGTCCTTATCCAAATGAACGCGGGATAACCCCGGCTTTGCTGGACGATAAAAGAGAGGAAATATCCTCATAATTCAATAATAAGAACTCCCTGCCAGCTTGTGTCCCGGATCCAGCATAGATAACAGCAGCCTGAAACGGTTTAGCATGAAAGACCTTTTTGACATATTTCAGACCTTTCAAGAAATCCTGATGGAATGTCATCGACGATTTGATCTCAATCCCAACGATCCCGCTGTCGGAAGCGGTTATCACGTCAACCTCGTTTTGCTTGTCATCCCGGAAAAAAAACAGCCCGTGGTCCTGCCCCTTGTTGATACGGTATTTCATCAACTCCATCACGACCATGTTCTCGAACAGGTTCCCTCTTAACGGATCCCTGCTCATCTGGGTCACATTCTCAACCCCCAAAAGATAGGCCGCCAAGCCAACGTCATAAAAGTAAATCTTGGGCGACCGGATCAACCTTTTGCGTATATTGGCAAAGTATGGTTGCAAAAAACAAACTATATATGACTCCTGAAGAATCGATATCCAGGCATTGATCGTTGGAACGGATACGCCAACTTCTGATGACAACGCACTGGCATTAAAGATTTGCCCGACCCTCCCGGCGCAGAGTCTGACGAACTTCTGGAAAATAGCCAAGTCCCTAACCGCGATGAGGGAGCGCAGATCGCGTTCAATGTATGTTTGAAAATAATTTCGATATGCTTTATACGGATCCAATTTATCCGCATAAATGCGCGGATAGAACCCTTTAATAAGGTACTGATCGACCGTATTGGCCTGCTTGGCCTTCTTTAGTTCTAGAATGCTCAAAGGCAAAAGGCTCAGGATTGCCGTCCTCCCGGCCAGAGATTGGGTGACGGATTCCATCATCTCGAAATTCCGGCTACCCGTGAGGATGAACTGCCCCTTCTTCTTTTTCTCATCTACAATGACCTGGATATAAGATAAAAGCTCAGGAACTCGCTGAATTTCATCCAAAATCATCCCGCCATCAGATCCTGCCAGAAACGCCCGTGGATCAGCCTGCGCTAACTCACGCACATCGGGCTCTTCCAGATTAACGTAACGATGCTTCGGAAAAGTCTTGCGCGCCAGAGTGGTCTTTCCCGATTGCCGTGGCCCAGTAATTGTTACCACCGGGTACTGCCGCGCCATACTCTTTAATTCTGAGGTCAATTCTCTCTTTATCAGCATAGCGAAAGCATACCATAGGATAGCGCAGAATTAAAGTTCAATCTTAAAATCGCGCAAAATGGCCGCGAGGTACACATACGCGGCCACGACCCCTTTGGCGTAAATGTATCGTAAAACAAAAAATCCTCGCCACAACTTGAATCTCAAGCGATGGCGGGGGATGATAAATGACGAAATCTTCTAAATTATAATTGTATTTCCGGTCCTAACACATCCCCGATCGCCTTCTCCAGGGCCGTGACCATGGCATCCAGTTCATCCCGGCTCATGGATAATGGCGGCATGAGGACGATGACATTCCCCAGGGGGCGCAGAAGGACCCCGTACGGGCGCGCCGCTTCACAGACGCGGGCGCCGACACGGTCCTGCCAGGGGAAAGGCTTCTTGGTGCGCCGTTCCGCGACCAGCTCAATGCCGACCATAAACCCGCGCTGGCGGATATCACCGACACAAGGATGTTCCCCAAGACGCGCCAGACGCTTCTCCAAAAACCTGATCTTGGGTTGCAGCCTCGCCAGCAACCGTTCTTTCCTGAAAAGATCGATGTTGGCGATAGCCACAGCGCATGCCAGCGGGTTGCCGGTGTACGTATGGCCGTGAAAAAATGTTTTCATGTCCTTGTAGGGAAAAAGAAACCCGTCAAAGATCCGCTGGGTCGTCAGCGTCGCGGCCAGCGGCAGATAGCCGCCGGTGATCCCCTTGGCTACACATAAAAAGTCCGGATGGACATCCTCGTGTTCACACGCGAACATGGTTCCCGTCCGGCCAAAACCGGTAGCCACCTCATCGGCGATAAGGAATACATCATGCCGGCGGCAAAGCTCTTCAAAGCGCTTGAGGACGCCCCGGGGCCACATGATCATGCCGGCCGCCCCCTGCACCACCGGCTCCAGCACCAGCGAGGCGATCTGGCCGTGTTTCTTCTTTAAAAGGGCCTCAAAACGATCTACAGCCTCAAAGGCGTAATCCGGATACTTCTTCCCCGCCGGTGCCCGGTAACAATCCGGCGTTTCAAGCCTGATCGTTTTAAAGATCAGCTTGCGGTAAACCTGATGGAAAAGGGCAATGCCCCCCACGCTCACACTGCCGAGAGTGTCGCCGTGATAAGAATTCGCCAGATGCACCAACGCCGTTTTTTTCTTCTGCCCGGTATTCTGCCAGTACTGATAGGACATCTTGAGGGCGATCTCAACCGCGGTCGAACCGTTGTCCGAATAAAAAACTTTGGCCAGGCCTTTGGGCGCGATATCCACCAGTTTTTTGGCCAAGACGACAGCGGGTGTATTGGAAAGACCCAGCATCGTAGAGTGGGCAATCTTGTCCGCCTGGCATTTGAGCGCCTCATCAAGTTCGCGCTTGCGATGGCCGTGCACCGTTACCCACAGGCTTGAGGTCGCATCCAGATACCTGCGACCCCGGGTGTCAACAAGATACGACCCCTCGCCGCGGTCAATGACCAGCGGCTCGTCGGGAACGTCTGCCAGCCAATCCTGCATCTGGGTGAAAGGATGCCAGACATATTTTTTGTCCATGGCCACAAGCTTGCCGGCATCCGGCCGCGTGACTGATAGCAAGGGGGCCATATCGATACGCCCGCGGCAACAACGCGCCACACTGGCGGCATCTGTCTTTTTTAAAAATGGCACGGTGCCAAGCACGGCAACACCGGAAAATTCCCGGACAGCCTGCGGATTGGTCCGCTCCGGGATCCCCGGACGGGTGCCGCTGGCATCGCAAAAAATAACTCCGGCCACACGCACCCCCCGGCGCCGGGCCTCATGGACCGTCAGGAGCGTATGGTTGATCGTCCCCAACCCCAGGCGTGCCACAATAATAAGCTCGGCATCAAGATCCCTGGCCAGGTCCGCCATCGCATAACCCCGCGTAATGGGGACCAGCAGCCCGCCCGCCCCTTCCACCAGCATGATCTGATGGCGCACCGCGATTTTATGGTAAGCAGCAAGGATCTTTCCCGGTAAAACCTTGATGCCGGCACGTCGAAAAGCAAGATGCGGCGAAAGCGGTTCCGGCGCCCAAAACGGATTGATCTCACGCAGGCCGTCGATGATCCCCAGCCGGTCTTTCAGGAATTCGGCATCCCCGACCCCGGACTGAACAGGCTTGAACACCCCCACATCATGGCCCGCCGCCTTCAACAACACGCCAAGGGCCAGGGTGGTATAAGTTTTCCCTACACCGGTATCTGTGCCTGTGATAAAAAATGTTTTCATGCCAGCGCCTCGATCCACACCAGTTCAAAACTTGCACGCAATTTATCGTCGTGCATGAACCTGGCCCGGTATTCTTTTTCCGTCGTGGCCAAAAGCCCCCGGCCCCAGTAAAACCGGCGCGCCAGGCTGTTGGCCCCGATCCCCTTGAGCCATACAAGCAGGGCGGTCACGCTGGAAAACGAAGTCCTGCGTTGTTCTGCGACGATCTTGGGGCTCTTGAAGCCCGCTGCGCGCATGGCGGCCTGCACATCCTCCACCCCGGGCAGATGCCTCATCGGCGGCAAAGGCTTGTCCAGCTTACACGCCGCACCTTCCAGGCTTTGGAAAAACTCAGCCAATGTCCCCCCGGCGAACATGACAGCGGAAAAAAGCCCCCCGGGCCTAAGTACACGCCGCGCTTCGCTGAAAGCACACGGCAGGCTGTGAACCCACTGGTACGCGGATGCCGATGCCACCACATCAAAACATTTATCGCCAAACGGCAACGCACAGGCATCCGCCTGAACCCAGGCAGCCCCGGAAAAACGCCGCCGTCCGGCTTCGACCATGCCCCACGCCGTATCCAGGGCCACAACGCGGCCGCCCGCCTGCAACAAATGACCCGCCACCGCCCCGTCCCCGGCGCCCACATCCAGAACAAACGCACCCCGAACGTCCAGCTTTTGCGCAAGATGGTGCGCGACCGCCGCCTGAATATCCGCCAGGGCGGCGTATCGTGCGGCGGCATCGGAAAATCGCTGCCGGATCATATCATGCCCATGCGGGGTCATATGCCTGTAAACTCCTTCACACGTTTATTGAATTCAACAGGGCTGGACAAAAACGGTAAATGCCCGCAGCCGGGCATCACGTCCATCCGCACCGCAGGACAAAGCTCTTTCAACGGCGCCATGAGCGCCTCGGGACAAATATAATCTCCGTCCCCCCACACCAACTGGACCGGGACCCGGACACACGCCAGCACATCCCTCAGATCCGCAGACGCCAGGATATTTAAAAAAGCGTGCAAGGCTTCCTTCGACGGGACAGGGATCCTCTTTTGGCATTGCCTGACAACAGCATAGAAAGGATCCTCACGCTCGCGACGGGTGAACAGCGAGCGAAAAAACATATCCAGCACCGCAGCGGTATCGCCTTCCAGTTGAAGGCCAAGCGCATGGATGCGTTCAACGCTCAAGCCCGCCGGGATTCTTTCCGCCGCGGTAAAACACGGGACAGCCCCCACCAAGGTCATGGACCTGAAAAGATCAGGACGGATCTGCCACAATTCCAGGGCCACAAGCCCTCCGAAAGAACTTGCCACAAACGCGCCCTGCCTGATAGCCAGCGCATCAAGGGTTTGGGCCACGCCATGCGCCATAGCACGCAATGTTTCCCCCTTCCACACCGAAGCCCCGTGCCCGGGAAGATCAACGGCTATGGCACGTCCAACGGTCCCAAAATATTCTTCCTGCGCCTTCCAGAGACCGCGGTATCCGCCAAACCCGTGGATGAACACATGCGCCCCACGGCCGGATTTCTCAAAAGACATCTTTGAGCGCCTCCACACACCCCGTAATATCCTCCGCCGTATGCAGGGCGGTAACCGTCACGCGCAGGCGCGCGGTGTTGACCGGCACCGTCGGAGGCCGGATGGCAGACACAAAAAACCCCCGCGCCAGCAACTTGCGCGAGATATCAGCGGCACGCGCGGCATCTTTGATCATAACCGGAATAATGGGAGTTGTGCTGTGGCCTGTGTCAAACCCGGCCTGCTGCAACGCCGCACGCATGCATCGGGCATTCTCAATCAATGTGCTGCGGCGCCAGGACTCCGCGCGCATGATCCCCAGCGCACAACGCGAGGCCGCGGCCACCAATGGCGGCAACCCGGTCGTAAAAATAAAACTCCGCGCCGTGTTGAGGAGGACCTCCTTGAGGGCGCGTGAGCCAGCGCCATACGCGCCATAGCTGCCGGCGGCCTTCGAGAGCGTCCCCATCTGCACGTGGACCGCATCACCCAGGCTCATTTCCTCAACCAGCCCCGCGCCTGTAGGCCCCAGAACCCCGAAAGCATGCGCTTCATCCACCATCACCCAGGCATCGTATTTCTTCGCCAGGGCGCACAGATCGCCCAGCGGCGCCACATCCCCGTCCATGCTGAACACCGTATCCGTCACGATCAGTTTCCGGGGAATATCCTCGGCCTTGTTAAGCATATCCTCGAGCACATCCATCCGCGCGTGCGGATAACGATGAAACGCCGCTCGGCTCAACATGACCCCGTCCACCAAAGAGGCATGATTCAATTTATCGGCAAAAACGGCATCCCCGCGCCCCACCAGGGAAGGAATGATGCCGGTGTTGGCCATATGCCCGCAACTAAAAAGCAGTGAGGCTTCCGCATGCTTAAACTGCGCCAGCTCATCTTCCAGTGCCTCATGTTCATCGATATCGCCGCACACCAGCCGGGAGGCCCCGGCGCCAAAACCGCGCCGCCCCAAGGCCTCTTTGGCGGCCTGCGCGAGACGCGGATCTGCGGCCAACCCCAGATAATCATTGGAACAAAAATTAAGGACACGCCGGCCCTCAAGGACAATCTCACGCCCCTGCGGCGATGTGAGCGGCCGCAATGAACGCCGCAAACCGGCTGCCTCAAGATCATGGATCCGGCGATCCAGAAAGTCTTTCATAACAGGACATCTCCTGCCACACGTTTGACCAGCTTCCCGTCAGGAAGGCGCACCATGAGCCCGCCATCATCAGCCAATGCCTCCGCCACTCCGACAAAGGCAACACCCCGTTCCGTAAAACGAACCCGACACCCCAGCGTCGCGGAACGCGCCTTCCATCCCTCCAGGACCGCACCGGGGCCATGGCGCAAAAAGGCCATGTAAATTTTTTCAAATGTCCGCAAAACCTGCTGAAAGATCAAAAGACGCGGCCACGACACTCCTGTTTCAGCGCGCAAGGACGTTGCCTCCGGTAAAAGCTGGGGCGCCGTATTGTTCACATTAATGCCCACCCCCACCACCACAAACTGCACCCGGTCCGTCTCGGCACGAAGTTCCGTGAGTATCCCGCAGAGTTTCTTGCCGCCCACCAAAAGATCGTTGGGCCATTTGATGCGTGCCTGCGCCTGAGGGACAACCGTCTCAATGGCTTCACTCAACGCCACGGCAGCGGCAAGCGTCAACAGCGAGGCCTGGGACGGCGGTATGCCCGGACGCAGGATCAGGGAAAAATAGATCCCCCGGCCTTTGGGCGACGACCAGTGACGCCCCATGCGACCGCGCCCTTTGGTCTGGGACTCGGCCACCACCACCGTACCCTCGGGATAACCCTCCAGCGCCAAACGGAAGGCCTCGTCCATCGTCGAAGCGACACTCTCGAAATGGTGGACATCGCAGCCGAATTTGCGCGTGCCCAGCCCATGCTGGACCTCAAAAGGCAAAAGCTTGTCCGGCGCCGACACAAAGCGGTACCCGCGATGCGGGAAGGCTTCGATCTCATAGCCCAGCGCGCGCAGGTGGTCCATATATTTCCATATGGCCGCACGGCTGATGTTAAGGGCCCGGCTGATCTCTTCTCCGGAAAGGTACCCTTCATGGATCCTGAGGGCGCGGAGTATCCTGGTCTGCATGAAATTGATTCTACCGGAGGGAAAATAAATTGTCAACCATGGGGAAGTGTATGGTTGACGATAGCCCAGGCGTGGCGGCCTGTCTTGATACGAGTTCAGAAACCAAGCTTTCCCTGATTCCTTTCAGAAAAAGCTGTTTCTGCTGTCTGAGTAGCAAGACAGGCCGCCGCGCCTGACAGCGTCTCATCTGAACATGCTTAGCTTACTATCAAGGGAAATTTTTGAGGCAGGTAAGAATGCTGGAGGTGGGACTCGAACCCACACGCCCTTGCGAACATCGGTTTTTGAGACCGACGCGTATACCGTTCCGCCACTCCAGCGAAAAAAAAGTGGAGCCGATGGGGGTCGAACCCACGACCTCCTGCATGCCATGCAGGCGCTCTCCCAAACTGAGCTACGGCCCCATAATTCATTTCTTGTCCAAAGAACAACAACAAAGAATACTACGCCTTCGCTTCTCCGGCGGCCGTTGCTGCGGCTGCGGCGGCCGTTGCTGCGGCTGCGGCGGCCGTCGCGGCGGCTTCTTTCTGCTTCTCCACAAACGCCTGCCATGAGGCCTTGTTCAGGAAATATTTGCCGTTACGATAATAACGCTTGCGGCGCTTGATCGCTTTACCGCTCTGGGCACACTTGAACTTCCATTCATTTTCCGGCTTGACCTTACCCATAATGCTTCTTTCTCCTTTTTACTATCCTCTAACGCCACAAACGTACCGACCGGCACGGAGGGCTTAAGATGAGAGGCGTATTATAGTGAAGCCCCTTGATTCATGCAACTTTATTTTTTTCCGTTGTTGAGAAGACAAAAATAACCGGATATGCTAGTGTAGTGTTACCAACACTTCTTTACATTTGGCGATCTTTGTCAGAATTCGCTCAACCGACGCCGTCCAAACAAAGACGTGCGGATTTTGATTGTTCGTTTCAATGTATTGCATGATTGT
>Ga0114951_10004823_pt1 | contig 12811 bp, 8 predicted proteins | sample AM7aDNAmetaG_FD_88677 | JGI IMG/M metagenome (GOLD analysis project Ga0114951, IMG submission 88677) | Freshwater microbial communities from Finland to study Microbial Dark Matter (Phase II) - AM7a DNA metaG | ecosystem: Environmental > Aquatic > Freshwater > Lake | place: Finland: Lake Alinen... | reverse complement strand
GGGGGGGGGGGGGGGGGGGGGGGGGGGGGGGGGGGAAGGCGCTCCGCGCTTGAAGGAGGGAGGCGCGCCGACTATAGTATGGACGCTTTCGAACTCCGGCAGAAAGGGAATTCATGCCCCAGGTGACGCAGGCGCAGATCGTGCGGGAGTTGCGGCGACTCGGAGTGCGAGCGGGCGATATCGTCGTGGCCCATTCCGCCCTCTCTTCCTTCGGCCAGGTCGCGGGCGGCGCAAGGAGGGTGGTGGACGCGCTGATCGAGACGGTGGGCCCCAAGGGTACGCTGTTGATGCCGACGCTCACGCTATCGACCCCCTACGACTATCGGAAGAGCCCCAGCGCGATGGGCGCGGTCACGGAGCAGTTCCGCAAGCGACCGGGGGTGCTGCGCAGCCTGAACCCGCTCGTGCCGGCGGCGGCGCTGGGGCCGCGCGCCAGGGAGTTCATCGCCGGGCACCACCTGGCCGAATGCCCCTATATCGGCTCTCCTTACGACCTGGCGGCCAAAGCCGGCGGCTGGGTACTGCTGCTGGGGGTGGACCAGGACCGCAACACGACGCTGCACTGCGCGGAGGCGCTGGCCAAGGCCCCCTACCTGGGACAAGAGGAGGCGCGCTACCTGGATCGCCGGGGCAAGGCGACGCTCTATCGCGGCAATCTCTGCGCCGGGCCGCACCGCAATTTCATCGGGACCGATCCGAAACTCCGCGCCGCCGGAATCGTGCGGATGGGCAAGATCGGACGCTGCGTGGTGCGGCTGATGAAGGGACAGGAGTTGATCGATTTCTGCGTGTCGCAGATCCGGAAAGACCCCGCTTTCTTCATCACCGGGAATGAGGGTTACTACGACGGGATCATGCAGCGCGGGAGAATCCGCGCGGCGCGCCTCCGCGAGGAGGCGTTCACGCTGATTGCGCGGACCGGGTCCGCCGGCGCGAACCTGGAAGAGACGCTCTGGCATTGCGAGCGCGCGGGGGTCCGGGGCGTGGAGCTCGACCGGGTGAACGGGCGCGATGTGTCAGAGCTTTCCGTGGACGAACTGGCGCTGCTCCTGCGCCGGCTCAAGGAGCGCCACCTCAAGGTCGCCCTGGTTCGCAGCAACATTCTGACCGATGCGGCATTCGAGGCGGCCGTCCGGGCGGGGAATGCGCTGGAGGCGCGGGGAGTGATCGCCCCGCTCACGGGGAGTCTCGCGTCGCTTCGGAGCCGGATGCGGATCGCGCGCGCGGCGAAACTCCAGATGCTCTTTGAGAATGTGGGCATCGGTTCGGCGGCCGCCGTCGAGATGATGAAGTCGCTTGCGCCGGCGGCGGGGCTGGCGTTCAACCCCGCTAACTTCGCAGCGGCGGGCGAGTTGGCGTTCCTGACTTCTTTCCGCGCGGCAAAGAAATATGTGCGCTACGTGGCGATTGCGGATGCCTCCCCGCTGGGCGCCCCCTGCATTCCCGGCAACGGCTACGGCGAGGTGAAGGAGATCGTCAGCATCCTGCGCTGCGGGAGTTTCGACGGATATTTCTCGCTGGGGGCGGGGCCCGGTACAGGACTGGCGTTTGATGGAATCACAGATGCGTTCTATTCGCTGCTGGATAACTGTTAGTGAACGGCGCGCTCGTTTATGGACTGCGGCGGCAACGACGCCGCTTTGGCTCGGCAAGGGTTGGTTCACACATGGGAACTGACCGGTCGGGTATGCCGCGTCCATAACAAGCCAAAGCGCCGCCGTTGTCGGCGCACTCCAAAGTACGCCACGCTCAGGAGCATGTATGCGCGTTATTGATATCACTGGCATAATCCACGACGGCATGTGGACCTACGGCCCCCCCTACCCCGCGGTGAAGGTGGAGGAGATTCCCATTCCGGAGTGGATTTCCTATCCCACCTATTCCTGGCGGTTCGAGTTGGGCGGGCAGACCGGAACGTACCTGGAGACGGGGCTGCACATGAAGCGCGGGCGGCCGGCAGTGGCGGATATCCCGGTCGAGTCGCTCATCAACCGCGATGCCGTGGTGCTGAAGGTGCCGGGGAAGGAGTGCAGCGAGGATGCCATAACGGTCGCCGACCTGGAGCGCTGCAAGGCGGAGATACGCGCCGGGGATGCGATCTTCGTCAGCGTCGGGCGCGACCGCAAGTGGCGCGAGGCCGACTACGTCACCGAATCCCCCTATTTCGAACGCGCGGCGATGGATTGGCTGATCGACCGGAAGCCGTTCCTGATCGGCGGGGACTGGCCGCGCTTCGATAGCTGGAAGAAGCCGCAGAAGTTCTTCCATCGCCTCTTCGACGAGGGAATCCTGCTGCTGGGGCCGGTGGTGAACCTGACGCAAGTGACCCGCCCGCGCGTGAAACTCTGGGTGCTGCCGATGAAGGTGGAGGCGTCCGCGGCGGTGCCGGCAAGGGCAATACTGATTGAGGGCGAAAAAGGTGTCTGACACCTTTTTCATCGCTTCACGGGCCGACGGTGATGTCGAGCGTCCCCGTTATGGGCGGCTTGCCCTTCCCGTAGGTCGCCGTGATCGTGCAGGCCGGAGCTACGACGCCTGGGGCGGTTGCCAGCAGGCCGGTTTTGCCAATCTTGACGCCCTTAATCTTCGAGCAACTCCACTTGACCTCGTTCGTGACAACTCGATCCGCGCCGAAGCCGTCCTGGTAGTGGGCGGTACAGTCGAATTGCGCGGAATTGCCGGCCGTGACGTCCGTCGTCAGCCCGCTGACGGTGAGCGAATTGACCGTACCGATTGAGAAGTAGTAATCGCTCACGGCAGCGTCGCTGTCACTGAGAGTACTGACGCGGATCAAATAATCATCGCCGTCCGGGTACATCTCCACGCCTTTGATCGCTTTGCCGACAGTCCACTTGAGAGGGGTTTTCGATGCGTTGGCGGCTAGAGGCCACATTCCGCCGCTCCCCTTGAGAAGCTCGATTTTGAACCGGGTCCCCAGCGGCAGGATCGTGACCCACTCGATGTTGCATATCTTGCCACGCTCCAGGCTGATGCCCGAATCGGATGGATATGTCACCTTGATCGGGATCGGCTCGTATTCGTACGCTCCGATATCGGCGTAGTCCGGCGTATTGGCGCCGGTATTGACTGTCCCCGGGTCGTCAACGCGGGGATTGCCATTCTTGTCATGGTCCGGGGCGGCGGCGCCGTCGGCCGCGTCAATGCAGGGAGACCCGACCTGAAGTTGCAGATCGCCGCCGGCAGCGTCGACATAGAGAGGATCGGCTTCAATGTTGCCGCCGCCATCAGTCCCGATTCCGGTAACCCAACCCGCCCCGCTTCCGCCGCACGTGTCGATATCACAATGGTGGAACGTCGCAGTGCCGTTAAGGTTATAAACTTCCGCCCCCGCAGTCGTGACGCTGTCCCCCCAGAAGACGCAGTTGAATACGGTGGCAGCGCAGTCTGTCCAGTTGAACATAGCGCCGCCAAAGGCGGCGGAGTTCCCGTTGAATGAGCAGTTCGTCACGGTGGGGGACGGCGCCCCGGTGGCGCACATGCCGCCACCATAGTTGCCGGAGTTGCCGGTGAACAGACAGTTCGTGACCACGGCGGCAGAGGTATCGTTGTACATGCCACCCCCGTACTGAATTGTGGGAGCGCCGGTGCAGGAGTTGCCGATGAACGCGCAGTTCGTAATGATCGGGGAAGCATCCGTGTTGAACATCCCGCCGCCTGTGCTCGTTGCCGTATTGTTGTAGAATGTACAACCCGCGACAGTCGGGGCTGCGGAATCGTAGTTGTACATCCCGCCGCCACTGTTTGCCGAGTTTCCATTGAACGTGCAGGCGGTAAATACCGGCGAAGAGTCCTCCCCCTGGTTGTCAACTCCGCCCCCTGACGAGTCTGCTGCGTTGAATGTGAAGGTGCAGTTGGTGACAGTTGGAGACGAGGAACTGTTGTAGATGCCGCCGCCGTATGTTGCTCCGTTGCTCGAGAACGTGCCGTCCGTGATGGAGGGGGATGAGGAGTTCTGGTTGAACATGCCGCCGCCATACGATCCTGCGTTGCCGTGGAACGAGCAGTTCGCAATGACAGGGGAGGAGGCGTCGTTGTTCATCCCGCCGCCGTACCCGGTCGTCCAGTTATTGTCGAACGTGCAATTTGTTACGGTCGGGGAGGACTCATGGTTCAGCATCCCGCCGGCATCGGAATGGGGGTAACTGCCGTTTGCGTTTCCGTAGCAAACCGTGAATCCATCCAAAACCGCGGTTGTGTCGAGACCAGCGTCCAAGTGGTAGAACAGATGGTAGCAGTTGTCGCCGGTAGTTCCATCTGCTCCGATGTCACCGCTGAGGGTAGTGATGTTCGCCGTCCAGTTCCGCTGGGTGCGCAAGTTCTCCGTGCCGGCGAACCCGCCGTAAATGCCGACGCCGTTCTTCATCCGGAAGTGTTTCAGCCTATCCTGAACATCCGTGCCGCTGGCCACGAGGCCGTAGTCGCTCGTTGGCTTGTACGTCCCCGCCGCCACCCAGATTTCGTCACCGGATGTGGCCGCGTCGAGAGCCGACTGCAGGAGGAGGTACGCATTGGTCCAGGAAGTCCCTGTATTCGTTCCTGCAGCGTCACCGTTGACGTAGACAATCGCTGCTGACAGGGGGGACGAGAAAAGCGCAAGCGCAACTGCCAGAACAGACGCCCATGCTCGCTTGCTCATTGTGTCGCCTCTCCGTGCGGAATTGTTGGCGTGATCGGCGTTATCGCCGCCTCATTCTAAACTTTCACTTCCGGATGTCAAGAAGGAACCTTATCGCCCATTCCTCTGTGCGATGATAAAGAGGATCACGAAAAGCCCCTCGCATACCAGCGACGCGACGCCCATCGGTTCGAGCCAGGCGTCCGGCTCGGCGGGCAGCATGGGCAGACCGACTGTGCGGCTGGCCACGTAGGCCAGCATCGCCCCTCCGGCAATCAGGAGTCCCAGCAGCCACCCCAATGCCCGCCGGTTTCGGTAGAGGCCGTAGGCAGCCGCCAGCGCGCCTGCGCCGTTGGCGATGAAAAGGACTCCCTTGTACGCCGCGTCGCCGAAGGCGTCCCGCGCTTCCAGTATGTGAATGGCTCCCGTGCCGAGGATCGCCGCAATGGCCAGCCACTTCAGGGCGGAGGAAGGCGTTGTCATTCCCGGTTCTCCATATGACCGAGGCTCGCAGCCGCCGCGACCTCGCTGGGAATATTCTACGCTTCCTGTGCGGTTCCGCAAACCCAGTAATCGGGGAACGCCATACCTGTCTGTTCACAGAGATTCGGGGTCACGACTCAATGTCCCGTTCACGCACTCGTGCCGCCCATTTCCCGTCGCCAACGGCGTCACTATTGTTCGTCCCGCAGGGACGGCATGATAATAGGCAGGGGCTTTAGCCCCTGTTGGCCGCCGCCTTTGTCTTCTCTTCATGCGTCCCATGTGGACGCAGTGAAAATGCCTTTCGCCGGTTCCACCGCGTCCCTACGGGACGCGTACAGGAACCTTATGAGAGTACTCTATTGCTCGCCGCATAATTGGCTTGACGTTCGGCCTTCCGCTTGCGCGCCATAGGGCCAGGGTTAGCAAGGGCAAGGCATGCCTTGCCCCTACCCGCGTGTCAAGCTGATTATGCGCCGCTCATTAGTACCGGCACTGAAGTGCCGGCCTATTATCACTGCGTCCCGCCGGGACGCACACGCTCGTTGCGGTTTGCATGCACGCAACCGCGTTCGGCCTGCTTGAAACTCCCCCCCCCCTCCGCGTATATTGGGCGAAAGGGATTGACGCCGCAAGGCTCTCCATCGGACGATGCCGATTGGGGCATATCGCCCTTTCCAGATCGTTCACGAGCGCGCTGTGACAGCGCGCTCCACCTGGCAATGACACGCTTCATCAAGGACGCGAGGAAACATGGCAGACGCGATGCAGGTCATCGGCGATTTCTTCGTCAATATTTTCGGCTCGCGCAACGAGCGGGTGGTCGCGGATATGCTCGCCACGGTCGAGGCGGTGAACCACCTCGAACCGGTGATGCAGAAGCTCTCCGACAAGGCGCTCAGCGGCAAGACGCAGGAGTTCCGCGCCCGGCTGGCGGAGGCGTTCCACGGGAAGCTGAACGAGGCGACGCGCCAGGAGATCGACGTCGAGCTCGAAAAGCTTCTGCCGGAGGCGTTCGCGGTGGTGCGCGAGGCGGCGCGCCGCGTGATCCGCACTCCCAACCCGCAGAACCCCCAGCCGATGCGCCATTTCGACGTACAGCTCATCGGCGGTATGGTGCTGCATCGCGGCGGTATTTCCGAAATGGCGACCGGCGAGGGCAAGACCCTCGTCGCCACGCTGGCGGCTTACCTCAACGCCCTGCCCGGGCGCGGGGTGCACATCGTCACGGTGAACGACTTCCTGGCCAAGCGCGACCGCGATTGGATGGGGCCGCTGTACGAGTTCCTGGGGCTGACCGCGGGGGCGATCCAGAATCAGCAGGAGTATGACGAGAAGCGCAAGGCGTACGGCTGCGATATCACTTTCGGCAAGGACTCGGAGTTCGGCTTCGACTACCTGCGCGACAATATGCGCTGGAGCACCGAGGAGCAGGTGCAGCAACGCGGCCTCTACTACGGCATCGTGGACGAGGTGGATAGCGTGCTGATCGACGAGGCGCGCACGCCGCTGATCATCAGCGGCCCCTCCGAGGAGAGCACGGACAAGTACTACGTGGCCGACCGCATCGCGCGCCGCCTGCACAAGGATGAGCATTTCGCGATCAAGGAGAAGGAGAAGAGCGCGAACCTGACGGAGCAGGGAATCGCCGTCGCGGAGAAGATGCTGGGGGTGGGGAGCATCTACGCAGGAGGCAACGCGGACTGGCCGCACCACATCGAGCAGGCGATCCGCGCGCACAACCTCTGGAAGCGCGACGTGGATTACGTCGTCAAGCAGGGGGAGATCATCATCGTCGACGAGTTCACCGGCCGCCTGATGCAGGGGCGGCGCTGGAGCGACGGGCTGCACCAGGCGATCGAGGCGAAGGAGCAGCTTAAGATCAAGGAGGAGGACCAGACCCTCGCGACGGTGACTTACCAGAACCTCTTCCGCCTCTACAAGAAGCTCTCGGGCATGACCGGCACGGCGATGACCGAGGCGACGGAATTCGACAAGATTTACAAGCTGGATGTGATCCGCATTCCGACCAACCGGCCGATGATCCGCACGGAGTTCGGCGACGTGGTCTACCGCACGGAGAAGGAGAAGTACCACGCGATCGAGGAGGAGGTGGTGGAGTCGCACTCCACGGGCCGCCCGGTGCTGGTGGGAACCATCTCCATCGAGAAGTCGGAGCATATTTCGGAGCAACTCGTTCGCCGCGGCATCAAGCACGAGGTGCTGAACGCGAAGCACCACGAGCGCGAGGCGCAGATCGTCGCGCAGGCGGGGCAGATGGGGAACGTGGTCATCGCCACCAACATGGCGGGGCGCGGCACGGATATCGTGCTGGGCTCTTTCCCGCCGGAGGAGTTGCTGGAGCACTGGAAGAAGTACGGCATGGCGCCGAAGGATGTCCTGATCACCCAGCCGCGCGAGGAACTGGAGAAGCGCCTGACGGAGTTCTGGGCGCAGAAGTTCGTCGAAGCCGAGACGCTGGAGAAGACCCCCCGCGAGCAATGGCCGGAACTGCTCCGCAAGTTCTGGGAAAAGAACAAGATGCGTCCGCTTAAGCTGTGCAGCTCGGTGGCGGATTTGGGCGGATTGCACATCATCGGCACGGAGCGCCACGAGGCGCGGCGCATCGACAACCAGCTTCGCGGGCGCGCGGGACGCCAGGGAGACCCCGGCTCCTCCCGCTTCTTCCTGAGCCTCCAGGACGACCTGATGCGCATCTTCGCCTCCGAGCGGGTCAGTTCCATCCTCGGGCGCATCGGAATGGAGGAGGGGATGGCCATCGAGCACGGCATGGTCACCCGCTCCATCGAGCGCGCGCAGCGGAAGGTGGAGGAGCACAACTTCGAGATGCGCAAGCACGTGCTGGAGTATGACGAGGTGATGGACAAGCAGCGCAAGGCGATCTACGGCCTGCGCCAGCAAGTGCTCGAACATGCCGACCTGAAGGGCTTGATCCTGGAGATGGCGGAGGACTCGCTGCAGGAGGATATCCACACCCTCATCCCGTCGGACATCGCGCCGGAGGACCGCAACGGGCGGCCGCTGGTCGAGTGGGCCGCCGGGCACGGCGTCGTTCTCACCGACGCGCAATGGAAGGAAGCCGGGCGCACGGCGCTGACGGAACTGTTCCGCGCGCAGAAGAAGGACCGGCCCTCGGAGGAGATCATCGCCGAGGTCGTGCGCAATGCGCGCGACCTCTTCCTGAACGCGGATATCCCCTTCTTCCACTGGAACTTCACCGGCTTCAGCCGCTGGGCGCGCCATATGAGCCTGCCGCTCGAAGCCGAGGAGACGCGCCAGGCGCTCATCAAGCGTCTGACCGCCTGCATCGACAAGGCCGCGCGCGAGCAGCACGGCTCCATCACTCAGGAGGAAGCGGCGGAATTGTGCGCAAACCAGGCGCTGGATACGTACATCTCCGGCGGGGTGACGATGGAGGAGTGGAACCTCCCGGGCCTCGAGAAATGGGCGCAGGCGGCGGACGTGGCGCTGCCGGTGAACCAGTGGCAACGCGCTGAGGAGGCGCCCGACGCGGAGGTCGAGGAGCTTTCCCAGCGGACTGAAGCGGTGCGCGCGCAGATCATCGAGCGGCTGAACCGCGCGCTGCGCAATCGCAGCGGGGCCGACCTGATCGCGCGCCTGGCGGTGCACGAGTTCCTGCGCAACCTGGATGAGTCCGCCGCGGCGGTGGAAGCGAAGCGGAGCAGCCTGGGGAGCGTGATCAAGGGGCTGGCGAAGTCGCTGCGCGTGGAGGTCGCCGAGGAGGACGTGGACAAAGAGGTGGCGCAGGAGGTGGACGCCATCGAGCAGAGTCTCGCGGGCCAGCTCAAGCAGCGGCTGGCGGGGCGCACGGCGGAGGAGATCGCGGCCATCTGCGCCGACGATATGATCGGGACGTTCCTCGCGCTCGACCTGGCCGAACCGGAGCGCAATTTGACCGGCCTCGCCGAGGTGCTCTTCCGGAAGTACAATCTGCAACTCGATCCCTTCGAGTTGAGCAAGCAGTCGCCGGGCGAGCTCCAGGAGTTCTGCAACGCCCGAATCAAAGAGGCCTACGAGCAGCGCGAGCAGCAGATCGGCGCCGAGCGCATGCGGATGATCGAGCGGCTGCTGCTGCTCCAGAAGATCGACGTGAAGTGGAAGGACCACCTGCTGGCGATGGACCACTTGAAGGCGGGCATCGGCCTGCGCGGCTATGCGCAGGTGGACCCGAAGGTGGAGTACACGCGCGAGGGGCACATCCTGTTCGACCAGATGCGCTCCTCGGTGCGCCGCGAAGTGACCGACCTGATCCTGCGCCTGGATATCGGCAGCGGCCCCCAGGAGCAGGCGAAGGCAATGCCCACGTCGTCGAGCGTCTGGGTGGACGGCAAAGAGGTGCACCCCGCCAACGCGCCGCAGGCGGCGCAGGCGACGCCGCAGTCCGAAGGGGCAGGCATCCGCCGCCAGCAGCAGGCGGCCATCGCCGGCACGGAGCGCCCCGACAAGCCTCAGCCGATCAAGTCCGCCGCGCCCGCCGTGGGCCGCAACGACCCCTGCCCCTGCGGCAGCGGAAAGAAGTTCAAGAAGTGCCACGGGAAGTGAAAGGATGCGCCATGACGCAGCGCAAGCGCGCTGAGTCCGTCAGCAAGGTGATTGACCGGATGGTGCGACGCATCGTCCGCAAGTTCCATCCGGACAAGATCATCCTCTTCGGCTCCCAAGCCCGCGGCAACGCGACCGAAGACAGCGACGTTGACCTGTTGGTAATCATGCCGGTGAGGCGAGAAGAAAAGCAGGACGTGGAAATCGCCATCGCAGGGGTGCTGCACGACATCTTTGTGTCGAAGGACATCCTGGTCGCCTCGCCGGAGGAATTTCAGCGACGCCGCGACATCGTGGGGACGGTGCCTTATGCGGCCAACGCGGAGGGAAAGGTGCTGTATGCCCGACCCATTTGAACTGCTCGTCGTCGTTCGACACTGGATTCGCCTTGCCGATGACGATCTGCTTACTGCGTCGACCACGCTAAAACTGGGGCGGAGATGCCCAACCGGCACAGTTTGTTTTCACGCGCAACAGTGCATTGAGAAGTATCTGAAGGCGCTTCTGGCGCTTCGCGGTATTCGCTTCCCGATGACTCATGACATCAACCAACTCGCGTCGTTGCTGCCAAAGACTGAACCGTGCCCCCTCGATACCACCACCCGGATTCGCATGACCCGTTACGCCACCGTCACGCGCTATCCCGGCGACTACGTGGAGCCCACGGTGCAGGATGCGCGCGAGGCAGTGTGAATCGCCAGGGGCGCGCGCTCATGGTGCCGCAAGTTGTTTCCGAAGGCCGCGCTCCGGACGTAAGAGTCGTATCCCCCTAGGGCACTCCGGCCACACTCCGCCCTGCGGGACGCGCCCTATATATCCCGTTTCCGCCGCGCAAGCTGGCTCCGGCACCAGGCTTTGAACTTTCCCGACCCCTCGCCGTACTCGCCGAAGCGTTCGACGATGGCGCCGTAGAGACGGATGAGGGCGTGGTAGTCGCGCAGATCGATGAACTCGGCCCCCAGGCGATTCCCCTTCGAGGCGATGTTGTGGTAGTTCCCCAGCGGAAGGCACAGCCCCCCCGCTTCATACCCATACGCCGTGAAAACCGTCGCCTCGCAGGTGCCGCCGTCCATCAGGCGGCGCTGGAACTTGAAGCCCGGGTCCTGCTTCGCCAGGCCGGCGGCGGTTGCGGAGAGAAAGTCGGTGACGGCCGGCGTGAAGGCCGTCATGCGGTCTCCGACGCGCACGATCGGCCCATCCCCCTGCCGCGCGTTCGCCAGCGCTTTGCTCGTTTCGATGGAGATGGCCACGGCGTTGCGCGGCAGGAACTTCCCCTCGCACGCGCCGATAGCGCCCACGAACCCGGCCTCCTCAGCTCTCGTGAAGAGAACCTGGAATTCCCGGCCTGCGCCGCTCCGCAAGGACTCATCCAGGAATGCCAGCAGGCCGGCCACGCCCGCCACGTCGTCGCAGCCGCGGGCAGTCAAACGGTTCCCCGAAACGACTGGGTCGGGGAAGTCCCACATGCCAACCGCGCCGGGCGCAACGGGCCCGCGCATTTTGAATGTGACCTGCGCGGGGGCGCGGCCATCGATGATTTCGGAGGTCGCGACGATCTCGCCTCGGACCCATTTGCCGTCGCTGAAGAAGCGCGCGCGCGTTCCGTTGACGAAGAGGCGACCCGGCACGTTGCCGTCCCAGCGGGCCCGCAGCAGGCTGCCCGGGAGCATCTCCAGCGCCGTCATGCCGGGATGATCCATGTGCGCGACAAAGAGCAGCGGGCGAGCGGAGCGGCGACCGGGCCGCCGCACGAGGAAGTTGCCGAACCGGTCCCGCCGCAGCTTGAGTTCAAGCCGCGCAGCGACAAAGCGCTCGATCCATCCGACGACGGCCGACTCATTGAAGGGAGCGGTCGGCAGGGTCAACAACTCCAGGGCAATACGCTCGGCGTTCTTCTTCATGGTCTCTCCTTTGGCCACGCAGTCTAAATGACACGGCATGCGCAGTCAATTGCAGCGCGGCCCGGCGCGCGCTGCGCTGCGCCCCGCAACTCATGATTGCATTGTCCTCGCGCGATTTCATAGAATGGGGTTGCCGCACTCCTTTTTGAAAGAGCCCATGGGTATACTTCTCGATATTCTCTACGCGCTGGTGCTGCTGGTCGCGTCACCGGTGGTGCTGTTCAAGATGGCCACGTCGCGGCGCTGGCGCGCCGGGATGTGGCAGCGGTTCGGCGGCGTGCCGCGGCGGCGCGGGGAGAAGCCGTGCGTCTGGATTCACGCGGTTTCCGTGGGCGAGGTGAACACCATCCGCACGCTGGTGGAGATGATGGGCAAGGAGTTCCCGGGCTGGGAGGTGCTGATCTCCACCACCACCGATACCGGCCAGGCCATCGCGCGCGAACGCTATGGGGCAGCGCGCTGTTTCTTTCTTCCGCTCGACTTCACGTTTGTGCTCTGGCGCGCCTTCAGTCGAATCCGCCCGGACGCGCTGGTGCTGGTGGAACTGGAAGTGTGGCCGAACCTCCTTCGCGCGGCGCGGCGGCGCGGGGTGCCGGTGGTGATCATCAACGGCCGCATGCGCGAGGAGAAGGTCCGCCGGTACCATGAGATGCGCTGGCTGCTCCGCCCCGCGCTCGAAGCGGATTCGCCGAACCTTTTCTGCGTCCAGAATGAGCAGTACCGCGACCGTTTCATTCGCGCCGGGTTCCCGGCGGGGAAGGTCCGCGTTACCGGCACGATGAAGTACGACGCCGTTCAGACGGCGGTCCCCGCTGAGAAAGTTGCTCAACTCCGCGACGCGCTCGGACTGAAGCCCGGCGAGCGCGCATGGGTGGCCGGATGCACCTGGCCGGGTGAGGAGGAGATTTGCCTAAGCGTGCACCGCCTGCTCCAGCGCGAGGCGCCGGAGTTGCGGCTGGTGATCGCGCCGCGCCACGTCGAGCGCGCCGGGGAGGTGGAGCAGGTCATCGAACGCGCGGGATTTCCGTGCCAAAGGCGCTCGGGGGGACTGGGTGCTAACGAACGGACGGTGGGGACGCAAAACTTTCCGAAGGAAAGTTCTGTGTCCCCCCCCCCCCCCCCCCCCCCCCCCCCCCCCTCCCCCCCTTTAAGTGGTGGGGGGATTGGGGTTGTTTTTTCCTTTCCCCCGGGTTTGTTTTTCCGCCCG